>Ga0307413_10000171_pt1 | contig 18223 bp, 22 predicted proteins | sample DK1Ometagenome_3_FD_203714 | JGI IMG/M metagenome (GOLD analysis project Ga0307413, IMG submission 203714) | Maize rhizosphere microbial communities from greenhouse at UC Davis, California, United States - DK15-O-2 | ecosystem: Host-associated > Plants > Roots > Rhizosphere > Soil | place: USA... | reverse complement strand
TGATCGACGCGATCACCCGCGCCTATGGCCATGATTATGCGACCGTCCACCGCGGGGTCTACGAACGCTCGGCGGCGATGACGCAGAGCTTCGAGGCGGCGCGCGCCGCAGCGGCCGCACTCATCGGCGGCCGGGAAGAAGAGCTGATCTTCACGCGCGGTGCGACTGAAGCGATCAACCTGGTCGCGCAGGCCTACAAGAACGGGAATCGCAAGCGCGTCCTGCTGTCGGCGCTGGAGCATCACAGCAATATCGTCCCGTGGCAACTCGCCGGTTACGAGATCGACGTCGTCCCGCTGACCGAGGACGGGCGCATCGATCTCGACGCAGCCGAGCGAATGGCGAGCGAAGAACTTGCCATCGTCGCCTTTGCCCATGTGTCGAACGTGCTCGGCTCGATCCTCGATGCGAAGCGGGCGGCGGAGATTGCGCACAAGGTCGGTGCGAAGCTGCTGCTCGACGGATGCCAGGCCGCGCCGCGCTTTCCGGTCGATGTCGCAAGCATCGGCGCCGACTTCTACGCCTTCTCCGCGCACAAGGTTTACGGGCCTACCGGGATCGGCGCGCTGTGGGCGCGCAAGGAAATCCTCGAGGCGATGCCGCCGTGGCAAGGCGGCGGCGCGATGATCGACCGGGTGACGTTCGAGAAGACGACTTATCTTCCCGCCCCCTCGCGGTTCGAGGCGGGAACGCCGCATATCGTCGGCGCGGTCGGATTCCACGCCGCGATTGACTGGGTGAATGGCATCGGCACGGACGCGCTCCACGCCCACGAAAGCGCGCTGGTCACCGAATGCCGCGCGGCGCTTCGCACGGTTCCCGGCGTCACGCTGTTCGGGCCGGAGGACAGCGCGGGGATCGTCAGCTTCGCGCTCGACGGGGTTCATCCGCACGACATCGGCACCATATTGGACGATGCAGGCGTCGCGGTCCGCGCCGGCCATCATTGCGCGCAGCCGCTGATGGAGGTTCTCGGCGTCCCCGCGACGGCCCGGGCCAGCTTCGCCGCGCATAGCGATGCCTCCGACATCGAGGCACTGGTGCAAGGGCTGCACAAGGTGAAACGGATTTTCGGATGACGATGGGCGAAGAGAAGAAGATCGAAACCGAAGAGGTCGACGCCGTCGAATCCCCGCCGCGCGCCCGCGTCACGCCGGAGTTCGAGCGCAAGCGCGACTATCTCGCCGGCTTCCTCGCCGAGAAGAAGCCGGAGCTCGACCCCGATGCGCCCGGCGGGCAGCTTCAGGAAGCAGTGATCGAGGCGCTGAAATCGATCTACGATCCGGAAATCCCGGTCGATATTTACGAACTCGGCCTGATCTACGACGTGGCAATCGGCGAGGATGGCGACGCCGTCGTCACCATGACGCTGACCACCCCGCACTGCCCGGTCGCGGAATCGATGCCGGGCGAGGTCGAGCTTCGCGTCCTGTCCGTGCCGGGCATCCGCGATGCCGAGGTCAAGCTGGTCTGGGACCCGCCCTGGGACCCTTCGAAAATGAGCGACGAGGCTCGCCTGGAATTGGGAATGCTATGAACAAGCCAGCCAGAGTCCGCCCTGCCGCCATCACGCTGACGCCCGGCGCCGAAGCGCGCATCGCCGAGCTGATGAGCCGCGCGCCCGATGGCGCGATCGGGGTCAAGCTGTCTACTCCGCGGCGCGGCTGTTCCGGCCTCGCCTACTCGGTCGACTATGTCACCGAGGAAAACAGGTTCGACGAGAAGATCGAGACGCCCGGCGGCACTTTTTACGTCGACGGCGCATCGATCCTCTACCTGATCGGCAGCGTCATGGACTGGCGCGAGGATGATTTCGCCGCCGGCTTCGTGTTCGACAATCCCAATGCCAAGGGCGCCTGCGGCTGCGGCGAAAGCTTCACCGTCTAACTCGCCTCAAGGCCTCGCTTCTGCTAAGCAAGCGCGAAGGAGGTGCGTCATGCTTCTCGCCTTTCTTGCCGCGGCTACTATTGCGCAACCGGCGGCGAACATGCCAGTGCTAAACCCGCAGTCATCGGCCGCGAACTGTCCGGAGACACCGATGTCGCTGGCGCGCAAACAGGCCGAGCGACCGCACGCCATTCCGCTGAACAAATTGCCACGAGCAGAGGTGTTCGCCGCCGTCGACCGCCGTGTCGATCGCTGTCCGGCACCGCTGATTCTCAGCAAGCGTCCCAAAGGCTGAATTGTTGGGACAAGCGCTCCCTCGAGGGGAGTCTGTGAAAGCGTATTGAACGGCATCTGGCCCAAGGGGGAAACGGCATGTCACGCGCGCTCAGCCTGATTTTCGCGATCGTTTGTTACGCGATATTTTTCGCGACCTTCCTCTATCTCATCGCCTTCGTCGGCAACTTCGGAATAGTCCCCAAGACCGTCGACGGGCCCGTCACCTCGATGACAACGGGAGGCGCGGTGATGATCGACCTCGCGCTGATCGCATTGTTCGGAGTCCAGCACAGCGTGATGGCCCGGCCGGGCTTCAAGCGCGCATGGACCGGGATCGTTCCGGCGCCGATCGAGCGAAGCGTCTATGTTCTGCTGGCGAGCCTTGCCCTGATCGTGCTGTTCCTTTTCTGGCAGCCGATCGATTCGGTCATCTGGAGCGTCGACAACCCGATCGGCTACGATCTTTTGTTCGGACTGTTCTGGGTGGGCTTCGGGCTTGTGCTGGTGAGCACATTCCTCATCAACCATTTCGAGTTGTTCGGGCTTCAGCAGGCGTGGTTCCACAGCCGTCATCGGCAGGAGCAAGCCCCTGAGTTGCGCGAGCCGTCGCTGTATCGGTTCGTGCGGCACCCGATGATGCTCGGCTTCTTCCTCGCCTTCTGGGCGACGCCGGAAATGTCCGGAGGGCATCTGCTGCTCGCGGCGGCGATGTCGATCTACATTCTCATCGCGCTTCATTACGAAGAGCGCGACCTCGTCGGCCTGTTCGGCGCCGATTACGAAAACTATCGGACGAGGGTCGGAATGCTGATTCCGGGCATCGGGCGGCGCAAGCCCGCCGCCTGACCCGGTTCAGAAATCCAGGCTGTAGCGGATCGCCGCGCCCATGTCGGCGTCGGCCGAGGCGATGTGCCCCGGCTGCCGCCGCATGAACAGGTTCGCGCCCAGCCAGCCCTCGCCCAGCAGGGTCGAATAGCTTAGCTCCGCATCCAGCTCCCGCCCCGACGGCGTGAAGCTCAGCCGCGACAGGCCGTTCGTCTCGCGCCGGGTGGCATAGTCGTAGCTGGTCGGAAGCATCATCGCGATCCCGCCCTTCTCGATCCTGAGCGGTTGCGACAGGCGGAAACCGATCCGGTCGCGGCCGTTCAAGACGCCCAGCTTGGCAAGGTCGAACGCATAGGCCGCGCTCTGAAACCGCCCGCCAGCGAAGTCGGTCCAGCCGCGCCGGCCGGAAAGGGCCGCCGACCATCCGGATCCAAGCTCGCGCCTCGCCTCGAGGTCGAGGAACAGGCTGCTTGAGCCGCTGTCGCCGAAGACCGGTCCGAGCCGGCCGCCGAGCAGTGTGCGCTTTTCGTCAAGTCGGCTGATGCCCGCCGAAACCCATGTGCTCCGCCCGAAGTTGCGGTCGAGCGTCATGCCGGTCCAGCGGTAGGGCGAGTCGGTGGCCGTGGTTTCGACAGCCTGCCACACCCGGCCCTCCTCGGCGGACAGCGTGACGCCGGCGAACCCAAGGTCGCGGCGGATCGCCAGGCTGGCGCCGCGGCGAGCCTGGAAGCCCGGATCGCCGCTGGTGTCGCGGGCGATCAGGAACGCGCCTGCCTGCGCCCCGGTAAGCTGCCGCTCGATCGCTTTCGCGCCCTGGGCGATTCCGAAGGCCGCCTTGGTCTTCGAGTCGATCCGGGCGAGGGCCGACCCGGCAACCAGCCGCGACTGGCGCGCGTCGTCGCGGCCAATGCCCATCTCCGCCACGTCGAAGATGCCGCGAAGGCCGTGACGCTCCGACACCGTCATCGCGATCGACAAGGGTCCGGCCGAGGCAACCGAGGACCGCACACGCCCGGCGAGAGCCCGCTCCAGCGGCTTGCGGGTTTCGGCCTGGCGCATTCCCTTGGCCAGGTCGAGCGCGAAGGCCCGGCTGTAACCGTCGAGGATGATGGCGCCCATCGAGCCCTGGCCGCCGTCGCCGGCCGCCTCAGGCAAGTCGCCGCCAACGCTGGCCGTCGTCACAGTTTGGCCAGTCCCGGCAAGATTCGTGGTACCGACCGGCTGGAAGGCCCGCGCGATGTTCAGCCGGCCCTGGCCGTAGATCGCGTCGTCGCCCGCCGCGCCAAGGTCGTCGGCCGTCTTGAAGAGCAGGTCGACGATCTGCGCCGCCGTCATGTTCGGGAAAGCCTGCGCGACGAGCGCGACAGCGCCGGTGATGATCGGCGCCGAAAAGCTGGTCCCGGAATAGAAGAAGCCGGTGCCCGTATTGTCGATCGTCCGGACCCCGGAGCCAAGCGCGGCCAAATACCAATTCTGCCCCTGTCCTGCACGATTTGAGAAAGAGGCGAGCTGGCTGATATCGCTGCTAAGTGCACCGGCAATGATGACCTGGCCGGGGAATGTCTGGGCGGGTACTAGGGCGAGCGGGTCCGCATTTCCGCCTTTCGTTGGGTCTTCGCCATCGTTGCCCGCAGAAATGACCAGGATAATGCCGGCGTTCACCGCGCGTTGCATCGCCGCGAGGAGTTGAGTGTCCGGCGCCGAACCGCCCAGCGACATGTTGATGACCTTGGCTCCCGCAAGGCGCGCCGCGTCCACGCCCGCCGCAATGGCCGAGTCGAAAAACTGGCAGCCGTCGCCACTGGGGTCGGTGCAGGACCCGGGGTCGTCTGCGCGGAACGACAATATGGTCGAGTTGAAGGCGACACCGACATTCTGCAGATCGTTGCGAGCGGCCGCAGCTGTCGCGGCCACGGCGGTGCCATGGCCGTCTTCGTCCGAAAGGGGGCGATTGCTTGCAACGTCCCGACTCGCCGGATCGATTCGGCCCGAAAACTCGCCGAGCGCGGGATTGATGCCGCTATCGATGATCCCGATCTTCACCCCGGCGCCGGTCGCGCCGTTCTGCCACGCGGTGATCGCGCCGGACGTCGTCGCCGCGTTCGACCGCTGATATTCGGTCGTGTTGAAACTGACCGCCGGCGTGGGCGTCGGGGTCGGCGTGGGCGTAGGGGTCGGAGTAGGAGTGGGGGTAGGCGTGGGAGTCGGGGTAGGCGTTGACCCAATCCCGCCGCCTCCGCCACCGCCGCCGCCACAGGCCGACAGGGCCAGCATCATCGCGCAGGCCGATGAAGCCAGAAACCGCTTATTCATTGCACACTCCCCGACAAGCCGCTGGAATTTAACGACTTTCCCAGCACGCTATCGCTCAAGAAAGCTTTCATTTTGCTGAAGAGGTCAAGCGATATTAAAGGCGCTGGCGATGAATCCGCGCTTCTCCCCCTTGTTCAGCCATGTCACCGACTGGGTCTTCGACCTCGACAATTGCCTTTACCCCGCCTCGACCGGCCTGTTCGACCTGATCGATGAGCGGATGGGGGCCTTCATCCAGCGCCTGCTAGATTGCGACCCGGTCGAAGCCAAGCGGGTGCAAAAGGCGCATTTCCATGAGCATGGGACGACGCTTGCAGGGCTGATGCGCGAGCACCAAGTCGATCCGCATGCATTCCTTGAAGACGTTCACGCCATCCCGCTCGATCGGGTCGCGCGGGACGACCGGCTGGCCCGCAACCTCGCCCGTCTACCGGGCCGCAAGCTGATCTTCACCAACGCCGACGAACCTTATGCCCGCCGCGTGCTGGAAGCGCTTGGGGTCGGCGAGCATTTCGCGGAAATGCACGACATCCATGCCGCCGAATTGCGCCCCAAGCCGGACACGCACGGTTATGAGTTGCTCCTCGACCGGTTCGGGGTCGATCCGGCACATGCAGCGATGGTCGAGGACATGGCGCAGAACCTCAAACCCGCGAAAAAGCTCGGGATGACGACGGTCTGGGTCGACAATGGCTCCGAACGCGGCAATCACGGCCACCACCCCGACTATATCGACCTGACCATCGCCGATGTCGGCGAATGGCTCGAACAAATGCTTGGAGACGATAAATGACCGACCCGCTGCAGCCGATCATCGAGGATGCGTGGGAACGGCGCGATTCGATCGACGGAACTGACCGCGCGGTCCGCGAGGCGGTGGAGGCCGCGATCCTTCGCCTCGACTCCGGCGAGGAGCGGGTGGCGGAGAAGCTTGGCGGCGAATGGCACGTCAACCAGTGGCTCAAAAAAGCGGTGCTCCTAAGCTTCCGGCTCAACCCGATGGACGCGATTGCGGGCGGTCCCGGCGGGGCGCCCTGGTGGGACAAGGTGCCCTCGAAATTTCTCGGCTGGGGACCGGACAGCTTCAAACAGGCCGCCTTCCGCGCCGTGCCCGGCGCGATCGTCCGCCGTGGCGCTTACATCGCGCCCGGCGCGGTGCTGATGCCAAGCTTCGTCAATATAGGCGCCTATGTCGGCGAAGGAGCGATGGTCGATACCTGGGCAACGGTCGGAAGCTGCGCCCAGATCGGCCGGAACGTCCACATCTCGGGCGGCACCGGGATCGGCGGAGTGCTCGAGCCGCTTCAGGCCGGACCGGTGATCATTGAGGACAATTGCTTCATCGGCGCCCGTTCCGAAGTCGCCGAAGGAGTGGTCGTCGAGGAAGGTGCGGTTCTGTCGATGGGCGTGTTCATCGGCGCCTCGACCAAGATCGTCGACCGGACGAGCGGCGAGATCTTCTATGGCCGAGTGCCGGCCTATTCCGTGGTCGTGCCCGGAACGCTTCCGGGCAAGGACGGCGGACCCAGCCTGGCCTGCGCCGTCGTCGTCAAGCGGGTGGACGAACGGACCCGGTCCAAGACTTCGATCAACGAGCTTTTGCGCGACTGACCGATAAGTCCAGCTTATCGATAGATCGCTCCCTTTCGTTGGCGAGAGAGAGCCGCTTCCTCCACCTGTCATTAAACAGGAGGATAGCCATGGCGACGCTGAGCGAACGAGTCTTTGACCGCATGCCGCGGGACGCCGGCGGCAGCCAGGCAGGCTATCCCAAGCCGATGATCAACATCGTCATGAGCCGCAATGACTGGGCAATTCTGCTTATCCTGGCGCTTATCTGGGGCGCCGCATTCTTCTTCATCCATGTCGCGGTCGCCCATGTCGCGCCGCTGACCTATGTCTGGCTCCGCCTGACGATCGCGGCCGCGGGGCTGCTCGCCTGGATGCGCTGGAAGGGCGAGAAGCTATCCCTGCCGCTGCCGGTTTGGGGCATGATGCTGGTCCTTGCCCTGCTCAACAATGTGGTGCCCTTTGCCCTGTTCGGGTGGGCACAGCAGCATATCGCCAGCGGCCTCGCCTCCATCCTCAACGCCACAACGCCGATCTGGGGCGTGGTCGTGGCGCACATCGCTACCAGCGACGAAAAAATGTCTCCGGCCAAGCTGATCGGAATCGTCGTCGGTTTCGTCGGCGTGGCGACGATGATCGGGCCGGACCTGCTCGCGTCGGGCGGAAGCCTGCTGCCGCAACTGGCCTGCATCGCGGCCTCGCTCTGCTATGCACTCGCCGGCGTCTGGGCTCGGCGGTTCAAGCCGATGGGGTTGAAGCCGCTGAAGGTCGCGACAGCACAACTGCTGGTCGGCGCGCTCGTCATGACCCCGGTGTCGCTGACGGTCAGCCAGCCCTGGCTCGGCGGATCGCCGTCGCTGACCGCGCTCGGCGCAATTACCGTGCTTGCCCTGGGCTGCACGGCACTTGGTTACGTCCTCTACTTCCGCCTGATCGATTCGGCGGGCGCGACCAATGCGACGCTGGTGACCTTGCTGGTGCCGCCGATTGCCATCCTGCTGGGCGCGATCTTTCTTGGCGAGCTACTGACGGGCGGCCAGTTCCTCGGTCTGGCCTTCATCGCGCTCGGGCTTGCGGTAATCGACGGCCGGCTGGTCGCGGCGGTACGGCGAAAAGCGTTCGCCTAACGAACTTCGGCGAGGAGCTTCTTCGCCTCTTCGCCCGTCCAGTCGAGGTCGCCGACATAGCGCCAGATTTCCTTGCCGTCGGACCCGTAGAGGATGGTCGTCGGCATGACCTGGATGCCTAGCGCGTCGGTCAGCTTCATGTCGGCGTCGTGAAACGCAGCGAAGCGGCCGAGGTCGCGCTCCGCAAGGAAGGCCTCGACGGAGCCCTGCGGCGCCATGTCCTGGCTGACCGCGATGACGCCGAGCGACCCATCCTCATTATGCGACTGCTCCAGCTCCTGGAGCGTCGGCAATTCCTTGATGCAGGGCGCGCACCAGCTCGCCCACAAGTTGACCAGCACCGGGCCGCCCTTGAATTTGGTTAGGTCGAAGTCGCCGCCATCCGGGTTCTTGAACTTGACGGCTGGCGCAGCCTCGTCCTTGTGACTCCGGTCGAGTCCCTTGGCGTTTTGCGCTTCCGTCTTGGGCGCTTGAGGCGCATCGGCCTTTTGCCTATCGCATCCGCCGAGAGACGGAATGCCCAGCAGGGCGACGAGGAGGATGGCGATCAGCCGCACGGGCAACTCCAATCAAATGTGGGGCGGACGCTTTGCAAGCGGACCGGCCGCGGTGATGCGCGAGATAAATGCCTCCATCTCCGTCGACAAGCGCTTGTGGCGCGAGGATATCGCCGCCAGCCGCGCCCACGCTGCGATGCTGGCAAAGCAGGGTATATTGTCGGAGGCCGACGCAAAGGCGATTGACGAGGGGCTGGCTGCCGTCGGGCTGGAGATCAGCGAGGGCAAGCTGGTCGAAGACCCGGCGCTCGAAGACATCCACATGCATATCGAGCATCGCCTGTCCGAGCTGATCGGCGATGCGGCGGGCAGGCTCCATACCGCCCGGTCGCGCAACGACCAGGTGGCAACCGATTTCAAGCTATTCGTGCGCGATTGCGTCGACCAGGCGGTCGAGGGGATCGACGCGTTGGAACTCGCGCTGCTCGGCCGCGCCGAGGAGCATGCGGGCACGGTTATGCCGGGCTTCACCCACCTCCAGTCCGGGCAACCGGTGACGCTGGGTCATCATTTGATGGCCTATCGCGAAATGCTTGTCCGCGACCGCAGCCGCTTCGTCGATGCGCGCCGGCGGATGAATGAGTCCCCCCTCGGAAGCGCGGCACTGGCCGGAACAGGCTTCAATCTCGACCGGTCGGCGACGGCGTCGGCGCTCGGATTCGACAGGCCGACGGCCAACAGCCTCGACGCTGTCTCGGATCGCGACTTCGTCGTCGATTACCTCCACGCCGCGGCGCTTTGCTCGGTCCACCTGTCGAGACTGGCGGAGGAAATTATCATCTGGGCGAGCCAGCCGTTCGGCTTCGTGAAGCTGCCCGATGCCTGGTCGACCGGTTCGTCGATCATGCCCAACAAGCGCAATCCCGACGCGGCGGAGTTGGTGCGCGGGCACAGCGCGAGGATCGTCGGCGACCTGGTTGCATTGCTGGTGCTGCTGAAGGGCCTGCCCCTCGCCTATGCCAAGGATTTGCAAGACGACAAGCCGCCGCTGTTCGACGCGCACGATTTGCTCGCGCTGAGCCTTGCCGCCATGGCCGGCATGGTATCCGACCTCATATTCATGCCGGATCGGATGCGGGCCGCCGCCGCAGCGGGTCATGCCACCGCGACCGATCTCGCGGACTGGCTGGTGTCCGAGGCCAATGTTCCATTTCGCGAGGCACATCATATTTCCGGACGCGCCGTCGCGGCGGCGGAAGTGGCGGGCAAGGCACTCGACGAGTTCGGCCTCGACGAGCTCCGCGCCATCGACCCGCGCATCGACGAGCGCGTCCTGCCCCGCCTGTCGGTCGAGGCATCGGTCGCTGCGCGCCGCTCGGCTGGCGGGACCGCGCCGGAACGGGTAAGCGAGGCCATCGCGGCAGCGCGCAAGGAAATCGCCGCGCGGGAGAGCAAATGATTCAACGGCTGCTGATCGCCGCGCTTGGCCTGTCGCTGGCCGCGTGCGGCAGCGTTTCCGACCTGAAGCCGCAGGCGGGCAAGTCGCTTCCTCAAAAGCCGGCGCTCGCCCGCGAGCCGCTGACCGCGGAGCAGCTACTGGAACTTCCGCCGATGGCCAAGCCGAAGCGGGTCGATGAGCTGAGCAAGCGCGGCGAAATTCGCAAGGCCGACCGGTTCGACCTTCCCCCGCCCGATGGCGCACCGGCCCCACCCGAAGGAACGACCGAACCGGCGACGCCGAGCACGACCGGTCCCGACAATGAGGACGAACCGCGTTGATCAAGCCCGTACGCAAGGCGATCTTTCCGGTCGCGGGGCTGGGCACGCGCCTGCTTCCCGCGACCAAGACCATGCCCAAGGAAATGCTGACGGTCGTCGACCGCCCGCTGATCCAATATGCCGTCGACGAGGCACGCGAGGCGGGGATCGAGCAGATGATTTTCGTCACCGGGCGCGGCAAAAGCTCGCTGGTCGATTATTTCGACACGGGCTTCGAGCTTGAGGCGACGATGAGCCAGGCCGGCAAGAGCCTTGAGCCGCTTGCACCATCGCGCACGAATTACGGCGAGATCGTCTCGGTCCGGCAGCAACGGCCCCTGGGTCTGGGTCATGCGGTATGGTGTGCCCGGCATATCGTCGGAGACGAGCCGTTCGCCGTGCTGCTTCCCGACGAACTCATGCTCGGCGAGCCCGGCTGCCTAGCGCAGATGGTCGAAATATATTCGCAGGTTGGCGGAAATGTCGTCGCCGCGCTCGAAGTGGCGCCGGGCGAGACGCATAAATATGGAGTAGTCGACCCCGGCGCGCGCAACGGTTCGCTGACCGAAGTCCGCGGCCTCGTCGAAAAGCCGCCGCAGGGAACGGCGCCGTCTAACCTGATGCTGCCCGGCCGCTACATCCTGCAGCCCGAGCTGATGCGTGAGCTTGACCGGCAGGAAACCGGGGCCGGCGGAGAAATCCAGCTGACCGACGCGATGGCGCGGCTGATCGGCAAGCAGCCGTTCCACGCCTACACCTTTGAAGGCCGCCGCCACGATTGCGGAAACGCCGCCGGATTCGTGCTGGCCAATATGGCGATCGCGCTTGAGCGTCCGGATCTTGCTCCAGCACTCGAGGAATATCTCGCTAGCCGCGGCTGACGAGCTGCTCCAGCCGCAAGCGTTCCGCCTCGCTCCGCTCGAACGCGTCGCGGATTTCCCCAAGCTCGATCGCCCGGGTCACGACCCGGGCATCCAGCGCGGCATTGTCGTGGCGCAATTCCTTGACCGATTTCGCTCGGGCAATTCGCCGGGCGATCCGGGCCGCAAGCACTTCGAAGTGGAAGGGCTTGGCGACGACGTCGTCGGCCCCGGCCGCAAACCCATCGACCGCCCCTGCACTGTCGGTCTTTCCAGTGATGAGAATGACCGGCGTGTCCTTGAGAACCGTTTCGTCGCGAATCATCCGCGTGATTTCGACACCGCTTAGTGGCGTCATGCGCAATTCGGCCAGCACCAGATCGACGGGTGCGCGATGCATCTCGGCAATCGCATTTTCCGCGCTCTCGCAGGCGATCAGCCGGTAGCCCAATTCGCCTAGCCTCTTGGTCAGCACGTCCAGCCCGCTTCGATTGGGTTCGATCACCAGCAGCCGCGCGGCGCCGGTCGAATGATTGGATGGGGGTGCGGTCTCGATCAACATGGGCGTGAAGCTAGGCAAGAATGGTTAACGCCGCGTTAGGCCTACGGCTCCAGCTCGACATCCCAATAGAGATAATCCCGCCAGCTGCGGTGGAGATAGTTGGGCGGGAAGCTCTTGCCATGGTCCTGCAGCTGCCAGCTGGTCGGGCGGATCGGCTCGCGCTCGATGTGCATCTTGGCTTCGCGCGGAGTCCGCCCACCCTTCTTGAGGTTGCAGGGCGCGCAGGCGGTCGCGACATTCTCCCAGCTGGTCCGGCCGCCCTGGGCGCGCGGCACCACATGGTCGAACGTCAGCTCCTTGTGGCTGCCGCAATAGACGCAGCGGAAGCGGTCGCGCAGAAACAGGTTGAACCGGGTGAATGCGGGATATTCGTTGGGCCGCACATATTGGCGAAGCGCGATGACCGAGGGCAGCTTCAGGGCCTGGCTCGGCGAGTGAACCTCCCGGTCGTAATGGGCGACCACATCCACCCGCTCGAGGAACATGGCCTTGATCGCGGTCTGCCATGGCCACAGCGACAGAGGATAGTAGCTCAAGGGCGTATAGTCAGCGTTGAGCACGAGCGCGGGGCAGCTGTCGGGATGACGAAGGAGGTCGGTATGATACACGGCGCAATAGCTCTCCACGTTCGATGCCTCGAACGCCGTGCCCCGGCCTGTCGCACTATCCCGATGGTTGCCAGCCGGCGGGACCTTGGCGGGAGACCGGCAGCCTCAAGGCCCGTCTTTCCGTCTGCGACCCCGGATGCCAACCCGGAGTGACGGTGGCATGACACCACATCTGGCGAATCACCGTCAAGTGCTGCCTTTGTCGCCTTTGGAATGGAGTGAGTCCTGAAGGTCACACGTTTCGCCCCCTCGCCGTCGGGACGGCTGCATCTGGGCCATGCCTTTTCGGCGGCGCTTGGCCACGCCCACGCGCGCGCCAGCGGCGGGAAATTCCTGTTGAGGATCGAGGATCTGGATCCCGGTCGCTGCCGCCCTGAGTTCGTCGACGGCATCTTCGAGGATCTCGCCTGGCTGGGCATCGCGCACGATGGCGAGCCGATCGTCCAGTCGCAAAGGACGCCATTATACGCAGCGGCGCTGGAGCGGTTGAAAACGGCTGGCCTGATCTATCCCTGCTTCTGCACGCGCGCCGATATCGCGGCATCGCTGACCGCTCCGCATGGCGATGCCGGAAGCGGATATCCCGGAACTTGTCGCGGCCTGCCCGACGATCCCGACCAACGGGCAAGCACGCCGCACAGCTGGCGGCTGGATGCCGAAAAGGCGATCGAGCGCGCCGGACTTCCTGGCTGGAGCGAGGAGGACGGCACTCGCTTCGCGAGCCGCCGCGAAGAAATCGGCGACGCCATTCTCGCTCGGAAGGACGCGCCGTCCTCCTATCATCTAGCCTGCGTGGTCGATGACGATGCGACCGGAGTGAACCTCGTCGTGCGCGGCGAGGATTTGCGGCCCTCCACTCCGACCCAGCGGCTCCTTCAAATGCTGCTGGGCCTGCCGGAGCCGACCTATCTCCACCACCCTCTAGTGACCCACGAAGACGGACGCCGCCTGGCCAAGCGCGACCTTGCGCCATCGCTCGCGGCGATGCGGGAGGAAGGGGTCGATGGTCTCGCACTGGCAGCCGACCTCATCGAAGGCAGGCTCCCCCTAGGATTTCGTCTTTCACGCGCCTAGATAGCGGCACATGAACATACTGCTCGTCATCGCCCTCGTCGTCGCCATGGCCGCGACCGTTTACGTCCTCGTTCGCGGGGTGATCGCGATGGCCCAGGGCAAGGATGTCTCGGGCGAAGTGCAGCAGAATTATATGCAGAAGCGCGTCCTGTTTCAGGGCGTCGCAATCGTCATCGTCATCCTGATCCTCGTCCTCGCCAGCGGCGGGCGCTAAGGCCCTGGTAAAGCTTAACAAAATCTACACGCGAACCGGCGACCGGGGCAGCGCCGGACTGGTCGACGGAAGCCGAGTCAGCAAGTCGAGCGCCCGAATGGCGGCGATCGGCGAGGTGGACGAGGCAAACAGCTCGCTGGGGGTCGCCATCGCGGCGCTTGGCGACGGTGATCTCCCAAACAAGCTCAGGCAAATCCAGAATGAGCTGTTCGACCTTGGCGCCGACATTGCGACACCGGGAGAGATGGAAGGCGCGCTTCGCATCGTTCCTCGGCAGGTCGAGCGGCTGGAAGAAGAGATTGACGCGATGAACGTCGATCTAGCGCCGCTGACCAGCTTCATCTTGCCCGGTGGGTCGATGGGCGTAGCCCTGCTCCATCAGGCGCGGACGATCGTCCGGCGGGCCGAACGGGCGGTGACAGCGTTGAACGAGGCGGAGAGCGTGAATGCCCATGCGCTTGCCTATCTCAACCGCCTGTCGGACCATTTGTTCGTCGCCGCGCGTTGGGTGGCGGCATCGGAGGGAGGCGACGTGCTGTGGCAACCCGGCGCCACGAGGAACCGCTAGAAGACAGCCTGGGCGCGCGGCTTGCCGCGACCCGGAAGCTAACGCTCGACCTTGCCGCGCCGCTGTCGGACGCCGACGCGACGATCCAGCCGCACCCGGACGCTTCTCCCGCCAAATGGCATTTGGCCCACACGACCTGGTTCTTCGAGACCTTCATCCTGCGCGACCATGTCTCGGGTTACGAGCTATTCGACGAGCGTTGGCCCTATCTCTTCAACAGCTATTATGAAGGCGAAGGGGACCGCCACGCGCGGCCGCGTCGCGGGATGATCAGCCGTCCGAGCCTCGACGAAGTGCGCGATTGGCGGCGTGCAGTGGACTCTTCGATGCAGGAGGCGCTTCCAAGCCTGCCCGCTGAAGCGCTGAAGCTGGTCGAGCTCGGCATCCAGCATGAGCAGCAGCATCAGGAGCTATTCCTCACCGACATCCTCGCCACCTTCGCCGAGAACCCGCTGGAGCCCGCCTACGGCCAGCTTCCCCGTCATTGCGAGGAGCGCAGCGACGCGGCAATCCAGCCTGGATTGTTTCGCTCCGCTCGCAATGACGAATGGATCGACGGCCGCGAGGGGCTGGTCGATATCGGCGCGAACGCAGGATTCTCTTTCGACTGTGAGCGTCCGCGCCACCAGGCACTGCTCCACCCCCACCGCATCGCCAACCGCTGCGTGACCAACGGCGAATGGCAGCAATTCATTGCTGACGGCGGATATTCCACCGCCACATTATGGTTGAGCGAAGCATGGGATTGGCTCCGCGCCGAGCAAATCGATCGCCCGCTTTACTGGCACGACGACGGAACCCATTTCACGCTCGCGGGCCGTCGCGAAGTCGACCTGGCTGCGCCGGTCGCCCATGTCAGCTATTATGAAGCCGACGCCTTCGCGCGCTGGGCGGGATTTCGGCTTCCGACCGAAACGGAATGGGAGGATGCTTTTGCCTCCTCGGGCTCCAATATCGGTCATCAGCTCGACCGGGCGGGGCCGGTGCTGCCGCGACCGGGCGGCGCGCCTTTCGGCGACGTCTGGCAATGGACGCAGTCGGCGTTCCTCGCCTACCCGGGCTTCAAACCCGAGGAAGGCACCGTCGGCGAATATAACGGCAAGTTCATGTGCGGGCAGTTCGTGCTGAAGGGCGCCAGCTGCGCCACGCCGCGCGGCCATTCGCGCGCCAGCTACCGCAATTTCTTCCCGCCATCCGCGCGCTGGCAGTTCACCGGGGTACGCCTTGCTCAAGACGCTTGAAACCATCGATCCGGCCTTTCGCGCGGACGTCATCAACGGACTATCGGAGCCGATCCCGGCGATCCCCGCGCGCTGGCTCTACGACCGGCGCGGGTCGGAGCTGTTCGACGACATCACCCGCCTGCCCAGCTATTACCCGACGCGCACCGAAACCGCGCTGCTCGAAGCAAGAATGAACGAGATTGCGAAAAAGGCCTGCGACGGCTGCGCGATCGTTGAATTCGGGTCGGGAAGCTCGACCAAGACGCCCCTCCTGCTCAGGGCGATGAAACCGCGCGCCTATGTGCCCATCGACATCAGCGGCGATTACTTGCGCGAGAGCGCGGCGAGGGTGGACGAGGAGTTTCCCGACATCGCGGTTCATCCGGTCGAGGCCGACTTCACGAAGCAGGTCAAGCTACCCGGGGAAATCGACGGCATGCCCCGCCTCGGCTTCTTCCCCGGCTCGACCATCGGCAATTTCGTCCCAAGAAGCGCGACCGACCTGCTCCGCCATTTCCGCCACATCCTCGGCACCGGCGCGAAGCTGCTGATCGGGATGGACCGGGTGAAGCCGGTCGAGCGGCTTATCGCCGCCTATGACGATCCGGAAGGGGTGACGTCCGAGTTCAATCTCAACCTCCTCCGCCGGATTAACCGCGAGCTCGACGCCGACATTCCCATCGACGCCTTCCGCCATGAGGCGCGCTGGAACGACATCCTCAGCCGGGTTGAAATGCACCTGGCCGCAACCCGTGATGTTGAGTTCCGGATCGAGGACAGGCGCTTCGCCTTCCAGGCCGGCGATACGATACATACGGAAAACAGCCACAAATATGGCCCGCGCGGCGCGCGGCTGCTTCTTCTTGCCGGCGGCTGGACCCCGCTCGCCGAATGGGCTGATCCGCAGGAGGATTTCGCGCTGATCCTGGCGGAAGCGCAACGCAATCGTTTCGCGCCGTAACGAAGATTGTGCGGCGCAAGACGGACGGCTAAGTCAGAGCCATGCTCTACGCTCTCTTCAGCATCATCGACATGATCCTCCAGATATTGGTCTGGGTGATCATCGCCCAAGTCATCCTCAGCTGGCTGGTGGCGTTCAACGTCATCAACACCCAGTCCAACTTCGTGCGCACGGTGCTCGACGCGCTCGAGCGGTTGACCGCTCCGCTCTATCGCCCGATCCGCAAGATCATGCCGGACTTCGGTGGGATCGATTTCTCGCCGATCGTGCTGATCCTGGCCATCCAGATCCTGCGCAAGCTCAACGCCGGGCTCGCGCTCGAATCAGCCCAGACCTTGATGTGAGCGCCAGGATTATCGACGGCAAAGCCGCGGCAGCGGCGCTGCGGGAGGATGTGGCCAAGGAAGTCGCGCGCTTCCGCGTAGCGTCTGGCCGCGCGCCGGGTCTCGCGACGGTGCTGGTCGGCGAGGACCCTGCATCGGCGGTCTATGTCCGGTCCAAGGGCCGCGCGACGCTCGAGGCGGGCATGGAGAGCTTCCAGCACAAGCTGCCCACTGATGTCGGCGAGGCGGAACTGCTGGCCCTGATCGACGATCTCAACGCCGACCCCGCCGTTGACGGAATTCTCGTTCAGCTGCCGCTGCCGGCCCATATCGACAGCAACAAGGTCATCACCCGCATCGATCCCGACAAGGACGTCGACGGCTTCCACCCGGTGAACGCGGGACGGTTAGCGATCGGGCTCCACGGCTTCGTCCCCTGCACGCCGCTTGGCTGCCTCAAGCTGCTTCGCGCCGAGTTGGGCGATCTGACAGGCAAGAATGCGGTGGTGATCGGCCGCTCCAACATCGTCGGAAAGCCGATGGCGATGCTGCTGCTCGCCGAAAACTGCACCGTAACCATCGCCCACAGCCGCACCCGCGACCTGCCCGAGGTGGTCCGCGGCGCCGACATCATCGTTGCGGCCGTCGGCAGGCCGATGATGGTGACAGGCGACTGGATCAAGCCGGGCGCAACGGTGATCGACGTCGGCATCAATCGCATCGCGGGGGAGGGCGGGAACAGCCATCTCGTCGGCGATGTCGACTTCGCTTCGGCTAGTCAGGTAGCGGGTGCCATCACGCCCGTGCCCGGCGGCGTCGGCCCGATGACCATCGCCTGCCTCATCCGCAACACGCTCGTGTCCGCCGCCCGCCGCGAGGGATTCGAATATGGGAAAGCCCTATGATCGCTGCATTGCTGATTGCCGCGGCAACGCCGACCGCGATCGATGCCGAGCGCGCCTTCGCCGCCGATGCCCAGAAGCTCGGCCAATGGACCGCCTTCCGCAAATACGCGACCGACGATGCGCTGATGTTCGCTCCCCAGCCGACTAACGCACAAGCCTTCCTCAAGGGCCGCAAGGACCCGCCCGTCGCGGTCTTCTGGTGGCCGGGGCGAAGCTATGTTAGCTGCGACGGGAACACGGCGGTCAACACCGGGCCGTGGGTCCGTGAGTGGGGCAAGTCGGTCGGCTATTTCACGACGGTTTGGCAGCGGCAGACGGATGGCAATTGGAAGTGGGTCTATGACGGTGGCGATGGCCTCAAGACGGCCCGGGCGGAGGGCGGCGATATCTCCCCACAAGTCGCCGCTTGTCCTAAGCTGCCGCTGCCACCAATTTCGCAGCGCGAGGTTCCTGCCGATTTGAAATATGGCAGCGGATCGAGCAAGGACGGCACGCTGACCTGGGACTGGACCTTGCTTGCCGACGGCAGCCGCCGCTTCACGGCATCCATCTGGGACGGCGCCCAACGCAAAGTCGTCATCGACGACCAGGTCGCGGGCGAGTGATCGAGCTTTTCACCACCGCCTTCATCACCTTGCTGGTGATCGTCGACCCGCCGGGCTGCGCGCCGATC
>Ga0307413_10000170_pt1 | contig 18240 bp, 14 predicted proteins | sample DK1Ometagenome_3_FD_203714 | JGI IMG/M metagenome (GOLD analysis project Ga0307413, IMG submission 203714) | Maize rhizosphere microbial communities from greenhouse at UC Davis, California, United States - DK15-O-2 | ecosystem: Host-associated > Plants > Roots > Rhizosphere > Soil | place: USA... | reverse complement strand
GCTTTGCGATGATCGTCAGTTTTGATCGTTCGACCCGGCACAGGACACGGAACCAAGACCAATTACTCAGGACCATCGCCCTGATACTGCTCAAGCTTGCGGTACAAAGTCTTGCGGCCGATGTTCAGAAGGCGCGACGCACGCGATTTATCACCATCGGTATATTCCAGCGTCGCGGTTATTACCTGTCGCTCTATCTCGTCCATCGATGACGGCAGCTCCACCTCGATTCCGATCGAGCGGCCCTCGCCCGCCGCTTTCACCCTTTCCTGTCGAGCCCGGGCCCACGATTCGGACGCGCGGCGGCTGATCGCCTCCGGAAGATCGTCGGCCTCGATCTGCCGCCCCGACGCGATGATCACCGCACGCTCGATCGTGTTCTCGAGCTCGCGGACGTTGCCGGGCCATTCGTAATTGATCATCGCCCGCAAGGCTTCTTTCGAGATCCCGGAAACGAACCGCCCCGTTTTCTCTTTGTAATTCTCGAGGAAATGAAAAACGAGCGGGTGGATGTCTTCCGCCCGGTCGCGCAGGGGCGGCAGCGTTATCGGGAAAACCGAGAGCCGGTAAAAAAGGTCTTTGCGGAAAGTGCCGTCCTCGACCGCCTTTTCGAGATCGACGTTGGTGGCCGCGACCACGCGCACGTCCGAGTGCAGGACCTCGGTCCCGCCGATGCGGGTGAATTCGCCGTCCTGCAGTACGCGAAGCAGGCGGACCTGGGCCTGCGTCGACATCTCGCCAATTTCGTCGAGGAAAAGTGTCCCGCCGTCGGCTTCCTCGAACCGCCCGGTCCGCCGCGAATGGGCGTCGGTGAAGGAACCTTTTTCGTGCCCGAAAAGCTCCGATTCTAGCAGCGATTCGGGGATGGCGCCGCAGTTCATCTTGATGTACGGCCCGTCCTCGCGGCCCGAATTGAAATGGATGAGATTTGCGAGCAGCTCCTTGCCGGTGCCGGATTCACCTTGAATAAGGACCGTCGTGTTCGTGTCGGCGACGTTGATGGCCAACTCGATCGCACGCTGGATCGGTGCGGCCTGCCCGATGATCTCGCTCTGCCGCAATTGCAGCTCGCTCTTGAGCCGCATCACCTCGGCCGAGAGTTGGTCACGCTCGAGCGCGGTGCCGATCTGGTCGGCCATCCCCTCGATAAGGGCGAGGTCGTGCTCGCCGAAGGCCGCTTCCTTCCCCCAGACGAACCCGAGCATCCCGAAGGTCCGCCCACCGACCCGGACCGGTGTCACCAGCGCCGCCTTGCCGCCGAGCTGCGTGTTGAATATCAGCCTGACCGCCAGCGGCAGCTGCGAATCTCTGAATTCCACAGTGCGGCCCTCGCGAAAAAGATCGCCGACCGCGGAAAACGTGTCGAGCTTGAGTGAGCGGCCGTGCTGCTCGACCAGCTTGAGCACGCGGCTCGGTTTGATCCCCTCGGCCGATTTGAAGGACACGAGCATTACCCTTTTCCCCGCCTCGTCGAGCACCCCGATCGCCCCGTAATCAGCGTCGACCAACTCGATCGCTCGCTCGAGCACCTGCGACGAGACCTCGTTGAAATCGGAATGCGAATTGAGCGTGTTCGCGATCTCGAGCAGCGCGTTCGTCCGACGCGACTCCTGCTGCTGGGCGACGAAGAGCGTCGTGTATTGGTAACCGACCGCGAGCTGCCGGGCGATCGACTCCATGAACGCCACCTCCTCGTCATGCCAAATACGCGGATTTTTCGTATCGTGAAGGCCAAGGAGACCGAGCACGCTGCCATTGAGCACGATCGGCACGATCAGCAGCGACCTCGTTTCGAGCGCCTTGGCGAAGAATTTCAACGTCGCGTCTTTGGCTTTTGAGGTGTCGTTGAGGCTGATCGGGCGGGTAATGTCGAACTGCTCGGCGAGCTTGGCCGCGTTGACCGGGATGGTCGTGCCGAGACTCGAAGGCACTTTTTTGTCGCGACGCCATTCGTGGCTGATCCTGAGTTCCTTGCCCTCGACGAGCTGGAGAAGGTCGCAGCGGTCGGCCTCCATCATCCGGCCGAGTTCCGAAACGACGACGTTGAGGTAACGTTCCAGGTCGATGTTGGTGGGCAGATCGCGGGCCAGGCGGTCGATGATGGCCTCGCGGGCCTCATGCATTTTGAACCTACGCTCGAGTGAAAGGTGGTCAGGGGGGCTGGGCGTCATGTTGGGATTAGAGTGCGGCGGGAAGCATTGGTATGTCAAGTTGACACACAATTACTCCCGAAGTGTGTATTTTGGGCGCAGCTACGCCGGGCCAAATATCGTCAAAATCCAACATTCGGCCTTTTGTGGGTGTTCCGAAATCAGGCGGAAAGGTAGCGATTCAGTACAGGTTTTAGGTCGTCGAAATCGAGCGGTTTGCTTATCAAAGCGTCGCATCCGGCCTCGATTGCTTTTCCTTTTACCCCTTCGCTCTGCGCCGTCACGGCGATGATCGGCAGCTCCTGAAATTCCTCTTGTTCCTTGATTCTTCGGGTCGCGGTCAATCCATCCATGACCGGCATCGAAATATCCATAAGGATAAGATCCGGAACCTGCCTTTTTATCAGCTCGACCGCCTCGTATCCATTCGTTGCCTCAAGCACATCGAATCCGTAATCTTCCAACAAATACTTTGTAAATTCGCGGCTGTCGTCGTAATCCTCGACAACCAGCACTTTCCTACGCATAAACCACCATTACTTCTTAAAAAGACCAACTAATCCGTCGCGATATGCGGCGGCGACATATAAAAATCCGCACGGCCACTCGCAATCCGAGTGCCATAGTGGGCGAATTGATCCGGATCAGTGCTTCGTCGGCGCCGGCGTCGGTCTCGGGTCAGCGGTGCGTGGACGGTCGGCCGGCGGCGGGGTGTCGGCGGCGGGCTGCGGCGGTCCCGGTTCGGTCGTCGCGGGCGACGCACTAGCGGGCGGTTTCTTTTCGTCCTTCGGCTTGGTCGCGTAGGCGACCCGTTTTTGGCCGGCTTCGGCGTCGTCGAGCAGGTCCTGGGCTTTCGAGTTTTCCGTATCGAGCTCGAGCGCTTTCTTCAACGCGGCGACGGCGTCGCCGTATTTGGCGAGCTTGATCAGGATAGCTCCCAATTCGGTCTGAAACTCGGTGTCGTCGGGGTTGAGTTTGACGGCCTGCCGGAGGGCCTTTTCGGCGTCCTCGTCCTCATTGAGCTTGTTGTACGCCCGTCCGAGGTTGAAAAACGCGGTCGCGTCCTGGTCGTTCGCGTCGACCAGCTTCTGGTAGGCGTCGACGGCTTTTTGGAAGAACTTCTCCGAGTTGGTGCGGAGTATCTTTTGTTCCTTTTTAGCGCCCTTTTTGGTCGTGACCTTGGTGGGCTCCGGGGTCGGAGTACCGCTTGTCTCGGCCGTCTTGTCACGAACCTCGATCAGGGACCAGGCGATGCCGAGCTGAAAATAGCCCTCCGCGAGGTCGGGGTTCAGTTTCACGGCCTGATCGAGGGCCTGAATGGCCTTCTCCGTCTCGCCCGTCTCCAAAAGGCGCTTGCCCTCAGCCAAAGCGGCGTTCGCGTCGGTGAATTCCGGGACCGGCGTGGCCGAATTTCCAGCGGTCAATGCGTTGGTGTTTGAAAGCTCGGCATCCTGTCGCCGGCAGCCGCCGACAGCCAGTAAAGACAAAACTAGAAATAAGTAAAGCGATCTCTTCGTCAGCATCGTTTGCAGCAGGTTTTCAGCCGGGCGGAAACACGAACGGCCGGCCGGCGAGCAGGTGGACGTGCAGGTGAAAGACGGTCTGTCCGCCGTCGGCGTTGGTGTTTACGACGACGCGGTAGCCGGCGTCGGCGAAACCGCGGTCGCGGGCGATCTTCGCCGCCGAAAGTAGCAGGTGCCCGAGCACGCCGCTGTCGTTTTCGTCCGCGGTGTCCAGGGAATCTAAATGCCGCCTCGGCACGATGAGAATGTGGGTGGGCGCCTGCGGACTCAGATCGTTGAACGCCACACATTCGTCGTCCTCGTACACCGTAGACGAAGGTATGTCACCCGATGCGATCCGGCAAAAGATACAGTCCTGGCTCATAGATAGCTGTATCGATTATTTAATCACAGGCCGGGCTTGGTTGTTAAACGGAAAGGTTTTCAAGCGGCGTCGCCGGCACCGGCGGCATCGGCCGCGGTTGAGGAGATACGTTCGATGTCGGCACCGACGGAACGAAGTTTCCGAACGATCGTCTCGTACCCGCGATCGATGTGGTAGACGCGGTCGATGAGGGTCTCACCCTCTGCGCATAGGGCGGCCAGCACCAGCGACGCCGACGCCCTGAGATCCGACGCGATCACCTTGGCGCCGGTCAACCTGGTGCGGCCCTTCACGACCGCCGTGCTGCCGTGTATGTGGATGTCGGCGCCCATGCGGTGCAGCTCGGCGGCGTGCATGAATCGGTTCTCGAAGATGGTCTCGACGATCGTGGACGCACCCTCGGCTTGCGTCATCAGAGTCATGAACTGGGCCTGCATATCCGTGGGAAATTTCGGATGCGGCTCGGTGGTGACGTCGCGGGCCTTAAGTCCTTTTTCGCCCCGGCGTGCCAACAGCGTGTTCGGGTTGAGTTCCTCGATCTCGACGCCGGTCTCCCGCATCTTCTCGATGACCGCGGCGAGGTGTTCCGGGCGGCAGCTTCTGATCTCGAGTTCGCCCCCAGTGACGGCCGCCGCGGCCAGAAACGTGCCGGTCTCGATGCGGTCTGGGATGATGGTGTGCTCGGCACCGCCGAGAGCCTCGACGCCGTCGATCTCGATGGTGTCGGTGCCGGCGCCGTTTATTCGGGCGCCCATTTTGTTCAGCAGTTCCGCGAGGTCCTCGATCTCAGGTTCGCGGGCCGCGTTTTTGATCACGGTGCGGCCCGCGGCCAACGCCGCGGCCATCATCACGTTCTCGGTCCCGGTAACGGTGACCATATCGAAAGCGATGTCGGCGCATGTGAGCCGGCCTTTGGGCGCCCTTGCGACCACGTCGCCCGATTCAAGGGAAACAACGGCTCCGAGCTGCTCGAACGCCTTGAGGTGCAGGTCGATCGGCCTCGTCCCGATCGCGCACCCGCCCGGGAGGCTCACTTTTGCCTGCCCGAAACGGCCCAACAGCGGCCCCAGGGCCAGCACACTGGCCCGCATCGTTTTTACCAATTCGTATGGCGCCTCGAAAATTTGCACGTGCGAGGCGGTTATCTTGTGCGTCCGCAGCTCGGGCGTCAGGACGGTCGCCCCCAAGTCTTCCAGAAGGCGCCGCTGCGTGATGAGGTCCTTGACGTACGGGACGTTGTGCAGCGTGACCGTCTCGGCCGACAAAAGTGCGGCGGCCAGGCACGGCAAAGCCGAATTCTTGGCGCCGCTGATCTCGATTTTTCCCCGCAGCGGACGGCCGCCGCGAACCAGAAACTTGTCCATTTAGCTGAATCGATGCCCAGGGCAAACGTAAACGAAATTTATGGATATCGTAAGAAAATCTTATCACGAATCGGAGCCCTTTTTCGACTTCGCCGAGCGCGAAGAATTCATTGGCAACGCGCTCTATGGCTCGTCCATCTAACCGTCAGCTTCAGTAAATTGTGGGATTTTTTGGAGCATAGATTCGCATTATTTCCGCCCTGGCTGTATGCCCTCCTCGCAGTCAGGGTATTTTTTTATTTGACGACCAGAGAGAGCACCTTCTCTATCTGCTTTATGTGCCGCGCCTCGTGACCGCCGCTCAGGCCGAGCCACTCGTGTGCGGTGATGTCACCGAAGAACGGGTGCGGGAACGTCAGGGTCGAGCCGTCGAGCGTTTCGAATAACGGCTTAGCCTCGGCGTACTTCAATTCCAGAGCGGAAAGGTCTTCGAGCGAGTCTCGGATCGACCTCGCCCCGCTCGGCCGCACCATCTCCGGGGCTTCCACCTTCATCGAGGCGATCTCGCCGGCTTTTTGAAGAAAATTGTCCGACATCCTGACCTCGACCCCTCCATTCGCCTCCGCGGCCTTCCGCAGCAGCCGCTCGCAAATACGCAGTGCGCCGGCGTTGACCATCGCGACGTGCTCGACGATCTCGGCGACGCTCCATTTCTCGCCCGCGGGCCGGGCGTTTGCGATCTCGTCGGGAATTTCCGCGACGGCGGCTTTTAGCCGCTCGCGAACTCGCGCGTTGGCCGCGTAGATCTCGTCGATGCTCTTGTGGTCCATAATTTATTTCGTCGCCTGGGCGGAGAGAGCCAATCGGTGCCAGCGCTGAAAGCTCGTCACGCTGTCCGACTCGTTCCTCATCCTTTTCACGAACGCAGTTTGGAAATAAAGCAGGTCGTCGGCGGTCCAATTAAGAGCAACGATCGGGTTGAACGAGACGAGCGAAGCCTCGTCCGGCAGCGTCGCGGAGACTTGGTTCGTGTTCGCGGCGTTTTGGTTGGCGTCGACGCCGGTGTTGGCGGCTTCCAGCTTCGCCTGCTGTTCACGGTCGTAGGCCTGCGACGAGATCAGCAAATAGTTTCTAAGCGGGACCGCGGCCTGCGTCGGTGATGTGCCGGCCGCATCGTAGATCCTGATCTGCTTGTCGAAGGCCACCGCCACCTTTGACGAGTCGGGCGACCAAACCGGCTGCACTCCGGTCAGCGCGTCGTCGAGGCGGCGCTCGCGGCCGTTCTTTTCGACGACCCTCGGGCGGCCCTGCGGGACCATCATTTCGCCGCGGCTATTAGCCTGTTGATCGAGGAACTGCCACTCGCGGGCCGTGGTCGCCAGCGCCGCCAGCATCGTGCTGTCGGGCGACCAGACGTAATAGAAATAGATCAGCCCTTCGTTCTGCGTGACGGGCTTGGTGCCGTCGCCGGCGGCGTTGGTGATGTAAAGCTGCTCGGTGCGGAATGTGAGGATACCTACCGGCGCGGTCGGCCTCGAAACGGGTGCGGCGGCGGTGTTCGCGTTGGGATCTTGAGGGGCTGTGTTCACGTCGGTCAGCACCGGGGGCGGCGTCGGCGTCGGTTCGGCGCTTCCGGCCGCTCGGACCATCGCGACGAATGCCGCGGCGGATGAATCCGGCGCCCAGCGGATCGTGTCGGGGAAGTGCACGGCCATCAGGTCGGAGGTCACCTTTTTTAGCAGTCCGCCCTCGGCCGTGTACATGTCGAGCCGGTACTCGGCGGGGAGATCGCTGACGCGGTGGTAAACGGCCAGGACGCGCTTTCGGTCGGGCGAGAAGACGGTGCGGTCGAGTAACTCCTGCCCGCGATTCTGGTCGAAATCGGCCTGCACCGGGGCGCTGCGTTCCTCCTTCGGCGGAGCGTTGGGAATCTCGGGCGGAGGGACGTCGGCCTCATACCGGAAACTCAATCCGACCGCCGGGACCTGCGACATCGCGGTCGGCTGCCTGGCGGGTGCATCGGGTCCGGCGTTTCCGCAGGCGGCGGAGAAGACGCTGAAGGCCACCAAAGCGGTCCCGAAATATCGTGTTTTGCCAGATGTCAAAGCTCCGCTCCCGTGTAGGTGCCGTACAGCCGCCTCTGCTCGTCGGACGGGTTTTCGACCGGTACGATCGCAAACTCCGGCCGAGCGTTGGTGCCCAAGGTTATATCTATATCGCGAAGCTTGTCGAAACGGAAAACCGTCAATTTCACCTTATCGTTCGATCTCTTGTTGCCGAGATAGGTCTGGAAAGACGCAAGGCCCGCCCGATACCCGTCGACCGCGACGATCTGGTCGCCGGCGTTCAGGCCCTGCTCGTAGGCGGGCGTGCCCGCCGGCACGCTGCGAACGGTCAAACGCCCGTTCTCTTCGCGAAGGTCGGCACCGAGGTACGCTTTGTCCTCGGCTCGCGTGTCTTTGATCTGCAAACCGACGCCCGCGAGAATCGCGTTGTAGTCGAGGTCCGCGGTCCCGCGGACGTACCTGGCAAAGAAATCGTCGAGGCTCTTTCCGGCCGCCCGCTCGGCCGCTTTCTGCAGATCAGCGGGCGTGTAGTTGCGATTTTTCTTGTAGAAGTCGTTGTAAAGGTAACGCAGAACGTCGTCGAGCGAGCGTTCGCCGCCTGACGCCTCGCGGATCGTCAGGTCGAGCATCATGTTAACGATCTCGCCCTTGTCATAGTAGGAGATCTGGTTGTTGACGGCGTTCTCGTCCTGACGGTAATACTTGATCCAGGCGTCGAAGCTGGCGTCCTCGAGGCTCGTCTCGAAGCGACCCGGCCGGGCCTGAAGCTGCTCGATCATGCGGGCCTTTTCGGCGAGCATTTCCTTTTCGCTGATCAGCCCTGCACGCCTGAGCAGGACGGCCTCGTAATAAGCGGTCGCGCCCTCCGCGAACCAAAGGTTTTTGGTGTAATTCTCCGTCTCGTAGTCGAAGGGGCCGAGGGCGTCGGGCCTGATCCGCTTCACGTTCCAAAGATGAAAATACTCGTGGGCGGCGAGGTGGAGGAATTTCTTGTACTGCGTAACGGGCTGGAAGCCAAGACGGTCGTAGACGAGCGCGGTCGAGTTGAGGTGCTCGAGGCCGCCGCTGCCGGTGCGCAAATTCACGAGAAACGTGTAATTGTCGTACGGCAGCTCGCCGAAGATCTTGTAGCCCTCCTCCACGATCTTGGGCATGTCGGCGGCGAGGCGGTCGGCGTTGTAGTTGCCCGGCCCGCTCATCACGATGCGGTGCGGCTTGCCGTGCGACGTGAAGGTGATCTCCCTAAAGTTGCTCACCTCGAAGGGCGAATCGTAAAGGATGTCGTAGTTCTCTGCACGGAACGTGTTGGGAGCCGTCTCCGGCAATCCGGTCGCGACCTTCCAGTCCTTGTAGGGCACGACCTTGACCGTCGACGGCGCCGCCAACTGTCCCTTCGGGAAGAGCAGAAGACCCGCGTTGTTCCAGAACGCATGGTCGTCGTTGAGCTCGTTGGTGCGCACGGTAAGCTCGTTCGCGTAGACCTTGTATTTGGCGACGATCTCCGTTTGCCCGTTCGTCGTCACGCGCCATGTGTTCTTGTTGATCTTTTCCCACGCAAGATCGCCGCCGCCTTTCGCTTCGAAGTCCTGGACGTGGCGGGCGTACTCGCGCACGAGGTAGCTTCCCGGCGTCCAGACCGGCATCTTTAGCTCCAGGGCGGCCGGCATCTGCTGCCACCGCACGCGCATCTCGACCTCGAGCAGGTGCGTCCACGGCCGCGCCATCGAGACGGTGAAGGCGATATCCGGTGCGGCCCGCTGCTGTTGAGCGTTGACCGCCGTGTTTGCAAGATCCCTGGCCTGTGCGTCCTGATACATAACGGGAAGAGCGAGCGCGATAAGACCTAACGTGAAGGAGATACGTATATTTCTGAACATTTCAACTGCAAAATACCCTTGTTCGGGAGCTTTTCCTTGTTTACTGCTATTTTACTACAAGCATATTAATTGCGGACATTTGACCCGCATTTTCGAATCGATGGCCGAACCGACCGACCCTGCAAACACACCGGAAGACAAATTCCTAACCCGCCCGCTGATGATCATCTTTTTGACGATCTTCATAGACCTGGTCGGGTTCGGGATCGTCATTCCGCTGCTGACCTTTTACGCGGAAGAGTTTCGGGCGACGCCGTTCGATATCGGACTGCTCGTTTCATCCTATTCTCTGATGCAATTCATCTTCTCGCCGTTATGGGGAAGTTTGTCGGACCGATTTGGGCGAAGGCCGATCCTTTTCTTTACCATTCTCGGGTCGGCCGCCGGGAGCCTGATATTGGGGCTCGCCGGGTCGCTGCTGATGGTTTACGCGGGCCGCATCCTCGCCGGCATCATGGGCGGCAACCTCTCGACCGCGCAGGCCTATATCGCGGACGTAACTTCGAAGAAAAACCGGGCGAAAGGGATGGGGCTTTTCGGTATGGCCTTCGGGCTGGGATTTATTTTAGGTCCGGCTCTCGCGGGTGTATTAAGCAAATTCGGGATGCGTGTTCCCTTTCTTTTCGCCGCCGGGCTGAGCTTCGCCAACGCGATACTTCTTTATTTCATCTTGCCCGAGCCGCGCAAGCACGCGGAGAACTTGTCGGAAAGAAAGGGCCGCATCGCGGAACTGTTCGGTGCGCTCCGGAGCCCTCGGTTCGCGATCGTCACGCTGGAGTATTTTCTTCTCGTCACCGCGTTCTCTATCATGACCACCGCGTTTGCGTATTACACGATGGTCAAGTTCGGCTACGACGCCGAGCGCACGGGTTACCTGCTGGCATACGTCGGTTTTTTGGCGGCGGTGATGCAGGGCGCGGTCTTTGGCAAGCTCTCGGCGCGGTTCGGCGAAGCGCCGCTCGTCACGTTCGGCAGTTTCGCACTCGTGGTCAGTCTCGTTCTGGTGCCATTCATCGGCCGGAATTCCGGCGGTTTGACCGCGCTTCTCGTCGGGATCGCCGCGTTCGCCCTCGGCAATTCGCTCGCCTCGCCGGCGCTGACCAGTCTCGCCTCGAAGATCACCGACGAGGCATCACAGGGCCGCAGCCTCGGCATCCTTCAATCCGCCGCCAGCCTCGCCCGCGTCTTCGGCCCACTGCTGTGCGGCGTGCTTTTGAACAACGCCTACGACCAGGTCGACGACTCGACCCTCTTCCGCACATTCTGGACCGCCGCCGCCATCATGCTAGCGGCGTTCATGACGGCCATTTATTACTCGAGGTTTTTGAAGAAGACGGCGGACGAGGAAGTGCCGATCTAACTCACGGCCCTCTGACGCATCTTCGCGGCGGCTGGGAACGAGAGTGTGAAGCACGCGCCGGGACCGTCGTTGTTGGCGGCCTCGATCGTTCCGGCGTGCTCCTGCACGATGCCGTAAGTGACCGCGAGGCCGAGCCCGGTTCCGTTGCCGACGCCCTTGGTGGTGAAGAACGGGTCGAAGATCTTCGAGAGGTTTTCGGGAGCGATGCCGTCGCCGGTGTCCTCGACGCGGATGGTCACCTCGTCGCCGATGACGGCGGTCGCGAGCGTGATCGTGCCGCCGTCGAACATCGCATCGCGTGCGTTCAGGATAAGGTTCGTGAAGACCTGCTGCAGTTTGCCGCCGTTGCCGAAAACGACGGGCGGCCGATCGGAATAGTTCTTGACGAGCGTGACGTTGGAGCGGCGAAGCTGCGGCTCGAGAAGCTGGATGGTGTCGTCGAGGAGCTTGTTAATGTCGACGTCGCCGGTCTCGACCACGTTCCCGGTGCGTGAGAAATTGAGCAAATTGCCGACGATGTTCGACGCCCGGTCCGTTTGCCGCTGCATCTTCTGCAAAAGGGCGTGCTTAGGGTCGGTCTCGGGGATCATCCCCAAAAGCATCTGCGTGTAGCTCGACACACCGGTGAGCGGCGTGTTGACCTCGTGGGCGACGCCGGCGGCGAGCAGGCCGATGCTGGAAAGCTTTTCGCTTTGCTGCAGCGATTCCTCGAGCTTGATCCGCGACGTGACGTTCTCGAGCACGACGATCGCCCCGGTCTGCGAATTTGAGACCGACCGCAGAGGGGCGACCGCGACGTTGACCACCAGCGAGCGGCCCGACGCGTCGTACGTGTGCAGCTTGTAGGCGTTGCGGATCTCGGTCAGGTGCCAGCGCGATTTGCCGAGAATGTTCGACAGCGTCAGGGCGAAGCTTTCGTCGAAAACGTCCTCGACGCATTTTCCAACCGCCTCGTCCCGCGTCAACCCGATCATCTCCTCGAAGGTCGAGTTGCAGCGGGTGATGCGGCCGTCCTCGTCGACGGCGAGCAGCCCGACATTCACCGACTCGACGATCGACTCATTAAATTCCTTCAGAAGTGCCAATTCTTCAGTTTGCTGCTGCTGTTCCTGGTAAAGCCGGCTGTTCTCGATCGCGACGCCGATGTAGCCCGAAACGGTGCGCAGGATCTCAAGGTCCTCGGAGGACAAAAGCGATCCGTCGCGTGCTCGCCCCAGCCCGATCACCGCGACCATCTTGCTCCTTACCACGCACGGCACGAAGTAGTGCAGCTCGTGCCGGGCTGGGATCTTGCTATGTCCGTTGCCGTTCCCATTTCCGTTGGTGATTATGGCGGGTCTTTCCGAATCGGTCAGCTCGATCTCGTCGATCCGCACCACGCCGCGATCGGCCGACTTCTCACGGATCATCTGCCGAAAATCGGGCGGGATCTTGTATTCGCCGTCGATGCCGACCGACCTGGCGATCTTGTATCGCCCTTCGACCCCGTCTTCGATAAAGACCGCGACCTTCTCGACGTCCAAAACCTGCTGCAGCCGCTCGGTCAAGGCCGCCAGCAGCGGCCCCATCGCCGTCGTCGCCGACAGCGTGCGGCCGAAATCCAGCAGCCCGTGGCGGAGGTCGTACCGGTTGCCGTAGAAGAAGCGGTCGGCCCTCTCCTGCAGGCGATTCTTGATCGGCTCGCTCAGCATCACGATGGCCGCCATCGCAAGCACCGCGATCAACGCCCTGAGCGTGATCTCCGCGGTCGACAGGTTGCTGCCGACCGCAAGGAAAACAAGTCCGAGGGCGACGCCGCCGATCATCATCGCGATCGCGAGGGTCGTCATCGCGTAGACCAACGCCCGGCGTACGACGATGTCGACGTCCATCAGCCGGTAACGCACGACCGAGTGCCCGAAACTAAGCGGGATCAAGGCGAGCGGCAGCGTCGTAAAAGCGGTGATGACGGTGTCTTCAGGCAGGTAAACGAAACGCTTGACGATCTGGAACGCGAGGATCGGGACGACCGACCCTACCGTGCCCCACATCGCCCATTTTAGGCGCTGCCTGACGAGGGTCTGGCGGTTTTTCAGAAAACGCCATATCAGCACCGTCGCCCCGAGGCTGACGCCGATCACGAAATGGATCAACAGGGCCTGGTTAAGCAGCGGGAAGATCCCGAAAGCGGTCGTCACTTCGCGGAGCCGGCCGGCCAGCGTCTCGGACGGAAGCAGCGGCAGCAAGGAAAAAATGAGCGAGACGAGCGTGAACAACGCCGCCGGTGCGTAAAGGACGTAAGTCTTCCACCGCGGCGTGTCGAAGACCTCGCTCCGGACCGGGTACCGCAAACAAAAATGCAAAAAGAGCGGGACGAAAAAGGCGAACGCCGCGTCGTCCAGGATCGTGACCGCGAGGTCGAAATCCTGGCCGAGGCTCAAGCTGCGGTAAACGTGGAAAACAAAGGCCGCCAGGCAAACCGTCGCGAAGTGCAGAACGAACGGCGACCGGCTCCCCTGCTTGAAAAGGACGAATATTCCGACCCCCAGCCAAACCAGGCCGACCAGCGAAAGGAACAGGATAGACGGCGTCCATCGCGGCAGCGTGTCGATGCTTCGCAGGTCTGCGTAGTAGAAGTTGTCGGAGAAGGAATAGTTGGATTTCTGGTAGAAATAGGTGAGGCTGCCGCCGACACCGGCCGCATCAAGGTACATCGGCACGTCGGCGGGTGAGACGACCTCGTCGAACGTCTGGCCGTCGAGGCTGACCGAGATCAGCTTGTCGCCCGGCGAAACCCCGGCACGCGACGCCGCAAGACCCGGCAAAACGCGATCGGCGTATATGCCATCGGCCTTCTGCACCCACAGGACACCATCGGTCGGTGGGAGCTGGTGCACGGCCCGCTGAAGCAGGTTGAGGGCCCCGCCGGCGACGAGCAAAACCGTCACCACGAGCCACATCAAACTCCAGCTTGTGAGCACTTTTCCCTTCATCAGAAAGCAGGCAGACGAATCCGCGGCGAATTTAGGCAAAAGCCGTTCCAAGTTCCGCACGGCTCACGCGAGTTCGTCGAACATCCGTAAACCCTTTGGTTATCGGCCTTTTTCGGCGCCGCGGCATCCGATGCAGCGTCGTTTATTCAGATTTTTGCTTCTCAATCCGAGAATTTGGAAAGCAGGGGTCAAACCCTTACAAAACAAGGGTGCAAGGCGGATCGCGGCCCGCTGTGCACCCTTGTCGCGAATTCTTCTGTTTTTCCCCTGCCGCTCTAGAACCTGACCAGGATGCTGCCGCGAACGCCCCTCTGCTGCGAATTCAACTTCAGGCTCCCGCTTTCATCCGCGACGCCGCCCTGAAATCCGAAAATGTTGCGTGCGTCGAGCACCGCCTGTGCCCGGAACGGCAGGCCAAGCGTAGGCAGGTCCTGGGTCACCAAAACGCTGAGGCTCGGGTCGTAGATCGCCAGCCGGCCCTGAAAAGGATCGATCGCGAACACGGTCGCCTCGGGCGAGAACCGGAAGATGGTCCGCACGGTCGTGCCGGTCCGCAGATCGGCGTCAAACTGCCCGAAAGCGGTCTGCACGAAGCCGTTCTTGAAAAGCTCGGCAGGGTTCCCGATGCCGTCCGGCGAAAGCTGCTTCCCGCGGCCCATGCTGTAACCGGCCGCGGTGCTGAACCGGCCGCTGAGGCGTCTCGAATAAACGAGCCGCATCCCCTGAGCGCCGCCCTGCAGATTTCCGACAAATTCGCCGATCGCCGCTTCGGTCCCCTGACTGCCGAACGGCAGCGAGACGAGCCCGACGCCGCGGCCCGGTGTCGTATCGAAAAAGAAGTTGGCCTCGACGCTGGAGCTGTTGTCCAAAACCCGCTCGATCCCGAACTCGAGCCGCCGGCTCTTATTCATTTGCGGCTTGCCGTCCTCAATGACGAGGTCCTCGACCATCGCCGGCTCGCGGAAGGTGACCTGGGCGTCCTCCAGTTCGATGACGCGGGACCAATCACGGTCCTCGGTCTGGGTCGTGTATGCGGCCCTGAACCTCGTTTTCGCGTCGACGTCGAACTGGACGCCGAGACGCGGGCTGACCGAAAAATCGTGCCCGGCACCGATAAACTTGGAATAATCGAGCCCGAAGACGAAAACCACGCCCTCGCGAATTTTCCACTCGTCGGTTGCCTGGAACGAAAGCTGCCCCAGTGAGCGGTCATCGCCGCCCGTCGAAAGCGAGCCGAAGCGGCCGGCCGAACCATTGATCCTGATCTGGTGGTCGTCGGACGGGCGGAATTTCGCCTGCACGTCCAACCGCTGGGCGGCCGAGCGGCCAGCACCCATTTGCCCGGCGACGACGAATTCGACGTCCTCACCGATCGGCAGGAACGCCACCGCGTTGACGCCGCTGGACGCACCGCCCGCACCAAAAAACGTCTCTGCGACGAACTGGTTCGTGCGGCCGCTCTCCTCAGAAACCTCAGCCGCGGGTGCGGTCTCGAAAACTTCGGCATTCCCGGCATCGAGCGTTACCGGCGTGCCGGTGTCGTTGTTCTGGTAAATGGAGCGGCTCGTCTGGGCCGAGCGGATGGCCCACTTCGGATTGTTGCGGTCGACGCGGCGTTCGGGCAGCGTGTTGCCGCTGCCCGCCCTCTGAAGCTTGAACCCGTATGTCAATTCGGCGGCACGCGCCACCTCGACGTCGGAAAGCGTGACGGGATTGAAACCCTCGGCGACGGCAAGGACCGTATAGCGGCCGGGCAGGATCTTCGCGACGAAGCTGCCGTCGGCGGCCGATTTGACCTGCTTGAGCACCTGGGCCGTCCCGATCCGGAACACGGCCACGGTCGCCCCGACGATCGGGCTGCCGCCCTCTTCACGCACGACCCCGCGGATCACCGCGAGCCCGCCGCTTTTGGAGACCGTCGAACTTTTGACAGCGGCGGCAGGGGCGGCGAGCGCGACGCCGGAGACCGAAAACACCACGGCCATCGAGCTGATCGTTGCGGTCGCCTTGCGCCAAAATCCCATATCGAAACCAATATGCCGACGTGCCCCGAGAACCGGAGAGAGTAACTCGAATACTTGCTTAATTTCGCGGCGGAGCTGCCACCCGGTGGCAACCCCATTATTTTCCGGGCAAAACCAAATGGTGTCAAGCCCGAAAAGACACACCGACTTAGCCGTTGAGATGCCCTCTACCTTGACAAAGTTGGCCCGCGGGCTAGAATTAGAACTTGCTTTTCAGCGACCCATGCGGAGACGTGGCTGAGTGGCTGAAAGCGGCGGTTTGCTAAACCGTTGTACTCCAAAAGGGTACCACAGGTTCGAATCCTGTCGTCTCCGCCACTTCGATCCGGAGATAGTCGCCTTATGGCGGCTATCCGCGTTTTAGTCCTCTGGCTCCTTTATTCCCTGCCCGATTTCCTCTAAATTAATCGCCGATGCGGCGGACCATCATCATTTATGGCTTGGCGATGGCGGCCCTGATCGCCGTCCTAAAGCTGGTCGAATATAAGTATTTCGTCCGCGATATTCCGCTGGAGGTCTACGTGGGGTTGATAGCCGTGCTGTTCACCTCCATCGGCGTCTGGGCCGGGCTCCGGCTGACGCGGCCCAGGGTTGTCCGCGAGATCGTCGAGACCGGCGCGCCGTTCCGCCTCGACGAGGCCCATCTTCAAAAGCTCGGCATCAGCAAGCGCGAATACGAGGTGCTTGAGCTCATATCGCAAGGCCTTTCGAACCAGGAGATCGCGGACAAGCTCTTCGTCTCGACCAGCACGGTCAAGACGCATGTTTCCAACGTGCTCGCCAAGCTCGATTCGAAGCGGCGCACGCAGGCGATACAGCGGGCAAAGGAGCTCCGCATCATCCCATAGTGGTGGTCCGGTTTCACCGTTTCAGGTGCTTCATTGGCCGGCTTATCGATGAAACAAGTTCGTACTTTCGGCTGATTTCGGGCCAAAACCGGCAAATTCATACTTTCGGCTGATGTGCCGACCGCTGCTTTCCGCGTATATTTCTCCAAAATTTTCGGAGGACACTTATGACAAAAATAGTTTTGACGTTCGGTTTGATCGCGGGGGCCATAGCAGCCGCCTTGATGTGGGTGCTGATGCGGCTCGTCAACGGCGGAACCGTCAATTTCGACAACGGCGAGCTTTTCGGTTACACGACGATGATCGTCGCCCTTTCGATGGTCTTTTTCGGGGTCAAATCGTACCGCGACCGCAACGGCGGTCAGATCGGGTTTTGGAAGGGCGTGCAGGTCGGACTGCTGATCAGCCTGATCGCGGCGGTCTGCTACGCGGCGAGCTGGGAGCTATACTACCCGAGCATCGGCAGCGAGTTCATACAGAAGTACACCGCCCACTACATCGACAAGCTGCGCTCGGACGGGACCCCGGCCGCCGAGGTCGAAAAGGCGCAGGCCGACATGGATTCGTTCGGCGAAATGTACAAGAACCCGCTCGTCCGGTTCCCCATCACGATGCTCGAGATCTTGCCCGTCGGTGTCATAGTCACCCTCGTCAGCGCGGCACTCCTGCGCCGTCGCGAGGTGCTGCCGGCCGAACCGGTCACGGCCTGAGTCCGCATTAGAAAATTCGCTGATAGCTGTTGGCTAATAGCTGACAGCTATTTTTTTTTCCTTCCAAATTGCAATGGTTCGGCTCAATGGGCGAAAATCTCCATTTATGCCAGTACGCGTCAGATTCGCCCCGTCGCCCACCGGGTACCTCCACATCGGCTCGGCCCGCACCGCGCTTTTTAATTTTCTTTACGCCAGTCATGTCGGCGGCAAGTTTCTGCTCAGGATCGAGGACACCGACCTTGCCCGCTCGACCGAGGAATCGACGCAGTCGATCCTGCAGGGCCTGGCGTGGCTCGGATTGCAGCACGAAGAGGAGATCGTCTTCCAGTCCGACAACGCCGACAAGCACCGCGAAGCGGCCCGGCGCCTGCTCGCCGAAGGCAAGGCCTACCGCGACTTCACGCCGAAGGAGCAAACGAGCGACAAGTCGGTCAAGGAGGCCATCGTCGAGCGGGCAAGGCAGGAAAATCGCACGATGCGCGACAACCAGTATCGCGACCTGCCGGAGGACGAATCCAAACGGCGTGCCGACGCGGGCGAGCCGTTCGCGATCCGGCTGAAGGTGGCGGCAACGGGCAAAACGTCATTCGAAGACGCCGTCTACGGCCGCCAGGAGCGCGACTATACTGAGATCGAGGACCTCGTGCTCCTGCGCTCTGACGGGCACCCGCTCTACAACCTCGCCGTCGTCGGCGACGACATCGAGATGGAGATCACCGACGTCATCCGCGGCCAGGACCACCTCACCAACACGCACAAGCAAATATTGATATACGAAGCTCTCGGCAAAACGCCACCCCGTTTCGCCCACTTGCCGCTGATCATGGCCCCGAACAAAGGTAAGCTTTCCAAACGCAAACACGGCGAGATCGTCAGCCTCACCACCTACCGCGACGCCGGCTTCATCCCGGCCGCGTTCGTGAATTTCCTGGCGCTTTTGGGCTGGTCGGCCAGCGAGGAGCAGGAGATCTACTCGATGGCGGAGCTCGTTGAAAAATTCTCGCTCGAAGGCATCCACCGCTCCAACGCGGTCTTCAAC
>Ga0307413_10000169_pt1 | contig 18243 bp, 21 predicted proteins | sample DK1Ometagenome_3_FD_203714 | JGI IMG/M metagenome (GOLD analysis project Ga0307413, IMG submission 203714) | Maize rhizosphere microbial communities from greenhouse at UC Davis, California, United States - DK15-O-2 | ecosystem: Host-associated > Plants > Roots > Rhizosphere > Soil | place: USA... | reverse complement strand
GAGAGGGGATCGAACGCGGTTGGAAGAGCGATTTCTCCGGCCAGGGCCAGAACCCAGAGTGCCAGCGCGATGACAGCCCAAGCCGCACCTCCGAAGAAGAATGGACGAAAGCCTCCGCGTAGGAAGGGCGGGGCCGCGGCCATTCGCGCACGCCGAAGCGCGAGCATCTGCTCGCCTCTTGTGGTCACCATATCCCGTTTCCTCTTGTCAGCGAGCGAATCCGTGTTTTCTGACGCCGCCGACCCGGAACTGGGCAAGCGGCGTGAGTTTTCAATCGAACAAGATCGTCAGCAGCAGTGCCGAATCCTCGACCCCCCGAACCGAATGGGGCGAGCCGCGGTCAAGATAGATCCAGTCTCCCGCGCGGAGCTCAGTCTCGCGATCAACGTCAAGAATGACATGGCCTTCAAGGCAAAAGAGGGTGATGAACCCGTCCACCTGGTGAGAAGGAATGACGGTGCCCGCTGTAATAACAAGGCGCACTGCCTCGAACCGGTCGGATTTCATCAACGCCGAAGTTTTCAACATCGGGAGCGCAGCGCCGAGCGGCTGCAGATGCATTACCTCACCTGGCGCAACATGCTTCAAAGCCATCTGTTCAGGTCCCCGTCCGGCTCTGCACCGCTTTGTTCTTTCGCCTGAGCAGCAAGTTGGAGCAGCGGCTCAGCACTGAGGGGTACGGCTGGGATGGTCCATCTCGACCATCAAAGCGCCCAGGGGCCATCACTTCTCCGCACTCGGGGCAGAACATATCAATTCTCCATAGATGAGAGTGATTAGCATTAGCGTGAAATTGGGCCAGCGACATACGGAGTTTCCCTTAAGGGACATCACAGAATTTCAAGCTCGCCCGCAGCCTTTATTCAGTCTCCACGATTGAAGAAAAATCATGGAGAATACGGTGACCGCACTTCTGTCCGACCTTTCCGTCCATCATAAGCCTCGCGACTTTTCCGACCGCGTTGCGCTCGGTATCACCAAAACCCTGCGGTGGTTCGCCGACACGTTTTTCGCCGAACGCTATGGCCATCGTGCCGTGGTGCTTGAGACCGTTGCCGCTGTCCCCGGTATGGTTGGTGCGACGCTGAACCATCTCAAGTCCCTTCGTCGCATGGAGGATGACCGGGGCTGGATCCGCACCCTCATGGACGAGGCGGAGAATGAGCGGATGCACCTCATGACTTTCATCGAGGTGGCCAAGCCGACCCTGTTCGAGCGGGCTGCGATCATCGGCGCGCAATGGGTCTTCTACCTGTTCTTCTTCGCGCTCTATCTGGTCAGCTCGAAGACCGCGCATCGCGTCGTCGGTTATTTCGAGGAGGAAGCAGTGATCAGTTACACCCACTATCTTGCCGAGATCGACGAGGGGCGCTCTCCTAACGTCCCGGCGCCGGCGATCGCGAAGCGTTACTGGGCACTGCCTGACAGCGCCACGCTACGCGATGTGGTCCTGGTCGTCCGTGCAGACGAAGCCCACCATCGCGACGTCAACCACGGCTTCGCCAATGAAATTGCAGGTCTGCCCCAAGGGCCCGTCGCGGCATGTCCTCCGCACGCAGAGCTTCAGCCAATGTGGAAGGACGCCGCCTGAACTGAGCGGCGCGCTGCTGAAACGCAGCGCGCCGCGCTTATCCCCGCGCCTCGCCCGCGTGCTTTCCGTGCCGCTTTTGACGCACGTGCTTTCCTCCGACGTACGAGGGGAGGGGCCTGCCACGGATTCACTCACCGAGACGGGTGTTTTCGCTGTTCGCAGCGCGGGCTTTGCGGCCGGCCAGGCGCTTCGCGGCGCTTGGCCCCGCGCCTCGCCCGGGTGCTTTTGGTGTTGGTTTTGATGCACCTTGGGCCCCTCTGTTTTACGAGAGGCGGTGCACTGATGCATTTTGATGCACCTGGCCTCATTTCGGGATTGCCCACGGTGCATTGCTGATGACTGATACTGGCCGAAAGCGGACGGTCTGCTTATGGCAGGAATCGACCCATTGCGGACGTTAGGTGTCAGCGTCTTCGGCGTACGAAGCGCTGCACTCTTTGCCCGCCCACATCGACCACCAATATGCTTCCGTCGCGAGTGAAGGCGATATCATGAGCTACTCGGAACTGGCCGTCATAATTGCCAAATCGACCGAAACGCGCGAGGACACGGCCGGTTAGGTCAACTTCTGACGCGCTAGATCGGTCGCGGCCACCACATTGCGATTCCGTTGCGACGGAAAGAGCTACGCTGCATGTCGATTGATCGCCCCCGTCAACAATGGCGGCCCGATTGCCTGAGACCGCAATCGAGAAAGGCCGTCCCAGTTCCGAGTTCCGCCATTCCGCGAGGAATTTCCCGCGGCCATCGAAGACCTGCACGCGAGCGTTAGAGCGGTCCGCCACGTAAACACGACCGCTGGCATCTGTATCGATGGCATGCGGAAGATCGAATTCGCCTGCGCCGGCGCCACGCCGCCCCCACTCATATTGAAACTCGCCTGTCGCGCTGAATTTCACAACCCGCGTGTTGCCGTAGCCATCAGAAACATAGAAGGAACCGTCCGGGAGAACTGCTACATCTGTCGGCTTGTTGAAATGCGCTCGGTCGGCGCCAGCAATTCGCGCCTCTCCAAGGACGAGGAGCAACTTTCCGTCAGGACTGAATTTGAAAACCTGGTGAAGCGCAACATCCGTTAGCCAGACATTATCCTGCAGATCTATCGTAAGTCCGTGAGGCATCACGAACTTGTTCGCACCCCACGACCGGAGGTGCCTTCCATTTGCGTCGAAAACCTCGATGGTTGTACCTGCAATCAGGGGAAGTGCAGGGTCTTCCGACCATGTTCGGGTGGAGCGATGGAAAACATGCACTCGGTCTCTTGAATCGACGTCTACGCCCGTAGCTTGCCCGAGTATGCGGCCTTCGGGCATGCGGGGCCAGCCGTGCACCACCTCGTAGACCTCGCGCAATTTCCGCTGCTCGGCTGATCCGGCGCTCGCGCCAATAATCGCGCATAGGACGGCTGCAACCGCTCGACGAATTGCCATCGGACCCCCCCTAAACGGTGCCATATATGAGCAGTAGCAGGAAAGCGTCTGCTTTCCAGCCTTACCGGCCACCAGACCCATTGCAGACACGATCGAGCATAGTCATAACCCTCGGTAAGCCCGGGAGAGTTGGTTTGGCTCGCTACGTTCTTCGCGCGCACGGCGCGGCAGGTCCGATTGAGTTTCAAGAGCGGCTGACAATCGAAGTAGCGCTGATGAAGGCGCAAGAACTGCGCGATGCGCACTTCCACCAGATCACGATTATCAACGTTCTAACCAGGACAGAGATTACAGACGTCGAAGCACTCTTGGGCAGCGACGTGGAACACGGCATCTAGCGTTCTCATTCCACCCAAGACAGACATTCGTTGGAACGCGAGCCGCTAATGGTGCAGAAGCTCCTGAATGACCGGCTTCGAGTTCCTTTTCACCTTCGCTGGACTGTTGCTCGGTCTCGCCGTGGCAGCAGTGGCGACCGGCTTCGCCGATATGTGGCGCGCCCGCGATACCATGGCCATCGGTCTCGCTACTCCACTGCTCGGAATTTACATCCTGCTTGCTGCAACCCAAGCCTGGGTTTCCCTTTGGGGCGCGAGGCAATTTCTCACAATGGGACCTGGCGAGCTGCTGAGGTCGGTCGGCATGGCCATGCCCTACATCTTCGTTGCTCAGGGCATGTTCCCCCTCAACCATAATAAGTGGGCCTCCCTGGAAGACTATTATCTGTGCCACCACCGTGTGCTGCTGGGTGTCTTGATCATCCCAACAAGCGTCAGCTTCTTGTACAATTTGATGCTGGGGTATGTGCCGAACGTTTATGATTTGCTCGGCTTCGGCATCCCGTTACTGGTGCCCGCTGTTCTGATCGCGTGGAGCCGCCCAACCGTACAATGGCTGGGCTTGGCGCTCCTATCAGTGAACGCGCTCGCACTGATGTTCGCCTAAGCGCCAGGAACGTCTGCAATCGACCCAAAGCGGACATTGGGTGTCTAGGCGGCTAGCCGCTTCGGATCGACTACGAATCGGATGGACAGGCCCTCGGCCTTCCAATCATGGATGATCTGACCGCCAAGTTGTGTCTGGACCGCACTTCGGACGAGCAAGCTGCCGAAACCTTCGCTGTCGATCGGGCGCTCGACCGGGGGTCCGCCGCCTTCAGTCCAGGTGAGGACGAAGCAATCCCGCTCTTGCGTGCAATCTATGTCGATCCGTCCTTGAGATGCGGAAAGAGCGCCGTACTTCGCGGCATTGGTGGCGAATTCATGCAGCAGCAGCGCAAAGCTGGTCAGGGCTTCGCTTCCAATCGCAATGTCGAGTCCAGTGACGCTGACACGCGAGCCATCATCGCCGGTGTTGTCATAAGGCGCGAGGATGGTCCGGACCAGCGCGTGCAGCGTGGTCGTCTTGCGGCTGCCGGTCGTGGCTTGGGAGGATGGAATGGTCAAAGCGTGCGCCTGCGCCAGTGCATGCAAGCGCGTTGAGACCGCGGTAACGAGGTCGGCGACCGTAGTAGCGGAGCGGGCGCTCAGCAGCACCACGCTGCTGGCAAGCGTGAACAGATTCTTTACGCGGTGATCCATCTCCCTAATGAGGAGGAGCTGTTGTTCTTCTGCCCGCCGACGCTCGGTAATGTCGCGTGCAATCTTTGAAGCGCCAATGATTTTGCCGTTCGGGCCCCTGATTGGCGAAACCGACAGCGAAATCTCGATCAAGCTGCCGTCTTTGCGTCGCCGAACGGTTTCATAATGATCGATGCGCTCTCCGGCTCGGATTCGCGCCAGAATGGTCGGTTCCTCGTCGGCCCGATCCAATGGAATCAGCATGGTCACCGGACTGCCAATGGCTTCATCCGCTGTGTAACCAAACAGACGCTCCGCGCCTGAATTCCAGCTGATGATCGTGCCATCCAAATCCTTGGCGAGAATTGCGTCGTCGGAAGATTCGACAATCGCGGCCAGCCTCTGCGCGGTCTCATCGGCGACAGGCTTGTCGAAGGCGCCGTCACTATTCGAAGTTGGTAGGTGATTCATATAGGACTCTTATGGCGGCATGCCGGCGTTTCGGCTCCGGTCCCTTTGGGAAATGGTCCTAAATTGTACCACATTGCAAGATGGGGTGAAGGGACATGGCCGGCTTACCTCGGCCGCGATAATATGACCGCTTTCCACCCATTGCGGACATTGGCGTCGCAGACGTCCTTTGGTCGATGCGTGATTCAGCTATTCGTACAGGCCTTCCATTCTTTCAGCCGCCGCGCGATCAACGCTGCACGTTCCCGGTCGTCGCGGCCGTCCAAAATACTCATGTCGCCGGGATCGGCGCGCCAATAGGTGCCTGAGGTCCGCGCGTTTAATTGTGGGTCTTTGTCCGAACGAGTCGTGAAATAGCCGGATGCGCGGTCCTCGGATTCCAGCCGAATCTCGCCGGTTCCTTCCAGCTGCGGTGCGTCCGGATCCACCGGCCGCTCGCCCTTCCAATAATAGAACAGGCCCGACGACCCGTCCCGTTCCTTCGCCGCCTCGCTCCGATACCGTGCCGACAGACGTCCATCGCCTCGCCAGGCGCGGCCGTTTAGTGTTAGGCAACCGTCTCGATCACGCGAAATATTGAGCAGCCCCAGGGCGGACGGCTCTTGCGAAGTGCGCGCGGTCAGGGAGAACTGCCACCAAGATCCTTCGATGCGTGCAAGGCGCTCCTCATCCTCGACGGCCTTGCGAATCTTCTGATTGACCGCCTTCATCTCGAACGAAGTCATCTTGTCCGCATACCGAATGCAGGTGAGGCCAAGGAGATCGGTCGGAAGTTTTGCTTCGTGGGCATGCAGGATGAAGGTTCTGCGCATTCCAAGGACGCCGCCGAAGAGGCCGGCCTCGAAGACAACATTGTCTCGCGGAGCGGCTTGGCCGGATCCCGCCGCAGCGCTGCTGGTAATCCAATCGTCCTGAGCAAAAACGAACGCCGCAAAATCGACCTCCCGGGTCAGCTCGATCAGCCGCTCTAGCGTCGACACGCCTGGGTTGAAGCTGGTTGTCCAAGGTTCGACGTGCGCGATGTTGCTGAGGCCATGCGTCAGGGCTTGAAGCAGTTTCTCCTGTTTCCCGGATGACCCCAGGAAAATACGAGGCTTGTCCATCCCGTTCTCCCGGCAACTTGCGTGGGCCCTGTCCAGTCGACTGGGCCCGCGCTTCTGATCATGCCATGACGGGTGGCGCAGCGGCAGCCTGTTGATCCGACTTTCTGGCTTCCTCCCCGCGCAGGAAGGCAAGAATGTCCGGATTCACGATCTCGGGGTGCGTCGTCAAACAGCCGTGCGGCAGGTCCTTATATGTGATCAACCGGCCGTTCTTGAGTAACTTGGCGGTGAGCGGCCCAGCGTCGGCATAGGGCACGATCTGGTCGTCCTCGCTGTGGATCACCAGCACCGGTACGTCGATTGCCTTGAGGTCTTCGGTGAAGTCGGTCTCCGAGAAGGCCTTGATGCACTCGTAGCCGGCTTTGACGCTGCCCATCATGCCCTGCCGCCACCAGTTGCGGATAATTCCTTCCGACACCTTCGCACCCGGCCGGTTGAAGCCGTAAAAGGGACCGGTCGGAACATCGAGGTATAGTTGGGCACGGTTGGCGGCGAGCGCGGCACGGTACCCGTCGAACACCTCGATCGGCGTTCCACCCGGGTTCGATTCTTTCTTGACCATCACCGGCGGCACGGCGTCGACCAGCACGGCCTTGGCCACGCGGCCCTTGCCATACTGCGCGACGTAGCGCGTAACTTCGCCGCCGCCGGTCGAATGGCCGATATGGATCGCGTTCGTGAGACCGAGCTCAGTCACCAGCGAATCTACGTCGGACGCGTAAGTGTCCATGTCGTTGCCGCCATCGGTCTGGCTCGATCGGCCGTGACCGCGGCGGTCGTGAGCGATGACGCGGTATCCCTCGTTAAGGAAGAACATCATCTGATTATCCCAGTCATCGGAACTGAGCGGCCAACCATGGTGGAAGACAATTGGTTGCGCGGATTTGGGCCCCCAATCCTTGTAGAAGATGCGGGCTCCGTCCTTGGTCGTGATATGAGTCATGGCGACTTGTCCTTCGCCAGAAATGCCGGCCGACAGGACCGGTGCTGTTGTATCGTGAAAAGCCGTTTGGCGGGTCATGAACGCGTCCGTCGAAACTATTCGACTCAATCGCGATGAGGGGCTCAGCGTATCAAATCCAACGAGAACTATACAGGGACCCAATGACCGCTTTCCACCCAAAGCGGACATTGTAGTCACGTCATTTCGTTCGGGTGTCGCTCAAATGTTGGCGAAGGTTCATTGCCGACGCTCGTTCTCGATGACGGTAACAGGAGCCCCTGGCGTTCCGCTGCGAATCGAATCTCCGGTGACAATGACGGTGGTCCCGATCACCAAGACTGGATCAACCAGGCTGCGGAAGGACTCAGGAATGCGCAGACGGTTACGCAAATTCTCTGATCCTGTATCATCCTGCCCAGGCAGTCCGATCCGGACCCATTGCCGCTTTCCATCCACCACTCCGTTCAGCAGATAGGCCGACGCCCGGGCGATGGTCCCGTCGAGCTCGATGGGCGAAGAGCCGATGACCCGTCCTTCCCGCAGAACGAGTGCTCGACGATCTGCGGCGCTGACGACGATCGACAATGGACCGCTGGGCGCGAGGGTAGGGTCCCATTCGATACCCGACCCAGCCAGTCCGGCAATTTCCTTGCCGCTGTTCAGCAACGCATCCGCAGGTGCAACACGCGGGACGACTTGCTGGTCAGTGATGATTACGGTCATCCCGCGATGCGTCACCTGATAAAGCAGGCGGGCGAACTCGTGCGGCAGGCGGATGCATCCATGCGAAGCCGGATATCCTGGCAGATTGCCCGCATGGAGGGCGATGCCGCCCCAAGTAAGTCGCTGCATGTAGGGCATGGGCGCGTTGTCATAGAGGTTCGAGTAATGTTCGACATGCTTTTGCAGGATGACGAACACCCCGGTGGGCGTATCATCGCCGGGGCGGCCCGTCGAAACGGTCGAAATGCCTATGGGCACGCCATTTCGATAGATTACGGCGCGCTGGGTCTTGAGGCTGACAACCATCAGGACGGGGCCTTGGGGAGCAACCTGAGGGCTCCACAGGAACTGGCCGGGCTTCAATTGCTCTGCAGCCTGCAGGACCGTTCCTGCCTGCAGGGACGGCTTCGTGACAGGCGGGGCCTCCGCACTCGCTGACTCGAATGGAGCGCCGAATGCTGTCAGAGCAGCAAAAAACAGAAGAGGCTTCACGCGAACTCGCTTCCATCATTATAGGAAGCCCGGGTGCCGGGCCGGCAGGTGTTTACTCTTGAGCCGATCATGTGCGACCGGTCGGAATGTTCTGACCCCCTGGTGCTGAGAGATTTCCGCTGATCACTGATTGGTACGCACATGCTCTGGGAGTCGGCACGGCTATCGCCTGCGGGCTGCTGATTGGACTGGAGCGGGGCTTTAATCTCCGGCACGTCACTGAAGGAACACGCGTTGCGGGCGTCCGGACCTTCATCTTGCTCGGCCTCCTGTCGGGCGTTGCAGGATTGGTCGGCAGCCTCGGTCAGGCGCTCGCCGCCGGTACCCTGATTGCTGGCGCGGCGACAATCCTGTGCATCGGCTACTGGAACCGTCCGGACCTCGTCACGCGGCCTGATGCGACCAGCCCGGTCGCCGGAATAGCCACGCTGGGGCTCGGCTTCCTGGCCGGCATTGGCGACCCCGCCCTCGCGATCGTCGGCGCGACGCTCGTCACCTTGATCCTGGCGCTCAAGGAGGAGGTCCACGGTTTTGTCGGAAAGCTTGACGAGGAGGACGTGAAGGCCCTCGCTCGCTTTGCGGTAATCGCGGGCGCCGTGCTGCCCTTTCTGCCCAGCGGTGATTATGGCCCTTATGGCGCCTGGGACCCGCGAAAACTCTGGCTGGTGGTGGTCCTGGTCACCGGCTTCTCGTTTCTCGGCTATGTGGCGAACCGGGCCTTTGGAGCGCGTCATGGCACCATCGCCACGGCTGTCATCGGCGGCCTGTACAGTTCAACGGCTGTCACCCAGTCCCTGGCGCAACGCCTCGGCTCCGGGGAAGGAGGTGGCGCCGAACCTGCCGGCATCGCGTTGGCGAGCGCCGTCATGTACCTGCGTGTAACGGTCCTCGTCGGGCTCCTCGCAACCCGGCTGCTTGTACCCTTCATCATGATTATTGCGCCTGCGCTCGTCATTGGCGCCGCGGCAGGTCTTTGGCTGTTCCGCAAGGCACCTCGATCCGAGGGTCCGGCTCCGCCCGGTAATCCAATTGCGCTGCTACCAGCCTTTGGCTTCGTGCTGTTTGTGGCCCTTGCCGCCGTCGCCGGAGCATGGGCACAGGGGAGGTTCGGGCAGGAGGGACTTGCAGTACTCCTCCTGATTATCGGGACGATGGACGTAGATGTCGCCATCGTGACTGCTGGGGGCTTGCCGCATGAAGCTATTGGCGAGTTATTTGCAGCGACCGCGCTCGCCGGCACGATCCTCGCCAATATGTTCGTGAAGCTCGGCATTACCATTGTCTACGGCCGGTCAAAGGGCGCGACGGCTGCCATCGCGCTTGGTGCAAGCATGGGCGCTCTGGCAGCGAGCATTGGCGTTGCCCTCATGATGCTTTGGTGACGGCATCCACGGGGTTGCCTCGAGCGCTGCCCCCGGCCGATCAAAGCAGACGACCAGCAATGACACCGCGGGTCAGCGGTGCGAACGCCGGCCAAGCAAGGCTCGCAAGCAGACGCGCTGCCTGCAAAAGAAGTAATGGCGCCACGCTCGTGGTCGTTGCTCAGTGCGAGGAGATGTCGAACCTTCTCGATCGGGAAGCCGGCATCTCCTGCTCGCCCGATGAACTTTTGCGAGTGCCGGGAAACCGACTGAGCTGTGGTAGACATGGATCGCCTCCTCTCACCGCCCGACAATCCTCCCCGCCGGACGGAGCTGATATACGCATTTCCCCGAAGCTTCCGCGAAGCTTGTGATCTACATCAATGCGGTCTTTCGCTCTGAAGACCAAGAAATCCGCTCGGAGGAGTTATGGCTCGGCCTCACCATATTGAACGCTACAGCGGTGTTTCAATCGCACTTCATTGGCTCATGTTGCTGCTAATCGTTGCTGCTTATGCGGCAATAGAGCTCAGGGAGTTTTTCCCAAAGGGGAGTGGGCCGCGTGAGGCACTGAAGATGTGGCATTTCATGCTGGGCCTATCGGTGCTTGGGCTTGTCTGGCTGCGCGTAGCTGCGAGGCTGATGTGGAGGGCGCCACCTTCTTCGCCGCACGAGCCTACATGGCGCCATGCTGTCGCGATGGCGACCCACCTTGCGCTTTACGTCTTCATGTTCGGCATGCCAGTCGCCGGATGGCTGATCCTCAGCGCCGAAGGTAAATCTATCCCGTTCTTTGCAACAGAACTGCCCGCGCTGGTTGGCAGAAACGTCCAACTCGCGGACCAGGTCGAGGAGGTCCACGAACTCGGTGGAACCATTGGCTATTGGCTCATAGGCCTTCACGCGGCCGCATCGCTGTTCCACCACTTCATCCTTCGGGACCGCACTTTTGCGCGGATGATTCCGCTCCGCACGTAGAGCAGAGAAGCCAGGCCAGGAGAGATAGCTATGAAATCGTACTTGAAGCTATTGTTCACCACTGCACCGATCATGTCCTTGTTGACGGCCTGCGATAGGGCACCCGACGCACAGCGCGAACAGCAAGCCAGGCCAGCGAGTTCCGTTGCGATCCAGACACCGGAGTCGATAGCCATCGAACATGGCGAGCTGCATGAAGCCCTGGACAGCATGGCTGCGGAGCCCGGCGAGATGGCCGCTGCTGCTCGCGATTTGGAGGGTGCACTTGCACCCCATTTCAAGCGCGAAGAGCAGATTGCGACGCCGCCCCTTGGTCTTTTGCCGGCCCTTGCGAAGGGTGACGCTACGGCGGAAATGCGGTCTGTCTTGCTGATGACCGACGCGCTCGAACGTGAGTTACCTCAGATGCTTCGCGAGCACGAAGTGATTCGACATACGTTGACCAAATTCCGGACGGCAGCCGAACGCAACGGCCGGCAGGATTATGTGCGCTTTGCCGACAATCTTGCGGCTCACGCTCGCGAGGAGGAGGAAATCCTCTATCCCGCAGCTATCGTGGTCGGGCGCTATGTGAAGCGAACTGCGCCCAAATAATGCCTGCGAGATATGTCCCACAATCGGCTGGCGCGTCTTCGGCTGATCGGCCCTGGCCCTCATCGACATATGGTCGCTCGTGCCAGCGGGAAATATTTCCGTGCACCACTGACGATAAGCCTCGTTCAGCTTCTCGTGGCAAGTCTTCGCTTCAGCCTAGTGCGTCACGTAATGTCGACCTTCAAAAATGACGTGGGGGACTGAAGTGTCGACCAATTTCCTCACCTCTCTCGGTGATGCCGCAGGCGGCGCCGCCATTACAACCTTTAGGACGCGAGTGACGGGGTCTGGCAGTGCAGGCCGGTTGGTTGGCAAATATCGGAAAGCGTCGCGCCGACTTCCGAGGCGTCCGGGTCGCGGTTGGCGGCATCGCCGAGCCCGATGATCCCGACGAGGCGATCCTGATCGTCGCAAACCGGAAGCCTGCGAACTTGCTCGTTTGCCATTGTGCCGAGCGCTTCCTCGACGCTGTCGCCTGGGGAGCAAGATGCGACGTCTCGGCTCATGATGCGACGCACCGGCATGTCGGGGCCAACCCCACCGGCAATTCCGCGGACTGCAATGTCCCTATCAGTGACCATGCCGACCAGCTGGCCTGCCTCGATTACCGGCAAAACACCGACATCATTGTCGACCATCGACTGCGCAGCTTCAATAATCGTATCGCCCGGTCCGATCGAATGAACCTTTCGGGTCATAATGCTCTCGACTTGCATGGACCTCTCCGTTGTTCAGCCCACGATCCTTGATCTTGGTGGGCTACCTTCAGCAGCAGGCCCGAGGCTAGGCTATCGGGCAAGGCCCGACGATACGAAAAATCCCCTATCTCGAGGCAATTGCCAGTGTCGCTCAATTTGCCAAGCCACGCCCAACAGCTTCGTGCGCGCGGTTGGCCACTTAGGGCGTCGAATTGCGCTTTCCCTATGCTATGCTGGGCGCCTCCAACGGAAGGATGATTCCATGCAATTCGGAGACCCGGCCAGAGAGGGTGAAGTGCAGGGGCGGGCGGCGGTTGGACACCTGCTTATTCTCGGCCATCCAGCGCCCGGCAGCTTCAATCATGCGGTCGCTGCGCGCTATGCCGAAGTCTGTCGCTCCAACTATCAAACGGTCGAGATTCGCGATCTCTACGCGATGCGGTTCGACCCTTTGCTCAAAGACATCGAGCGGCCACAACGGCGTCCTGGTGTCTCCAGTCCCGATGTCCGGCACGAGATCGGCCTCATAGAGCAGTCAGCGGTAATTACCTTCGTGTATCCACTCTGGTTCGGCACGCCGCCAGCCATCATCAAGGGCTACATCGACCGCGTGTTCGGCGCAGCCTTTCTTCTCTCCGACCTAAAAGGTGAGCGCAGGCGCGGCTCATTCGCTGGCAAGCCACTGTGCCTGTTTACCTCGTCCGCAAGCACCGGTCCTTGGCTCGACGAGCAGGGTATCATGACCTCTCTGCAGCAGTCCTTCGGCCACTATCTCGCGTCGGTCTTCGACTTCTCGAACACCCATTATCTCCATGCGGCATCGGTAGTCGATGACATGGGGGCAGCCCTCGCCGAGCAACATCTGTTCGATGTGGGGGAGAAAGCGCGGCTCATTTGCGCCGAGGCAGCGGCCGCATGGCATCACGCAGAAATTTAGCTGCTACGGGCCACAACGTGCAACGCCATTTCCTCGTAATTGCCTTTATCTTCGCACAATCCGCTGAGCCGGCCGCAACCGGACTTGAGGGACATTGGCGCAACCCCAGCGGAAGTGTAATCATCTCGATAGCGCCCTGCGGCGACTCCTTTTGCGGACGGGTGCAATGGGCTTCCGAAAAGGCCGCTGCGGATGCGCGCAAGAGCGGGACGGATTCATTGATTGGTGCTGAGCTGCTTAGTGATATCGTGCCACGTAGCGAAGGCCGCTGGAGAGCTCGGTTATTTGTGCCGGATCTCAACAAAACGTCCAGCGTCGAGCTTCGCTTTGCAGGTCCCAATCGCATGAAGGTCACTGGATGCGCGGTTGGCCGGATTGTATGCAAATCGCAAATTTGGACGCGGACCCAAGGGGAATAGACGGCATCCGTCAGCCACGTCGCTCGCTCAGCTGCATCATATGACGGGCTTGATTGTATCTCCGTAGCCCCAATCATGTTGCTGCTCTTCGGCGCCTAGGAGATGGCCGTCTTTCCCCAGCTTGAGCAGAATGGAATGACCGTAGCCCTTCGAATAATCGAGCAATCGGATGACTTCTGGCATGGCGATCATTACTGCCGACCTCTCAAGACGGGGCGCTTCCAGCTTGTCTAAGGCCGGCCTTTTTTCGAGGAGCAACCGAACAACCCGCCGTCTTTCCTTATCATCGCTGATCTCCGATGCGCGTGCAGAAATCGACAGAGCCTTGATGCTCGCAGGGTCAATGACGTCTCGGCCCACCGCGAGCGAGACGCGATCGTCGTTCATTATATCGACCAGCTTCTCGCTCGTCCGCGATACAACAAAATAGATGCGCAGGTCTTCGTTCGCGATCCCGACCATTGTGCAGTGCGGCCAGCCGTCCAGTCTCGTCGTGGCAAGCGAGGCGAGACGATTGTCTTTCAAGATAGCTACAGCAGTTTTGATCATAATCGTTGGCCCCGTCCTACGGACATTATCATTCAATCTGACTATTAGTCACAAGTGCCAACTCCGCGTTTGGCCGGAAGCCGACTGTTAGGTTTATGCCCATGCTGTTCTAACGCCACAATAGTAGAGACCACCTAAGCATCAACTTTTAGGATCTAAAATCGAACCGAAAAATGACCGATAAGGGCGCATTTCAGTCGTTGTCGGCTCTACGAATTAGAGACGCAGGCCGAGTCAACCCTATCTCTTGTTGTGAACGCGCAAGTTACAACAAGACCCTGTTGCATTCGGCGATTTTCGTGTCACCTGAGTCAGCCCTCACGATGGAGGGTTCCGATGGTAAGTCGAGATTCGAAGCGGCAGACAAGATGCGTTAGACCTGCCCGGAATGCGGCCAATGACGATGTGTATCCCGTTACGCCTGGTGAGGCAGACCTGCCCCAGCCTGGTTCACCGGCCAACGACAATCCTTCGGTCAACGATCTGCCGGCTTGCCTTGCGGTCACCGACGAGGAAGTAAGATTGCTTCATCGGTATCTGGGTCGACCGATTCTCGCCCTGTTTGGATGAGGAGTAACATGCGTTCAGCTCTCCCCGCATCTGGATTTCCGCAAGTGGCTTCGCGTGCCGCTGCCTATGTCCGCGTCTCCACCAGCCGCCAGGCCGAGCATGAAACCAGCCTCGCGGATCAGATTGCGGCTATCACGGCTTACTGTGAGTCTCGCGGCATCCTGCTGGTCGATGTTTATCGAGAGCCGGGTGCGTCGGCGACCGACGACAACCGGCCGCAGTTCCAGTCGATGATCGAGGCGGCGACATCACGCGAACGACCTTTTGACCTGGTGATCGTCCACAGCTTCAGCCGTTTCTTCCGCGAGCAGTTCGAGTTCGAGCGGTACCGGCGCAAGCTCGCCAAGGCCAAGGTCGAGCTGGTCTCGATTACTCAGGACGTAGGGGAGGGGACCACCGGTGACCTCGTCCGCTCGATTCTCAGCAAGTTTGACGAGTATCAAAGCGCGGAGACCGCCAAGCATGTGCGTCGGTCGATGGTGGCCAATGCCCGGCAGGGCTTCTGGAACGGTTCAAGGCCGCCGCTCGGCTACAAGGTTCTGGTCGCGGAGCGTCGGGGCGATAAGGACAAGAAGGTCCTGGCCGTCGATGAGACAGAGGCGCCGCTGGTTCGCCGCATTTTCTCCCTTTACCTCGAAGGAGACGGGGAGAGCGGCCCGATCGGGATCAAGAAAATCGCATCCTGGCTCAATGCACGAGGTTACCAGTATCGCGGCAAGTCGTTTCACGTTTCGAACGTGGATGCGGTTCTCAGGCGCACGACATACGCCGGCACCCATTACTTCAATCGCACGGATTCTCGCTCAGGCGGGCGGCGTCCACGCGAGCAATGGGTCCCGATGGAAGTCCCATCAATCGTCGACGAACAGACTTTCCAGACGGTTCAGGCACGCATGGCCGAGCGTAATCCCAAGCAAACACCGGCCCGCATTGTCTCCGGGCCAACATTGCTAACCGGAATTGCCCGATGCGGCTGCGAGGGTTGCCAGGGCGCGCTGACCATCCGCACCGGAAAGTCCGGTCGCTATCGTTATTATGCGTGCTCCCGTCGCGCCACTCGCGGAGAGACTGCCTGCTCGGGGCGCTCGATCCGGATGGAGAAGCTCGACGGCATGGTGCTGGATGCACTGGAGCATCGCATACTGCATCCAGATCGACTGCCACAGCTGCTCGAGGCCTTTCTCGAAAAAAGCGACGTGTCGGATAGCAGGCGGCGCGAGGAGCTAGCCTCCCTTCGGACCGAGAAGACCAACAGTATGGGGGCGCTGAATCGCCTCTATGAGCTGGTCGAGCAGGGGCTGGCGTCACCGACGGAGCGGGATTTTGCCGAGCGCTTGACCCATCACCGAAACCGCATTGCCTCGCTGACCGCGGATATCGACGCTCTGGAGCGACAACTGAAGTCCACTCAGCGTACGATTACGCCGCAGGTCGTTGGCCGCTTCGGGAGCCTCCTCCGTGACGGACTTCGGGGAGATAATCCCGCCCTGCGCCAGGCCTACGTCCGGCTGCTGATCGACCAGGTGGTTGTCGAGTATGAGGAGGTCCGCATTCGCGGGTCTCGGAAAGCACTGGAACGCGCCGTCGTCGCGACTGCTGCTAGCACTCGCAAAAAAGTGCCCAGTTTTGCACGGGAATGGCGCACCCAAGAGGATTCGAACCTCTGGCCTCTGCCTTCGGAGGGCAGCGCTCTATCCAGCTGAGCTATGGGTGCGTCGCGGCCCGCTTAGCGGCGAGCGGCTTTTCAGGCAACTAGCGTTCGACGCAGAGCGCGATGCCCATGCCGCCGCCGATGCAGAGCGTGGCAAGGCCCTTCTTCGCATCGCGGCGGCCCATTTCATGGAGCAGGGTGGTCAGCACCCGCGCGCCGCTGGCGCCGATCGGGTGGCCGATGGCGATCGCGCCGCCGTTGACGTTGACCCGCCCCGGATCCCAGCCGAGCTCCTTGCCGACGCTGAGCGCCTGGGCGGCGAAGGCTTCATTGGCCTCGATGAGGTCGAGGTCCGCAATCTTCCAGCCCGCTTTTTCCAGCGCTCGGCGGGTCGCGGGGACCGGGCCGATGCCCATGATCGACGGGTCGACGCCCGCCGAAGCCCAGCTGGCGACGCGGGCGAGCACCGTCGCGCCGCGCCGGGCGGCTTCCTCGGCGCTCATCAGCACCAGCGCGGCCGCGCCGTCGTTGAGGCCGCTGGCGTTGGCCGCGGTGACCGTGCCGTCCTTCTTGAACGCCGGGCGGAGGCCCGCCACGGACTCGATCGTCGAGCCGGCGCGGATATATTCGTCCTGGTCGACGACCGTGTCGCCCTTGCGGCCCTTGATCGTGACCGGCGTGATCTCATCGTTGAAGCGGCCTTCGGTGCGGGCCTTTTCGGCGAGGTTCTGCGAGCGCACCGCGAAGGCGTCCTGTTCCTCGCGCCCGACCTGATATTGCTCGGCCAGGTTCTCGGCGGTGATGCCCATGTGATAGCCGTTGAAGACGTCGGTAAGGCCGTCCTTGATCATCGTGTCGACCAGGCTGAGGTCGCCCATCTTGGCGCCCTGGCGGAGCGTCTGGCAGTGGGCCGACATCGACATGCTTTCCTGACCGCCCGCGACGACGATCTGGCTGTCGCCCAGCGCGACGGCCTGGCTGGCGAGCGCGACGGCGCGGAGGCCGGAACCGCAGACCTGGTTGACGCCCCAGGCAGGGATTTCCTTGGCGATGCCCGCGGCCATCGCCGCCTGCCGCGCCGGGTTCTGGCCCTGGCCAGCGGTCAGCACCTGGCCGAGGATGACCTCGCTGACTTCCTCGCCCGAAACCCCGGCATCGGCCAGCGCCGCCTCGATCGCGACCCGGCCGAGCTCGTGCGCGGGGGTGGAGGCGAACGCGCCCAGGAAGGAGCCGACGGGGGTGCGGCGCGCGGCGGTGATGACGACATCGGTCATGAAAGGACTCCGGGCATAGCGTTTGTCTCAGCCTAGCACCGTCTTCGCAGCTGCGAAAAGACATGTTTGTTGCGGCGCGGGATGTGCGGGACTAGGCTCCCTTCAAAATCCAGGAGCGATGCATGGCCAAGTCGGCTGAAAAGGTGACGATCAAGAAATACGCCAACCGGCGCCTCTACGACACGGAAAGCAGCAGCTACATCACGCTCGACCGGCTGGCCGCGATGATCCGCGAAGGACGCGACTTCGAGGTGGTCGACGCCAAGACCGGCGAGGACATCACCCATCAGGTGCTGACCCAGATCATCGTTGACGAGGAATCGCGCGGAAGCACGATGCTGCCGGTCAATTTCCTGCGCCAGCTGATCGGGCTTTACGGCGGACAGATGCAGGGGGCGGTGCCGCCCTATCTTGAAGCGGCGATGGATGCTTTCCAGAAGAACCAGCAGGCGATGGCGGGTGCCTTCGCCCCAACCATGTTCGCCGACCTCGCCAAGCGGAACATGGCGATGTTCGAGGAAGCGGCGTCGGCCATGACGGGGAAAAAGGCGAAACCGGCGCCAAGCGACGGGGCGCCCGACGAACTCGCCAAGCTGAAGGCCGAGCTCGCTGCGCTCCAGGCAAAGGTCGATAAGCTCGGCAAATGATTCGACTATTCGCGCTGTCCGTGGCGCTGGCGGCACCCGCCGCGGCGCAAGTCTCCCCCATCACCTTCGAAGCCGGAAAGCTGCTGGCGATCGCGCCTGGGCAATGGACCTATGTAGCCACCGCGACGGGCTCCGAGGCGCGCTACGGCAGCTACCTCGCGATTCGATGTGATCGCACGACGCGGACCGTGACAGTGACCCGTCCGGGGGTCGCTCCCGGCGTGCTGTCGATCGTCACCGACTCCACCACCCG
>Ga0307413_10000167_pt1 | contig 18288 bp, 22 predicted proteins | sample DK1Ometagenome_3_FD_203714 | JGI IMG/M metagenome (GOLD analysis project Ga0307413, IMG submission 203714) | Maize rhizosphere microbial communities from greenhouse at UC Davis, California, United States - DK15-O-2 | ecosystem: Host-associated > Plants > Roots > Rhizosphere > Soil | place: USA... | reverse complement strand
GCGCCAGCCGCCGAACGCCATTCGAGAGGCGCGGCGCAAGAGGGCAGGCGGGGGCTGGCGACGGGCCCACGCCCGTCACCTCGGCCGGCCTGCGTGCCTGACAGGCGCGCACCTGCGAGTGGCGGTACCGGCCCTTACCTCGTCGCGGTCGCCTCAGTGGCGGCCATACACCATTGCGGGCTCGCGGTCCGCAGACCGGTCCCAGAGGTCATTCGGCGGCATGGCGCCGGGCGCCCCAATCAAAGGCGGCGGGGCCGCACGTCTCCCGCGGGAGGCGGCCCCAGTTCGGCGGGCGGGTTCGCCAGGCGTGGCCACTTCGGCTGCTTCGTGCGAGTCAGCGGTCGACCCTTGAACGTCCCGTTGAACGGCTCCCGCTTTGCGAGCATGAAGTAGACGATGCGCGCGAGCTCCTTCGCGACGAGCGCTCGCGCCACGGCCGGTGGCTTCCGCCGCGCCGTGGCGCGGTAGAAGGCGCGGATCTCGGGGAAGTTCTGGATGGCGCGCACCGCGGCGTGACTGAACGCGATCTTGAGGTAGCGGTTGCCGTCCTTGGTCCGCTTGTGCCGCGTCTTGCCACCGGAGTTGCCGGCGCCGGCGCCGAGGCGGCAGTAGGAGACGAAGTCGCGGGCGCTCGGGAAGCGGGCGATGCCGTCCACCTCGAGGACGACGGTGAACGCGATGAGTCGGCCGACGCCGGGCACCGAAACATCAAGGCGCTGCACCTGCCAAGGGCGTTTCGGACTGCGGGCTAGGCCCGCATCTTGTGACAGGCCCTTGCAGGTGAGCTTGGGCGTTGGGCCACACCACGTTCGGAGGCGAACGCGACCTCGGTCTAGCCGGTCGCGGGTCAAGGATTGAGGTCTGATCCGCGTGGGTTGGCTCGCGCTCGGAGCGCTTGGCTCGCGACGGATGTGCCAGCCGAGAACTTCCGTTCCGGGAACTCGAAGGCGCTCTCCTATCACGTACATGGATCGCACCGCCGAGCGATGCGTGCGCTGTTGGAAGCAACCGACTCGTGAACCGCAGATTGGGACGCGGTCTGGCGCGCCCGCGGCATAACGTTCGTTGAAGCCGCCGAGCGCTCGGAGCATCCGGTCTCGCGCCGGCATCCGGCATTTTCAGGCCAGCTTCGCGAGCCCGTCGCGTCGGGCGCTCGCGCTCATGGATCGCGGCGCGGTGCCGCCGACGTCGCGCGGAACCGGACCTCTTACAACGCGCCCTCAGCTTTGTGTACTGCAGCCGGATCGTCCTGGTCGGCATTCATCTCGTATGAGGTCGGCTCACGCCATTGAAGATGACTGAAGCGCGGGAACGCTAGGGCAATCTTGCGACCGCGTCCTTCAGAAGCTCGATCTCGATGTCCTTGGAGTTGAAATTGACCACCTCCACACCGACATCGCCGCGCCGGGCGTACGCGGCGTTGGACAGGTAGAACGCCTGGTCGCCGACTCCCGGTATGGGTTGCTGCGAGCTCGGCGAGGACTGGGCGAACATCTGGAACGTTTGCCTGGCGAGCGTTCGCAGCTGGAAGTCGCCTTCGCCCCAGACGCTGTCACCAGCGACCCGCCGATACTGGAAGTAGCAGGTGCGGCCCGCCGGGTTGTTTACGTTCTCGACGCGCTTCGTGATGATGTGCTCCGCTTTCCTGGCTTGCAGGGCCTCCCGCTGGTTTGCTTCCATGCCCTGCCACAGCAATTCCGAGATTTCCTTGTCGGTAACCAGCCCGCAGGGATCGGGAAGGTCGGCCGCGCTTGCGGCACTCGTGTTCGGCACGCCGGCTTTTTCAGGCGCGGATTCGGCGTCGTTTCCCCCGCCGCACGCGAGGGTGAAGCTCATCAGGATTGCAGGGACTGCCTTCGAGTAGCACATGGCTCTCTCCCAGCGTTCCAGTGGAAACGACCACATCGTTCGCCCGAAACTTCACGCCGTAGGCGTTGTCGTCACGCTGATGGACTGACCGCACTGAACCGCCTTCCCGGCACCTGCAGCACTGGCCTACCCGTACGGTATTGCCGCTCCCCTCCTTTCGTCACGCCCGAGACAATCGCTCGGCGTGGCCGCGGGCGCAAGGCGAAGCGGGCCGGTGATCCGCGGCCGCGATCTGCGCGTTGATCGGCCCCGGGGCCCGGAACAGCGGCGCGGGCTCCGCGTCGAGCGCCGGCGAGAGCTCCAGCGCCGCGATTCGCTGCGCGGCGAGATGCGCTTCGCTGCTCGCGACGCGCAACCCATCGCACCGGGCGAGGGCCTTGGCCAGGGAGACGTAGCGCGTCCGCGTCCGCACCAGCGCCTCCCGGACGGCCAGCTCGGCGCGCACGTGCCGCCGCACGGCGGAGATGCGATGCGCCCGGCGGTACGCCCCGAGCCGGAGCGCCTCGGCCAGCGTGCGGGCGTCCCGCTTGTCCGTCGTCACCCGACGCGAGCGCGTGGCGTACATCGGGGCGTCGGTCGGATCCGCCACGACCACCTCGCGCCCTAGCGCCTCCAGGTGTTGGGCGACCCACTCGCTCTCGGTGCTCGCTTCGAGGAGGATCCGGGCGGGCGGCCGATCACCTAGCACGGCCGTGAATCGCTCCCGGCACGTCACGATGCGCCGCTCGGTCACGCCGCCGTCCTCCCCCAGGATGCAGAGCTGACTCTCGCGCTAGTGCAGGTCCACCCCTATCGTATCCATCGGCGGCTGGCCTCCCGAGTCCGAGCCGTCGGGCTCGTGCGACTCTGATCGCGTGTGATGCCCTGTGCATCGTGTGGCACGGAACACTGTGACCACGGCACTCGCGGAGGTCCAGCCGCCGCTTCATTCCAACTAACTCCGGCGTTGGGCAGCACACCGACCCTCGTGTAGTTCGTGAGAACCCGCGATGCCCACCCTCAAGGCGGTCGAGAGCAGGATCCGGAACGTCGAGGGCTTCAGAGTCGCCGTCTACTGGCACCACGGCGGGGACGCGCGCGGCGACCTCGAGGGCTTCCCCACGTACCCGTACCAGCAGGCGGCGAGCGGCTCGACCACGGTCGCCGCGTGGAAGCGGACGCGCTTCCGCCCGGCGTACCCGGGCTTCGACGTCGAGGTGCTGGATCACCGGGGCGCCTCGGTGAGTGGCAACATGAAGCTCGCGACTCTGCGCGCGCTGTACGAGGAGTAGGACCTCGGCTCGGCAGCCGCGCGCGCTGCCGTCCAACGACTCGCTGCCGCCGACGAGCACTCCTCGATGGCAGCTGCGCCGCGATGGTTGTAACGTGCTCGCGGCTGAGCTCCGGCGTTAGGCTACCCCCGCGCCACGCTGACCGGTAGACGCCGTGGCCCACGAACCGCTCTCGCTCGGTGCGCCCCTCACGGTGGTCATCTGTGACATGTGGGACGCCCACTATTGCCAGAGCGCCGCGCGTCGAGCGGCCGAGCTGGCGCCGCACGCGAACCAAGTCGTCGCCGCGCTCCGCGCCGCGCTCCGCGACCGGGGCGCCTCGGTCGTCCATGCGCCGGGCGGCTGCATGGCGTTCTATTTGGACGGGACGGCCCCCGCAGCTGAACGCGGGCGTTAGACAGCTGCCGCACCACCTAGGCATGAACGCCGAGCCCTGTTCCAGCCGGGGGGCCGGGCTCAGCGAACCACGATCGGGGCCGTCCACCGAAACTGCCCCCATTCCATCGCGAGCGTTCCGCGATGGGGGTCGGCCGCAACGATGGAGATCGCGAACTTCTCGACGGGCGCCTCGAGCGTCTCCGTCGTCATGGGCGCCCTCCCGAGGTCGTGCAAGCGACCGTAGCCGGTCCCCCACTGGCCGGTCTGCTTGTTCACGATCAGCTCGGCCCCGTTCGCGTGTGGCACGGTCCACAAGGTGTAGGTGCCCTGAGGCACCTGCATGCCAGCGAGGGTAATCGGCGCCGACGTCGTGAACTGCGTCGCGGCGTTCGCCCCGGTGCGCCACACGCGGTCGTACGGGATGACGTTGCCGAGCAGCACCCGCCCCCGCGCGAGCGGCCGCCCGTAGTCCACGGTGACAGCGGCGCGGCCGATGCTGGCGCGCGTCGTGTCTCGGGCGCTCAACTGCGTCACGCCGCCCTTCCTCGACTCGAGGGCGGCGAACTCCGCGCCGATCGCCTGGACGTCCGGCACCTCGGTGAGCCGACTCACGTCCACCTTGTACGTCGTCCGTGCACCCGAGTAGGTAAGCATGTGGCGGCTGGAGTCGAACGTCGCCTCGCCGGTGCCTGCCAGCCAGTCGTGCGAGATCTCCGCCCTGCCGCCCGGCAGCGGCCGGACGACTCCCCGGTGGAGCGGAAATCGATCGAACTCCCGGTCGATGTAGAATTGCCGCATCGGCACGGTGTCTCCGGCGCCGAGCTTCGACGCCTCCGCGCGCTCGAGGGCGGCGGCAAAGTACAGCTCGTACAGACTGTACATCTGCGGGAGGTGCGCCATGGCCACGCCGCCGCCCGTGGCGAAGGCGATGGTCCGCGTACCCGTGCCGTCGCGCTTGGAGATGCGCACGGAATCCCTGGTCACGTCGGCGACCACGCGGCGCTCGCGCTGATTCGCAGGCTCGCTCGGGGTGCGTATGTCCATGACGAGACGCCGGATGCCGCCGTCGGGTCCGAGAACGATCTCGGTGTGCCGTTGACGCACGCGCGGGAACCGGTCGACCTCGTCGCTTATCACGGTGTTCCCGCGGCGCGTCACGCCCTCCACTGAGACCGTGTCGCGGCCGAGGCGCGCGATGAACCCGTACCGTTCCGGGGGCTCGTGGGGGCCGCAGCCGGCGAGCAGGAGCGCGGGCAGGATGAATCGCTTCATGATAAAGAGTGGTGACGGGAGGCCAGGCACCTGGCACCGGTGAGCGCCGCGACGTGCGAGGCGTGGTGGGCAAGCATACGCCCGCCTGCGGCCAGGAGGCAACGACCACGACTGTCAGGACAACGCAAAGTCTGGTGCCATCCGCCGCGGGCGGGCCCCCGGGAGCCGGCCGTCCAACGTGACGCTGCACCTGGCGAGGGCGCTGCGGACTGGCGGCTGCGCCGCTAGTCTATACAGTGCCCTTGAAGGTGAGCCTGGGCGTTAGGCCGCCCCGCACTTCGAGTCCGATTTCAGATGAAGCATGCGATCGCCCATGTCGCGCTGGTCGTGCGGGACTACGATGAAGCCATCGCCTTCTACACGCAGAAGCTCGGCTTCACACTGGTCGAGGACACCTATCAGCCCGAGCAAGACAAACGCTGGGTAACCGTGGCACCCGCTGGGGCGAGCGGCACGACCCTGCTGCTCGCTCGCGCCTCGACGCCAGAGCAGGCGCGGTTCATCGGCGACCAGGCGGGCGGGCGCGTGTTCCTGTTCCTACGTACGGACGACTTCTGGCGGGACTAGCAGCGGATGACCGCTGCCGGCGTCTCGTTCGTGCGACCGCCGACCGTGGCGCCCTATGGCACGGTGGCGGTCTTCGAGGACCTGTACGGGAACCGCTGGGACTTGATCGAGTACGGCGGGCAAGGGCGTGAGGACATCGCCGTACTCCCAGGGGATGCCCCGCTGGGCCCACCGCCCGCGCCCTAACGAGACGTTTCAGGTGCCGACGCGGCCCCCCCATCTTCGCGGGAGTTGGCTCCGCGTGGGCCGCTTCGCAGCTCAGCTCGGGCGTTACCCGGCAACGGACACCTACTCCCCGTTCCGTGTTCACCTCTACCTTCGTCGTGCAGCCTAAGCCGTCGCACCCCCGCTACAATGAACCGGCGGGACGGCTCGGAGATGGTGAGCGAGGTGGCGCGAACCCCGCGCCCTCCCGCGTACTCCGCGAAGGCGCCCCACCCTCGGCCGAACGCGGTGGTCGGACCACCGGCGAGTTGTAGCGCGAAGGGAGGAGCGCTGTCCGCGAGCAGAGCGGCACGACGCTTCTCGAGCGCACGCTTCAGACGCTTGACGCATGCGCCCATGTCCGTTCGTGATGAGGTAAGGTCAACGTGTGGCCGCCGCCGCGGCATGGAGCGGCGGCGCATTGCGTTCCGTGCCGAGGCCTACGGCCGAGATCCCGCCTTGCTGCTCACGCCAGGCGGCGATCGCCCCCCGAGCGTACGCGTAGCCCACCTCGATGAGCTCGGCCAGACGCGAGAAGTCCATCATGCTGAACGGCTCCACGGGGGGACGAAGCGAGAAGTCCGCGTCGCGCAGCGCGAGCGCCTCCCGGCGCGTGCTGTGGAGGAGCGACGCGCGCAACACCACCTCCATCAGCGACGGAAATCGCACCCTGCGCCTCAACACTTCCCACGGCGACGGGACGCGATCGGCGAGGAAGCTGGCGTCTTCCTCCACCGACACCTCCGACGCGATCACCATCCCCGCGCCGAGCTGACGCATCACGTCGGTCGGGACGTTGTTGAGCAGCGCCCCGTCGACGAGCAGGTGGCGCCCCTCGACGAGCGGCACGGCGAAGCCGGGGAGCGACGCGCTGGCCGTCGCCGCCCGCAGCAGCGAGCCGCGGCGGTGCACCATCATCTCGGCGGTCGTCAGGTTGCTGGAGACGCAGTAGAAGGGGATCCACAGGTCTTCGATCTCCGTCTCGCCGTACATCATCCGGCCGCACTGCTCCGCCAGTCGGTTCCCCACGAGCGAGACGACCGGGATGGTCAGCTTCTTGTGCGGCCGGATCTCGATCCACACGCGACGATTGATGTCGCGGATCATCTCCGGGGTCCAGCCGAGTGCCCACTGGGCAGCGAGCGCGGCCCCCATGCTCGTGCCGCCGATCATGTCCACGGGGATGCCCGCTTCGCGCAGCGCCTTGAGCACCCCGATGTGCGCGAAGCCGCGCGCGCCGCCGCCGCCGAGCACGACTCCGACCGCGCGGCCCGCCAGGATGCGCGCGAGCCGCGCGAAGTCGTCCGCCTCCCTCCAGCGCAGATGATGGTGCTCCTCGACGTGCGGCCGCTCGGCGAGCCAGCGCCGAGTTCCCGACGGCAGGCACGAGCCGTCGGGGTGGACGAGCACCAGCATCTCGTAAGCGTCGGTGACGCGCCCCTCGGGGAGGAGCAGCGCGCGCTCCACCTCGCCGGGGCGCGGGTCGTCGCTCGCGCGCGCCACGAGGAGGATGCGATCGGCCTGGCGCAGGCACCGCCGGGTCCACGGCGTGGCGGTGGGGTCGGTCTCGTAGACGAGGAAGCGGTGATTCCCTTCCTGGCCCTCGAGCCAGGCGAGCAGCCGCTCGCTCTCCACCGCGCCTTCGGGCGCCTGCGCGATCCCCGGCTCCGCCATGCGCGCGTCGACGTCGTGCGCCGTTAGTCGCATCACCGGGCCGAAGGCGGAGAGCTGCGCGGCGAGGCGGTCGGTGAACTCGGCGATCTGCACTCCCGGACTCACCGGCACCACCGCCACCGTCGCGACGCGTCCCGACGACGGCGTGGCGAGCGCGGGACGGCGGTGGCGCTCGACGATGTTGCGCATCACGTGTCGGAGGACGTGCGGGCGCCGCGCGACCAGCGCGTCGAACTCGGCGCTGGTGAAGCCCACGAGCACGCTGTCGCGCACCGCCTGCACGCGCGCCGTGCGGGGCTCGTCGGCGAAGAAGTCGTTGTCTCCCACCGTGTCGCCCCGCCCCGACTCGCCGAGGACTTGGGCGCTGCCATCGCGCTGGGTGCAAATGGTCTGCACCCGACCACTGATCACGAAGTAGAGCGCGTCGGACGGATCGTTCGGCTCGAAGAGAACCTGTCCGTGGGCGAGGTGCGTCCAATCGGCGGTCGCCTCCAGGTCGTCGAGGAAGGACCCGTCCAGCGCGCCGAAGATGGAGTAAAGACGGCAGAACAGCTGGCGGCGGTGGACGCGCTCGCGGACAGCGCGGAAGTCGGGGTGCGCCGCGACCAGGGCGTCGACGACGTCTCCCGGAATCACCGCCAAGGCGCACGGGCCGTCGGCGCGCACGCGCACCGGCCGCGCGCCACCGGAGATGACCTGAAGCTGGTCGAGCGCCTCGCCGGGACCGATGACGCGGACCAGCGTCTCCACGCCGTGCAGGCCGGCCTCGCTGGCGCGCAGCGCCCCGCCGCGCACGATGTACAGGGCGTCGATGCGATCGCTCTCGGGGAAGAGCGATTCGCCGGCGGCCAGCTCCGCGTGCTGCAGCTCGGCAGCCACGGCGTCGGCCGTCGGGGCGCTCAGCGCGCGCAGCACGGGGCTGGCGCGGATCACCCCGATGGGGTCGGGAACGTTCCTCCGCTCGAGCGGCATCTCATCGCGTCGGGGACATATGGGGGAGTGGGCCGCGCAGACAGCGGTCCACCCTTCAGGTCGGAGAAAATGACGCATGATGCGCCGGCGGTCCAGACCGGCGGCCGCTGGCGCTGCATTGGGCGGCTCCGGCCAGGTGACGACGCCGGGCGGGCCGGCGGGTCCGCACGTACCTCAAGAGTTGAGACACCTACACACCGGTCCGACTGATCCGTCCGCGACTTCTCAACGTGCAGTCCGTTCGGGCGCCCGCGGTCGCTTCGATGCTCGGGGCCGTGGCGTGCCGCGCGTTGTTGGGTGGGTCCGGCCCGGTCTCGCCGTCCGCGTTTCTCCCCGCGAGGGTGGAAGCGATCTCGTTCCTCGGCGACACGCTCCGCGAGCTTCCGCTGTCGCCGGCGACGCGCGAGCGCTACGAGCGGCAGCTCGCCGAAGCGCGCGCCGCCTACGAGCGCGCACCGACGAACGCGGACTCGATCATATGGTTGGGGTGGCGGCTGGGCTATCTCGGACGCGTGCGCGAGGCCATCGACATCTACACGGGGGGGATCGCCCTCCGCCCGCGTGCGCCGCGCCGTCGGCGAGGACGCGCTGCAGGCCCTCGAACTCGTCTTCCTGGCCATCCGCGGACCTCGAGGCGACAGGCCGGCGCCTCTACTGGCTCGACGAGCGGCAGATCGGGCTCGGGATCTCACGCCACGTGCCGTTGGGCCTCGGCCGCGAGGTCGAGGAGCGCGCCTGGCGGGCGGCCGAGCGGGAGGTCGCGCGCGCGGCGGCGCGGCTGGGACGCGAGGCGCGCGAGCGACACCGCCCACGCCTCGGGCGGGTGAGCGGCGACCCGGCTGTCGGCTAACCAAGCGCTACACCTGCCAGGCGCATTTCGGATTGCGGGCTACGCCCGCATCTTGTGGCAGGCGCCTGCAGGTGAGCTTAGACGCTAGCCCGAGAGCTCACCGCTCGCCTGCGCTGTCCGCGTCGAGTTCGGGCGGCCGCTGACTGGGGCTGTGGTCCCCCGGCGCGGCGGGGGGCAGCGGGTCGCTGAACGGCGGCGGCGGCTCGGCCGTCGGGTCGGGGTCGAAGCCGACTGCGGCCTGCTCGCTCGGCCGGTCGGCCCCGGACGCGGTGCGGGTGCGGTGCCCGGCGCCGCGCCCTGCGCGGGGCGGGTCGGTGGGGTCGTGCTGCGACATGGGGCGCCTCCGGTGTCCGGTGTGGGGCGTGTGGGCTCCGCCTCAGCCTCAAGGACCGTTCCAGCCGGCCACAGGCTCCAGCCGGCCACAGGCGCCACCGGCGATTGGGCTACCGAGGCGCTGCACCCGCCGAGGGCGTTTCGGACTGCGGCCTACGTCCGCATCTTTAGATGGGCCCTTCCAGAGATAGGCCCTTCCAGGTGAGCTCGGGCGTTAGCCGAACGTTGGATGGTGAGCCGTCGACCGGGCAAGGACGAGAGGCCGTATGGAGAACGGATCGGGCGCTGTGCCGCCGGCTCTCGCACCGGCGCAATGGGAGGAGCGGGCCTACCGCCCGCGGGCGGCGGACCTCGACGCCTGGGCGGCGCGGACGGCGGATCGGCAGGCGAGCGACGACGCGACCCAGTACGTCGCGGCGGTCCGTGTGAGCGCGGGTGGGGAGGGCGTGGTGGTCATGAGCCGGGCCCACGAGACCGTCGTCGTGCCGCCACCGGCGCGGCTTGCGCTCGCCGCCCTCGCGCTCTCCGGGCAGCCCTACGGCTTCACGCCCGCCGACCTCACGGAGTTGCGCCGTGCGAGCGAGTGGGCGGGACGGCTTGCCCAGGTGGCGCCGGAAGCCGAGGACCGCGCGGCCGCCGCCGCGGCGGCGGCCGTCCTCGGACGAGTCGCCGCCCGGGTGAGCGCGCTCCTCCCGCCGGCCGGCGCCTGAGTAGCCGCGCACACCGGGCGGGCTGCCCGCCGGCTCACGAAGTGCTGCACCGGACGGGCGCGTTGCGGAGTGCGGCCTCCGGCCGAACTGGTGATAGTGCGCTCGCAGCTGAGCTTCGGCGTTGGATCCGCGGAGAGAGAACCGCACGGTGATCCCCAGCCTGCTTGTTTTCGCGAGCGCCGCCATCATCGCCGGGCTGGGGGTAGTTCATCTTTGGTTTACGTTTGTCGGCCCCGAGCTCAGACCACGAGAGGTTGAGCTCGAGAACCGAATGAAGGCCGTCTCGCCTGTGATCACCAGGCAAACCACCATGTGGAAGGCGTGGATCGGCTTCAACGCCAGTCATAGCTTCGGAGCACTGCTGTTCGGGGCCATCTACGGTTATTTAGCCTTGGCCAAGAGTGCCCTGCTCTTTCAGTCCACGTTCCTTGCAATCGTCGGCGGCTTGTTGCTTGCCGGTTACATCATTCTTGGCAAGCTATACTGGTTCAGAGTGCCATTTCGAGGCATTGTGCTGGCGTCCATCCTTTATGCGGGAGGGTTCGTTGCCTCGCGGATCTAACAATCGGTTGGAGGCGACGCACCCGCTTCGCGCGTGCGCGCCTCGACCTAGGTGTTAGCCTGCTATCGAGGTCGACGCAGGGCGGGTATCGTTTACGTCGAGCCCGCCACGAGATCGCCAGATGCGCACCTATACCGCCGTCGTCGAGCGCGACCCCGACACGGGCATCTACGTGGGCCACATCCCCGGCTGGCCGGGCGCGCACAACGAGGCCGAGACCCTCGACGAGCTCCAGGCTAACCTCCGGGAGGTCGTCGAGCTTCTGTCTAGCTAGCTGGAGACATTGGAATGGCGACCACGGCCAACCAGCCGACGCTCGCGGCAGTTGATCGCTGGTTTCGCGAGCGTGTTCTTCCGGCGAGAACCGCATACGCCGGCTTCTCACCCAATCGTCTCTGGAAGGGTCCTGTCTCGCTCGTTCGCGGGAACGAAGAAGACCCAAACGGGTTGTGCGGCGATGCCGCACTCTACGTCCACGAGCGGTTCTTCGCTGATTTCGGCGACTACCGTACCAGCGAAGGACACATACGCTGCAACACTCCGCTTTGCAGCTGCACTTCGGGGTTCGCCAGCGACCGTCAGGAGACGTACGTACATGGAGCTCTACACCTATCTCAACTACGGCGGCAACTGTCGGCAGGCGTTTGAGTTCTACGCGGAGCACCTCGGCGGCCAGATTACCATGCTCACGACACACGGCGAGCAGCCGGCGGCAGGCGCGGTCCGTCCCGAATGGAAGGACGCCGTCCTACATGCGCGCATCGAGCTGGCCGGGACAACGATTCTCGGCGCGGACGTCCCGCCGGACCGATTTCAGCCCATGCGCAGCGCCTACCTCTCCCTCCTGGTGGCGAGCATCGACGAGGCGGAGCGCCTCTACGCGCTGCTATCGGAAGGTGGGCAGATCTTCATGCCGATGGCGGAGACGTTCTTCGCCCACCGGTTCGCCATGCTGAGGGACCGATTCGGTACGTCGTGGATGCTGCTCAACGAGCGAGCGATGCCCTAGCGGCGCCGCGCGAGGTACGGCCACGAGCGACCGTTCGGAGGGCGACGCGGCGACCCGCAGCGTATCGCGGGCGGTCGGCGGACCCCCGGCGGGCCGGGCTTTAGTTTGTCCCGATGACTGCGCCCGACGTGCTCCATGCCCGCGCATTGCTCTTCGATCTCGATGGCGTGCTCGCCGACTCCACGGCCTCGATCGAAGCTCACTGGCGCCGCTGGGCCGCGCGCCACGCGCTCGATCCGGACGCCTTGGTGCGCCTCGTTCATGGCCGGCGGGCGGTCGATACGATCCGAGCGGTCGCCCCACACTTGGATCCGGACGAGGAGCTCGCGGCCCTGGTCGCCGCCGAGGCGAGCGACATGGCAGGCGTCGTTGCGGCGCCCGGCGCCGCCGCCCTGCTCGCCCGACTCCCAGTCGCGGCTTGGGCCGTCGTGACCTCGGGCGTGCGTGCGGTGGCGGAGGCCCGACTGCGCGCGAGCGGCCTGCCGCTGCCGCCGGTACTCGTCGCGGCAGACGAGATCGCGCACGGGAAGCCGGATCCGGAAGGCTATCTGACCGCCGCCTCCCGCCTGGGCTGGCCGCCGCCGTCCTGTGTGGTAATCGAGGATGCGCCCGCGGGCATCGCCGCGGCACGGGCGGCCGGGATGGGCTGCGTGGCGCTCACGACGACACACGCGGCCGCAGTGCTCCGTGGAGCGGATCTCGTCGTCCCATCCTTGGCAGAGCTGCGCGTCGAGCGTACGTCCGATGTCGACCGCGGCACACGGTTTCGGCTCAGTGCCGGACCGGCGCAGTCGCGAGCCGAGGCCTGACTCCGCGTCGCAGCAGACGGGGACGAGACTTGGAGTCGTTTGGTCGTGCGCCAGCATCGGGTATGGACCGCCGCCCGCTCGGACCTATCTTAAGCCCCCCCCAGCTGAACTCGGGGCGTTCTGCCGCACCATCCATGTCGCGAAGGCACTCTCCGTGAGTTCCGGTACCGCGACGGCGTTGATCCGTCCTTGGATTGCGCCGGCGTCGGTGACGCGCTTGCTCGATCCGCAACCGGAGGCGAACAGTGACGCGTTTCCACTTGGCGCAGGCCAACATTGGACGATTTCGGGCGCCGCTCGACGACCCGATCATGGAAGGGTTCCGGACGCAGCTCGACCCAATCAATGCACTGGCCGACCAGAGTCCCGGCTTTGTGTGGCGTCTGCAAACGGAGGACGGCAACGCCACGGCGATCCGGCCGTACGCCGGCGACGACCTCATGGCGATCAACATGTCCGTGTGGGAGTCGCTCGAGTCGCTGCAACAGTTCGTCTACAAGAGCGCGCACGTCGGGACACTGCGCGGTAGAAAACAATGGTTCGAGCAGGTCGAAGGTCCCATTCTCGTCCTGTGGTGGATTCCGGCGGGGCAGATCCCCACCGTCCGCGAGGCGCAGGAGCGACTGCAGTATCTCAAGGAGCACGGGCCGACACCGCAGGCGTTCACCTTCAGAACCTCGTTCCCTGCTCCTGACGAGCAGGCGGGCGAGGCCGAGGGCCTGGACGCCGTGTTCTGCGACTGGGCCACGCACGACGAACCGCCGCAGGGTTGATGCGGATTGTCATCCTCGGCGGCGTTTCGCGGGGACCGCGCTCTTCCGGCGTCGCGACGGATGCGCCCTCGAGGCCGCCTGACTCCCAACGAGCGTACGATTGCGTCGGGGCCGCGCAAGCTGACGAATTGCAGGGACCGACACGCATCGAGGAGGCCCGGAGACGGTCGCATGCGGACCTACGACAAGAAGAGCCTTCCGCAGCAAGGAGTGCGTCATCAACGTCCCAACGTTCGACCTCGTGGATGCCGTCATTGGCGTCGGCAACACTCACGGACCCGAGGTGGACAAGTTCGAGCGGTTCGGGCTTGCGCCGGTCGATGCGTCGAAGGTCGACGCGCCCCTCACAGTATCGGGACGCAATCAGGACTATCGGCGTCGCCTCAAGCGCGTCAACCTCTAGCGGTACGGGCGAACACCGACCATCGAATTGCGCCCCCTGCGCGGGCGCTTTCTATTTGAATCGCTCGCGGCTGCGCCTTCGCGTTGGCCAGCCACAGCCATCTCGACCGGGAGATCTCGTGTCGACTGCTTCGGCAGACGTGTGGGCGAGCGGCGACGCCTACGAGCCGTACGTCGGCCGCTGGAGTCGGCTGGTTGCGCGTGAATTCCTGACCTGGCTCGCAGTCGCTCAGGGTGCCAGGTGGCTCGACGTCGGATGCGGAACGGGGGCGCTGACCGACGGAATCCTCAGCACCGCCGCACCCGCGCACGTTCAGGCGGTCGACTCATCGCTCGCCTACGTCCTGTTCGCACGCAGCCGCGTGCGCGACCGGCGGGCCGCCTTCATGGTCGCGGACGCCCGATCGCTCCCGCAGCCTGCGCAGAGCGTCGATGGTGCCGTCTCGGGCCTCGCGCTCAACTTCATCCCGCACCCGGACGTCGCCCTGGTCGAAATGGCGCGGGTCGTCCGCGCGGGCGGCATCGTGGGGGCGTACGTCTGGGACTACGCGGGCCAGATGCAGCTCATGCGCTACTTCTGGGATGCGGCCGTCGCGCTCGACCCTCGCGCGTCGGAGCTCGACGAGGCGCGCCGCTTCCCCATCTGCCACCCCGCCGCCCTCGAGGCGCTCTTCCGCGACGCGCGGTTGCAGAAGGTCGAGAGCTCGGCGATCGACGTGCCGACGCGATTTCGGGATTTCGACGACTACTGGAGGCCGTTTCTCGGCGGACAGGGCCCGGCCCCGGGTTACGTGATGGGTCTCGGCGAGGAGCACCGTACCGCGCTGCGCGAGCGGATCCGTGCGGCCCTCCCGACGGCCGCCGACGGCTCGATCGACCTCGTCGCCCGTGCCTGGGCCGTGCGCGGCACACGCGCGTGAGGCGGAGCTGAGCCTCAGCGTTAGGCCTGTGAACCGAGGACCCCATGCAGAATCGCCAGCTCACGCGCGTTCCGGTCGCGAAGACCGGAATGCTGATCCGCAGGCCTGTGGCGGATGTGTTCGAAGCGTTCGTCGACCCGAACGTCACCACGAAGTTCTGGTTCACGAAGGGCAGCGGAAGACTCGAGGTGGGCAGGCAAGTTCAATGGGATTGGGAGATGTACGGCATCTCGATACCGGTGACGGCAACAGCCATCGAACCGAATGCGCGCATCGTCATTGAGTGGCCGGGACAGGGCGGCCCCACCACCGTGGAATGGACGTTCGCCCCGCGAGACGATGGCACCACATTCGTCAGTATCACGGAGGCCGGCTTCGCTGGCGACGCGGACGAACTCGTGGAGCAGGTGGCCGGTTCGACGCAGGGCTTCTCGCTGGTGCTCGCGGGCCTCAAGGCGCTCCTCGAGCATGACGTCCAACTGAATCTCGTAGCGGATCGATATCCCGCAGGGATCGAAGCGCACTGACCTGTCGAGCGAGGGCCTTCGGCCGCCGGCGACAACGTCACGCGACGTATCGTAGTGGCCGCGAGGGGGCGGTACCCTGCCGGGACACTCGCCTACCTCGTTCGGCGGTTCGGCTACGAGGTGGACGTCCGGCAGCGTCGACCACCGGCCAGGCTGCCCTTCGCGCTCGCGTCGCCCGCGCCCTAACGCCGCCCCGCACTCGCCGCGCGCGTTGCGGTCCGCAACCTCCGCCCGCATCTTGTGGTACCCTCACCGCACCGACGCACACGACGGGAGCGGCCGCGGGTGAGAGTGGCCATCAACGCCGGAGGCGCGCGTGAAATCGTACGTGCGACGACTTGCGCCGGCCGTGGCGCTGTGCGCGTTTGCCTGCGCGAGCGCGGGGCGGCAGCTGACCTCGGCGAGCTCGTGCCCCCCGCCGGACGCACTCGGCCAGCTCGCCCTCGCCCAGGTGTGGAGCGTCGCGACGAGCCCCGCGGCGCCTTCTCACGCGGTCCGCCAGCGCGTCGGGCTGCAGCGGGTCGAGCCGGCGCGCGTCAGGCTGGCGCGCGACGCGGTCGTCTGCGGCCGCGCGGCCGACGCGGTCATGCACGCCACCGGCGCGCCCGCCCCGGGTACGGCGCCCCCGCGGCTCTACGTGGTCCAGGTCGGCCGCCATTACATCGCCCTGGACCCGGAGGTCCGGGCCGGCGAGCGGACACCGGCGTGTGTGCTGGACGAGCGGTTCACCATAGTCGGGTGGTTGCTGCTCTGAGCGGCGCCGGGCACCCGCGCCATCTCGCCACGCCGGCCGAGCGAGACCCGAGCCCCGGCCGTCGGACCGTGTCTGACAGTGTCTGATATCCCCACCCGGGGGCGTGCGATGCTGCCGGATCCGAAGCGGGTGGGCCCGCGCGTGCGGCTCGCGTTCCCGCGGGCCCGCGACCGGGACGAGGTCCTCTCGCTGAACCGCGCGAGTCGCGCGCTGCACCGCGGCTGGGTCGCGCCCCCGACGACGCCCACGCAATTCGCGCGCTTCATGGCCCGCACCCGGCGGCCGGACTTCGCCGGACTCTTGATCCGCCGCCTGGCCGACGACGCGATTCTCGGCGCCGTCGAGGTCAGCCAGATCGTCCTCGGCGCCTTCCGGAGCGCCTACCTCGGGTACCAGCTCGGCGCGCCGTACGTCCGGCAGGGCTACATGTCCGAGGCGCTCGGGCTGGTGCTCGCCTACGGCTTCGGGCCGCTCGGCCTCCACCGGCTCGAGGCGAACGTCCGGCCGGAGAACGCGGCGTCGATCGCGCTCGTTCGGCGGCTCGGCTTCGCGCGCGAGGGCTACTCGCGCCGCTACTTGAAGGTGGCCGGCCGGTGGCGCGACCACGAGCGGTGGGCCATCCTCGCCGAGGACTGGCGCGCGCGGAGCCGGCGCCGGGGGAGAGCCTTCGCGACCCGGCGGTCTGACGTGGTGCAATCCGCGTGAGGTTGCGCCGGAGCGGATGCGTCCCACGACCTGCTTCGCCCGAGATCGTCAGCGGCGTCGCCGTGCCGTGGCCAGCCATCCTCCCGGCTCCCCGGCCCGACTTCAGAGTGGAGCGAACTGGCTCCAGAGCCACGCGCCCACGGCCAGCGCGATGACGACGGCGGCGAACACGAGCTGGCGCCGGCTGGAGCGGGCCTGCATGGCGGGCGTCCAGGCGCGGTCGCGGTTCGAGGCCGCGAACGCCTCGGCGAAGGCCGCGTCGCGGATCGCATACGCGCGCCGCTCGCCCTCGAAGGCCTGGCTGACGTCGTCGCTGAAGTCACAGGCGAGCGTGACATCGGTTTGCGGGGGCACGCGGAAGCGGCGGGTGTCGCGCCACATGGCAAGCATGCTTACCACCGCGATCAGGACGAAGAGGCCGACGACGCCCACCCCCAGCCAGCTGGCCGGGTCGCCGAGCCTCGCGACGCGCGCGGCGTCGCTCAGGAGCGCGGCGTCGCTCAGGAGCACCGCCATCGTGAGCGCGCCGATGACCGGGAGGATGAGGAACGATTGCAGGTAGGTCAGCGTGCGGCGGAGGGGCGTCTGCGACACGGCCGTGCGCTCGTGGAGCGCCACACAGGTCGAGCAGAAGGGGATGGGCACGCTCTCGATCCGGTATCGAGGCCCCCCACCGCGCCGCCGGCCGACTCCACGCACGAACACCTTCCGCACCGTAATTCGGTCGCGGGCAGCCGCGCCGCAGTTCGGGCAGAACGGCGGCCAGGTGAGGCGGCGGGGGTTGCCGCGCAGCTCGACCCGGTGCGGGTGAGGCGCCAGGTCCCTGTTGCGATACTGCGGTCGGAACGCGGTCATGGGTCGGACACCGTTTGGGGCTGATGCGCTCAATATTGGGCGGTGCGGGGCGGCGCGCGCTCCCGATCCGGCCTGCGTCGCGCTCACTCCGGCGCCAGTCGGCACCGCGTCGTGCCCTCGACGCGCACGCCGGCCGCCGTCCGGGCGCGGAACTCCGCGGTGATCCACTCGCCGCTGCGACGGAACGTCGCCCGGCCGGTACCCGTCGGCCCCGTCGGAGCGTCCGGTTCCTTGCTTCCGCCCCCCGCCGGCCGCGTCTCCACGACGTAGGCGACGCGCGGCTCCGGTGTGTTCACGGCCACCGCGACGCCGAACCCACTGTTCGACGATCCCGACTCGGCGACGTCGAGCGCGAGGTAGCTCACCTTCTCGCCGGCGCGCTGCCTCGCCGCCTCCTCGCTGAGGAACGCCGACTCGAGGGTCGCGGGTCTCCCCGCTTCCGCCGGCCGGATCCTGCACGATATGCCACGCTGCATCTCGTAGGTGCCGGCGTGGGCGCCGCCGGTGACGGTGAGCTTCGCGGTCGGGTAGTCCTGGGCCGCGCGCGGCGCGCTCGCCGCGGCGGCCAGCAGCACGCCGAGCACGAGTGGGCGGATCACGGCGGACACGGCAACCTTCCATGAATTGGTGCAATCAGTATGAGGACCTCTGTCATTTGTCATTGAGCAACGCCCGGCTTCTTCCTGCTATGCCTCATTCGGACTGAGCCGGGGCCTCCCCTCCCGCCTTCCCAGGTAGTGGGTCGGTTTGCGGCTGTCATCCCGCAGGAGCGCCGCAGGCGCGAGTGTCGGGATCTGCCGTCCCGCGGGCGTGGCTGGCGCCGGCGTAGGGACAGTCGATCCCGACACTCGCGGCGCTGGAGCGCCGCTCCT
>Ga0307413_10000166_pt1 | contig 18312 bp, 14 predicted proteins | sample DK1Ometagenome_3_FD_203714 | JGI IMG/M metagenome (GOLD analysis project Ga0307413, IMG submission 203714) | Maize rhizosphere microbial communities from greenhouse at UC Davis, California, United States - DK15-O-2 | ecosystem: Host-associated > Plants > Roots > Rhizosphere > Soil | place: USA... | reverse complement strand
CCTATGCTCTCCGATCCGATCGCCGCTCTGGCCACGCCGCCGGGCCGGTCTGCCCTGGCTGTCCTTCGCGTCAGCGGGGCGGGGGCGTTCACGGTGGCGGAACAGGTCATTCGGGGGTTTTCGCTGGATCCGCCCCGGCGGGCCACGCTGGCGGACTTCCATGATGCAGACGGGCAGCTCATCGACCGTGGTATCTATGTGGCGTACCCGGGGCCTCACAGTTACACCGGTGAGGATCTGGTAGAACTCTCCTGCCATGGGGGCCTGGTGGTCCCCAGCCGCCTCCTTGGTGCGCTCACCACGGCGGGGGCCAGACCGGCTGCACCGGGCGAATTCACCCGCCGGGCGGTGCTGAACGGGAAGCTGGACCTCGTCCAGGCCGAAGCCGTCGGAGATCTCATCGATTCAACGGCGCCGGTCCAGGCCGCGGCTGCCCTGCGCCAGCTCGAGGGCGGTCTTTCCCGGCGGCTGGACCAGCTCCGCGAGTCGCTGGTGAACGTTCAGGCACTCCTCAGCTACGACATCGACTTTCCCGAGGAGGACGACGGGCCGGTTTCACCCGCCCACATCGCCGCAGAGATTGATGCGGTATCGGCGCAGATTCGCCGGCTGGTAGCGACGGCACCATCTGCTGAACGGCTCCGGGAAGGGGCATTGCTGGTGTTTGCGGGAAGGCCGAATGCTGGCAAGTCGTCGCTGTTCAATGCCCTCCTCGGCTCGGAGCGGGCACTGGTGACCGAGGTGCCGGGTACCACCCGTGACGCGATCGAGGCCCACACGGATTTCCTCGGCTGGCCGGTCCGGCTGGCCGACACGGCCGGACTGTGGGACGCTCCAGAGCACATCGACCGCCTGGGTGTGCAAGTCAGCCAGCGGTATGTGTCATCCGCCGATCTTGTCCTGCTCTGCGTAGAAGCCGGGCGTGCCCTGGGGGAGGACGAGGCTGCCATAGCCGGAGAACGTCCCGCGCTGTTGGTTCGGACCAAGGCCGACCTGACGACGGCGCCGGGGGACGGTCTTCCGGTCTCTGCTCTGACCGGCCAGGGGCTGGGCCTCCTGCGCCAGGAGGCTGCCGGGCGGGTGTTTGCGGACCGGATTGCACTGGCCGATCTGGAGCCCGGACTCTCGAGGGAGCGGCATCGGGTCGCGCTCAGCCGAGCCCTGACCGCCCTTGCGGACTCGGCATCGCACCTGGGCCGGCATGGCGATGCCGTCCTGGCTGCGCATCACGTGCGCGAGGCTACGAGCGCACTGGATGAGTTGCTGGGAGCTGTCGATGTGGAGGAGGTGCTGGATCGGGTGTTCGGGAGCTTCTGCGTAGGGAAGTGAGCTTCGGCTCTCAGGCTGTTTGTATTCCTCTTGCCAGGTCTTCGGCTGCCTGAAAGTCCTGCGCAGGGGCGCGCAACGCGTCGGCCAGTCCGCGCTCAGCCACCAATGCCTCGGTCATTCGATAGCCCAGGTAATACCCCGAGCGTTCCGGGATCACTCGGCCGCTTACCAGGCGGGCGGACGGGCTCATCCCACCGGAGAGATATCGTAGCCGGAGTCCCAGGCCGCTTCGATCGAGATCGGGCTCGACCGCTCGGCGTAAGAACGATTCCATCTCCCGAAGTCGGTGATACTGGCGGCGGGGATACCCGAAGTAATCGGCCGCGTCGAATCCTGGAGCCAACGCCTGGGCTGCGTGTACCGCGAGGCCTTCGTTGATCAGCAGCTCGCGAAGGCTGGCGCGGCTCCCGGTCGCCCAGTAGTCGTAGTATCCGCCGCTCTCGGCCACCAGGCGGCGCATGTCGCTGGCGCTGGTGGGGGAGGTATACCGGACGCTATGGGCCAGCTCGTGCCCAATCCAGAGGGGGATCAGATCGGGCGGCAACCCCATCCCGTAGGTCTCCGGATTCACCCGCCCGGTAAAGTGCTCCAGGCAGATGAACGCCACCCCACGACCTCCGACCACCAGCTCGCCGGCGTTGGCTCCGCCCAGCCCCACCATCAGGTAGGTATCGGTAGGCCGATCGATGCGAAGCAGCTCTTCGGCTCGCTCGATCGCCTCTTCGGCGAGTTGCACCAGATCCGTTGTGGCAGCTAGGCCGTAAAGGTCGCTCCGATTGGCCTTGAGAGCGCTGGTGACGATGGTGCTGGCGTGGGGGGTGTCCGGGTCGAGAACGTAGTTTCGCCAATAGGCGTCGAGGATGGGACGATGACTTTCACGATACTGACGATACGCCGCCTCCCGGTCTGGTGCCTCGAGCACCGCGAAGAAGTCGGGCAGGAGATTGATCAGCACGCGAGACGATACGAAGTCACGGGCTGAGATGCAAGAGAGCGGAGCTTACTCGAGGGGACGGGTTTTCTTTTGCTTGGCGACCTCGTCCAGGAAGCGGCGCTCGGCCGCCGTCAGGCTGGAGATCCCCTTCTCGCTGATTTTGTCGAGCACCCGGTCGACTTCCGCGGCCACCGGATCGGAATCCACCCGACGCCGGGTCCGCATGGGAGTGATCGGAGTCCTTCGCTCCGGCTCGGACGAGCCGGACTGCACCATGACCACGCGTTCGACGGTCCGGGCCGGTTGAGCCGGGGCTCGACGGGAGAGGGACTGGACCCGGAAGAAGAGGTACCCGAACAGTGCGCCACCCACGTGGGCGATGTGGGCGATGCCGTCGTTGGGCCAGAGTTGCGACCCGATCACATCCAGCGCCACCAGGCCAATCACGAGCGTGCGGGCCTTGATCGGCACCGGAATTGGAAAAACGATCAGCTCGGCATCGGGCCAGAACATGGCGAACGCCACCGCCACGCCCAACACCGCCCCTGACGCTCCCACAAAAGGTCCCACTGGGAGCAGCCCGGCTAGCAGGAGCGAGAAGACCGCCGCCCCCACGCCGCAGAAAAGGTAGTACGCCAGGAAGCTGCGGCTGCCCATCCGACTCTCGACCGCGGTACCGAATACGAACAGCATCAGCATGTTAGCCAGCAGGTGGAGCAGGCCACCATGCACGAACATGTAGCTGAGGAATGTCCAAGGACGGGTAAACGCCGTCGAAGGCGAGAACTGCAGGAGGCGATAGACGTCTTGTGAGGTAAAAAGCGTCATGAGCAGGAGCAGCACCACCGCGTTCGCGATGATGAAGCGGCCCACCCATGGTGTGATCCGGTACGAGGGAGATGATTTCATCAGAAAAATGCCCTTACAGCTAACCCGCGGAGGCTACGAGAGATCTTCGGTCCGGCCGCGCCGAGCCACTCGACAGATCTGTTCGCACAGCTCGGGGAAATCCATTCCAGAAGCCCGGGCCGCCTGAGGTAGGAGGCTGGTGGCCGTCATGCCGGGCAACGTGTTCACCTCTAAACAGAAGAGTTCATTGCCCGGTGTCAAGCGAAAATCGACTCTGGAATAGCCGCCGAGCTTGAGAGCTTCATGCGCGAGGAGGCTCAGGCGGCTACACTCGGCCGCGACCACCTCGGGAAGGTCGGCCGGGAAGATCTCCTGGGACATCCCGGGAGTGTATTTGCATTCATAATCGAAAATCTCGTGCCGCGGAATGATTTCCCCCACCGGGAGCGCGCGTCCCGCAAGGACCCCAACCGTGAGCTCGCGCCCCGGAATGAACTGTTCGACCATGACCTCATCGTCGTACTGTCGGGCCAACGCAACGGCTGGATCGTACTCCCGGGCCGACTTGACCACCGTCAGACCCACGGTGGAGCCCTGTTTGGAGGGTTTGACCACGACTGGCCATCCAAAATTACGCTCCACCTGACTTTGCGATGCGGGGGCCATCACCCAGGCTGCGGTCGGCACCCCTGCGGCCTCGAAGAGTCGCTTGGATATGTCCTTGTCCATGGCCATGGCGCTGCCCAGCCGGCCACTGCCGGTGTAGGGCACCCCAACCATCTCGAGCAGGGTCTGGATGGTCCCGTCTTCGCCGCGCCCGCCGTGAAGTGCAAGGAACAGCACGTCGGCATCCCGGACCACCGCAAGGTTTGCCAGCCCGGAGAGGAGGAGCCCGCGCTCGAGAGCCTGGAGCTGAGCAATAGAAGGCGGCTCGGTACCCACTGTCCCGGAGAGCAGCGCGACTTCGTCGGTCTCCGGGATGTAGCCCCGCGCGGTGTCTACCACGGCCACTTCGTGACCTCGGGCCCGAAGTGCAGCGACGACCTGAACGGCTGACGCTATTGCTACGTCACGCTCTGCTGAAGTTCCGCCGGTCAATACCGTTACCCGCATTTAGATCCAGGAGGAAAGCGTCAACGGTAAACAGTGAACGGTGAAGTAGGGAGGCTCCGGGGATTCCCCGGTTCGCCGTTGACCGTTCACGCCTTGTTACCGGGTCCCGATCAGCTGCTGAAGCACGTCATACCGGCTGACGATGCCGATCAATTCTCCATTCTTGCGGACCAGGGCGGCTGGGCTCTCGCGCGTCAGCATGGCCCCCAGTCGGTCGGTCGCGAACGTGGCGTCCACTTCAGGAAAGGGAGAGTCCATCACCTCCCGAACCGGGCGGTCGAGCAAAGTGGGCTGAGCCAGCGCCTTGGTCATGAGCGTCGCTTCCACCAGTCCGCCGACCGATCGACCATCTTCCACCACCGGAATCTGGCTCACTCCCCAGGTGCTCATCAGATTCAGCGCCTGGCGCACGGCGGCGGCGGGTGCCACGCTGACCAAAGGCGGCGCGGTGGGGTGGCGTCGCTCGAGCAGGTCTTCGACCGTCGTTCTGGGGGCTTCCAACATCTGATTTTCCTGCATCCACTCGTCATTAAACACTTTAGAGAGATAACGCTCGCCGGTGTCACACAGAATCGTCACGATCATCGCTGCAGGATCATCGAGCTCGCGGGCCAGCTCGACGGCGAGCGCCACGTTGAGGCCGCTGGACCCCCCGGTGAGAATTCCTTCCTCTCGCGCCAGGCGGCGAGCCATTACCAGCGAGGTCCGGTCCGACACCTGGCGGAACTCATCGATCCAATCGAACCAGATGGTCGTGGGAATCTTGTCTCCACCGATGCCCTCGACCTTGTAGGGGTGGCCGGCACCGAGCGAGCGAGTCTGGTGATAGTGGGTATACAGCGAGCCAACCGGATCGCCCGCGATGATCCGGACCTGTGGGTTCTTCTCTTTCAGATACTTCCCCGCCCCAGAGACGGTTCCACCGGTACCTGCCCCGGCCACCAAATGGGTGACTTTGCCTTGGGTCTGCTCCCAGATCTCCGGACCCATGGTGGCGTAGTGGGCTTCGGGGTTGATGGCGTTATAAAACTGGTTGGCCAGTACAGCGCCGGGTGTTTCCTTGACGATCTGCTTGGCCTTCATCACGTAGTTATCCGGGTGATCGGGCGGCACCGCCGTAGGGGTAATCACCACTTCTGCGCCGAAAGCCTTCAGCAGGCGCACCTTTTCCTGGGACATCTTGTCCGGCATGGTGAAGACACAGCGGTATCCCTTGAGCGCCGCCGCAATGGCCAGGCCAACCCCGGTATTTCCGCTGGTTCCTTCGACCACGGTGCCGCCTGGCCGTAGCTCGCCCTTGCGCTCCGCATCCTCGATGATCGCCAGACCGATCCGGTCTTTGACCGATCCCCCAGGATTGACGTACTCGGCTTTGCCATAAATCGGGGTGCGCAGCCCGCCTCCAATTCGAGCCAAGCGGATAAGAGGGGTCCAGCCTACCGTGTCCAGAACCGAGTCATAGGGCCGAAGGTGCTGCGGCGTTCTCACGGAGCTGCGACCTTAGTACGGGGGCCCCGGAACTGCACCGGCTGAAGGAATGGCGCTGCCACCGGCTGACCCTGGTGGAGGGCTGGCGAGAACTGCAGCTCGGGTGAGCCCGCCAGCGCGGCTGAATCGAGAGCGGGGTAGCCGCTGGACTCGGCAATGCGGGTGGAGTCCGGAATGACTCGCCCGGCTGAGTCCACATACAGCCGAAGGAGAACCCTGCCCTCAATGCCCTGCGCCAGCAGCGCTGGCGGATAGCGCACGGGCGACACCGGATTGATCGGCACTGGAGGCTCCTCGGGTGGAACGGCTGGTGCAGCGTCAGCGTGGTCGACCAGCTTCATGGTCCCGTCATCCTCGTGATCACAAGCCAGCAGGCCTGCTGCAAGCACGCAGGGAAATGACAGAAGGGTCGACCAGGCTCGGCCGCGAATCACTGGCGTTCTCCGGCCCGACGCTTGAAATCCGCGAGACGGTTGAGCGCTTCGAGTGGGGTCAGGGCGTTCACGTCCAGCGACTTCAGCTCTTCCATCATGGGGTCCGTTCTGGGCGGCTCGCTGAAAAGCCCGAGCTGACCCGGATCGCGTGAGGCCTCAGGGGGCTGACCGGGAACCATGCGGTGCTCACCCTCCAGAGTGGCGAGGATCTCGCGTGCGCGTGCCACAACCTGAGCCGGAAGCCCGGCCAACTGCCCCACATGGATCCCGTACGACCGGTTCGTGCCTCCGGGCTCCAAGCGATGCAAGAATACGACCGTATCCCCTGCTTCTCGGACTGCAACGTTGTAGTTCCGCGCGTGTTGCAGTCGTTCGGGCAGCTGCATCAACTCATGATAATGGGTGGCAAACATCGTCTTGCAGCCCACCCGGTCGTGCAGGTGTTCGGTTACCGCCCAGGCAATCGCGACGCCGTCGTAGGTGGACGTACCACGACCGATTTCATCCAGCAGCACGAGACTGCGCGCTGTCGCATTATGCAGGATCGCGCTGGTCTCACTCATCTCGACCATGAATGTGGACTGTCCCTCGGCCAGGTTGTCACTCGCTCCGACCCGGGTAAACAGCCGATCGATGACTCCGATGGCTGCATCGACGGCGGGGACGAATGACCCCATTTGGGCCAGCACCACACACAGCCCGATCTGCCGCAGGATGGTCGACTTGCCGGCCATGTTGGGGCCCGTGACCAAAGCCACCCGCTCGGCCTCGGTGAATCGACTGTCGTTGGGGATGAAGGACTCGCGCGGCATCATCCGTTCGAGTACCGGATGCCGGCATTGGCGGAGCACCAGGTCGAACTGGTGGTGCACGAGAGGCCGGACATACTGATTGCCGGTAGCCCGCTCGGCCAGACCAGCCCAGACATCCAGTCTTGCGATTACCTGGGCCGTCTGCTGAACTCGGGAGATGGCCCGGCCAACTACCGCCCTCAAGGCCGCGAACAGCTCGGCTTCCCGAGTCGCGATCCGCTCTTCGGCGCCCAACACCCTCGCCTCGTACTCCTTGAGCTCGGGTGTGACGTACCGCTCGGCAGTGGCCAACGTCTGCCGTCGCTCGTAGTCGGAAGGAATTCGGGCAGCGTGAGTATGGGTAACTTCGAGATAATATCCAAAGACCTTATTGAACCCGACCTTGAGGGACGCAATTCCGGTCCGCTCGCGCTCGCGTTGCTGCAGGGCGGCAATGTACTGCCGACCACCGTCGCGAAGATTTCGGAGCTGGTCGAGCTCGCTGTCATACCCGGGGCGGATAATCTCACCGTCGGTCGTGGTAATCGGGAGCCGCTCGGACAGCGCCTCGAGTTCCGTGCTCAGGTCGGCCAGCAAATCCAGCTGGTCTCCAGCTTCGGCCAACGCCCCGCTTCGACGACCGTCGGGCAATGCCGATCCCGCCAGCTCGGTGAGCGCGCCGGCTACATCGGGGAGCCGCTGAAAGGAGTCGCGGAGGCCGCCCATCTCCCGGGGTGTAGCGCGCGCTGACGCCGCACGCCCGGCCAGACGCTCGAGATCACGAATTCCTTCCAACGCCTCGCGAAGCCGGGCTCGGCCCCGGCCGTCACGTACCATGACATCCACCGCATCGAGCCGACGCTCGATTTCGGCGGGCTCCCGCAGAGGCGACAGCACCCATTGGCGGAGGAGCCGGGCTCCCATGGCCGTCAGAGTGGCATCAATGGTTTCGAGCAGGGTACAGCCCCGCGCCCCGGGCCGGAGCGGCTCGACCAGCTCCAGGTTTCGCCGGGTCATCGGATCGAGCCAGAGGAAGTGCCGGCTTCGCCGCAGGATCGGACGTGAGAGGTGAGGAAGGCCGGCAGGCTGCAGCTCGATCAGATACCGGAGGAGGGCGCCGGCGGCGCCGATGGCGAGGTCGTCTTCCGGTCCCACTCCCAGGCCGTCGAGCGAGGCGAGGCTGAACCGTCGGGCCAGATCGTCTCGGGCCAGAGCATGATCGAACTCCCAGGGCTCCCGCTGGGTGGTGAGGGGCGGAGAGGTTGAGAAGCGGGGAAGCAGGGAGGTGACGCCGGCCGCAATCACGATCTCGGCCGGAGCGAAGCGGGAGAGCGCCTCGTCGAGCTCCGATGGGGCGATGCTCTCCAAGATGAACTCGCCGGTACTCAGATCGATGGCGGCAAGCCCCAGGTCCTCGCGATCCTGACTTGCCCCGTCGCGGCGCTGTACCGCCAGAATCCAGTTGTTCCGCGAACCGGCAACCCATCCGTCCTGCAGCAGGGCGCCGGGCGTGACCGTCTCGACCACTTCCCGCCGGACCAGACCGCGGGCCAGCTTAGGATCCTCCACCTGCTCGCAGATGGCAACCCGGTGGCCTGCGCCCACCAATTGCCGGAGGTAATCTCCCGCGGCTTTCACCGGAACACCTGCCAGCGGTACTCCGTCTCCGCGGGAGGTCAGAGCTATATCCAGGATTTTAGCGGCGAGCTCGGCGTCTTCATTGAACATCTCGTAGAAGTCGCCCACCCGGTAGAACAGAATGGCGTCCCGGTGCTGCGCCTTCATCTCCCGCCAATGCTTGAGCATGGGAGGCGTCGGGGCCGCGCTGTCATGGCTGACGGGAGACATTCAAGCAATATAACGATCACTCATTCCCGTCAGCCGCGATGCGGAGTCTAGTTATTCGCCAATTCGGTCCAGGTGCGCCATGTCCTCTCTGCCGAGCCGGAGCTCCGCGGCGGCAATGTTCTCTTCCACGTGGGCTACCGAGCTGGTGCCCGGGATGACCAGCATGGCAGGCGAGTGGGCTAGAAGCCAGGCGAGTCACCAGGCATTCGGCCCTGGTTCCCGACCGATTTCTCCCGCCCCTCGACCACCTCGTTCCGGTTTGCTGCCGGCTCGCGCGGGCTGAGCTTTGGCGCTACCCTTAGCCATTCCCCGATCAAGGCTTTGAGTGAGCATCTGTCAGCGCTGCGGTGAACGCGAAGCGGAAATCTTCCAGACCCAGCACGTGGGCGAGCAGACCTTCGAGCGGGATCTCTGTGCTACATGCGCCAGGCAGGACTACGGGGTGTTTCTGGGAGCGCTACTCCAGTCCCAGGCTCCCGGAGCTCCACCCCTCACCGATGCAGAAGAGCGGGAGGTCCGTCGAGTACTGGATGACGCTGCTCCGCCCCAGAAAAAGGGTTGAGGGCCGGCCAGCTTCGGCCGACCCCCAGTTCCGCTTTACTCTCCGTGCTCACCGTTCTCGAGTGAATCACTATGCGCCTCGAGAGAGGCTGTGGACGAGTCGGTGACCACTGTTGACATCTCCACGGAGTCGGAGCTGACCTCGAGAGTGTCGGTTACACCTCCGCTCGTTCCTGCCTCCCGCCAGCCCGTAATCTGGCCCTCGAACTGTTGGGCCAGCTGAGCCAGGTTCACCGGCTCGGTCTCCGGCTGCTGTTCTCCACTGGTTACCCGCGCCAGTGCCACCGATGCTTTCTGGTAGCTGCTGTCTACCGCAATGGCCGCCTCATAGGCCTGCGCGGCTGCCTCGGGAAATCCTGACCGCTCCAAGGCAACTCCCAGATTGTTCTGGAAGACCGGAGCGTTGCCTCTCAGCTGCACTGCACGGGCCAGGGGCGGCAGAGCCTCAGTGGCCTTATCCTGCTCGATGTAAATCAGCCCCAGGTTATTCATGGCCCACACATCATGGTCGTCGATCGTGAGCGCACGTCGGTAGGCGTCGATGGCCTCGTCGGCTTTCCCCAGCTGATACCGGGCCCGGCCGAGCAGGCGCAGTCCTTCACTCGAGCTGGGCTCCTGACCGAGGGCCTTCTCGATTCGATCCAGGGCCTCCTGAGGGCGGCCCAGCTCCAGCAGGACCCTGCTGGAGTTGTACAGGCTCTTCCTGTGAGTTGGGTCGAGCTCGATCGAACGATCGAAAGCGCTCAGAGCGCGGTCGCGTTCACCACTCTTCCATGCCGCCATGCCCAGCATGTAGTGGCCCCAGGGATTCTCCGCGTTGCTCTCGGTATAGGCGGAGAAGAGCTGAGCCGCCTCAGAATACTTTCCGGCATCAAAGGTCGACTCGGCCCGTTCGTAGCTGACGGGAGCAACCTCCACCCGCGGTTCTCCCGAACTGTCGGTCACTCTGTTGGAACCCGACACAACCGGCGTGCTGGCGCCGGCGGAGCTGGACGTGGTCGGGGTACGATCAGAACGCCCGCATGCAGCCACCATGGCCGTGAGGGCGAACACCGGAACCGCGAAATAGCGAGACATGGGAACTCCTCCTTCGATGTGGCGCGTGGCGCCGTGAGTAGACCACCGGACGGCACCGGAGAAGGCAAGCTCGCGGCCACGGCGGAGCTGCTGGAGAGGCCCATCGATTTCGTTGCGGCTTAAGTAGTTACTCGAACGGTCGGGGGTCTGAGGCAAGGCACTGTGTTCGGGCGAACACGAGACGGGAGGGGCGAGAGTGTCCGGCAGGACACGTCCTACTCGAGTTTGTCCTCTCGCCGGAGGTTGAGCCGACGCATGATCTTGAGCAGACTGGCATGGTCGGCCAGGCCCAGCTCCTGGGCAGTTCGGGTGACATGCCAGTCGTTCCGCGCCAGGGCCGCCGCCACGATCTGCCGTTCCGCTTCGGTTCGCAGCGCCTGAAAGGTTTGCTCCCCCGCCGGAGCCCGGGTTGAGCGACTCTCGTCCCGGATCTCGAGTGGTACATGCTCAGGTCGGAGCACCTCGCCGTCCGCTGCGATGATCATGCGCTCGATGGCGTTCCGCAGCTCGCGGACATTGTTGCGGCTCCAGTCATAGCCGAGCAACACGTCGAGCGCATCGCCCGAAAGTTTCTTCGGGCGAATTCCGAACTGCCGGCACATGGCCGAAATGAAGCGAGCGGCCAAGTCGGGAATGTCGGACCGGCGCTCCCGCAGCGGTGGCACCCGCAGCACATGCACGTTGAGCCGGTAGTAGAGGTCTCGACGGAACCCTCCTGAGGCAATTTCAGCCTCCAGGTCCCGGTTGGTGGCGGCCACGACCCGGGCCTCGATGCCAATCGGGCGATTGCCGCCCAATCGAACCACCTGCCGGTCCTCGAGGACACGCAGCAGTTTTGCCTGGCCCGGCAGCGGCAGCTCACCGATTTCATCCAGGAACAGGGTCCCCCGGCCTGCGGCTTCGAAGGCTCCCTTCCGGGCAGTGGCGGCACCAGTGAAGGCGCCCCGCTCGTGGCCGAACAGCTCGCTTTCCACCAGCGTCTCGGGAAGCGCCGCGCTGTTGATCGCGATGAACGGGGCATCCGGCGCGGCACCTGACCGGTGAAGGTCGCGCGCGACCAGCTCCTTACCCGACCCACTCTCACCCAGAATCAGGACCGGGCTCGGGATGGGGGCGACTCGGGCGATGGCCTCACGCAGGGATTGGATGGCCGCGCTGCTTCCCACCAGAGATGTCGCCAGGCCAAGCTGGCGCTGGAGCGCCGCCACCTCATCCCGCAACCGCCGTCGTTCCAGCACCGTCTCAACTTCCCGAACGACCCGCTCCATGGGTTCGGCCTTGTCAATAAAGCTGTAGGCCCCCAGGCGGATGGCAGCGATGCAGCGTTCGTAGTTGCCGGTACCGGTGTAGACGACCACCGGCACCTCGCTGCCCTGCTGGTCCAGGCGCCGGAGCACCTCGAAGCCGTCCATGCCGGGCATCTCGAGGTCGAGAATCATGCAATCCACCGCGACGTTTTTTACCAACTCCAGGGCCTGGCTCCCTTCGCGTGCAGTCTGGACGTCGTAGCCGCCCAGGCGCTTGAGGTCGTACGCGTATTGCTCAGCGAGGGCAGGGACATCGTCCACCACCAGCACCAGCGTCACGCGGGGACTCCTGCCCCGGCAGCGGGAGGGAGCTCGACGATCACCCGGGTCCCTTTGCCCGGTTCAGTCTCGACTCGCAGTGATCCATCGAGGTCGAGTATCAGCCGCCGCACAATGGAGAGTCCCAGGCCGGTTCCCCCGGGCTTTGTGGTGTAGAAATCGTCGAAGGCGCGGTCCAATTCGCTTTTTGTCATGCCAATACCGGTATCAGCAACCGTGACTTGCAGGCGGCCGGCGCCTTCACCCCCCCGCACCCATGCAGTGGATACCGTCACCATCCCATCGGCCTTTCCGCTCACGCTGTCCAACGCGTTCCCGATGAGATTTTCCAGGATCCGACGGATCACCAGGGTGTCGCCGAGCGCAGGTGGAAGCTGGGGATAGAGCTGCGCCTGGATTCCGCCCGTGTCTCGAGCGGCATTCGCCACGACCTGCTGCACGATGGCGTTCAGATCGCAGGCCTTCCGCTCCAGTTCAGGGGCAAGCCGGTCGTAGTTGCGGGCCAGTGTGTCCAGATACTCCACGCTGGACTCGATGGTCGCCCGCCGAGCTTCGAACACCTCGGGCAGCGAAGCGGGATTTTGCCGGAGAACCTGAGTCATGTGGCGCAGCACGTTACGGATCGGCGTCAGACCGTTCTTGATGTCGTGATTGACTTGCCGAGCCAGGTCCCCAACTGCCGCCCGACGCTCGGCCTCACGCAGCCGGGCTGCGCTCGTTCTCAGCCGCTCTGTCATCGCGGCGAGCAGGCGGGACAGCGCGCCGATCTCATCGCTCCGTTCGGTAGCGAAGCTCTGGTCCAGCTGGTCCAGGTCGAGCCGGGAGGTCTTCTGCGCCAGATCCCGGAGCGGGCGGCTGATGCGACCCGATATCCAGGCCGCGGCAATAATGCCGGCGAGAAGGGTGAGTGCCAGCGCGACGAAAAACCAGCGGCTCACACTGCGGCGCAGCGCCTCCAGAGAGTCCAGGGACTGGGTAACTACGAGCCGGGCAGTGTCCAGCGTACCGGGTTGAGCAAGGAGGTCCAGATAGGGCAGCTGCACCGCCCGCACAACCCGACGGTCAGACGACGAAGCGAGAGAATCACCGGGGTAGAGCAGGGTAATGTCCAGGCTCCGGTCGCGAGCGCCGGCGTGCAAACGACCGGTCGCCTCGATGCCACCGATCAGCGTGAGCTCTCGCCCGGCCAGGTGGACGGAATCGATTCGGACAAAGGCCAGCAACGGAGCTTCCGGTGTGCGGGTCCGCACCAGGACAAGGGTGTCAGCCGCCCCCGCCAGAAGCCGGGGCAGGTTCGGCTCCACCTGGTCAAATTGGTTTCGAAAGTGTCCGGAGCTCAGGATACGTCCCCCCCTGTCCTGAATCTGCAGCATCGAGAGCCCAGAGAGACGCATTGCCTGCCCGGCGTAATCCAGAAGGTAAGGCCGGTTGGCCGGATCGCCCTGAAGAGCGAGGCGAAAACGGTTGTCTCGAGCGAGCTGGGTGGCTGTGGCACGCAGGCGGAGACCAACGACTCCGGTTTCCCGGGCCAGGTCCCGTTCCATGACGCGAACCATGGAGGCCACTCGCTCCTGGTATTCCCGAGTCAGCCTTCGGTCGAGTTCGCGGCGAACTCCCAGCGCCAGTGCGCCGAGCGGGATCAGGACCGCCAGCACAACGGCGATGAAGAGCCGGGTACGAAAGCTCAGTGGGTCTGCGTCTCCATGGTGTTGCCGGGGGGTACGATTCGCAGGGTGCCGTCGTAGTCCACCGTGAGCGCCGGGGATCCGCGGCGAACGATGGCTCGGGAGCGGGTGTCGATGAGCGGCTCGGGGTAACCTCTCCGGGTCCATTCCGCCGATTCCCGGCAGGGCGCCACGGAACGAAACGGGAGGGCTACGATGTACCCGGCGTCATTTCCGCGCTCGAGCGCATCGGCGAACCGGACTGGATCGAGACCCATTACACTCAGCGGGGGCCGATCTCCGGCCAGGGCAACGATGCGCTCGGCGAGTTGCCGCGCCACCGGATCCGTCGTCTGGTACACGACGCGGGTGGCGGTCGGAACAACCGCCTTCATGGAGACCGATACCGCGCAGGGGCCGTTGTTCCACCAGGCCTGAGACTGCGCCGGACGAGCTTCAGTCTGGACGGCATCTCGGGCCAGGGACAGCCGCGCTGCCGAATCCAGGCTTCCGGCGACCCGCAAGGCACTTCCCCAGTGCCGCAAGAGTGCATACGTACGGTCCCACGGCAGGGGGAACGTCTGAAACTCCGGGTGACGCGCGGCATAGTCGATCACCTGAGGATCGCCCGAGATGACGAGATCGGCACCCGCGTCGAGTGCATCACGGAGGTCTCCTGTTGGTGCCGCCAGAATCTGGAGCACCGGCCCGGTCGCCCCAATTGGAATGTTCATGCGAAATCCCGAGGGGGCGCCGGGCAGATTCACGGAGCCAACCGACCACAGCAGATCCGCAAATAGCTGGGGCAAAGAGTCTCGCACATCGCTCATCCTGACCAGCAGCGTAGTGTCATCCAGGGCGGAGACTGACTCCAGGCCCGCCGACTGGAGCGCAGCTTGGCGCGAATGCCAAGCGGACTCGACCATTTGAGCCGTGAGACTCGAGCCGTATGGCACACGGACACCGTCGCGGAGGGCGAATGTCCAGCTGCGCCCGGTACTATCGGCCCGCCAGGAGCTGGCCAGCGCGGGCTGGAGCTGACCTTGGCAGTCGATGCGTACCAGGTTCTCAAAGAGCTGCCGGAATACCAGCCGCTGGTCTGCGCTGGCGGGAATCGGGGCCCGGGCGAGATCAACCGGCTCGGGAACGGCAAGGGTAATGGTGTCCAGCCGCTGGGCCGAGTCCGCCACCAGGCGGCACTGGTCTGCCAGATGCGGAGTCGCAGCAGAGGGTGGGGACTTGGGGGCGCAACCAGTGAGCGTAAGAAGGAGTGCGCCGCATAGAGCGGCTGCTCCTAGGAACCCGCGACCACGAATGGGCTACCCCCCAATTTCGCTTTGATCTCGGGTACGGCCGAAGCCGCCTCGGCCTTGGTTGCATAATCGCCGACTCGGACCTTGTAGAGCCCACCCTCCTCCACGGTGACCGGATTGAAGCCTTTGGACCTGAGCCTGCTGGAAAGGGACTGCGCAGTGGCGGCGCTTCGCACAGCCGTGATCTGAATTCGGTAACGCAGACCGGCTGGCCGTGGCGTCGCTGTGGTCACCGACTCGGCTTGGGCCCTCGCTGGTGCCGATCGGACGGGCGGGCTCGAAGCACCTGAAGGAGCTCTGCCCGTGGTATCGGCAGTGACGTTGGTCCGGGCCCCCGTGTCGGGCAGAATGGTGACAATGGGCCGCTGTGAGTCGGCGGGGGGCGGGGAGCTGGTCTGGGTGTCACCCCTTTGCTGGTCCGGGGCAGCCGCGAACTGTGCGCAGCGCTGGTTCAGGTATCGCAGCTGATTCTGCAGCTCGATGTTACCGGTCGAGCCGCTAAGTCCTTCCCTGACCCAGCGACACGCCGTTTCAGGTTTCTTTTGATCGAAGTATGTCCGGGCGGCCCAGTAGGCGGTCTGCGGAATGAGGGGACTGTCCGGATAGTCCAGCCGGATCCGCTCGAGATTGCGGGCAGCGCCATCCAGGTTGGCGCTGGCGTAATCGAGTTGAACCAGCCGCAGCAGGGCATCGTCGGCCCAGCTGGACGAGGGATACTCAACCGCAACGCGCTGCAGCTGACGCCGCATGTCGGAGGCGTCGTTCGCGACCATGGCCTGGGTGTACACGATCTGAGGATACAGCGTGTCCGTCGGGGAGGTCGTTGCCAGTAGCCGCTGAACCTGAAGGCGAGCCGAATCGCTCCGCCCTTCCTGGGCATGACGAATGACGTCGACCAGCCGAGGGTCGGTCTGCGCCAGGACGGGAAGAACTGGAAGCGCGGGAAAGACGGAAAGGCAGACGACAAGCCGTTCCACCAGGCGTCTGCTCATGCCGCCTCAGCGCTCCGTATACCGATACGCAGGATCAGATCAGTTACCACCCCACGCTCGTCTGATATCGTCGTGCTCTTGAGTGCCTGATCGGCTACCAGGCAGGCCTTCAGCGCCCGAGCGACTCGTCCCGCGGGCCACCGGCTCAGAACCCGGGACCACCGGGCGGCCTCGTCCTTATAGCCCAGGAGCCCGGCCGGCCGATTCCTGATCAAGGCCTTGAAAATGCCCTCTTCCAGCGCTCGCCCCCGCAAGCCCCTGTCGTAGAGGCTGCGGGCGATGCCCAGCCCGATCAGGGTTGTGCCCAGCAGCGAGACCAGCTTGACGCCCGACATACCAGGCTGGGCCAGAATGGCCGGCAGCAGCGTCACAGCACGGGCGGGGTGATCTTCGAGAACCGCGGACCGCCAGTCCCACTGGGTTTCGCCCTGGCGCACCCCAATCAGCTCTCCAATTCGAGCTGGTGTCAGCGGCTCATCAGCCGGCAGGGAGGCCAGCTTGGCCAGCTCGGAGCTCAAGGCTGCCAGCTCCGATCCAACCGAACGGACCAGATGGTCAGCGGCAGCGGAATCCAGGTTCAGGCCCAACACCCCGGCCCGGTGGAGCACCCACTTTACCGCGCGCTCGGCGGGCAGGGGCTCCAGCCGGACTGTGTAGCACGTCCGCGCCAGCTCTTTATCCTCGCTCTCCTCGCCCGAGCCCTGCACCAGCACCACCAGGGTCTCAGGGCTGGGTCGCTCCAGGTAGCGCAGGAACTCCGACCTGGCTTTGGTCTTCCGTCGCCAAGCTTCAATCTCCCGGATCACCACCACACGGCGGTCCGCCATCATCGGAAGGGTGTTGCAGAGGGTATAAACCTCTTCAGGATCGAGTTGAGCTGCCGAGCGCTGGTCCAGGTTGAACTCCCGCATGGCGGGATCGAGTGCGCGCTCGAGGATGGCACGCACCGCCTCGTCCTTCAATACGTCCTCGGAGCCATAGAGATAGTAGACCGGCGAGAGCTGGCCCTTGGCCAGCGACCGGAAGAGGGTATCCATCGAGTGTGCCGGCATACGCGGTAACGTATCCTGGCTGCCAGGCTCCCGTAAGACTGCAGCGGAGCGAGGGCTCAGCGACGGAATCCCTGGATGAACATCAGGGCCACGAGCGTCTTGCCGTCCAGAATTTCTCCGCTTCGGATCATGTTCATGGCTTCGGACCAGCGGCGAGTGTGCACCTCCATGAACTCATCGGCCTCATGCCGGTGGGATCCCTTCTTCAGCTCGTGCGCCATGTACAGGTGGATTTTTTCGTCGGTGAAGCCGGGTGTGGTATAGATGGAGGTGAGCCGGGCGAGCACGTCTGCGGTCATCCCGATCTCCTCCTCCAGCTCTCGCTGAGCGCAGGTTGCGGGAGTCTCCCCCGGGTCGAGCCGGCCGGCCGGGATCTCCCAGATGTACCCGTTGGCCGCGTGGCGGAACTGGCGGATGAGGTAGATCCGCGGATCAGGAGCGCGAGGCTCGTCCAGGAAGGGGACCACAGCGGAGGCGCCCGGATGTCGGATCATCTCCAGCTGACCGCTGGACTGGTTGGGGAACTGGACAGTATCGCGGTCCAGGTTGATGATACGGCCGGTATAGAGGCGTTCCGAGGAGACGAGCGTCATGGGACCGAAGGGTGCGAAGTGAGAGGTGATACCGAGGCGCGGACCCAGGCGATCGGAATCTTGAAGGCTTCAGCCGCAAGGTAGCGGAGCTCGAGCACGGGATTATCGGAGATCGGGCTGCTCTCGGTAGGGGAAGTATAGGCCTCGAGTCCGGTGCGCCGGGCCTCCAGGCGAAGGCGGAACATGTGGAATGGATCGCTGACCAGTATGACCCGTCTGAGGTGCGCGGCTTGAAGCCAGCCCGCGACCGCCGTCATCGAGGCCTCGGTCGAGCGGCCCTGCGGCTGAGATACGATAGCCGTGGGGGAGACTTTTCGGTTGAGCAGATAGTGCCGGGCGACCGTAGCTTCGCTCATGGTGTCTCCCCGCCCGACGCCACCGGTAACCAGAAGGCGAGGCGCCAGCCCTTCGCGGTAGAGCTGAAGAGCGTGGTCCAGTCGGGCGCGAAACACCGGTGATGGGCGGCCGTTGTACTGCGCAGCGCCGAGCACCACGATCGCATCCGCAGGGCGCCGCTGGTCTTCCTGACTCACCACCAGCACCATCACCAGCGCCACCGTATACACCGAGCCCGCGGCCAGAATGACCAGTCCGAGCACCCGGCGAAATAGTTGGAACGGGGAACGACGTGAAGCCCGTCCCGGCTTCACAAGTCGAAGCTCTCGCCGTGTTTCGGTATCCGCACGTC
>Ga0307413_10000165_pt1 | contig 18327 bp, 24 predicted proteins | sample DK1Ometagenome_3_FD_203714 | JGI IMG/M metagenome (GOLD analysis project Ga0307413, IMG submission 203714) | Maize rhizosphere microbial communities from greenhouse at UC Davis, California, United States - DK15-O-2 | ecosystem: Host-associated > Plants > Roots > Rhizosphere > Soil | place: USA... | reverse complement strand
GCGGTGCGGCCGTTCGGGGCAATATTGTTCGGCCGGATCGGCGATCTGGTCGGGCGCAAGAACACCTTCCTGGTGACGATGGGGATCATGGGCCTGTCGACCTTCCTGGTCGGGTTGCTGCCGAGCTATGCGTCGATCGGGGTCGCGGCGCCGGTGCTTCTGGTGGTGCTGCGACTGCTTCAGGGGCTGGCGCTGGGCGGCGAATATGGGGGCGCGGCGACCTATGTCGCGGAGCATGCGCCCGAGGGCAGGCGCGGGCTATACACCAGCTTCATCCAGACCACCGCGACGCTGGGATTGTTCTCGGCGCTCCTTGTGGTGATCGGCATTCGTTCAGCGATCGGGGAGGAGGCGTTCGCACAGTGGGGCTGGAGGGTACCCTTCCTGATCTCGATCCTGCTGTTGGGGCTGTCGCTGTGGATCCGGCTGCAGCTCGAGGAAAGCCCGGTGTTCCGCGAAATGAAGGAGGCGGGCGAGGGGTCGAAAGCGCCGTTGACCGAGGCATTCGGGCGATGGGTCAACCTCAGGATCGTCATCATCGCGCTGGTGGGCGCGGTCGCGGGTCAGGCGGTGGTCTGGTACGCGGGCCAATTCTACGCGCTGTTTTTCCTCGAGAAGACGCTGAAAGTCGATGGCGCCACGGCCAACATCCTGATCGCCATTGCGCTGGCACTGGCCACGCCCTTCTTCATCTTTTTTGGCTGGCTGTCGGACAAGGTCGGCCGCAAGAAGATCATCCTGGCCGGTTGCGCACTCGCTGCGCTGACCTATTTCCCGCTGTTCGGGGCGCTGACCGAGGCGGCCAATCCAGCGCTGGCGAGGGCGCAGGCCAGCGCGCCCGTTACAGTCTATGCCGACCCACAATCCTGCTCTGTGCAATTCGATCCAATCGGCAAGACCAGTTCGACAAGACAGGATGCGACATCATTAAGTCGGGCCTGGCCAAGGCTGGAATCCCCTATGTCAGCAAACCGATCTCATATGAGCTGTTCCAGTTCGTCGAGTTTGATGTTCCGCCCCGCAGCGAAGACGCGTTTCTCCGGATTGGAAATGCCGTCGGACCCGTGAGTCCAGAATTTAAAGAGATTTTCGACGCCGCATTGCCCGAAATGCTCACAGAGGCCGGTTACCCGGCCAAGGCCGATCCCGCGGCGATCAACAAGCCCCTCGTCGTCGCAATCCTGTTCATTCTCGCCCTCTACGTGACGATGGTCTACGGGCCGATCGCGGCGCTGCTCGTCGAGCTGTTCCCGACGCGCATCCGCTACACGTCGATGTCGCTGCCCTATCACATCGGCAACGGATGGTTCGGCGGGTTCCTGCCGACCACGGCGTTCGCGATGGTCGCCGCGACGGGTGATATCTATTACGGGCTCTGGTACCCCATCGTCGTCGCGGTGGTGACCCTCATTGTCGGAATGCTGTTCCTGCCGGAAACATTCCGCAGGCGGATTACCGGCGGGTCCGGCTAGATTGCCAGGTCTACCCATACCGCCGCATGGTCCGAGGCGGCCTGGTTGGCGTTGGTTACCTCCGGGAAATGCGGCCACAGCGTGCCATGCTTGCCGCCCCAGCTGCCACGGCGATCGATGCCGCACGCGGTGACCTTGCTCCACAGCGCCGGAGACAGGAGGATATGGTCGATCTTGTCGTTCTTCAGGCAGTTGCCGTGAGTGCCCGGACGGCCGCCGTTGTTGAATGCCGGATGTTCGCTGACGTCCTTGAGGTCCGAGCCATCGTTGAGCAGCGGTGACATCGGGTCGCTGTCGAGCGTGTCGTTAAAGTCGCCGGCCAGGACGATGTTGTCGAACCCATCGCCGCGAAGCTGGTCATAGATCTGGCGGACGCGGCGGGCCTGGGCTTTGCGCTTCGCGTCTGATTTCGCCTTCACCCCATAGCCCTTGCTCTTCAGATGGTTGGCGAGGACGACCAGCCTCTTGTTGCCGGCCAGCGTCAGGTGGAATTCGGGGCAGTCGCGGCTGAAAATTTCCGAGCCGTCGGCGCGGTCATCGACGTGGCTGCGGACCATGTCGATCCGGGCGACGGAGCGGGTGAAAAGTCCGACGTCGATCCCGCGGTCATCATTGCCGTCGATCAGCATGATCTGATCATATTGCATTCCCCCGACTGCCTTGATCAGCAGCTCATTGAAGCGGCACAGCGAAATGCGATCGTCGGCTTCGATCACGACCAGTATGTCGGCGTTGACCTCTTTGATCACTCTGGCGGTATTCTGGGTCGCGATTTCGTTGACCGGTTCCTTCTTCAGCTCCAGCCACCCGATCCAGTCGTCCCGGCCATTGGCAGTGACCTGCATCGGCGCATTCTTCGGCCGCTTGACCAGTTGACCCTTGTTGCGCCGAAGGATGACCATCGGGCTTTCATCGCTCTTGGTGAGGCCGAGCTCGGTCAGAAGATCTATGATTTCCGCCTTGTCTGCAGCCGAGTAATGGGTCTGGTGAAGGATCGCATTCAGGCGGGAATAGGTGTTCAGCGCCACCCGCCCCGCAGACCAGGGGGATGGGTTCGGCCCGGGATCATTGACCCATTCGTTTCGATTGAGCGCAGCTGCCCGGGCGAAGAGATTCTCGACGTTGAACGAAGCAATCCGCATGGAGCCTCCTTCGACCGAGCGGGCCAGCCTTAACATAAAGCGGCAAGGCCGCCCATGAAGAATTGCTCATGACGGAAATGCCCGCGTCCCGTCGAAAAAGCCGTGACCATGACAGCTGCCCGGTTAGTATTTGACGCACAGGAGAATGCGCCATGCTTCGTCTTGCCGCTGCTGCGTTTGCGCTCAGCCTTTCGTCGATCTCATGCGCGGACGAACCACCCGCTCCGGGGAGCGGCCCCGTCCTGCTGATCGGCAACAAGGGTGAGGACACGGTCAGCTTCGTCGACCTCGGCACCGGCAAGGAGCTGGATCGGAGCCCGACGGGCAGGATGCCGCACGAGATCGCCATTTCACCCGACGGCAGGCAGGCGGCGGTGGTGGCTTACGGCGGCAAGACGATCGACCTGTTCGACGTCGCGACGAGGGCCAAGCTGAAGACGATCGACCTGACGCCCAACGAAGGGCCGCACGGCATCGCCTGGCTGAAGGACGGGCGGATCGTGCTGACCACCGAGCGCAGTCAGTCGATTGCCGTCGTCGACCCGGTCGCGGGGGCGGTGACGGCCAGCATCAAGACCGACCAGCAGGGCACGCACATGGTCGCAGTGTCGGCCGACCGGAATATCGCCTACACCGCCAATATCGCGTCCGGGACGGTCAGTGTGATCGACTTGGCGGCGGGCAAGAAGTTGCGCGACATGCCGGTCGGCGGCCGACCCGAGGGCATTGCGCTCTCGCCCGACGACCTGACCTTGTGGGTGGGCGATCTGGAAGGGAGCCGGGTCCAGGTGTTCGACACCGCGACCTATGACAAGCTGGGCGAGGTCAAGACCGGCGGAATTCCGATCCGCGTTGCGGCGAGCCCCGACGGCCGATGGATTGTCACCTCCAACCTCCAGGCTGGCGGGCTGACGATCATCGATGCGGCGACCCGCCAGCATGTGCGCGATGTGACCCTGTCGGGCAGCCAGGAAGCGGGCCAGGTGACGATCCTATTCTCGGCGGACGGGAAGCAACTCTACGCGGCCGAGACCGGAGCCGATGTGGTGGCGGAGGTCGAGATCGAAACCGGCCGGGTGCTGCGGCGGCTGCCCGCCGGGAAGAATGGAGACGGCTTGGCGATCGCCGTCCCGCCCAAGCTGCAATCCGATCAATAAAGTTTGAGTGCCTCGGCCTCCGTCTGCTTGATCCAGCGGTCCTTGCAGGCGGTGTAAGCATTGCTGTCGTCGGGATGCCTTGCCGCGCAATCACGCTTCATCAGTTGATAAGCCTCGGCAACCGCCGGCCGGGCCCGAAGATAGTCGCGGAAAGCAAGGTGCCTGTGGATGCTGTGGTCCCCGGCCGCATAGCAATGGAGATGGAACCGGCGCAGGCCGCTGATGGGATCGCTTAGCGTGCAAAAGCGGCGGCCTTCGAGGCCATATTCGCCGTGCCATTCATAGCCGAGCGCTTCGATCCGTGATCGGGCTCCCTCCAATGCGTCGAGGTCGGGACCCACTCCGACCAGGTCGATGATCGGCTTGGCTGCAATCCCGGGTATCGCGGTCGACCCCACGTGATGCATCTCGATAATCGCGGGCCAGACCGCCTCCAGGATCCGGCTTTCCTCGCGGCTGGCCTGCTCGGCCCATTGCGGGTCGTGCGGAAGAAGCTTGACTGCATAAGGCGGCAGCATCGCGCCGTTTTGATCGGTACCGGCGATCGTTTCAAGGGCGCAATGTACCGGTTGACATCATGGTGCATATACATCATATGAGTGGGATGAACGGAAGTGAAACCGAGTCGATTACCGCGCTGCTGGGCGAATTCACCCGCAGCTGCTTGTTGACACGCACGCGGCGCATCTCGCGCGTCATCACCGGCATTTATGACGAGGCGCTTCGGCCGTTCGGTGTGAATTCGCCGCAGTTTTCGCTGCTGGCGCTGATCGCCAGGCTCAACGGGGCCAGCCGCGCCGAAATCGCCCGGGCCAACTTCCAGGAACGGTCGACCCTGTCGCGCAACCTTGCGCATCTGCTGAACGAAGGATGGGTCGAGGAGGTCACCCCGAAAGGCGGGCGGAGCCGTCCGGTCCTGATCACCGCGGCGGGCAAGGAGTTGCTGATATCTGCTGGTGGCGCCTGGCGGGCCGCACAGAAGCGGGCAACGCAGTTGCTGGGCGATGACGGAGTCGGGGCCATCGTCGAGGCGGCCGATCGCCTTCCTGTCGAAGTGCTCGGAGAGTCAGCGTAAGCCATAAATGTTGTATATACACTAAGAGCGAGAACGGAAATGAGCGAGACTTTACGAGAAATGCCCAGACTGCCCCTGACAGCCGCCGCTGCCGACGACAACAACGCGCGGCGCCGATCCATGGGCACTGAGATAAAACGGAAGCTTGCCTTCGCTCTGCTGATGGGGATCGTCACGACCGGCATCATTTCGTTCAGCCTGCTGGCGCTCAACCTTGGGTTCTCCAACGAGTTTCCGCGGATCTGGCTTCGGTCCTGGGCGATCGGCTATGCGATCGTCATCCCGGCGATCCTGCTGATCGGCCCGCGGTTGCAGGCGCGGGTCGATCGCTTGTTCGACAAGGACTAGGCCATGAGGCGAGCCCTATTAAACGCGATGGTCGCCGCGTCCTTGCTGGGCGGCGCGCCGATTGCGCCGGCCCTGGCCCAACAGCCGGCGTCCCAAGCTCGGCCGACGGAGGTCGAGTTCCTCGAGGTCGAGGACGGAATCACGCTGCGACGAATGGTCGTGCGCAATGATCGGGCGAGGGCGACCGTCCTGCTGCTGCACGGCTTTCCGGAGACGCTCTACACCTGGCAGCATCTGTCGAAGGCGCTGGCCGCGGACGCTGCGGTACATGCCTTCGACTGGCCCGGCTTCGGACAGTCGTCGCATCCGTCCGCCGACCGCTTTACCTACGCGCCGCGCGATTATGCCCGGGTGCTGAAAAATTATGTCGAGGAGGCCGGAATCGACCGGTCGAAGCTGATCATTTACGCAACCGACATCGGCGCGCTGCCAGCCCTGCTAGCAGCGCTGGACGAGCCGGGCATTGCGAAGACGATCATCGTCGGCGATTTCGCGCCGTTCAACCGGCCGGAACATATGCATGAGCGGCTGCAGCGGCTGAAGTCGAAGCCGGGATCGGACGCCGCCCGGGAGCAACTCAACGCCAATCGCGACGACACGCTGGAGAATGCGTTCAAGCGCGGCCTGCCGGTCGACAAGCAGTTCGAAATCTCACCGGAGTTCAAGCAGGACATGGCTTGGGGCTGGGACCATGGCGAGGTGACGTCGGCGGATGCCTTCTATCAATACTATTCGAATTTCACGCGGGACCAGGACTATTTCGAAGCCAATCTGGCGCGGCTCGAGACTCCGGTGAAAGTCGTGTGGGGCGCTGACGATCCATACATCCGGAAGGAAATGGGCGAGGAACTGGCCCGGCGGATAAATGCCGAGTTGAAGCTGCTGCCGGGCATCGGCCATTATGCGCACCTGCAGGCGCCGGCAGAAGTAGCCGCCGAGGTCAGGGCTGCGCTGCCCTAGGACGAGCCTCGAAGCCTGAACCAAGGGGCGAGGTGGAAGACGGCCATGAGCAGGTACATGACCGCCATCCCTCCCAGGATCGAGGAATGACCGGTCTGCAAACAAAGCGCGAGCGCTTGGTCGCCGTACAGCGCCGTCATCAACCCCATGAGGGCGAAAGTGGGCGATGCGGCGAGGACCAACCAGCCACCTGCGTCTCGCCTTGCGCGCCCCTGCATCTCACGCTCCCTGCCGGCTGTCTGCGCGGAAGGCCGCCTCGCCGGCATCTGACACTTCGACCCATTTGCGATCCGGCGCGGCGCCTTCCTCATAGCTGTCGTTCCAGTTCCACCATTTGTAGGGCGGATCCTGCGGGTAACCGTCCGGTGAATCCTCCCAGATTTCCTGGCGGCCGAGTGCAGTGATATCGAGGTAGTTCCATGTGCCGCCCATCTGTTCATCCCCGCGATTGTTGATGAAGTAGGTGCGGTAGATTTTCTCTCCGTCCCGGATGAAGGCGTTGGTGCCGTGCCATTCGTCGACATCGAAGTCCGCATCGAAATCGTCGGTCAGAGTGACCCAAGGTATATGCTCCCAGCCCATCCGTGCCTTGAGCCGGGCGATGTCGGCTTGCGGGCCACGCGACGCAAACACCAGCGCGGTGTCGCGCGCGTTGAGATGCGCGGGATGGGCGACCTGGTCGGCGACCATCGAGCAGCCGCGGCAACCATGCTCCGGCCAGCCGAACACGCCAGGCTCGTAAAAGGCGCGATAGACGATCAGCTGGCGCCGGCCCTGGAACAGCTCACGAAGGCTCAGCCGTCCCTCGGGGCCCTCGAACCAATATTCCTTTTCGACTTCGAGCCACGGCATCCGCCGCCGCTCTGCGGCAAGCGCGTCGCGGGCGCGGGTATGTGCCTTTTCCTTGACCAGCAGCTGCTGCCAGGCAGCCTGCCACTGCTCCTTCGAAACGATTGGCGGGCGATCCATCGCGGGCAAGAGTTCGGCTTGGTCGGTCACTTCACTTCTCCTTGGTCTGGCACTCGTTCGGACTCGGTCAGCCTGCCGGAGGGGGCGGCATCCGCTCGAATTTGGCGATGCCCGGATCGAGATGGTCCCAGGGCTGAGCGGCGGCGGTCCAGGTGGCGATCTGGGGCCGATAACGGCTGGGGTCGTCGAGGCTCGCCGCGGTCGGGATGAACACCTCGGGCATATCGGGGAACGTCAGATAGACCGGCGCGCCGCACGTCGGGCAGAAGGCCCGGCTCTTGCGAGTCCCGCCGTCGCCGACCGTTTCCCAGCGACTTGCCTCGCCCGAGACCTCGACCGGTGCGGCGACGAACGTCAGGTGGGATTGGTGGCCGGTGCCGCTGTCACGCTGGCACTGGCGGCATTGGCATTCGACCATCACCGCCGGTTCAGCGGAGACTTTGTATCGGATGGCGCCGCACGCGCAGCCGCCGGTGTAGGGCTCGGTCATTTTCATGTCTCCCGATGGGCCGGCTCACGCGCCTAAGCGCTTGGCATATTCCGTCTTCAGCGCGAGCCAATTGTCCCAGAAGGGCGTGGGTTCGTGCCCGGCCAGCCGCGCGGCAAGAATGTCGATGTGGGCGTGCCAGCCGGCACTGATGTTGAGCGCCATCTCGTGCTCCGGGATCCGATGATGGGTCACGGTGAACCGGACCATGTCGCCGACAGGTTCCAGCTCAAACGTAACGCCGCCGGTGCGGCCCCAAGTGATGCCGAGGCGATGCGGGGGATCGAGCTCGGTAACCTCGACTTCCATTCGATGCTCTTCGCCGAAGCCTTCCGGCTTGTTGCCTGGCGGGTCGGTAAGCTCGTTGTTGCGCCAAACCAGTTCTGCAGTCCCACCGACGCGCATATCCATGACGCCTTCCGCCATCCATTGGCGGCGAAGATCGCTTTCGGTCAGATAGGCCCACACGCGGTCAATGGATCCGGGAAGCAAGCGTTCAAGCCTGAGCGTGGCGGGTTCGGTCAGCGTCGCAAACGCGTCCGGCGTAGCGGTTTGGGTCATTGCGATTCTCCTTTGATGATTCGTGTTTTTCGGGCTGCAGCGTTGCGAGCATCGTCTTCGCGCAGCAGTTGCTCGAGGGCATCGAGACGGCCCGTCCAAAAGCGTTCGTAATGGCGGAGCCACTGGTCGGCGCTGGCGAGCGGGCCGGGCTCGAGCCGGCAAATGTGCATTCGGCCGCGGACCTCGCGGCGGACGAGCCCGGCCTCCTCCAGCACCTTCACATGCTTGGACGCGCCGGCGAAACTCATCGCGAACGGTTCGGCCAGTTCGCCGACCGACCTCTCGCCGAGCGCCAGGCTGGCCAGCATGCCGCGCCGCGTGGAATCGCTGAGCGCATGGAAGACGGTGTCGAGTTGGGGCGAATCATGTTTAACCATGTGGTTGAATATGCGTCGGTCGAAATTGATTGTCAACCAGTTGGTTTAATGATGCCGCGCACCTTGATTGCCGGTCGCCAAGCGATGATATCCGGAAACATGAGCGGCTACTCGGGAACGCCCCTGGCGCAGAAGCTGGGCATCAGGCCCGGCATGCGCGCCTGGTTCATGGGTGTGCCCAATGACGTCCGGGCGGAGATCGATCGCGACGCGCCGCCGTTCGAGCCGCTGGAGACGCCGGAGCCGCCGGTCGAGCTCGCCCATATCTTCGTGACCAGCTGCGCGGTCATGGACTGCGAGCTTCGCATGCTCCTGCCGCTGATCGCCCGCGACGGGATCATCTGGGTCAGCTGGCCGAAGAAGGCGTCGAAGGTGCCGACCGACATCACCGAGGACGTCATCCGCGCCGTCGCACTGCCGCTGCACCTGGTCGACGTCAAAGTATGCGCGGTCGACGAGACATGGTCAGGCCTGAAGCTGGTCATCCGCAAGGAGCGACGCGCAAGCCATCCGGGGGATGGCTGAGCATCGGGCCCATCGATGACGTTCGGCAACCGAGCATCGACGTTCGCCGCCGCAACGCTTGACTCGATCCCCGCCGCGGCCAGCGTCCGGCACAGGACAGCTATTGGGGGAAGCGATGACACGCGCATTCGTCTGGGCAACCTTGGTCGCGGGAACGCTCGACATTCTCTATGCGGCGATCATGAGCTCGATCTTCGGGAAGGGGCCGGCGGCGATGCTTCGGACGGTCGCCTCCGGGCCATTGCCGGGAGCAACCGAGATGGGAGCGGCCGGCTCGATCCTCGGGCTGATCGTCCACTTCGCGCTGATGGCGGTGATGGTCGCCGTGTTCCTCGTCGCCGCGCGCAACTGGCCCAAGCTGCTTGCCGATCCGATCCTGGCCGGCGTCGCCTATGGCGGAGTCACCTATGTGGTCATGAACTGGATTGTGGTGCCGCTGCGCTTTGGAACGCCGCTGCCGCCGGAGCCGCGCGCCATCGTCAGCCAGCTGTTCGCCCACATCGTCCTGGTCGGCATCCCGATCGCACTGATCGCGGCGAAAAAGCAGCGGCTGGTGACAATCGCCTGACGTGACGCCCTTCGCCTTCGGCTCGTGAGAAGAATTGCTCGGATGTCCCCGGACATCCTGCGCATTTTCTCTTGCGAATGGTTCGCATTATCGGGTAAGTCGATCTCCATGATCGTTTGTGTCTGCAATGCGATTCGCGAGGACGAGCTGCGCGCCGCCGCTCGCAATGGCGCGCCATGTGCAAGGACGGCCTATCGCTCGCTCGGCTGCGAGCCCCAGTGCGGCACTTGCCTCCCTTGCGCGAGGGACACGATCGAAGAGGAGCGCGCTCGGATGCTCGCGACCGACGCGAAGGCAGCCTAGTCCTGCGCCTGCGACTGACTATCAGTCGCAAATTTTTCCCTGATTTCTGCCATTTTCAACCTTCCTTTTGGCGCCGTCACGCGCTAGACGCCTTTGTGTCTAACGGGAGGCCGCGATGAAGGGCGACAAGAAGGTCATTCAACTCCTCAACGAAGCGCTCAAGAATGAGCTGACCGCAGTCAACCAATATTGGCTGCACTACCGGATGCTCGACAATTGGGGCATGGCAAAGCTTGCCGAGTTCGAACGGCATGAATCGATAGACGAGATGAAGCATGCCGACAGGCTGGCGGAGCGGATCCTGTTTCTTGACGGCCTCCCCAACTTCCAGATGCTGGGCAAGCTCAGGATCGGTGAAAATGTCGAGGAAATGCTGAAATGCGACCTGGCGCTGGAAATGGAGGCACTGACCCAGCTGCGCGGCGCGATTGGCTATTGCGAGAGCGTCCGCGATTATGTCAGCCGCGACCTGTTTAGCGAGATCCTCGAGAATGAGGAGGAGCATGTCGACACACTGGAGACCCAGTTTGACATGATCGCGCGCATGGGCCTTCAGAATTACATCCAGCTGCAGAGCGAGGGCGCCGAGGACTGAGGTTCGCGCTTCGATGCGAATGTCGTATGGCCGATCGCAAGGGGGCAGCCATGGCAACGACTTCACCGACCGCCGAACGGATCGCCACGCTCGAAATCGTTCGCGGAGTTGCGGTGATGGGGATATTGGCGATGAACATCGTCGCGTTCGCCATGCCGATGGCGGCCTATATGAACCCGCTCGCCTATGGCAGCGAGGCGGCGATCGACTTCGCCGTATATGCGTTCAACTTCGTGCTGATCGACGGGAAGATGCGCGGCCTTTTCTCCTTCCTCTTCGGGGCGTCGATGCTGCTTGTGGTCCAGCGGGCGGAGGCCAAAGGCGAAAGTGCCGCAGCGATCCATTTCCGGCGGATGCTGGTCCTGCTGCTGTTCGGTGCAATACATTTCTACCTGATCTGGTTCGGCGACATTTTGTTCGGCTACGCGACGATCGGAATGGTGGCCTTCTTGTTCCGCAGGGAGGAGCCGAAGACTTTGATCATCATCGGCATCGCGCTGGTGTTCCTCGAGTTCCTGATGATGCTTGGCATGGCGGCGCAGGTCCGCGACCTCGCACCGCAGGTCGCCCAGCAGGGGGCGAGCGCCGAGGCGCTGCGACAGTGGAACGAGATGACCGCTTGGGTACGGGTACCGACGACAGCCGAGATCAACGAGCAGATGGCGCTGATCCTCGGACCGTGGTCGGGTGTCGTTCAAAACCAGTTGACCAAGCATGCGCTTGACCCGCTGATTTTCAGCATCATGTTCGGTCCGGAAACGCTAGCGTACATGCTGTTCGGCATGGCCGCGCTGAAGTCGGGCTATCTTACCGGCCAGTGGACCGACGCGGAATATCGCCGCGCGGCGATCCGCGGCTACGCCATCTCGATGCCCTTCTACATATTGCTGGTCTGGCTGATCTTCCGCGCCGACTTCAGCGTGCTGGCGCTGATGACCTATGCGATGGTGGCGCCGGTGCTGCTCCGCCCGTTCATGATTGCCGCGCTGGCGGCCCTGGTCATCCTGCTGACCCGCAAAGGGGGCTGGTTGACGCAGCGCGTCGCGGCGGCGGGCCGCGCGGCCTTCACCAATTACCTGGGCACGTCGATTATCATGACGGCGGTCTTCTACGGCTGGGGCCTCGGCCAGTTTGGCGAGCTCAGCCGGGCGCAATTGTGGCTGGTAGTCATCGCCATGTGTCTGCTGATGCTGGCCTGGCCGAAGCCATGGCTGCAACGGTTCGAATATGGGCCGCTGGAATGGCTGTGGCGCAGTCTGGCGCGCGGTTCGATGCAGGCGATGCGCAAGCCGTTGCCGGCCCCGGCCGCCGGATGAACTACTTTTCGCTCGCCGGCTTTTGAAGCAGCCGGTCGATCGGGGCAGCGGCGACGATCGTCGCCCGGTAGCCCGCGGCATCGAGCGCGGGCAAAGACTGCCCATCCTCAAGGAAGTGGGTAACGCGGTAGCCGTCGCCGTCCGGGTCGTAACGCCAGCAGATCCGCTGCTTCTCGAAACGTTTGACCATCAGGGCGAACATCATGTCGACCATGCTTGCCGGCAGTTCGCTCTTCGCTGGGGTAGTCGGGTCGACATAACGGACGCCAGCCATGCCGCCGACGGAGCAAAATGCCTCACCGACCTTCTGACGGGCCTGAGTCCCGGCGAAGAAAGATTGGCCGTCGAGGCGGCCGAAGGTCACATCGACGGCGTCGCCGCCGCCGACTGCCGATCCGGTGCGCGCGGCGACACGCCAAGCCGGCGGCGCGGCCTTGGCCGGATCTTCGAGCCCGGCGATGAGGGCGGTCCGTTCGCCGTCCTTGTCGACCGACAGTATATAGTTGGCGGCAGTTCCACCCGGCGCTGCGGCGAGCAGCTTGTAGAGATCGGCGCCGCCCTTGTTCCAGTCCTCCCGCTTGGGACCAGGCGTCATCAGCTCGGCCATCGCTGCGTCAAGGATGGCTTCCATTGCGGGTTGCGCGGATGGTGGGAGTGAAGCCGGGCCTTGCTGTGCCTGGACCGCGCCGGCCGTCAGAGTCGTCGCGACCAGCCCGAGGAATGAAATCGTTTTGCTTCTGGTGCCCACCATAATGTCTCCCCTCGGCGCCAAGAGTAGCGCCTCGGAGGCACTGCGCAACCGCGCGGCATTGTGGTCAGATCCGGCCGAAGCCCTGGTTGGCGACCTTCTTGCCGAAACCGCCTGGAGCAGCGGCGCGGCTCTGCAGAGGATTGGTCGCCTTGTCGAACAGCTCGATCGTTCGGCTCCAAACGCGGCGAAGCTCGACCACGTCCGGGACCAGCTCGTCCGGGAAGCGGTGGGTCTCGATGCAGAAGCGGGCGGTCTGCTCAATCTTTTCGGCGATCGCCGCGAGCGGCTCGGCGCCGAACTGGCGTGACTCGCCCTTGAGCGTATGGGCCGGGATTACCAGCGCGACTGTGTTCTGGTCGTGCATGGCCTGTTCGATGTCATAGACGCTCTTGGCGCCATCCTCGCGGAAATAGCTGAGGATGCGGATAAAGCCCGGGCCAAGCTCCGCCCGGCTCTTCTCGAAATGCACCCAGTCGACGATGTCCGAGCCGTCTTCCACTTGTTCTCTCTCCGTGACGCCTCTGGTCAAAGGCGCGGGTCCCACCGTCACTGCCTACCCCCAAAGGGTAAAGGACCGGTTATTGTCCGAAACTAACCTTTGTTGTGAAACGGGTTCTTGGGCGCGCGCATGGTCAGGCGCAGCGGCACCGGGCCCAGGTCGAGGTCGCGCCGCATCGAATTGAGCAAATAGCGCTGGTAGCTTGTCGGCAATTGATCAACCCGCGTTCCGAACACGACGAAGCTCGGCGGCCGCGACTTCACCTGAGTGATATAGCGGAGCTTGATCCGCTTGCCGCCTGGGGCGGGCGGCGGATTGGCCTCGATCGCTCGTTCGAACCAGCGATTGAGTTCGCCGGTCGACACGCGCCGCGACCAATTTTCGCGCACCTCGAAGGCAGCGCCGAGCAACTGGTCGATGCCCTTGCCGGTCTTGCCCGAGACGGTCAGCACCGGCACGCCCTTCAACTGGCTGAGGCCCTCCTCGAGAGCCGCCTTGACGCCGTTGAACAGTGACGACGCGTTTTCCGCCACGTCCCATTTGTTGAGCGCGATCACCAGCGCGCGGCCTTCCTCCAGCACCTGGTCGGCGATCCGCAGGTCCTGCGATTCCAGGCCGCGGGTGGCGTCGAGCAGCAGGACGACGACCTCGGCATAATCGATCGCCCGCTTGGTATCGAACGCCGACAGCTTCTCCAGCTTGTCCTCGACCTTGGCGCGCTTCCTGAGGCCCGCAGTGTCGACCAGCCGGACGGCGCGGCTGTTCCATTCCCAGTCCGTGCTGATGCTGTCGCGAGTGATGCCGGCCTCGGGTCCGGTGATCATCCGCTCCTCGCCCAGCATCTTGTTGACGAGGGTCGATTTGCCGGCGTTGGGTCGGCCGACGATCGCCAGCTTGAGCGGGCCGTCGCCATGCTCGGCTTCCTCGGCCTCGGTCGTGAAATGCTCATGCTCGACATGCGGGCGGATCATTTCGAACAGGTCGGCGAGGCCTTCGCCGTGCTCGGCGCTGATCGCGATCGGTTCGCCGAGGCCGAGCGAATAAGCTTCGAGCAGCCCGGCATCGCCGGCGCGCCCCTCGGACTTGTTGGCGGCGACCACTACGGGCGTTGCATGACTGCGGAGCCAGCGCGCGATTTCCTCGTCAAGTGGCGTCAGGCCCTCGCGCCCGTCGATCAGAAACAGCGCGACATCGGCCTCGCGCACCGCGGCCTCCGTCTGGGCGCGCATCCGGCCGGGAAGCGACAGAGGGTCCTGATCCTCGAAGCCGGCGGTGTCCATCACCCGGAACGTGAGGTCGAAGAGCCGCCCTTCGCCCTCGCGCCGGTCGCGGGTCACGCCCGGCCGGTCGTCGACCAGCGCAACGCGCTTGCCGACGAGGCGGTTGAACAGCGTCGATTTGCCGACGTTGGGGCGGCCGACGATTGCGACGGTGGGCAGGGGCATGGCGCGCCCCTGCCGGTTCGCGGCTGGTTGGTCAACCTTAGCGGTAGGCGATCAGCGAGCCGCCGTCTGTCAGGAGATAGAGGGTGTTGTTGGCCACGACCGGCTGAAAGCTCACCCCGTCCTTGATCTTGACCTGGCTCTGGAAGGTGCCGCTGACCGGCTCCACGTTGATCAGCGCGCCGTTGGTTCCGGCAATGATCAGGCGGTCGCCGGCCAGAACCGGGCCGAAATAGGTGATCGGGCCTTTGCGGTCCTTCTGGTCGCGGTAGCGCGGCAGCTGGTTGATCCAGCGGATCTTGCCGGTGCGGCGGGCGATGGCCACCAGCTGCGCCCGGTCGTTGATCGCAAAGATCCAGTCTCCGGCGAGCCACGGCGTGGCAATGCCACCGAAGTTGAGCTCCCACACGCGCTGGCCCGAATTGAGGTCGAGCGCGACCATTCGTCCGCCTTGGCCGATGGCGTAGACCGCGCCGCTATCGATCACCGGGTCGGCGTCGATGTCGGAAAGCGAGGCGACGCTGGTCGACATGGTGGTCCGCGACAGCGCGTCCTGCCACACCATGCGGCCATTTTCGTAGCGATAGGCGTTGAGCTCGCCCGACGAGAAGCCGGCAACCACGGTACCCTGGCCGATCGCCGGGGCAGCCGATCCGAAAACGCCGGCGATTTCGAGGGCCGCTGCATTCGACCAGTTACTCGAGCCATCCGCGGTCTTGAGCGAATAGAGCTGGTTGTCCTGGCTCATGACGTACACCGCATCGCCGGCTACCGACGGTTCGCCGCGAAGCGGGCCGCCGGGCTTCACCGTCCACACCGCAGCGCCGTCGGCGGCGTTCAGCGCGGCGACATAGCCGAGGCCGTTGGTGGCATAGACCTTGCCGCCATCATAGGCGACGCCGCCGCCGTAGATCGAGGCGGCATTGTCGCCGACTTCGCCGAAGCGGGCCGACCAGAGCTGGCTGCCGCTATTGGCATCGAATGCGCGGACCGTGCCGGCCGTGTCCATGGTGAAGACCTTGCCCTCGGCCGTGACAGGCCCGCCGCCGAGGCGCCCGTCCTTGTCGCTGCCGCGGCCAATCGAAGCAGTCCAGGCGACGCCGAGCGCTGTCCCGAGCGAAACATGGCCGACCGACTTGTTGGCATTGCCGCCCGACTGGGCCCAGGCTTCGTTGACCACCGCTGCGGGAAGGCTCATCGGCTCGCTGGCTGTTGCCGGATCGATCTCGATCTCGGCCTCGTTGACCAGAACCGCGATCCGCTCTCCGGGAACGGTTACCTTGTCCTTCTTCTTGAAAACTCCGAGCGGGTCGCCGCCGCCGCAGCTGGCGAGCAGCGAGGCCGACAGGAGGAGAAGGGAAACGCGGGAAACGTGACGCATGTCTGTGAAGTCCTATTGGGCAGGAGGTGAGCCGGGCATCCCAGGAAGAGACGCGGTGGCGTCAACCCCGAGGGAACCGGCGATTTGTACCGCGCGGGCGCGGATGGACTGGGGAACCTTCGGGTCCGCGGCGATCTTCGCGAACAGCTGGCCTGCCCCGGCCCGGTCGCCCTTGGCGAGCATCGCCATGGCCACCAGTTCACCGGCGCTGCCGAAGAAGGGCTTCCCCGGCTCGGCCAGCGGCGAGAGCCGGGCAATCACCTCGTCGGGCTTGAGACTATCATATTCGGTCATGGCGCCGCGGACCGTGGCGATGTCGCGATAGGGCTGGGGCAAGCCATCGTCAGCCGCGAGATCGCGGTAGATATCGATCGCGGTCTTGCGGTCGTTCTGGCGCAGCGCCAGCGCGGCATGGGCCAGCCGTGCGCTGGCGCGGTTAACGTCGCTGGAGGATTGCTCGATCGGCGCAAGGTCGGCAAGAGCGCCCTTCGCGTTCCCCGCTTCGGCCTTGTCGAGCGCCGCCGTCATTGTCTCGCTTTCCTGGGAGGCCTGGTCCTGTTGCCGGCTCTGCCAGTAGAGGTAGCCGCCGATCGCTAGCAGGAACAGGATGATCGCGGCGACGATCCACTTGCCATAGGATTTGGCGATATCGCGCAGCTGGTCGCGACGGAGATTTTCATCGACTTCGCGGACGAATGTTTCGGCCGGATCAGTGGGAAGCGCCAAAGGGTCCTCGAAATTTACCAGTGGGGATCGCCAATCGCTTCCTTCCCCACCCCAAATGAACAGAAGCTGGCGCGACGCCGTCTAGCGGAGCGGGCGCGAAAGGCAAAGGGGGAAGGGTGCTAGTGACCGCTGTGGGTCGAAAGCGGTCATCAGCCTCTACCCCTTGGGCCGGTAGGTCTGGTCCTCGGTCGGAAAGGCGCGGGTACGGACTTCTTCGGCATATCTGCCGACCGCCTCACCGATTTCGCTGGCGAGGTCGGCGTAGCGCTTGACGAAGCGGGGGGTGCGCTCGAACAGGCCGAGCATGTCCTCCGTGACCAGCACCTGCCCGTCGCATTTGGGCGAGGCGCCGATGCCGATGATCGGCACCGGGACCGCCGCGGTGACCGCTTCCGCGATCTCTTCCATCACGCCCTCGACAACGATGCAGAAGGCGCCCGCCTCCGCGACTGCCTTGGCGTCGGCAAGGATTTTCTTGGCTTCGTCCTCGCTCTTGCCGCGAGCGCCATAGCCGCCCAGCACATTGACCGCCTGCGGGGTGAGGCCGACATGGCCGATCACCGGAATTCCGCGGTGGGTGAGGAAGTCGATGGTCGGCGCCATCGCCTTGCCGCCTTCCAGCTTGACCGCGGCGCAGCCGGTTTCCTTCATGATCCGCGCGGCGCTGGCGAACGCCTGCTCGGGCGAGCCCTCGTAGCTTCCGAATGGCATGTCGACGGCGACGAGCGCGTGCCAAGATCCGCGCACAACCGCGGCGCCATGGGCGCACATCATCTCCATCGTCACCGGAACGGTCGACGGCAGGCCGTAAATCACCTGGCCGAGGCTGTCGCCGATCAGCAGCATCTCGCAATGTGGGTCGAGCAGCTGCGCCATCCGCATCGTGTAGGCGGTCAGCATGACAATCGGCTGCTCGGTTCTCCCGTCCTTCTTTCGCCCGCGGATGGCGGGGACGGTCATGCGCTTGCCAGGGACCGGGGTCGGCGTCGCTCGGCTGGTCGCCGTATCGAGGGTGAAGGTCGACATGAGGCGCTTTCTAGCCGTTGTGCATTACCGCAACCAGCCCCGCCGCGCCAACGACCCGCCGACAACAGGGATATTAATGCGGCCTGCTTCGTAGGCGGGTTCAGCGGGCGGGCCATGCCTCGCCCGTTTCCCCCAACGGAGACTTGAGAATGCGCAAATCGACGATGTTCACGACTTTCGCGGCGGCCTCGCTAGCGCTCAGTACGAGTGCGGTGCTGGTGGCGCAGCCGGCCGATACGCCGGCATCGGACAATGCCGCTCAGCCAGCGGAGCCGGCAACGCCTGCCGCCCCCGCGACGCCGGCCGATCCTTCAACCGGGACCGCGGCAACGCCAGCCACCCCGGCGACGCCCGCAACGGCAGCGACCCCGGCCGCTAACGATGACCCGCTGTCACCTGACGCTACGGCGACGGTCGACACCAAGGACGCCAAGGACAAGTCCGCCAAGAAAAAGGCCGACAAGAAGCCTCGCTGACTCCACTCTACCGGGCGCGCTCACTCGCCCCCTGGCGCGCCCGGGCCCTTTTCAGCGAAGCCAGGCCCGCCGCCGGGCGAGCTTCGCCGTCTGCCAGAAAGCGTAGGCGAACAACAAGATCAGGATCGGGACGACGAGATGATCCTCGGGGGTCATCTCGCGCAGCTGCCT
>Ga0307413_10000164_pt1 | contig 18334 bp, 14 predicted proteins | sample DK1Ometagenome_3_FD_203714 | JGI IMG/M metagenome (GOLD analysis project Ga0307413, IMG submission 203714) | Maize rhizosphere microbial communities from greenhouse at UC Davis, California, United States - DK15-O-2 | ecosystem: Host-associated > Plants > Roots > Rhizosphere > Soil | place: USA... | reverse complement strand
CGCCGTGGCGCTCGCGATGCTGGACGAGAACCTCACTCCCGACCCGGCGCTCGGCAAGCGCGAGTGGAGCACCCTGCTCGCCTCCACCCTCACCGACATCGGCCTGGTGCTCACCCAACTCGGCGTCTACCCGATCGCCGACCAGGTGATGGCCAAGGCCAGTAAGCACATCCGGGCCAGCGCCGGCCCGCAGATGATCTCCGGGCACCTGATCCACCGGATCCGACTGCTGCTCGGCTGGGGTCTGCGGCTGGAGCGGGCCGGGCGGCTGGACGAGGCGGCGAAGCAGTTCGAGACCGCCGCCGCCATCGCGGTCTCGGCCGAGTCGCTGGCCCACGACACGCTGCTGCAACCCAACCCCGACCTGACCGCGGCCGAGCAGATCGCCGTGGTCGGCGCGGCGCACGCACTGGCCGCGCCGTCCGCCACACACATCGAGCGGCTGCGCCGGCTGGTCCGCGTCGCGCCGCGCGAGCAGACCTTCGCCTCCATCGCGCTGGCCCGCTGCCTGGAGCACGACGGGCGCCCCGACGAGGCGCTCGAGGTGCTCTCCGAGGCCAGGGTCCACCTCGACTGCGCCGCGTTCGAGCCGACCCTGCGGGTGTGCCTGATCAGGGAGTTCGCCCGGCTGTCCGGTCCGGAGGGCGCCGGCACGGCGAGCGCGCTGGAGCAGTACGCCCGCGAGCTGGAGGACCAGCTCTGGGGCATGGGCGAGTCGCGCATCGCCACCCTCAACACCCGCCGCGAGCACGAACGACTGTCCCGCCGGCACGGCACCGTGGCCCTGCAGGCCCTGCAGGACCCGCTGACCGGCCTGCCGAACCGCCGGGCGCTCGACGAGCGGCTGCGCGCCCTGGTCACCGCGCCGGGCAACGAGCCGCTGGCCATCGCGCTGGTCGACCTGGACGGGTTCAAGGCGGTCAACGACGTGATGTCGCACGCCGAGGGCGACGACGTGCTGCGGGTGGTGGCCAGCACGCTGCGCGACGCGCTGCGCGGCAGCGACATGGTCGCCCGCTACGGCGGGGACGAGTTCATCGTGCTGCTGCCGGGCGCCCCGTTGTCCGCCGCGGAGGCGGCGCTGCGCCGGGCGGTGACCGCGGTCGCCGCGCTGCCCAAGCCGCTGTCGCACGGCGTGACACTGTCGGTCGGGGTGGTCGCGTTGCGCCCCCAGGAGACCGGGGCGAGCGCGCTGACCAGGGCGGATGCCGCGATGTACGCGGCCAAGCGCGGCGGCGGCAACGACATCGTCGCCGACGGCATCGGGGTGGAACCGGCCGCCGGTGCCGCAGCGGCCGACCTGGCATGGGTGCTGCCCGAGGCGACGTAGAACCGGTCCCCGGTCGCTGCCGGTGCCGATGCACAGGGCGTCGCGCCCGAACCACAGCACCGAATTCCGACGCCCGGATGGCGCGTTGCTACGTTGTCGTCAGCCCAGGTACAACTCCGGTACCAGGCCCTCCTCCGCCGTGCCACGCACCACCTGGATCACCGGACTCGGGCACCGTACTTCGGGCGCAGGACACTTAGGGAGACTGATGCACCAGGGCCGGCAGCTCAGCACGATCGTCCTCGCCGCGGGTGAGGGCACGCGGATGCGATCCGCGATCCCCAAGGTGCTGCACCCCGTCGCCGGCCGGCCGCTGGTCGAGCACGCGGTGCGCGCGGCGGCCGGACTCGACCCGGACCACCTGGTGGTGGTGCTCGGCCACGGCCGCGACGCGGTCGCCGGTCACCTCGACTCGGTGGGGACCGCGATCGGCGGCAAGATCGCCATCGGCATCCAGGAGCAGCAGCTCGGCACCGGCAACGCGGTGGCCTGCGGCCTGGCCGAGCTGCCCGCCGGGACCCGGGGAACCGTGTTGGTCAGCTACGGCGACGTGCCGCTGCTGGACACCGCCACCCTGGCCGGCCTGCTCGCCGCGCACCACGACGCGGGCAACGCGGTCACCGTGCTCACCGCCGAGGTCGACGACCCGGCCGGCTACGGCCGGGTGGTCCGCGACGCGCGGGGCAGCGTGCGGGCGATCGTCGAGCACCGCGACGCGACCGCCGGCGAGCTCGCCATCACCGAGATCAACTCCGGCGTGTACGCCTTCGACGCGGCGGTGCTGGCCGACGGTCTGTCCCGGCTCACCAGCCACAACGCGCAGGGTGAGCAGTACCTGACCGACGTGGTGTCGATCGCGGTGTCCGACGGGCTGTCGGTCGGCGCGCTGGCCTGCGACGACCCGTGGCTGGTCGAGGGCGTCAACGACCGGGTGCAGCTGGCGAGGCTCGGCGCCGAGCTGAACCGCAGGCTGGTCGAGCGGTGGATGCGCGACGGGGTCAGCATGGTCGACCCGGCGAGCGTCTGGCTGGACTGCTCGGTGCGGCTGGGCCGCGACGTGCGCATCGAGCCGGGTGTGCAGCTGCACGGCGACACCGAGATCGGCGACGGCGCGACGATCGGTCCGGACACCACGCTCACCGACGTGCGGGTGGGCGCGGGCGCCTCGGTGGTGCGCACCCACGGCAGCTCCGCGGAGATCGGCGACGGCGCCAGCGTCGGCCCGTTCGCCTACCTGCGGCCCGGTACCCGGCTGGGCGCGAAGGGCAAGATCGGCACGTTCGTCGAGGTGAAGAACTCCGACATCGGTGAGGCCACCAAGGTGCCGCACCTGTCCTACGTGGGCGACGCGACCATCGGCGCACACAGCAACATCGGCGCGGCCAGCGTGTTCGTCAACTACGACGGGGTCCGCAAGCACCGCACCACGGTCGGCTCGCACGTGCGGATGGGCTCGGACACCATGTACGTGGCACCGGTGACGATCGGTGACGGCGCGGCCAGCGGGGCCGGCACGGTGATCCGGCGCAACGTCCCACCGGGGGCGCTCGCCGTGTCCAGCGGCTCGCAGCGCAACCTCGAGGGCTGGGCGCAGCGCCGCTGGCCGGGTTCGCCGGCCGCCGCGGCCGCCGAACGGGCGCTGGCGGCTCAGACCGGTCAGGCTGTCGGGGAGTCGGCACAGGCCGGATCGGACGAGGGGACCTCATGAGCGTGCGCACCGGAACGCCGAAGAAGCACCTGATGCTGTTCTCCGGCCGGGCCCACCCGGAGCTCGCCGAGGAGGTCGCCAAGCACCTCAACGTCAGCATCACCCCGCAGTCGGCGTACGACTTCGCCAACGGCGAGACGTTCGTCCGGTTCGAGGAGTCGGTGCGCGGCTGTGACGCGTTCGTCATCCAGAGCCACTGCGCGCCGATCAACCAGTGGGTGATGGAACAGCTGATCATGGTCGACGCGCTGAAGCGGGCCAGCGCCAAGCGGATCACCGTGATCATGCCGTTCTACCCGTACGCGCGGCAGGACAAGAAGCACAAGGGCCGCGAGCCGATCTCGGCGCGACTGATCGCCGACCTGTTCAAGACCGCGGGCGCGGACCGGATCATGACCGTCGACCTGCACACCGCGCAGATCCAGGGCTTCTTCGACGGACCGGTGGACCACCTGTTCGCGCAGACGCTGCTGGCGCGCTACATCAAGGAGAACTACGCGACGGAGAACGTGACCGTCGTGTCGCCGGACGCCGGCCGGACCAAGCTCGCCGAGAAGTGGGCCGACGACCTCGGTGGCACCCCGATCGCGTTCATCCACAAGACCCGCGACCCGCTGCGGCCCAACGAGGTGGTGGCGAACCGCGTGGTCGGCGAGGTCCGCGGCCGGCTGTGCGTGGTCATCGACGACATGGTCGACACCGGCGGCACCATCGCCAAGGCGGCCACCCAGCTGCTCGGCGAGGGCGCCGCGGACGTGGTGATCGCGGCGACGCACGGCGTGCTGTCCGGCCCGGCGTCCGAGCGCCTCGCCGGCTGCGGCGCCCGCGAGGTGGTCTTCAGCAACACGCTCGCCATCCCGGACTCCAAGCGCTTCCCCGGCATGACCGTGCTGTCGATCGCCCCGCTGCTCGCCCGCGCGATCCAGGAGGTCTTCGAGGACGGCTCGGTGACCAGCCTCTTCGCCGGCGACGCCTGACCCGCGGTCCTCGACTCCGACGTTCCCGACCCGAACCGACCGGCACCCCGCCGTCGCCCGCTGTCCGGCCCGAAGACAGCCCCCACCCGTCCCGGGGGGCGACCCCGAACCCAGCCTACCGGCGGTGTGGGCCGCGAAGACCGAATCGGCGCAGGTTGGGGATGGTTCGGGGGCTGTGGACAACTCCGGTCGCGCGGGCACCCTCCGTGCGGGGCTGTCGGTGGTGGCGCGTACGCTGTCCAGGTTGCCTCGGCGAGGGCGGGCGTTGCCCGGCGTGATCGACGCGGCGGTCTTGTCGGCCGTACGTATCAGACGCCTCCGCACGCCGCCCGTGCCGCAGGCCGCCGACCCGCCGCAGCAGGCCCACCAGCTAGGCCCCACAGCAAGGAGAGCATCACCGTGTCCGAGGTCCGTCTCGCCGCCGAGCAGCGCACCGAGTTCGGCAAGGGAGCCGCCCGCCGCACCCGCCGCGCCGGCAAGATCCCCGCCGTCCTCTACGGTCACGGTTCCGACCCGAAGCACCTGGCTCTGCCGGCGCTCGAGTTCGCCCGTGTCGTCCGTACCCATGGCCAGAACGCCGTGCTCACCCTCGACGTGGGCAGTGAGACCGAGCTCGCGCTGACCAAGACGGTCACCGTGCACCCGCTCAAGAACTACATCGAGCACGTCGACCTGCTGCTGGTCCGCCGCGGCGAGAAGGTCTCCGTGGAGGTTCCCGTCATCGTCACCGGCGAGGCCGCCAACACCACCCTGGTCAACCAGGAGCTCACCACGCTGAGCATCGAGGTCGAGGCGCTGCACATCCCCGAGCAGCTCGAGGTCTCCGTCGAGGGCGCCGAGGCTGGCACCCAGATCCTGGCCGGCGCGATCGAGCTGCCCACCGGCGCGACCCTCGTCACCGACCCGGAGGCGCTGGTCGTCGCCGTCAACGTGGCGCCGACCGCCGCCGACATGGAGGGCGACACCGAGACCGCCGCCGAGGAGCCGGCCGAGAGCGACGACGACGACTCCGCCGCCGCCGAGGACTGACCGACCCGCTCGACATGTCAACCTCGTCCGACACGGCTGACGACCCGATGGTGGTGGTCGGTCTCGGCAACCCGGGACCGCGCTACGCCGCGAACCGGCACAACATCGGGTTCCTGGTCGTCGACGAACTGGCCGCGCGCGTCGGCGGGACGTTCAAGGCCCACAAGGGGAGCACCGACCTGCTGGAAGGCCGGCTGGCCGGCCGGCGGGTCGCGCTCGCCAAACCCCGCAGTTTCATGAACATCTCAGGCGGTCCGGTCGCCGGCCTCGTCCGGTACTTCAAGGCCGGCGCCGACCGCCTGGTGGTGGTGCACGACGAGCTCGACCTGCCGTTCGGCACCGTGCGACTCAAGCAGGGTGGCGGCGACAACGGCCACAACGGACTTCGGTCGATCACCAAGTCGTTGGGACACAAGGACTACTACCGCGTCCGGTTCGGCATCGACCGGCCGCCGGGCCGCATGGATCCGGCCGACTACGTGCTGCGCGACTTCTCCGTGGTCGAGCGCAGGGAACTGCCGCTCACGATCGACCGTTGCGCGGACGCGGTGGAAGCACTGCTCACCCACGGCCTCGAGGCCGCCCAGAACGCCTTCCACGCCGGCTGACAAGTCCGATACCGTGCCGGCAGCCGACGCTGACCCGTAAGGAAGCGATGCCCATGCCGTTCACCCCGGCCGACATCCAGGACGTCACCTTCGACAAACCTGCCTTCGGCAAGCGCGGCTACAACGAGGACCAGGTCGACGACTTTCTCGACCGGGTGGGTGCGACGCTGGTCGGCCGGGACACGCTGACCGCCGACGAGGTGCGCGACGTCGCGTTCGAGTCCGGGACGCTGCTGCGCCGCGGCTACGACGAGGACCAGGTCGACGCGTTCCTGGACAAGATCGTCGAGGACCTGCGGCTGCGCGAGCGGCGCGGCGCGGCGCGACAGGCCCCGGAAGGTCGCCAGACGCCGGTCGAGCGGCCCCCGGCTCCGCCCGCCCAGGGCCAGTTCGCCCAGCCCAGCGGCCAGCACGCCGTCCCCCCGCCCGGCCAACCGCAGTTCGGCCAGCACTCCGGCCAGTTCGGCGTGCCCCAGACCGGCGCGCACGCGATCCCGGTCCCCGGCCCGGGCGTGCCGATGCCCCCCGGCGTCGGCGTCGGCCCCGGTCAGCACAGCGGCGGACACCAGATCCCGCCCGCGCTCGCCGGCGCCCGGCGGCAGGCCACCGGCGAGCGGCCGGTCCCCGGCCGAGCCCACCAGCAGCGCCAGCCCGCCCAGCCGACCGGACAACACGCGCAACAGCTCGACTCGCTGTCGCTGCCGCTGCCGCCGACCCCACCGGGCACCCGCGGCTACCGGCCCACCGACGTTGAACGGCTGATCCGGCTCATCCACCTCGCGATCCGCGCGGACGGCACCGGGCCCCGCGCCGACGACCTCGCCGCGGCGAAGCTGTCCATGACCTACTTCACCGGCCAGGGCTACGACATCGCCGCGGTGGACGCCATGACCGCCGCGTGGATCAACGAGCTGCGCCGACGAGGCCGCTGACCACACCGCAACGACACGACCGACGACCGACAGCCACCTCACCGAGCCGTGCCGCCGAGGCCGCTCGGGCAGCGGGCGGCTCAGCCCTCCTGCTCGGCGATGCGGGCCGCCAGCTGCTGACCGGCCGCGGCCCGACGCAGCTTGCCGGACGGCGTCTTCGGCAACGTGCCAGGCGGCAGCACCACCACCGCGGTCGGGCGGGCGTTCACCGCCTCGAACACCCGCGCGCCGACCTGCTTGCGGATCAGCTTGACCGCGTCGGTGTCGGTCGCCCTCGCCGACTCCAGCACCACCGCGAACCGCTCCCGCCGGCTGCCGGCGTCGATGCGCACCGCGACCGCGTTGCCCGCCCGCACCCCGTCCACCTGGGTGGCCGCCCGCTCGATGTCGGTCGGGTAGATGTTGCGGCCGGCCAGGATGATCACGTCCTTGGCCCGCCCGCAGATGACGATGCTGCCGTCGGCGAGGTAGCCGATGTCGCCGGTGGCGAGCCAGCCATCCTCGTCCTGTGTGGACACCGGACCGTCCATCGTGAGGTAGCCGGGGGTTACCGCCTCGCCGCGCAGCTCGATCTCACCGACCTCCCGTTCCGCCAGCGGCCTCCCGGCGTCGTCCACGATCCGCGCGGTGAGCCCCGGCAGCGGCGGGCCGAGCACCGCGAACGCGCGCACCTCGTCCGGCGCCGCGGTCGCCGGGTCGATCGGCACCGCGCGGTTGTGCGCCTCGAGCTGGGTGGCGTCGATGTGGTCCAGGGTCAGGCCGGTGAACAGCGGCGCGAACGACACCGCGAGCGTCGTCTCGGCCATGCCGTACGCCGGGAACACACACTGCGCCGGCATGCCGAACCGCGCGCCCGCCTCGGTGAACGCCAGCACCGCCTTCTCGTCGATCGGCTCGGCGCCGTTGAGCGCCAGCCGCAGCGACGACAGGTCGTAGGCCGCGTCCTCGGCCCCGGACAGCCTGCGGCCGAGCAGCGCGTAGGCGAAGTTCGGCGCGGCGGTGATCGTGCCGCGGTACTTGGAGATCAGCTCGGCCCACAGCAACGGCCGGGACAGGAAGTCGACCGGCGTGACCTTCACCAGCTCGAGACCCACGGTCATCGGCACGGTGAGGAAGCCGACCATGCCCATGTCGTGGAACAGCGGCAGCCACGACACCATGATGTCGCTGTCGACGTCCAGCGCGGACATCCGCGCCATGTCGGTCAGGTTCGCGTACAGGTTGCCGTGCGTGATCCGCACGGCCTTCGGCTCCGCGGTGGAGCCGCTGGTCAGCTGGAGCAGCGCGGGCGCCGACTCGTCGACGGTGACCACCTCGGCCAGCTCCGGCGAGTCCGCCAGCTCGGCCAGCAGCAGGTGGGTGATGCCGTGCTGTTCCAGCACCGGGACCAGCGGCTCGAACGGCGCGCCCAGCAGGACCAGCTTCGAGCCGATCATGCTCAGCACCCGCACGGTGTCCTCGGCCCACGCGGCGAGGTCGGTGCGCGGCGTCGGCTGGTGCAGCATGGTGATGCTGCCGCCGCACAACCACACCGCCTGCACGGCGGGCGCGATCGTCGCTGGTTCGGCGGCCAGCACCGCGACCGCGTCGTGCCGGCCGAGACCGGCGGCGGCCAGCCCGCCGGCCAGTCGCCGGGCCTGCCGGTGCACCTCGCCCCACGTCCGACGGCGCGGCGCGTCCGGCTCACCGGTGGTGATCCCCCTGACGTCGCCGCGGTAGACCGCGGTGTCCAGCAACGTGTCGACGAACCTGCTCATACGGTGCAGCCTAATGGCCGCCGACGGGTCACTCGGCGCCGTCCGCCAGCTCCAGCCACCGCTCCTCGACGGCCTCCTGCTCGGTCGCCAGATCGCGCAACTCCGCGTCCAGCCGCACCATCAGGTCCACATCGGACCCGGCGGCGGCCAGCCGCTCGTTGATCCCGCTCCGCCGCTCGGCCAGCTGCCCCAGCTGCCTCTCCAGCCGGGCCAGCTCCTTGCGCGCGGCGCGCAGCTGCGCCTGCGACGGCCCGGACGGCTCCGGGGCGCTGACCGGCGCGGGCGGCTCGCCGCCGGTGTCGCGCACCGACACCGAGTCGCGGCGGGTCAGGTACTCCTCGATGCCGCCGACCAGCTGCGTCACCCCGCCGTCGCCGAGCAGCGCGACCACCGTGTCGCACACCCGCTCCACCAGGTACCGGTCGTGCGACACCACGACCAGCGAGCCCGGCCACGAGTCCAGCAGGTCCTCCAACTGCTGCAGGGTGTCGATGTCCAGGTCGTTGGTCGGCTCGTCGAGCAGCAGCACGTTCGGCTCCGCCATCAGCAGCCTGGCCAGCTGCAACCGGCGGCGCTCCCCACCGGAGAGCTCCCCCACCGGCGTCCACTGCTTGTTCGCCGGGAACCCGAAGCGTTCGGCGAGCTGCGAGGCGGACAGCTCCTGCTTGCCGAGGGTGACCCGGCGGGCCACCTCCTCCACCGCCTGCAGCACCCGCATCCCCGGGTCGAGGTCGTGCAGCTCCTGGGTGAGGTAGGCGATCCGGACCGTCGCGCCCTGCACCCGCCGACCCGCCGACGGCTCGACCTCGCCGGCGAGCAGCCGCAGCAGCGTGGTCTTGCCCGAGCCGTTCACACCGACCAGACCGACCCGCTCCCCCGGCCCGATCCGCCAGGTCGCGTCGCGCAGCACGGGGTTCGGGCCGGCGTCCAGCGAGACGTCCTCCAGCTCGACCACGGTGCGGCCGAGCCGCCTGCGGGCGAACGCGAGCAGCTCCACCGAGTCGCGGGTCGCCGGCACGTCGGCGATCAGCGCCTCGGCCGCCTCGATCCGGTAGCGCGGTTTGGACGTGCGGGCCGGCGGGCCGCGGCGCAGCCACGCCAGCTCCTTGCGGGCGAGGTTGCGGCGCCGCTCCTCCATCGTGTCGGCCAGCCGGGCCCGCTCGGCCCTGGCGAACGCCCAGTCGGCGTAGCCGCCCTCGTACTGCTCGACGCTGCCGTCGGTGACCTCCCAGGTCCGCCCGCACACCGTGTCCAGGAACCACCGGTCGTGGGTGACCACCACCAGCGCCGAGCGGCGCGCGATCAGGTGCTCGGCGAGCCAGCGCACACCCTGGACGTCCAGGTGGTTGGTCGGCTCGTCCAGGATCACCAGGTCGAGGTCACGCACCAGCGCCGCGGCCAGCGCCACCCGGCGCCGCTCGCCACCGGACATGGTGCCGACCTCGCTGTCCAGGCCGAGCGCGGTCACGCCCAGCCCGTCCAGCACGGCACGCGCCCTCGGGTCGGCCGCCCACTGGTGGTCGGCGGTGATGCCGAGCGGGTCGAGCACCGCGGTCCGCACCGTGGAGCCGGCCGGCAGCTCGGTGCGCTGGGTGACCACCGCCAGCCGCACGTCGCGACCGCGCGAGACCCGGCCGGAGTCCGGCGGTTCCAGCCCGGCGAGCACCTCGAGCAACGTGGTCTTGCCGCCGCCGTTCAGGCCGACGACACCGATCCGTTCGCCGGCGCCGACACCGAGCGACACCGCGTCGAGCAACGGCCGCACGCCGTAGCTCTTGCTCACCGACTCGAGGTTCACCAGATTGGCCATCGACCGCCTCACGCTGCAGGGACATACCGGTTACCGAACGGTACCGAGTAGGGTTGCCGTCACTCGGACGCAGTAGCGAACGGACGTATGGATGACTTCGCCCGGCAAGTGGTTACCACCCCTGCTCCTCGTTCTCGCACTTGTCGGGTCCGTCACCGGGTGTTCCTCCCCGCAAGCGGACGGTGCGCAGCGGCTGGGCGCGTCGGTGGACATCCGGTCGCCGCACACCCCGACGCTGGCGAAGCTCACCCTGGAACGTGTCAAGGTTGACATCCCCTGCTCGCAGGCCGGCGCCCCACCCCCGCTGCGCGGGCACTACATCGCGCTGTACCTGACCGTGCAGACCACGCCGGACTACCGGGCGGGCTCCGGCTGGTGGATCGACCCCGCCGAGTTCACCACCGTCGACGCCGACGGCGACCAGACCGGTACCGGGGTGACCACCACCTGCCTGCCGCTGAACCAGCACCTGCCGGAAGACTTCAACGAGGCGGACGCCGGGTACTACGGCGTCGTGCTGATCGACTCCTCCGATACCGACGGCACCATCAAGTACGACCCGACGAACCTGTTGCACGGCGCGACCGGGTGGAGCTGGGCGTACTGACCCGCTGACCACCGGTCGTTCGGGAACGCGGAGTTCGCGGGTCAGGCCCTGACCGGTGGCGGGGTCGGGCGGGGATCGGCGTCGTCGACGACGCGCGCGCCCGGCACCGGGCCGTGGGCGACCCGCACCGTGCGGCACACTCCCGCCCCGGCCAGCTCGGCCGCGACGTGCACGGCGGCGTCGCCGTCGGCACACAGGAAAGCGCAGGTCGGTCCCGAGCCGGACACCACGGCGGCGAGCGCGCCCGCGCTGGTGCCGGCGTCCAGGGTGCGGCGCAGCCCCGGCCGCAGCGACAGCGCGGCCGCCTGCAGGTCGTTGCCGATCAGCGGGGCCAGCAACGCCGGGTCGCCGGACGCGAGCGCGGCCAGCACCGGCTCCACCGGCCCGACCCTGACCGGCTCGCCCCTCGCGCGCAGCCGGTCCAGCTCGCCGAACACCTCCGGGGTGGACAGTCCGCGCCGGTCGAAGGCGAGCACCCAGTGGTAGGTGTGCCGGCTCAGCACCGGTACCAGCCGCTCGCCGCGACCGGTGCCCAGCGCGGTGCCGCCGTGCAGGACGAAGGGGACGTCGCTGCCGATCCGGGCGGCGATCGTGGTCAGCTCCTCGCGGCCGATCTCCAGCCGCCACAGCGCGGCGAGGCCGACCAGCGTCGCGGCCGCGTTCGCGCTGCCGCCCGCCATGCCGCCGGCCACCGGGATGCGTTTGGTGATCAGCACCCGCACCTTCGGCTCGGCCGGGTCCCGGCCGGTGTGCGCGGCCAGCTCCTGCACGGCGCGCCAGGCGTGGTTGCTCGCCCCGGTCGGCACCGAGTCGGCGCCCTCGCCGATCACCTCGACACCCGGCTCGTCGGCGATCGCGACGGTCACCTCGTCGGTCAGCGACAGCGCCTGGAACAGGGTGGTCAGCTCGTGGTAGCCGTCCGGGCGGACATCGCCCGCGGCGAGGTGCAGATTCACCTTGGCGGGGACCCGTACGGTGACCGGGGGTGGGACGACGGCCAGCACGCGGCCAGCCTACGGCAGGGCCGGCCGCCGTCCCGATTCGCGATCAGGCCGCGGCGGCGACCACCGGCGCCGACCACGGACCGACCGACGCACCGCGCTCGGCGAGCCAGGACAGCGCGGCCGACGCCCGGTCGGCCGAGCCCGCGGCCGCCCGGACACCGATCAGGAACCGGGCCACCGGCACCTCTCCGACCCTGGTCAGGCCGCCACCGAGCACCGGGATGTCCACACCGAACCGGCTGGCCGCCTCGGGCAGCAGCGCGCCGACCGACGCGAAACCGACCAGCACCACCTCCGCCACCAGCCGGTGCGCGGCCAGCCGCGCCGGGTCCGGCGTGTCCACCGACGGCAGCAGCGCGGCGGCGGCTGCGCTCGTCGGATCCTGCAGCAACGACAGCAGGTGCCCGCTCTCGGTCAGCCTGCCCTGGTGGAGCACCGCGACGCTCTCCGCGACCCGGCGCACCACGCCGCTGTCCGCGGTGGCGACGACCACGGTCGCGCCCAGCTCGCCGCGGACCCGGTCCAGCGCGGCCAGCACGCCGGCGGCACCCGCCGCGTCCAGGTCGGCGGTCGGCTCGTCGGCGAGCAGCACCGACGGCTCGCCGACCAGCGCCCTGGCGACCGCGACCCGACGCCGCTGGCCGGGGCTGAGCGCCTCGGGCAGCTGCCCGGCCCGCTCGGTGAGGCCCACCAGGTCCAACACCCGGCCGACCCTGATCCGCCGGGTGGGTCCGTCCACCCCGGCCTGCTCCAGGGGCAGCGCGATGTTGCCGGCGACAGTGCGCCGGGCGAGCAGCGAGTCACCGCCGGGCAGCACGGCGATGCTCCTGCGCGCGTCGCGCAGCCGCCTGCTGTCCAGGGTGGCCGTGTTGTGCCCGTCCAGCCGGATGACGCCGCTGTCCGGGCGGTCCTCCAGGGCGAACAGGCGGGCGAGGGTGGACTTGCCGGACCCCGCGGGGCCCAGCACGCCGTAGACCGAGCCCGCGGGGATGTCGAGGGTGACGTCCTCGATGCCGACGACGCGGCCGCTCCTGCCGACGAAGGACTTGCTCAGGTTCACTGCTGTGATCACGTGAGTGCTCCAGGTGCGCGTGGCCGCACCGCGACGACGGCGGGCGGCATCCAGGTAGTCCGATGTGGACTGGGGAGTTCGGGACGGCGATCAGCTGGATGAGCTGGTCAGCACGCCCGACACGCACTGGAACAACGACGACACTGGTCGATGACCCGTCTGCTGGTGAGGACTGGCATCGAGATCTCCTCCATCGCTCCTGGCGGAAGCACCAGCCCGCGACGGGTGGTTGCTGCGGCGTCACAGAGCCAGGTCTCTCGGCCGCTCGGGATGGAAACGCTGTGTCAGTACACCCCACCGCGACCCTGTCCGGCAACTCCCTTCGTGCTGTCGCGAGACGGATCACAGTCCCGCAGGGCGGACGCGCTGCTCCCAGCCTGCGGAACGAGGCCGGCGTCAGCCGGCGAGGGTGGCCAGGCGGGTGAACGCGGCCACGTCCAGGCGCTCGCCCCGGGTGGCGGGGTCGATGTCGGCGGCCAGCAGCAGCTCGGCGGCCCGGTCGGCGGAGCCCGCCCAGCCGGCGAGTGCGGCGCGCAGGGTCTTGCGTCGCTGCGCGAAGGCGGCGTCGATCACCGCGAACACGGCCTCCCGGGACACCCCGGACGGCGGCGGCTCGCGGCGGCGCAGCGCCACCAGCGCGGAGTCCACGTTCGGCACCGGCCAGAACACCGTCCTCGGCACGGTGGCCACCCGCCGGGCGCTCGCGTACCAGGCCGTCTTCACGCTCGGCACGCCGTAGACGCGGCCGCCCGGGCCGGCCGCCATCCGGTCGGCCACCTCGGCCTGCACCATCACCAGCCCGCTGCGCAGCGACGGCAGCTCGGCCAGCAGGTGCAGCACGACCGGCACCGCGACGTTGTACGGCAGGTTCGCCACCAGCGCGGTCGGCTGCTCGGGCAGGTCGGCCGCCCGCAGCCGCAGCGCGTCGGCCGCCAGTACGGTCAGCCGGCCGGCGAGCGAGCCGGCCCGCTCGGCGGCGGTCCGCGGCAGTCGCTCGGCCAACGGCGGGTCGATCTCGACGGCCACGGTCGCCCGACAGGCCGACAGCAGTCCCAGGGTCAGCGAGCCCAGCCCGGGACCGACCTCGATCACCACGTCGTCGGCGGTGAGCTCGGCCGCGTCGACGATCCGGCGGACCGTGTTGGGATCGTGCACGAAGTTCTGGCCGAGCTTCTTGGTCGGCCGCACGCCCAGCTCGGCGGCCAGCGCGCGGATCTCCGCGGGGCCGAGCAGGGCGGCGGTGTCGGTCACCCGGGCGAGCCTAGACGAGCGGGTTGCGGGGGCGTCGATCATAGGCGGCCGAGAGCTCAGCGCCGCCGAGCCGGCCTCCACCGAGGACAGCCACCGGTTCGCCGAGCGGCTCGCCGGGTCGAGGAGGGAAGGCGCGGCTCACTCGCTCGACTTGCGGGCGATGTACTCCTGCATGCCCTTGTTCATCAGCTCGAGTCGCTGCCGGAGCTCCGGCCGGTCCTCGGTGAGGTAGGCCAGACCCCACAGCTCGGTGCCGCGGAAGGCGTGGCGCTCCTTGTACTCGAAGTTGCACCGGCCCACGTCGAAGATCTCCGCGTCGTGCGCGATCGCGTAGCTCAGCGCCTCGTACATGAGGAACCCGTAGGTGTTCAGTTCGCGGAGCCGGTCGTAGTCGATGCCGGCGACCACCACGGCGAACCGACCGCGGTGCAGGAAGCACTGGAACGCGCCCACCATCTGGCCCTCGTGCTCCGCGACGAGCAGCACCGTTCCCGGGACGTCGACCGTGTACTCGACCTGGTCCGAGCCGTAGATGTTGTCGCCGTGCCGCTCGGCGGCGTCGACCGCCAGGGCGGTGAAGTCGTCCATGTGGCGCAGGATCTCGGGGCCGTGCGCGATCCGCACCTGCACGCCGAGCTCGCCCGCGCGCCGCCACTGCCGGACGAAGTCGTTGCGCCGCTTGCGGTTCATCCGGGACAGGAAGGCGGCCTCGGAACCACCGATCGGCGCCTCGTACTTCTTGTCCAGGATCACCGGGATGCCGTCCGGCCGGACCTCGGACCACGCGTCGCGGTCGGCCGGGGTCAGGTTCGTGAGGACGAGGGCCTCGGCGCCCCAGCGGGCGGCCTGCTCGAGACCGTGGTCGACGGCGAGTGCCCGGTACCGCGGGGAGGACCCGCCGCTGCCGCCGTGCTCGCCGTAGATCGTGGACGAGTAGGCCACCGACCCGGTCCAGACCGGCTCGGCACCCGCGGTCTCCTCGTACACCGACCACAACGGCGAGTGATCGATGTGGAAGTAGGGCACGAGCTCGGCGACGGGGCCGCCCTCCAGGAGCAGGTGCCGGGAGTGGATGACGTGCTCACTGCGGACGTTTTCCCAGGCCCGCGCCCACGCGACCGTGGTACAGAAGTACTCCCCGTCGAACAGCTCGGCCGGGACCTCGCTCGCCGACTCGACCCAACGAGATGTCACGTTCGCATTCATGGGTCGATTGTCACCCTGAGCGACCCGGGGAACGCCTTCCAGACTGCGAACTGGGTCGACCGGACGAGTCGGGACACCGGCGCCACGGCAGCGGTGTCGCGCTCGACGCGACCGGGTCGTGTCACGACGTCGCGTTCGACGAGAGTCGTGATCGGGGTGCCTGCCGGGGTCGCGGCCGGACTGCCCTCGTACCGGGTCGTCCTCGGGCACCTCCGGCCGTACCGCCAGCGACCGCCCCGGCCGGCTTCGCGGACAGGGACTTCGAGACACGACCTAGAAGAGCTTGCCGCAGGTCGGCCACGGCGACACGCCGCGCTCAGCGCGCACCTTCTCCGCGATCGCGATCTGCTGCTCCCGGGTCGCCAGGTCGGCCCGCGGGGCGTAGGCGTCGCCGCCGTTGCTGGTCCAGGTGCGGATGTCGAACTGCAGACCGCCGTAGTAGCCGTTGCCGGTGTTGATCGACCAGTTGCCGCCGGACTCGCACTCCGCGACGCGGTCCCAGCGGGCGTAGATGTCACCGCCGAGGTCGGCGACCGGGATCGGCTTGGTGCCGACCTTGATCACCTTCGGCTTCGCCTCGACCGTGGTCTTGGAGCCGATCTCCTCGCGCTTGACCTCGCGGCCGTTCTTCATGGTGATGCGGTAGGTCGCGATCCGCTCGCCCGCGGCGCCCGGGTCGACGACCTCCTCCTTGCCCTTCTCCAGGTTGGCGTCCTGGATCTTCTGCACCGGCGGCGCGACCTGCTCGGTCTGGTTGATCACGGTGACGCCGTTGCGGGTGACCCGCACCTCGGCGCCGTCGGTGATCCTGAGGTCGGCGCCGGGCGTGACGGAGTCCTCCGGGCCGACGGTGATCTTCAGCTCGGTGAGCAGCTCCTCCACCGTGACCGCGTGCGACCGGACCGTCTGCGGGGCGTTGCCGCCGTCGAAGTAGGTGATCGTCTTGAGGCTCTTGACCTCCAGCGCGAGACCGTCCAGCGGGACGGCGCTGTCGCCGGGGTGTGACATCCAGGCGCCCGGCAGGTCCACACCGGCCTGCTTGATCGCGTCGCGCACGGAGGTGGCGCGCACCCAGGCGGTGCGCTGCTCGCCGTCCACGGTGAGCAGCAGGGCGCGGCCGCGCTGCAGCACGATGCGGCCGTCGTCGCCGATGTCGGCGTTGAGCGACGGGGACAGCGAGTCGTGCGAGCCGAGCTGCAGACCCTCGTCGTCGAGGATCTCGCCGACCGTGTCGGCGTAGGTGTTGACCTGACGCTGCTGGCCGTCGACCTCGAGGGTGACGGACTTGTTCATCGCGATCGCGGCGGCACCGCCACCGATCAGTGAGACCAGCACCGCGGCCACGGCGCCCTTGAGGAAGGTCCTCTTCCAGCGCTGGAACGCGGCGATCACGCCGGCCGGCGGCTCACCGGTGACTGTGCGGTCCTCGGCGGCCGAGTCCGGCAGTGCCGGGATCCGCGGCATGACCGTGGTCTCGGCGTTGATGAGCCGGATCAGCTCGTCCACGTCGACGTTGGCGGTCGCCATGAGCTCGTCCGCGTCCGGGCCGATCGCCTCGAGGACGTCGTCGCGGGTGATGGTCAGGGCGGACACGGCCGAACCGGCCGACACCGACGCCATCGACACGGCGGTCGGGCTGTCGGCGATCCAGGACGGCTGCCAGGCCGGGAACTCCGAACGCCAGGCCTTGAAGTCCTCGCTCAGCTCTCCGGCGATGGAGTCGACATTCACCGGGGCGAACCAATCGGTGTCGGCGAAGCTCGTATGGTCGCCGTCTCTACCGCTTCCAGTCACGAATCTTCCTCGCAAGAACGGGGGGTACGACGCCCTCGGGGGCGAGCGTCGGTCACGGGACAGTAACGAGGGCAGGCGGCTTGTGCAAACACATCCCGCATTGTCGTGAGTTCGATCACAGCGTCCGCCGTCACCCGATCGGCCCAGCAGGACCCAATACTCGTCACCAGCTGCCAACCCTGGTTATACGTTCGGTCACCGAGGGCAGGTCGAAGACCCGCTCGGCGGTGGTCCGCACCGCGTCGGCGAGCTGCTCGACGTCCTCGCCGCGCAGCTGCGCCAGGTCGCGGACCGTGTAGGCGGCGCAGTACGGCTCGTTGGGCCGACCGCGGAACGGATGCGGGGTGAGGAACGGAGCGTCCGTCTCCACCAGCAACTGCTCGGCCGGCACCAGCCGGGCCGCCTCCCGCAGCGCGGCGGCGTTGCGGAAGGTCACCGCCCCGGCGAAGGACAGCACGTGACCCAGCTCGACGCAACGGGCGGCGAAGTCCGCATCACCGGAGAAGCAGTGGAACACCACACGCTCCGGCGCGCCCTCCTCGGCCAGCAGCCGCAGTACGTCGGCGTGCGCGTCCCGGTCGTGGATCATCAGCGGCTTGCCGAGCCGCTTGGCCAGGTCGATGTGCCAGCGGAACGCCTCCTGCTGCGCGGCCGGCGGCGAGTAGTCCCAGTGGTAGTCCAGGCCGGTCTCCCCCACCGCGACCACCCGCGGCCCGGTGGCGAGCTCGGCCACCGTGTCGCGGTCGGCGTCGGTGAACGACGCTGTCCTGGTCGGATGCACCGCGACCGCGGCGAACAGCCGATCGTCCCAGGTCGCCGCCGTCGCCGCCCACCGCGCCGAGTCCAGGTCGTCGGCCACCGTGATGACCCGCGTCACGCCCACCGAGGCGGCCCGGTCCAGCGCCGCGGCCACCTCCTCGGCGGTCCGGGCGCCGCAGGCGTCCAGGTGGGTGTGGGCGTCCACCACCGGAGCCGGCAACGGCTCCGGCAGCGGCGGACGCTCGCCCCTGCGCGGGGTCATCGGGTGGCGGTCACTTCTGGATCGGCGCGAACTCCGGCCCGGTCTCGCCCAGCTCCGGATCCAGCTTCGCGAACAGCGGGGTCGGCTTGGCCAGCGGTCGGCCGACCGGGATCGGCATCGACCGCCACCTCGCCTGTTCGGCGGCGTAGTCGCCGGTCAGGATCGGGTTGATCCGGCCGGGCACGTCCAGGTCCTCGACGTCCTGCTGGACCGGCTGGGCCGCCCACA
>Ga0307413_10000163_pt1 | contig 18366 bp, 8 predicted proteins | sample DK1Ometagenome_3_FD_203714 | JGI IMG/M metagenome (GOLD analysis project Ga0307413, IMG submission 203714) | Maize rhizosphere microbial communities from greenhouse at UC Davis, California, United States - DK15-O-2 | ecosystem: Host-associated > Plants > Roots > Rhizosphere > Soil | place: USA... | reverse complement strand
TTTTTCCGTCGACCTCTTTGACCGCCACGTTGAATTTAGAAAACTCAGGGTCCTTGTCCGGGTAATCTTCGCGGAACTGCCCGCCGCGGCTTTCCCTGCGTTCGATGGCGGACAACGTGATGGCTTCGGAAATCGTGAGCAGATTGCGGAGATCCAGGGCAGTGTGCCAGCCGGGGTTGAAATCAATGTTGCCGGTAACCGATGACCTGTTTGCCCGCTCGTTGAGCGCTTTCAAACCTTCCAGCGCCTCCTGCATTTCGTCCTCCAGGCGAACGATGCCGACGAGCTTCTGCATCATGTCCTGCAGATCGTGCTGGATGTTGAACGGGTTGTCGCCCCCGTTGCGTTCGAAGGGTTCGAGGGCACGCCTTGCCTCGGCTTCGATCTGTGCGCCGTCGATCGTGCCTTGGCTGTTCTGTTGGGCGAATTGAGCCGCATACTCACCCGCCCGTTTGCCGAACACGATCAGGTCGGACAGCGAGTTGCCGCCGAGACGGTTAGCTCCGTTTATGCCCGATGCACATTCACCCGCGGCGTAAAGGCCCGGCAAGGTCGATGCCTGCGTGTCTGCTTCGACGCGGATGCCGCCCATGATGTAATGCGTCGTCGGGCCCACCTCCATCGGCGTGGTCGTGATGTCCAGGTTCGCGAGCTGCATGAATTGGTGGTACATCGACGGCAGCTTGCGTTTTATGTGCGCCGGGGCGTCGTTGATCTTTTCCTTGATCCAGGCGATATCGAGGTAAACACCGCCGTGCGGCGAACCGCGGCCGGCTTTCACTTCGCGGTTGATGCAGCGGGCCACATGGTCGCGGGTGAGCAGCTCGGGCGGGCGGCGGGCCGATTTGTCGCCGAGCACATAACGCCAGCCTTCCTCGGGAGTGTCGGAGGTCTGGTCTTTGTAATTGTCAGGGATGTCATCGAACATGAAGCGTTTCCCTTCGCTGTTCTTTAAGATCCCGCCCTCGCCGCGTACGCCTTCGGTTACGAGAATGCCGCGAACGCTCGGCGGCCAGACCATCCCCGTCGGGTGGAATTGAATGAACTCCATGTCGATCAGTTCCGCCCCTGCGTGATAGGCCAAGGCGTGTCCGTCCCCGGTTCCTTCCCATGAATTTGAAGTTATCTTGTAAGCCCGGCCGACACCACCCGTAGCAAGGATCACCGCCTTGGCCTTAAACACGCGGAACCGTCCATGCTCGCGTTCGTACGCGAAAACTCCGACAACCCGGTCGCCGTCCTTGAGCAGCGAGATCACGGTCACTTCCATGTGCACGTCGATGCCTTGATGGATGCCGTGGTCCTGCAGCGTGCGGATCAATTCAAGCCCGGTGCGGTCGCCGACGTGTGCGAGTCGCGGGTAACGGTGGCCGCCGAAATTTCGCTGGAGGATCTTGCCGTCTTTGGTCCTGTCGAAAACTGCTCCCCACGCCTCAAGTTCGCGAACGCGGTCCGGAGCCTCCCTAGCGTGCAGCTCCGCCATCCGCCAGTTGTTCACGTATTGCCCGCCGCGCATCGTGTCGGAAAAATGCACCTTCCAATTGTCGCGGTCGTCGACGTTCGCCAAAGCAGCGGCCATGCCGCCCTCGGCCATAACGGTGTGGGCCTTTCCCAGCAGCGATTTGCAGATCAGCCCGACTTTAACGCCCGCCGCCGAAGCTTCTATCGCCGCCCGCAGACCTGCGCCCCCGGCTCCGATGACGAGAACGTCGTGTTCGAATGTTGTGTATTCGGCCATTTAAGGGAACGCGGACGCCCTCGTCCGCAATCGCCGGTTCCTCCGGCGAAACGTCTTTTTCGTGCTTCGCACTCATTGCGGACGTGGGCATCCGAATTCCGTCAAAAGATCCTGTAATCGGTGAAAATACCCATCGAGCACATCCGAACATAAAAGTCGGAAAACCCCACCCAGAACAAACTCATCCAGGCGAACAGCATGTGGCGGCGATTCAGCTTGCTGACCCATTGCCAAAGGCCGTGCTGAACAGGCCTGGTCGAAAGCGTATCGCAGCGGCCGCCGACCAGGTGCCGCAGCGAGTGGCATCCGAATGTGTAGCCGCCGAGCAGGATGACGTTCATCGCCAGAACCAGCGTCCCGACGCCAATTCCGAAGCCGTCGGCGAACTGCGTTGCGACGACGGCATCGTAGGCGAGGATGACGATAAAGACCAAAGCCAGATATAGAAAATAACGATGAACATTTTGGAAGACGAGCGGGAATTTCCGCTCGCCGCGGTAATCGTGACGCGGTTCGCCAACGGCGCACGCGGGCGGATCGGCCCAGAAGGCTTTGTAATATGCTCCGCGGTAGTAATAGCAGGTGAAGCGGAATCCGCCGGGAGCCCAGAGGATGAGGAACGCCGGCGTCAGCGGCAGGATCATCCATGACGGGATCCACGTCGGCCATGCGCCGAGCCACGAGTGTCCAGAAAGAGTTTGCCCGGACGCTTCCCAAATGAGGGGTGAATACATCGGCGAAAGGTAAGGCCCGAAAGCGTAATGCTCGCCTTGGAACGCGGCCCAGGTCGAATAAACTATGAATGCGGAGAACCCTAGAAATGTGACCAGCGACGGAAGCCACCACGCCCCGCGGCGGGTGGTTTCGCCGAAACCGCGGCGTGTTATAGAAACAAGATTAGAAGCCATCGAGCTTTGAGCGGCGCCTCCCGTGGTGCGAACTGTCGAAATAATTCCCGGCTTCCTCGCTCGGGGAAAATCGGTTGGGCGAGAGGATACCGGGACGCGTGTGCTGCTGCTGTCGAAACTGGTATTGTTTTACGCGAATCGGGGGGCCAAGTCAAGAAAACGGCCGGCGATGGAATTGGCCTCCGGCATATGGTCCCGATCGGCCCCGGATGAGGAAGATCCGCCGCAAAGTCGCAAGATCGCTAAGAAGAAAGGTGTGAGGTCACCCGCGTGTACAATCCGGGACAAACGATCTAAGTTTAAGAATGCACCATGAATATTTTGAATCCCCAGGTGTTAAATAGCTTGAGAGGAACCGGAACGAATATGGCAATTCTATTGACAGGCGGAGCAGGATACATCGGAAGCGTCGTGGTGGACGACCTGATCGACCACGGCCGCGAGGTGGTGGTTTTGGACAATCTGTCGCGCGGGCACCGGGCGGCGGTGAACGAGAACGCGAAGTTTTACGAGGGCGACATCGGCGACCGAGCGCTTGTCGGGCAAATCTGTCGCGAGAACGAGATCGAGGCGACGATGCACTTTTCGGCTCTCGCGTACGTGGGGGAATCGGTCGAGGACCCGGCGAAGTATTATCACAACAACGCGGTTCAGACGATCGCCCTGATCGACGAACTGATCGCGCAGAATGTTAAGAAGTTCGTCTTCTCGTCAACATGTGCCACCTACGGCGAACCGCAGCAGATACCGATCCGCGAAATTCACCCGCAGAAACCCGAAAACCCATACGGCTGGACCAAGCTTTTCGTCGAGCGTGTTATGGCGGATTACGACCGTGCCTACGGTTTTAAGTACGTGGCGCTTCGTTACTTCAACGCCTGCGGTGCCACCGAACGCCGTAGCGAAAACCACGACCCCGAAACGCACCTGATCCCGCTGATCCTGGACGCCGCTGCCGGCAAGCGGCCGCACATTTCAGTTTTCGGCAGCGACTACCCAACCCCGGACGGCACCGCCATTCGCGATTACATCCACGTTTCCGACCTGAGCCAGGCGCACCTGCTGGCGGTGGACCATCTTCAACGCGGCGGTGATTCCGAGTTCATAAATCTCGGCAACGGCCAGGGCTTTTCGGTCCTCGAGGTGATCGAGGCCGCGAAGAAAGTAACGGACCGAGACATCCCGCTTGTGATGGAAGGCCGGCGTGCCGGTGACCCCTCGCGCCTCGTCGGTGATTCCACAAAAGCACGCGAGCTCCTCGGCTGGGACCCGCAACTCACTTCCATGGAGCAGATCATAAGCTCCGCTTGGAGGTGGTATGACCTGGAAGGTTCGAAAGAGCAGTCCGCTGGGAATGTTTGACCGCAGCCGTGATCGATCAAATCCGGAATAAGTGGTAGCTGATAGCTGATAAGTGATAGCTGGGAACAAAAGCTGTTATCAGCTATCACTTATCACTTATCAGCTATTCCGAATATACTTGCGCCTTGTCGTCAGGCGTTTCCGGAGACAAGGCCTTATGAACGCAAGGACATTCTTTACCCGCTTCAGCTTCACGGTGTTCTCGGTTGTCTGGCTCGCTGCTGCCGTGTCAGCGCAGTGGCAGAATATCGGCAGCGTCACGGCCGTCAGGCAGGTCACGCCGAACGGGGTCCAGCTCGCTGCAAGTTCGCGTGCTGCGGCCTCGGTCGAGTTTTTCGATGCGGACGTGGTGCGCGTGCGAATTGCTCCGACGGGCAAATTCGAGCGCGATTTTTCATACGCGTTTGATCCGTCCGCCAGCAGACGGCAAACGCCCTCCGTAAAAGTTTCCCAAACACGCACCGAGATCACCTTGACCAATTCCGCCGGTGCCCGCGTGGTGATCCGCAGGACACCGTTGCAGATCGAAGTGTTCGATGAGAGCGGCCATTCCGTTTTAGCCGACGATCCGCAAAACCCGGTAAGGTTCGATCGAATGACGGGCGAATTTGCCGCGACGAAGCGTCGGCGCAGCGAGGTGGAGACGTATTACGGGTTCGGCGAAAAGGCGTTCATGGAAATGTCGCGTAACGGCAAGTTCATCGTCAACTGGAACACCGACACGTTCGCCTACCCTGTTGGGACGGATCCTATCTACCAATCGATCCCTTTCTTTTACGCATTGGAATCCGGCAAGGCGTATGGCTTTTTTCTCAACAACACATTCCGCACTCATTTCGACATGGGTAAGTCGTCGCCGGGCAGATACACGTTCGGGGCGGACGGCGGCGAGATCGATTATTTCGTTTTCACCGGCGGGCGTGAGAGGTCGCCAAAAAAGGTCTTGGAGGACTACGCCAGGCTGACCGGCAAAACACCGCTGCCGCCGATATGGGCGCTGGGAAACCAACAGTCGCGGTGGTCTTATTTCCCGGAAAAACGAGTTCGCGAGGTCGCCGACGGGTTCAGGAAGAACCGCATCCCGGCCGACGTCATCTACCTCGACATCGACTACATGGACGAGTACCGCGTTTTCACCTGGGACAAAAAGCGTTTCCCGGACCCTGCGAAGATGATCGGCGATCTGAGAAAGGACGGGTTCCGCACGGTTCTTATTATCGATCCCGGCGTGAAGGTGGACCCGAATTACCAGGTTTATTCGGACGGACGTCGGCGGGGAATGTTCGTTAAGAACGCTGACGGTACCGAACTGAATCGCGATGTATGGCCGAAGGCTTCGGCGTTTCCCGATTTCACAGACCCGAGAGCCCGAGACTGGTTTGCGTCGTTCTACCGTCAGCACCTTGGCGAAGGCATCGCGGGATTTTGGACGGACATGAACGAGCCGGGCGTATTTCTCACACCCGAGTCGAAACCCGAGATTCTGCATCACCCGCAAAAAACTTTTCCCTTAGACACGCCGCACGCCGGTGACGGATCGCCCGGAACCCACCGCCGATACCACAACGTTTACGGGATGCTGATGGCTCGTGCGACATTCGAAGGCGTCAAAAAAATCGACCCTGAAAAACGGCCGTTCGTGCTGACGCGTGCCGGATTTGTGGGCGTCCAGCGTTTCGCCGCCGTGTGGACGGGGGACAACTACGCAAGCTGGGACCACCTGGCGATGTCGATCCCGATGCTGGCGAACATGAGCGTTTCGGGCGTCCCGTTCGTCGGCGCGGACGTGGGCGGGTTCGCGGAAATGCCGAGCGGCGAATTGTACGCACGGTGGCTCCAGGCGGCGGCGCTCACACCCTTCCTGCGGTCGCATTCGGTCGGCTGGGTGGGCAACAAGGAGCCGTGGGAATTCGGTCCCGAGTTCACAAGGATCAACCGTGCTACGGCCGAATTGCGTTACCAGTTCCTGCCCTACATCTACTCGCTTTTCCGCGAGCACGAGAAAAACGGTTCGCCTGTGATGAGGCCGCTTTGGTACGAGTTCCCCGCCGACAAACAGACGTACCTGATCGCCGATCAGTTCATGTTGGGCAGCGATATCCTGGTCGCGCCGGTCATCCGCGAAGGGATGCGCACGCGCGGAATTTACCTTCCCGCCGATGCTGAATGGGTAGACTGGTGGACCGGGGCGAAACTTGAGAGCGGCAAAATTCATTACCTGCAGGTGCCCCTCGACCGGCTGCCCATTTTCATTCGGGCGGGCTCCGTCGTTCCGACGCAGGGCGTCATCCAGCACACCGGCGAAATGCCGGCGACGCCGATCACGATCAATGTCGCGGCCGGGATTAATGAAGGCAGGACGGAAACCACGACGCTTTTCCAGGATGCCGGCGACGGATACGGATACCGCGGCGGTGAGTGCCGCGATATCGAGATCACTCACCGCCGCGGTTCGATCTCGATCAGGCGCACAGGAACCTTCAAAGGCCAGCGGCTCGGTTCGGTCGAAGTGCACGGCTTCGCGGACAGGCCCCAGGAAGTGCGCGGTGACGGCAACAAGATCGATTTCGATTTCGACCCGCAGTTAAAACGGCTTCGGTTCCGCCTGCGTGGCGACGAACGCGAAATAACGGTAGTGCGTTAGGCCGCGGCTTTTGTGACGCGGGCTGTCGACTGGCGAACGATGAGCGTCGGTTCGACGCTTAGAGTTTGGGGCGAACTGCCGTTTCTTTTTCCCCCGAGCTCATCGAGCACGGTCTTCGCTGCGAGGCGGCCCATCTCGAAAAGCGGCTGCCGTATGGTGGTAAGGGCTGGATTGTGGAAGGCCGCTCCGTAAATGTCGTCGAAGCCGAGCACGGAAACATCTTCTGGGACGCGGCGGCCGGCTTCCTCGAGTGCACGGATGGCCCCGATGGCTGACACGTCGTTGAAGGCGAAAAGTGCGGTGAATCGTTCGCCCCCGGATATCAGTTTCTTCGTCGCCGCGTAGCCGACCTCTGGTGAAGGAAGCTCGCCCTCGAGCTGCTGCTGCAGATTCGAGCTGATCGGGATGCCCCGGTCCGTCGCCGCTTTCATGATCGTTTCGAACCGCACCTCGGTGTCCGAACTAAACTCCTGCCCCTTGAGCAACGCGACCTGTCGGTGCCCCAACTCGTGAAGGTGCCCCACGCCAAGCTCCGCCGCATGCTGGTGGTTGAGCACGACGTTCGTTACGCCTTTTATCTCCTCGTGCCCGGAAACGTTCACGATCGGCAGTGACGGCTCGAATCGGATGGGCGTGTCGACGGCGATGATCCCTTCGACCTGGCGTTCCGCAAGCACGCCCGGCAGCCGCAACAGCAGGTCGTCCCGATGGAGGTGACTGGCGGTCAGGTAGAAAAATCCTTCGTTCGTCAATGCCGACTCGACACCATTGAGCACCATCGCCGAATAGCCGTCGCTAAGCTCGGGGACAAGCACGCCAAGCGTGTGCGTCCGCTGCACGCGCAGCGACCTTGCGAGGTAGTTGGGCCGATAGTTGAGTTCTTTCGCGGCTGCGAAGATGCGCTTCTTGGTTTCTTCGGGGATCGAGCGGGCCGACGGTGCGTTGTTGAGGACGAGTGAGAGTGTTGTGGTCGAAAGGCCAAGATGGGCCGCAAGCTGTTTAAGGCTGACAGCGCCGCGGGCCGCACTGCCGGATCCTGATTTCGATTCTTGTCGCGTTCCTTTCGGCATGGAGCTAAACGGCCGGAGCGATCGGGCCGTTCCCGCAGTGCTTATTCAGCAGGTCCGAATCAGCTCTTCGGGCATATCTTCATTTCACTGTGTGCATTCGTTGGCACAATATCACCACTAATGGAAGATCGCCAAGCGTAATGCTGCTCCCCGTTCGCCTGGCGGTTCCCGGTCTGACTTCTTCGCCGACCGTCTCCCGGATCCAGACGTTGTCGGGTCTCCCCGGAACGCGATTTGTCTTGACAGAAAAATCCGATTGATGGTATCAATGGTCTACTAAAACGATTTACCTGAACGATATGAGTTGATATCGGCGGCGCGTGCCGTTCGGTCGAACGCTTTGGCCCCCACAGAGATCTGAGGCGACACGAGCGTTCTCTCAATTATTCGATTCGTAATCCATTTCGCAACTCTTTGGAGGAAATTATGCGGCAAGCAACTTTCTCGGTGGTGAGGCTGGCCTTTATTCTTGCGCTTTTCTCGGCGTTATCTCTGGTCGCGAACGCACAGTTCCGTGCGGGGGTTCAGGGCGTGGTTGCGGACGCCGCAGGCGGCGTCGTTCCGGGGGCGACGGTCACGCTGACCAACAAAGACACTAACCAGTCCCAAACTACCCAGACCAACGACGACGGGTTCTACCGCTTCTCGGCCCTCGCACCGGGGAATTATTCGCTCTCCGTAGAAAAGCAGGGATTCAGCAAGGCCTTGGTGGACGAGTTAAAGGTGGATGCGGAAGCGATCAACGGTCAGGACGTAACTCTTGCGGCGGGTGCGATCACCGAGACGGTAACTGTCCAGGCCGAAGCGGTCCAACTGCAGACGGAAGACGCCTCCATCCGAAAAACGGTAACCACGGAAGAGATACAGCGGCTGCCGCAGGTGGGCCGCGATCCATATGAACTGATCCGTCTGACGCCCGGGATAATCGGGCTCGGAGCCCGCGGAAGCGGCGGAGCATCCGTAGGTCTTCCGAATACTTCGGGCCCCGGCGGATCAAATTCTTCGATCTTCCAAACGGAGAACTCGGTGCCCATCTCGGCAAACGGACAACGCGGCAGCTCCAACAACTTCCAGATCGACGGCGTAAGCGTCAACAGCCAGAACTGGGGCGGTTCCGCGATCGTCACTCCTTCACAGGAAACGGTGAAGGAAATTCAGGTCCTGGCATCATCTTATTCCGCCGAGGACGGTCGCAACAGCGGTGCGCAGATCAAGACGATCACGCAGAACGGCACAAACGACTGGCACGGTAGCCTGTTTTTCAAACACACGGATCCCGCAATGAACGCGTTCAACAGGATGCCGAGCAGGATCAACAACGTCAACGTGGACGGACCGAGAAGGGTGGAGCGTAAGTTTCAGAACTACGGTGGAAGTATTGGCGGCCCGCTGCCTTTCTTCAACTTCGGTGAGAATACTGGCCCGATATTTCGCTCGGGCCAGGATCGAAGCTGGTTCTTTTTCGCCTACGAAGGGTTGCGCGAGAACACCAATGTTCCCTACTACTCCTGGATCGAAACCGCGTCGTACCGCAACGCAGTTCTCACGCAGCGGGCGGGAACGGCAAGTGCGGCCGTGATCGGCGCTCCCGGCGGTGAACCGCGGACCTTGCAGCTCCTGGCTCCGCGCCTGACTTCGCAGAACCGTTGGGCCTGCGGTCCGAATGACGATGTTCTCCTGAACAATTTCCCGACGGCTCTGGTTGGAAATGGCATCGATTTTGGCCGGCTGGCCGGCGTATACGGAACCTTCGCAAACGATACGACACCCGACGGCGTGGCCGACCTGCAATGCGCACAACTCCCTCATGAAAGGAGCAACAAGGGCCACCAGTACTTCGGCCGACTGGACTTTCAGGTTACGGAAGGTGCCAAACTCGCGTTCACGGCCACCATCGTCCCGTTCAAATCCGGCGGTATGGACAGCTCGGCCCAAAGCCGGCCGCAGGCGGACTTTTTCTCGGACAGGCTGAATTTCTCAAGCGCGGTGATCTACAACCAAACGTTCAGCCCTACTATGCTGAACGAAGCTCGTTTCAGCTACAGCGGCTGGGGCTTTAATGAAGTTGACTCCAACCCGGAGCAGAACTTCGGGATCCCTCGCGTTGAGGTGGAAGGGATATGGTCCAATCGCCTTCGCTGGGGTGTCCCGCAGCCGGGCACATTTAAGGACCGTCAGTACAACTTCCGCGACACGTTCACGAATATCCTGGGCAATCACGTTCTGAAGATCGGCGGCGAGTACTCTCTCGACAAGAACGCGGGCGGCAGGATCAATCTCGCGCGGCCGCTTTTCTCATTCGTACGCCCCTGGAATCTCGCGAACGGCACGCCCGTCTTCGAATCCGTCGGGGCAAACCCGCAGGGAAACCAGACGCCCGATGATACGGAATTCCATTCCACCGGGCTTGCTTTCTTCGTTCAGGACGACTGGAAATTCCGTCCCAACCTTACGTTGAACCTGGGCCTGCGTTGGGAATTTCTCGGCCCGATCACGCCGGACAAAAATGTCATCAGCAACCTGGTCCTCGGCCCGGGTGGCGGGCTGACCGGTGCATTCATCGAAGTTCAGGACACGCTGACCGACCCGGATTGGAACAACTTTGGGCCGCAGGTCGGCTTTGCATGGTCGCCCGAGCGGTTCGACAACAGGCTGGTCATCCGAGGCGGCACGGGCCTCGCGTATGACAGGCTCGCGAACGCCCTGCTCAACAACGCACGGCGGAACCCCGGGGCTCCGTCGCAGCTCTATAACATTTGCTGCGGCTTCTCGGTCACCGATGCGGCCTATCAGCAGATGAACTTCAATGTGAGCAGCGACGGTTCGATCCTTGGCTATCCCCTACATCCAAATTTGCCCGGACTCGGAGCGCCCGAGATCTACGGAGCACCGAGAGAGCTTCCCAACGCGTCCGTTTGGCGCTACTCGCTCGAGGGCCAATACGAGTTACCGTGGCGGACGGTTGCAATGCTCGGATATACCGGCAATCGCGGAAGGAATTTCGTGCGAATCGAACCCATCCACATTACGCGTCCCGGCGAACCTGCCGGCGAAAATCGATTCGGGGCCGTGTTCTTTGGGGTGCCTGATGTAAAAACGAATTACAACGCCCTGATCTCCAGTTTGACGACTCGGTTCTATAGAGGACTGAGCCTGGTGGCGAACTATACCTTCGGCAAGAGCCTGGACACGATGTCATGGGAAGCCCCGTGCGCCTGCACGAACCAAAGTTTCCCCGTCGATCAGGATGAGGAATACGGAAGGTCGGATTTCGACACGCGCCACAACTTCAATTTCAGCGCCGTGTGGGACCTTCCTTTCTATTCGAACCAAAGCTCGTGGAAGGGAAAACTTCTCGGAGGCTGGCAATTGAGCACGATCGTCACCTACAACACCGGCTATCCGTGGACCCCGCGGACGGGGAGTTGTCTACAGGGTGCGTCGGTGAGCAGCGGCAACTTCTGCGATCCGAGGCCGCCCGGCTACAACGGAACTCAACAGGCGGGCAATTCCGACGATGATTTCCTCAACGGAGGAACTTTCCCGGGAAGTTTTGTCGGAGGGAATTGCGGCGTCAGCCCCGGATGCAACACTGTGTTCAGAACCTTTTTCCCGTTCAATGCTAACCCGTTGGATTTTCCGCCCGCAATAGGACGCAACACTCTGTTTGGACCGAAATACTTTTCAACCGACCTTTCGATCGGCAAGAGATTCGGCCTTTGGGGGGAAAACACCGGACTTGATCTGCGGTTCAACTTCTTTAATGTATTCAACCAGTTGAACTTTGCTCCGTTCGCTGCGAACAGCAATTCGACGCACGTAGATCGCGCGCAGTTCGGCATTCCGACGAACGGATTGGCAGGGCGCGTCGGTGAATTCCAGGCAAGGTTCAGCTTTTAGGCACCCTGACATGAACGGGCGTGAACAGTCACGCCCGTTTTCCTTTCCTATTGCTCAAGGCGGGTGATCACGGCACTAACCTCCAAACCGACCAATACCATTCGGCGCCTCGTTGCCGCGGCGGGGGTGCTTTCGATCTTTGCAACCGCCGCCGTCGCGCAGGTCCCACAGCCGCGATTTAAACCGCGTCCCGCAGCGAAGATCTCGAAAGACGACGATCGATTTCTCGAAGACCTGTCGCGGCGGTCGTTCATGTACCTTTGGGAGCAGTCGCACCCGGAAACGGGTTTGACGCTGGACAGGACTAAAACTGACGGTTCGCGGAAACCGGTCCAGGAAGGCTATTCGGTGGCGAGCGGTGCCGCCACAGGCTTTGCGCTGACGGGCCTATGCATCGCGGCGGACCGAAAATGGGTCCCCCGCGATCAGGCGGTCAAGCGGGCGCGGACGACGCTGAAATTCTATGCCGAACGCTCCCCGCATATAGAAGGCTGGTTCTATCACTTCGTGGATTGGTCGAACGGCAAAAGGCACCGCAGGTCCGAGATCTCGTCTATCGATACCGCATTGCTTCTCGGCGGCATTCTAACCGTAAAGCAATGTTTCGCTAAGGAAAAGGAGATCGCCAGCCTGGCGGACACGATCTACGACCGCATCGATTTTCCGTGGATGCTGGATGGGGACAAATACCTGCTTTCGCACGGCTGGCGGGACGAAAGCGGGTTTATAAAGACTCGATGGATTCGGTTCAGCGAGCATCCGATCCTTTACATCCTCGCCATCGCATCACGGACCAAACCGATACCGGCCGAGGCGTGGCAGGCGTGGGAGCGAAACCCGACGGAGTACGGCCAGTATAAATGGTATTCCGGCGGGGCACCGCTGTTCGTGCACCAGTACCCGCAGGCGTGGCTGGACCTGCGGGGGAGAAAGGATTCGCACTCGCCGTTCGTTAACTATTACGAAAATTCGATCACCGCAACCCGTGCGCATCGACAGTTCTGTATCGACCTTGGCAAAGAATTTCCCGGATACACTGAAAATATCTGGGGGATAAGCGCTTCCGACAGCGCGACCGGCTACGTAGCCTGGGGCGGGCCGCCGCGGCACCGGCGGATCGACGGCTCGGTCGTCCCCTACACGGCCGCCGGCTCGCTAATGTTCACGCCGGACATCTCGCTTCCCGCCCTGAAGGAAATGAAGGCAAAGTACGGCGATACGATCTACGGCAAGTACGGGTTCGCCGACGCATTCAACCCGAATAACGGCTGGGTCGACCCGGACGTCATCGGCATCGACCTCGGCATCACCCTGATCGGAGCCGAGAACCTGAGAAGCGGAAAGGTCTGGCATTGGTTCATGCAGAACAAAGAGATCGTGGAAACGTTGGACCGGATCGGATTGAAATAAAAGTTTCATGTTCAGCTCCGGAACAAGCGGAACAGGTGGAACACAGTCGGCAGAGCCGCTGGATGAATAAGTGGGACCAGATTGAATAATGTTTAGCTTAAGCTACAAGATGAAAGCGAAAGCATCGGCAGCCGTTTTCTTTTGTGCTTCGACGGCGTTGATCCTTTCGTCTTCCGTAACGATCCCGGCGCAGGGCGGACGTACTCCCACCAAACGCTACAACATCGTTTTCATCCTGCTCGACGATCAGCGTTACGACGCCCTCGGCTTCCTGGACACCCAGCCGTTCATGAAGACGCCAAACATGGACGCGATCGCCAAAAACGGTGCGTACCTGCCGAACGCCTATGTCACAACTGCGCTCTGTTCGCCTTCGCGGGCATCGATCCTGACAGGCCAATACGCTCACCGTCACGGGGTCGTCGACAACGACAGCAAGCTGCCGCCCGGCCTGACATTTTTCCCGCAGTATCTGCAAAAGGCCGGTTACGATACCGCGTTGATCGGTAAATGGCACATGGGCGGGCCGACCGACCATCCGCAGCCGGGCTTCACCCATTGGGTCTCTTTCAAAGCCCAGGGACATTATCTGCCGCACCCGGACGGGCTGAACGTGGACGGGAAAAAGGTCCCTCAGAAGGGCTACATAACCGATGAACTGAACTCATACGCGCTCGACTGGCTCAAGAAACGCCGATCCGGCAAGCCGTTCATGCTTTATCTTTCGCACAAGGCGGTGCATGCCGAGTTCATCCCCGCCGACCGCCATTGCGGCAGGTACGAGAACATGAATTTCGCGCCGCCCAAATCGATGGACCCGGCAAACGTGCATGATGCGCCGATGTGGGTGCGCAACCAGCGGAATTCGTGGCACGGCGTCGATTTCCCGTACCACAGCGAACTCGACATCAGCGAGTATTACAAGCGGTACGCAGAGACGCTGCTTGCCGTTGACGAGGGCGTCGGGCAGATCGTCGAGCTGCTGAAACAAAAGGGTCTGGCGGACAATACGCTCATAGCCGTGATGGGCGACAACGGCTTCGCGTTCGGCGAGCATGGGCTGATAGACAAACGGACCGCTTACGAAGAGTCGATGCGCGTCCCGCTCGTGATGCAGCTTCCGTCGTTGATCAAACCTGGTTCGGTGATCGGCGAGGTCGTTGCCAACATCGACCTGGCGCCGACGTTCATGGAGCTCGCGGGGCTGAAAACACCGGCAAACATGGACGGAAAGAGCTACGTTCCGATACTAAAAGGTGAAAAGATCGCATGGCGTGATACGCTGCTCTACGAGTATTACTGGGAATACGCCTTCCCGCAAACACCGACGACGCACGCACTCAGAACGCCGCAGTTCAAGTACATAAATTATTACGGGTTGTGGGACATAAATGAGCTGTACGACCTGCGCAGCGACCCGCTCGAACTGCGGAACCTGATCAATCAGCCCGAGTACCGCGAAACGGTCAACAAAATGCGCGAGCAGCTTTTCGGCGTGATGGAGCAAACGAAGGGGATGTTCATCCCGCTAAAGCCCAACCGCTGGGGGCAGCAGAATTTGCGGCGCGAAAGCAAAGCGGCGCCGGCCGCATTTCCGCCGGCATTGATAAAGAAACCTTAGCAGCCAACAGGTGTAACGATGTGGCGATTCTTTTTACTGTTGTTCATTGCCCTGCTCTCGTTCGGCAGTGCCGCAGCGGCCCAGTCCGGCACGGCGATTCGCGTAATGTCGTTCAACATCCGCTACAACGAACCGCGTGACGGCGTGAACGCATGGCCTAATCGAAAGCAAAAGGTTGCGGACGTTATCAGGTTCCACAAAGCCGATCTCGTAGGCGTTCAGGAAGCACAGATCGGCCAGCTCCGTGACCTCGAAAAGCTGCTGCCCGGTTTTGCCTGGTGCGGCGTGGGCAGAACGGACGGAAAAGAGGATGGCGAATTCTCAGCGGTGATCTACCGCAGAGACCGCTTCCGGCTGCTCGAGTGCAAAACCATTTGGCTTTCCGAAACGCCCGACGTAGCCGCAAGTAAAGGGTGGGACGCGGCCTATCCGCGGATCGTCACGTGGGCGAAGCTGCGTGACAACTATTCAAAAAAGACGTTCTTCCATTTCAATACGCACTTCGACCACGTCGGCGTAAAAGCGCGAACCGAAAGCGCAAAGATGATAACCGGCCGCATCCGTGCAGCTTCGGGTGGTGTGCAATCGATCCTGACCGGCGACCTGAACGTGAAGGAAGACACCGAGGCGTACAAGACACTGCAGGCAACGGACAGCGGCATTAAGGATGCGAAATACGTCAGCAAGAATAGGCACTTCGGCGGAACGTCCACCTTCAACGCCTTCAAGGAAATGCAGCCAGGAATGAAGATCGATTATATATTCGTGACGCCGCGAATTATCGTGATCGAACATGGTGTGCTTTCCGACAACTGGGACGGCCTTTGGGCATCGGACCACCTGCCGGTGCTTGCCGAGATCGAGATCGGCTGAATCGGCGGCCGACGCCCTCTCCCGAATCAAAGGCCGGCAAAGAACGAATCAACCGGATAAGAAGATGATCTATCGAAATATCAACCTCGCCGCAATCACGCTCGCGTGCATAGTTATTTGCTCACTCGCCGGCCCGGCACAACGCCGAACGACGCCGAACAAAAACGCCGAGATCGAGCGGAAGATAAACGCCCTGCTCGCACGCATGACCGTCGCGGAAAAGCTCGGCCAGCTTCAGCAGCTCGACGGCGACGCGAACGGCAGCTACCGGCCGGAGCATCTCGAGATGGCGCGTAAAGGGCTGCTCGGGTCGACGCTGAACGTCCGCGGGGCAAAGATGACGAACGAGCTGCAGCGGGCGGCCCTCGAATCGCGGTTAAAGATACCGATCCTGCTCGGGTTCGACGTCATCCACGGCTATAGGACCATCTTCCCCGTACCGCTGGGCGAAACCGCTAGCTGGGATATGGCCCTGTTGGAAAGATCGGCCGCGATAGCCGCCGCTGAATCGCGTGCCGCGGGCGTACACTGGACATTCGCCCCGATGGTCGATATCGCACGCGACCCGCGGTGGGGCCGCATCATCGAAGGGGCGGGCGAGGACACCTATCTGGGCTCACAGGCCGCGTGGGCACGCGTCCGCGGTTTCCAGGGGACCGATTACAGCCGCCCGGACCGCATTCTTGCGACCGCAAAACACTGGGTGGGCTACGGAGCCGCGGAAGCCGGCCGCGATTACAACACGACCAACATCAGCGAACGGGCACTTCGCGAAGTTTACTTTCCGCCGTTCAAAGCTGCGGTCGACGCGGGTGTCGATTCGTTCATGACCTCTTTCAACGACCTCGACGGCGTCCCGGCGACGGCGAACCCATTCGTGCTGAAAGATGTACTGCGTAAAGAATGGAAATTCGACGGCCTGGTCGTCAGCGACTACACGGCGGTGATGGAGCTGATGTTCCACGGCCTGGCGAAGGACGAGGCCTCGGCGGCGATGTACGCCCTCAACGCCGGGACCGATATGGAGATGGTCAGCCGGTTTTACAACAAGCACGGCGAAGAGCTGCTCAGGCAGAAACGCATCTCGATGGCGACGATCGATGAATCGGTCCGCAACGTGCTCCGCGTCAAATACCGCCTCAGCCTTTTCGACAACCCATTCGCCGACGAAACACGTGAACGTAATGAGGTGTTCAAGCAGGCCAACCGCGACGCCGCCGAAGTGGCCGCCGAAAAGTCGTTCGTGCTGCTCAAAAACGACAGCCAGACCCTGCCGATAAAAAAGAACATCGGCTCGATCGCGGTGATCGGAACGCTCGCCGACAACAAAGCCGAGATGAACAGCAATTGGGCCGGCGACGGCAAGCCGGAAGACCCGATCACGGTCGTCGCGGCCCTCCGGCAAAAATACCCGCGAATGACGCTGCGGTACGAACCGGGATGCGACCCTAAATGTGAGACCGACGCCGGTTTTGGACGGGCGGTCGAGGCCGCGAGAGACTCCGATTTCACGGTCCTGGTCATCGGCGAATCGTCCGCGATGAGCGGTGAAGCCTCGTCGCGCAGCAATATAGATCTGCCCGGCAGGCAGCTCGATCTTGTAAGGGCGGTTCACGCGACCGGCAAGCCGTACGCGGTCGTGCTGATCAACGGCCGTCCGCTGACGATAAACTGGCTGGCGGAAAACTCACCTGCGATCCTGGAGGCATGGTTCCCCGGCACGATGGCCGGCCCGGCGATCGTCGATACACTGTTCGGCGATGCGAACCCCGGCGGCAAACTGCCGGTCACATTTCCCAGGTCCGTAGGGCAGATCCCGATCTATTACAACCACAAAAACACCGGCCGGCCATTCCAGGCAAGCCAGAAATATACGTCCAAATATCTCGATATCGAGAACACACCGCTCTATCCGTTCGGCTACGGGCTGAGCTATACGACGTTCGCCATCGAGAATCTGAAGCTCGACAAGCTTGAGATATTGCCGAGCGAAAGGCTCCGCGTGACGGCGGACATCCGCAACACTGGGCCGGTTGTGGGTGATGAGGTGGTGCAGCTTTACATTCACGATTCGGCGGCGACCGTTACAAGGCCGGTTAAAGAACTTCGCGGTTTCAAACGCGTGACGCTCAGGCCGGGAGAAAAGCAGATCGTCGAGTTTTCATTGGGCCGAAAGGAACTGGAATTTCTTGGCCGCGACATGAAGCCGGTCCTTGAGCCGGGCGAGTTTCAGGTCTACGTCGGCAACAGCAGCGACAGCGGGTTGCAGAGCACGTTCTCGGTGGTCGAGCGTTACTCGCCGCCGCGCGCTAAAGCCGCCGTCTCGACCATCCCGGTCGAACCGCCGCCCGCAGCCCCGGTTCCAACAGCCAAAGTATCGCCGCAGGACGACGCGTTTCTGGAAGAGTTCCAGCGACGCACCTTTCAATATTTCTGGGACCACACGAACCCCGCGAACGGCCTGACGCTCGACCGCACATCAACCGCGGGCGTGCCGAAACCGCCGGGCCACAATTCGCACAACATCGCCAGCTCCGGCGCATCCGGCTTCGCCCTCACCGGCTACTGCATCGCGGCCGACCGCGGCTGGATGCCGCGTGCACAGGTGCGCGAACGTACGAGGAACGCACTCGATTTTTTCGCGAACCGTGCGCCGCAGCAGCGTGGCTGGTTCTACCACTGGATGGACTACGGCTCGGGCGAGCGGCGTTGGAACAGCGAAATTTCTTCCATCGATTCGGCGCTTCTGCTGGGCGGCGTTCTCACCGTCAAGCAGTGCTTCAAGGATGACAAAGAGATCGTCGCGCTTGCCGATAAGATCTACGCCCGCGTCGATTTCG
>Ga0307413_10000162_pt1 | contig 18383 bp, 20 predicted proteins | sample DK1Ometagenome_3_FD_203714 | JGI IMG/M metagenome (GOLD analysis project Ga0307413, IMG submission 203714) | Maize rhizosphere microbial communities from greenhouse at UC Davis, California, United States - DK15-O-2 | ecosystem: Host-associated > Plants > Roots > Rhizosphere > Soil | place: USA... | reverse complement strand
TCTTGCCGTAGCAGGTGGCGCCGTACGGGTTGTACTCCATGTCCAGCGCACCGGGCAGGGTCCGGCCGTCACCCGACCAGCCGCCGCCGTGGTCGGAGAAGAAGGTGGCCTGGGCCGCACCGCTGGACCGGTCGGGCAGCGCGAAGTGGTACGCGCCGCGGATCATGCCGACGTTGTACGACCCGTTGTACTGCTGGCCGAAGTACGGGTTGGTGTAACCGGTGCCCTCGGTCGCCTTGACGTAGGCGAACCGCTTGCCCTGGCTCCAGTGGTACGCCCAGTCGACGTTGCCCTGGTAGCTCGACACGTCGATGCCGTAGACCGCCGCCTGGGTGCCGACCTCCGGTGTGTCGATCGGGGTCACCGACGTGCCCTCGTGGCGACGGATCTGCGAACCCATCGGGTGGTTTCCGGTCTTGTCCATCTCGGCGTGGGAGTCCGGTGCGCCGTCCGCGCTCGTCGGCGCGGCGTGTGCCGCGGGGACGAGCCCGGCCAACAGCACCGAGGTGGCCGCCGCGGCGCCGAGCAGGCGGCGCCAGCAGCCGAATGCAGGGGATCTCATGGTTGTGCCCTTCCCAAATGCCCTCACGTCAGCGGCTCACGGTTCGTAGCCGCATGAGTGACGATTGTGAGCGCGCCGAAGACGGTTGTCACCCTGTGCGGTGAATTACTCACGGCAGGTGTCTGACCTGCACGGTTCGACGCGGTACGGGGGCTGTCCGTATTCTTTTTCCCGTCCCGACCGGGGCACCCGCAGGCGACAACCAGAGGTGGATGGGTGCACAGCCCTGATCGGCGCGCCTGGATCATCGACGGGTGGGCGGCCGAACTCTCCCGCACCGGGTACGTGCCCATGGACCGTGCCCGGTTCGTCGCCGAACTCGACCGCCTCACCACCGGTCTGACGGCCGCACTGGTCGATCCCGGGTCCCGACTGGACGCCGTGCACCGGTCCGGCGCCGCGCTGGTGCGGCTGCGGCTGACCAGCCCGGACGCGCTCGCCGCTGGGGTGCGGTTGATCGGCGACAAGCTCCTGGCACTGCTCGACCCGGCCCCCTCGCCGGGCCGGGTGGCCGCGGTGCAGGCAGCGTTCGCCGCCGGGTTCGCCACCGCCCTGCGCGAGCGGATCTTCACCGAGCAGGAGGTGCTGCGCCGGGCCGCGCTGGAGGCCAGGGCCGGCGCGGAGGCGGCGCTGCGGGCCAGCGAGGCCCGGTTCCGGGCGATGTTCGCCGACACCGCCATCGGCATCGGCATCTCCGACATGAACAGCCGGATCATCGAGGTGAACTCGTCGCTGGCGGAGATGTTCGGATACCCGATGGACGACCTGCCCGGCCGGATGGGCGACCTGCTGGTCTTCCCCGACGAGCCGCTCGACCCGCGATCACCGCACGCCGAGCTGCTCGCCGGCCGCCGCGACCACTACCAGACCGAGCAGCGGTTCCGCCGGTCCGACGGCAGTGCACTGTGGACGAACCTGTCGGTGTCGGTGGTCCGCGACGACGCCGGCAGCGCCGAGTACCTGGTCGGCATGCTGCAGGACATCACCGAGCGCCGGGAGCTGCAGCAGCGACTGCGCCACCAGGCCGAGCACGACCCGCTCACCGGCCTGGCCAACCGCGCGGTGTTCACCGAGCGGCTCACCGCCGCCTTCGCCGCCGAAGGGCGCCGCGTGGGGCTCTGCTACCTCGACCTCGACGGCTTCAAGATGATCAACGACAGCCTCGGTCACGACGTCGGCGACCAGCTGCTGGTCGCCGTCGCCGGCCGGCTCGACACGCTCGTCACCGGCGACGAGGGGCTGGTCGCGCGGATGGGCGGCGACGAGTTCGTGGTGCTGATGGAGGACGTGGCCAGTGCTGACGAGGTGGTCACCGTCGCCGAGCGGGTGCTGGCCTGCCTGACCGAACCGGTCCGCATCGGCGGCCACCGGCTGGTGGTGTCCGCCAGTGTCGGCGTGGTCGACCGGCCGGCGGGCGCCGGCACCGCCGCCGAGCTCGTCCGCGACGCCGACGTCACGCTCTACTGGGCCAAGGCCGACGGCAAGAACCGCTGGGCCCGCTACGACCCGCAGCGCAACGCCCGGGAGGTGGCCCGGTTCACGCTGTCCGCCCGGATGCCGGCCGCGCTCGAGCGCGACGAGTTCTACCTGGACTACCAGCCGCTGGTGCGGTTGTCCGACGGCGCCGTGTACGGCGTCGAGGCACTGGTCCGCTGGGCGCACCCGGAGTTCGGCAGGCTCGGCCCCGACCGGTTCATCTCGCTCGCCGAAGAGACCGGGCTGATCTCCCCGCTCGGCCGCTGGGTGCTGGTCGAGGCCTGTCAGCAGGCCCGCCGCTGGGTCGACACGCTCGGCGACCGCGCGCCCAAGGTGAGCGTCAACGTGTCCGCCCGGCAGGTCAACGAGGACGACCTGGTCACCGACCTCGCCGCGATCCTGCACGACTCCGGCATCGACCCGGACCGCATCCAGCTGGAGCTGACCGAGAGCGCGATCATGAGTACCGCGGGCGAGCCGCTGGAGCTGCTGCGCTCGCTCGCAGGCCTGGGCGTGCGCATCGCGATCGACGACTTCGGCACCGGGTACTCCAACCTCGCCTACCTGCGGCACCTGCCGGTGCACTCGCTCAAGCTGGACGGCTCGTTCATGGAGGGACTGCGCGGCCGCTGCGCCGACCCGGTCGACGAGAAGCTGGTGACCACCCTGGTGTCGCTCGCGCACGCGCTGGACCTCGAGGTCATCGCGGAGGGTGTCGAGACGCCCGAGCAGGCCGAGCGGCTGCGGGACATCGGCTGCGACGGGGCGCAGGGCTACCTCTACGCCAGACCCGGCCCGCCCGAGTTGATCGACCGGATGCTGGCCACCTGATGGCCCCCCCGCGCTGGGTTCCCGCCCAGGAGCTGCGCACCGCGCTGGCCGCCGTGCAGGACTGGCTCGACGGCGGCGCCGAACCGCCCCGCACCGACCTGGCCCTCGCGGTCCGGTTGAGCGTGCGCACCCTCGGTCAGGTCGCGCCCGGCGGCAGTGTCGAGGTGCGGGTGCCGCCGTTCGCGGCCACGCAGTGCGTCGAGGGACCGCGGCACACCAGGGGCACTCCGCCGAACGTGGTGGAGACCGACCCGAGGACCTGGCTCGAACTCGCCACCGGCCGCACCGGATGGGCCGACGCGCTCGCCGACGGGCGGATCAACGCCTCCGGAACCCGCGCGGACATCGCCGCCCACCTGCCGATCCTTCGTGACTGAGACCCTGCCCACGCTCGTCACCGCCGGTCCCGGCCCCACCAGCACCTACACTGAGGCGCAACCTCACCCTGCCCGGCTGTCAACCTCGGGAGCACACCGGTGGTCAACGACCAGCCCCGCGAAGAATGCGGAGTCTTCGGCGTCTGGGCCCCCGGTGAGGAGGTTTCCAAACTCACCTACTTCGGGCTCTACGCGCTGCAGCACCGCGGCCAGGAAGCGGCCGGCATCTCCGTCTCCGACGGCAGCCAGATCGTGGTGTTCAAGGACCTCGGGCTCGTCAGCCAGGTCTTCGACGAGCAGGTGCTGGTGTCGCTGCGCGGACACATCGCGGTCGGCCACTGTCGCTACTCCACCACGGGCTCCACCACCTGGGAGAACGCCCAGCCCACGTTCCGCACCACCCGCGCGGGCGGTGGCGTGTCGCTCGGCCACAACGGCAACCTGGTCAACACCGCCGAGCTGCTGGAGCAGGCCCGTGCGCTCGGGGTGCACACCGGCACCGGTGCCACCACCGACTCCGACCTGCTGACCGGTCTGCTCGCCGCGTTCGCGTCCGACCTCGACGGGGACATCGAGAAGGCCGCCCAACGGCTGCTGCCGGGGGTGCGCGGCGCCTACAGCCTGGTGTTCGCCGACGAGTCCACCCTGTACGCAGCCCGCGACGCGCACGGGGTGCGGCCGCTGGTGCTCGGCAGGCTGGAACGCGGCTGGGTGGTGGCCAGCGAGACGGCCGCACTGGACATCGTCGGCGCCTCCTTCGTCCGCGAGGTCGAGCCGGGGGAGCTGCTCGCCATCGACGCCGACGGGCTGCGCAGCTCGCGTTTCGCCACCCCGGAGCCGAAGGGCTGCGTGTTCGAGTACGTGTACCTGGCCCGCCCGGACACCACCATCGCCGGTCGCGGGGTGCACGCGGCCCGCGTGGACATCGGCCGCAGGCTCGCCGAGGAGTGCCCGGCGCAGGCCGACCTGGTCATCCCGGTCCCGGAGTCCGGCACGCCGGCCGCGATCGGCTACGCGCAGGGCTCCGGCATCCCGTACGGCTCCGGCCTGGTCAAGAACGCCTATGTGGGCCGCACCTTCATCCAGCCGTCGCAGACCATCCGCCAGCTCGGCATCCGGCTCAAGCTCAACCCGCTGCGCGACGTCATCCGCGGCAAGCGGCTGGTCGTGGTGGACGACTCGGTCGTGCGCGGCAACACCCAGCGGGCGCTGGTGCGGATGCTGCGCGAGGCGGGCGCCTACGAGGTGCACGTGCGGATCGCCTCGCCGCCGGTGCGCTGGCCGTGTTTCTACGGCATCGACTTCGCCTCCCGTGCCGAGCTGGTCGCCAACGGCCTCGACCTGGACGGCATCCGCCGCTCCATCGGCGCCGACACGCTCGGCTACGTGTCGCTGGACGGACTCATCACGGCCAGCGAGCAGCCGCGCAGCCGGCTGTGTTCGGCCTGCTTCGACGGCGAGTACCCGATTCCGCTGCCGGAGGACGCCCTGATCGGCAAGCACCTGCTGGAAGGTGCCGAGCGCGGGGTCGCCGGCTCCGCGAGCGTGGTCTCGCCGGCCGGGTACGGTGCCGAGGACGCCCTGCAGCGCCCCTGACCCGCAGCCGCCCGCCGTACCCGGCCACACGCAGATCGGACCCAGCACCGTGAACACCCAGCCGAGCCCGCACGCCACCTACGCCGCGGCCGGCGTGGACATCGCAGCCGGGGAGCAGGCGGTCGAGCTGCTGCGACCGCACGCGGCAGCGGCCACCCGACCCGAGGTGCTCGGCGGCATCGGCGGCTTCGCCGGCCTGTTCAAGCTGCGGCTGGACCGTTGGCGGGAACCGGTGCTGGCCGCGTCGACCGACGGCGTCGGCACCAAGATCGCCGTCGCGCAGGCGATGGACGTGCACGACACGGTCGGCCTCGACCTGGTCGCGATGGTGGTCGACGACCTGGTGGTGTGCGGCGCCGAGCCGCTGTTCCTGCAGGACTACGTCGCCGTCGGCAGGGTGGTGCCGGAGAAGATCGCCGCGCTGGTCAAGGGCATCGCCGACGGTTGCAGGCTGGCGGGCTGCGCGCTGCTCGGCGGCGAGACCGCCGAGCACCCCGGCCTGATGGAGGACGGCGCCTACGACCTGTCCGCCACCGGTGTGGGCGTGGTGGAGGCGTCGGCGGTCCTCGGCCCGGACCGGGTCCGGCCCGGTGACGTGGTGATCGGGATGGCCTCCTCCGGACTGCACTCCAACGGTTACTCGCTGGCCAGGCACGTGTTGCTGGACATCGCGAAGATGCCGCTGGGCGGGCACGTCGAGGAGTTCGGCCGCACTCTCGGCGAGGAGCTGCTCGAACCGACCCGGATCTACGCCAAGGACTGCCTGGCGCTCGCCGCGGAGACCGAGGTGCGGACGTTCGCGCACGTCACCGGCGGCGGTCTGGCCGCGAACCTGGCCAGGGTGATCCCGCGCGGCCTGACCGCGGAGCTGTCCCGCGGCAGCTGGACCCCCCAGGCGGTGTTCCACCTGATCGCGCAGCGCGGCCGGGTGGACCGCGGCGAGATGGAACGCACCTTCAACCTCGGCGTCGGCATGGTCGCCGTCGTGTCACCGGAGGACCTTGACCGCGCGCTCGCCGTGCTGACCGCCCGGCACGTGCGGTCGTGGGTGCTCGGCGAGGTGCGACCGGCCGAGGACCCGCAGGCGCCGAGGGTCACGCTGACGGGCGACCATCCCCGGTTCTGACGGCGGGACCTGCTGGTCCCCACCGCCACCCGTGGCCGTCCGTCGTGGAAACCGGGTACGCCACGGCGTGCCGCGTCCGGCATCCTTGATCGGTGGCCGACGACCTGGTGGTGAGCCGCGCCCTGGTGGTCCCGGGCGCCGAGCTCGGCGAGCGGTTCTCCCGTTCGTCCGGTCCCGGCGGGCAGGGCGTGAACACCGCGGACTCGCGGGTCGAGCTGTCCTGGGACGTGGCCGGGTCGCCGTCGCTGCCCGAGCAGCTGCGCGACCGGCTGTTGCAGCGGCTGGCCACCCGGCTGGCCGGCGGCGTCATCACCGTCGCGGCCAGCGAGTACCGCAACCAGTTGGCGAACCGACAGGCCGCAAGGGCTCGGCTCGCCGCACTGCTGCGGGCGGCCGTCGCACCGCCGCCACCGGCCCGCAGGGCGACCGTCCCGACCAGGGGCGCACGGGAACGCCGGTTGGAATCCAAACGGCGGCGCTCCCACACCAAGCGCAACCGCCGGATCGGCGGGCACGACGACTGACCCCGCCTCCCGGCCGGGAGGCGGGCATGCAGTCGAACGGGTCAGGGCTGCCGGAACCCGGCGCCCGACCCGTGGTGGTCAGCGATGATCAGCGACGACGACTGATGTAGTCGCCGTCGTCCTCGTCGTCCGGGGAGTCGTCCCGATCGGACCCACTGCCCGGACTGTTGGACAGCTCGCGCTGCAAAGCATCGAAGTCCGTGGAGTGAGAGCTGTACTTGAGCTCCCTCGCCACCTTCGTCTGCTTGGCCTTCGCTCGGCCGCGCCCCATGGCTCGACCCCCTCGCACAAGGACGGGGCGGCCGGGGGAATCGGCGGCCCCGCTCGGATTCGACAACAGGTTCCTGTGACTACCGTACCGTGCCGCCCCACCGGATTGCGACGCGGCACTGTCAGGCGGGCTCGACATGTGGGCGCCCGATCGGCCGGTCATCGGTGCGGGACCGTGTCGTGACACGATGCGAAGATGCCCCGTCCGTTCGTTGCCTACCTCCGGGTGTACGAACCGCTGTCCAGCTTTGACGCACCGTTGTCGAATCTCATCGGCGAAGCCCTGGCGAGTGGTCGACTAGACCCGGCGGCGGCCGGCGAGCGGGAGCGCGAACTGTGGTTCAGATCACAGTTTACCGCGCCGGTGACGGCGCTACCCGGCGAGTTCCCGGACGGCAGCCCGCGCCCGATCAGCGCCGCGGACATCATGGTGCTCGACTCGGCCGAGGTCGCGCCGGGCGTGGCCACGGTCGGCAAGGGCCCGCTGGTGTGCCCGCTGGACCTGCGCGCCCGCTGTGCCGCGGCGATGGTCGGCTTTCTCGCCACCGCCTCGCCGGTACTGCGCGACACGGTGCTGACCGCGTCCCCCGAGGCGCTGCGCGAGCAGGCCACCCGGGTGCTGTCCGAGCTGCCCGCCGGCGCCGTGCACGTGGTCTCGACGACCTGGACCGTGCCGCTGCCGTGGTTCGTCATCACCGACCCTGCACACCGGCACCTGGTGCTCGCGCCGCGCGAGGACGCGCGCAGGCGGGTGGCGTGGCGGGTGCCGATCGGCGACGCGATGAGCCGGGTGGAGCGGGCCAGGGTGCTCGCCCAGCAGACCTTCGGCGACGACGGGCCGACCAAGGTCCTCGAGGACACCGGCCGCTGGCTGGAGCACTTCAACACCGAGTCCGCGGTCGAGCTGGACTACGGCGGCCTGGTGCAGCTGCTGGACGACGACGAACTGCGCGGGGACACCTCGGCCGAGGACGTCCACGCGATCGTCACCGCGCTGGAGCGCGGCGACGGCGCGGAGATCGCCGTCCGGTTCGAGAAGCTGCGCGACTTCTGGTCGGAGCTGGCGCTGCGCGAGCGGTTCAGCTGACCGACGGGGCCGACCGGGCGCGGGGACGGTGGCTGGGGACCGTCCCCGCACCCGGCCAGGACTAGACGAACTGCAGGCCGTAGTCCCAGCAGAAGGGCTGGAAGTTCGCCGGGCCGTCGCGCAGCGCGTTCAGCACCAGCTGCATGGTCGGACCGTCGTTGAACACACCCACGTGCCCGGCCGCGTCCCACGGGCAGCGGTCCTGCAGCACGATGTTGTTCACGGTGGCCCCGGCGAGGCGCTGGCTGGTGTACGGCGTCACCACGGTGTCCCAGATCGTGGAGATGACGGTGTAGCGCGGCCCGGCCGGCACGGTGTTGCCGTCCGCCCACAGCTGTGCGGTGTACGCGCTGTACTTCTGCTGGTCCAGCACGCCGGGGAACTGCAGGACGTTGGCCACGTCGGTGGCGAAGCCCAGCCAGCGCAGGTCCTCGGCGAGCTCGACGATGCCGTTCAGGTCGGTGCCGTGCGAGCTGGGCGCGATGCCGACGTAGTGCGCGACCTTGCCGGCGTTGCCCATCCGCTTCATCCACCACATCGGCACGCTGCCGCCCTGGGAGTGGCCGACGATGTCGACCTTCGCCGCGCCGGTGCTGCTGCGCACCCGGTTGACGAACGCGTCCAGCTCGCCGGCCGAGGCGGTGATCGCGCCGAGGCCGCCGATCCGTCCCAGGGACGGCGCGGTCATGCCGTAGTTCATCGCGTAGACGCAGTAGCCGGCGTTCTTCAGCCGCGGCGAGAGCTTGACGAAGTTGGCGCCGATGTTGGCGAAGGTGCCGGGCAGCAGGATCACCGGGTTCGGCCGGGTCGCGGACGGTTGGCAGGTCCAGTCGTTGGCGCCGGGCACCGAGTTCGGCGAGTAGAGGTAGGCGTGGACCGCGTCGGCCAGCCCACCCTCGGGCAGTGCTGCCGCGTGCGCGGGTGCCGCGGTGGTGGCGAGAAGGGCGAGGGTGGTGCCGACGGCGGCCAGGCCACCGAGGGCTCGACGAGCGATGCAGGGAATCGCCCTCATGTAAACCTCCGGGTCACAGGTCATTTACTCAGCGGTAATGTGAGCTGTGACTCATCCTGCGGCACGGCGGTCGGAAAACGTTTGGCACAGTGGCCAAACTTGTCTGTTCATCGTTGTCCGCCGGGACAACGCCTCGTGATGTCGCCGGCTATTCGCGCAGGGCGTCGCTCAGCGTCTCGACCAGCGCCGAGGTCGGGCGCATCAGGCCGACCGGCACCCCGCCGCCGAGCACCGGCGGTCCGACCAGCTCCGCGGGCGGGTCGGCGTCGCCGAAGACCCCCAGCGCAAACAGGGCGGCCACCACCGTCGGCAGCCGGGCCCGCTCCGCTCCGTCGTCGATCTTGATCGCGACCGCCGTGCCGTCCGGCAGCGCGAACCCGTGCACGCCCTCCGCGCCGCCCTTGACCAGCAGCCCCGGCAGCGTCGTCATCAGCTCCGTGTCCTGCCGACCGGTGCCGCCGACCAGGTACGGATGGGCTCGCATCGAGTCGGCGATGAGCCGCGGCTGCGTCCCCTCCGGCGCGGCGATCAGCCGGCCGTAGACCAGCGCCAGCTCGACGAGTGTCAACGCGAACAGCGGCAGGCCGCAGCCGTCCACCGCGACCAGGCGCTCACCGGAGTGGCCGGTCAGCTCGGCGATCGACACCGCGACCGCCTCGCACAGCGGGTGCTCGGGCGAGTCGTAGGCATCGATCGGCCAGCCCAGCTGCACGCACGTGGCGAGCATCGTGGCGTGCTTGCCGGAGCAGTTCATCGCCGCCCGCCGCATCGGCAGCCCGGCCGCGGCGGCGGCGTTGCGCGCGGTGTCGTCCATCGGGTGCGCAGGCGGACAGAGCAGGTCGTCCTCGGTGAGACCGTGCCTGGCCAGCAGGTCCAGCACGCGCGCCACGTGCGTGGGCTCGCCGCTGTGCGAGGCGCAGCCGATCGCCACGTCGGCGGGGTCGTCCAGGACCAGGCCGGCCCGCATCATGCCGAGCAGCTGGGCGGGCTTGTTCGACGAGCGGGTGAGGACGGGCTCGTCCACAACGCCGAGCGCCACCTGCACCGTGCCGTCCGGCGCGAGCACCACCAGCGACCCGCGGTGGACGGACTCGACGACGCCGGAGCGGACCGCTTCGACCAGGATCGGGTTCAGCCGTCCTCCCCGGCCCGGGGCTCTGCCGGATCGGCGGTAGCCAGCTGCGCGGCGAGCAGGTCGTCCACCGACGCGCTGCCGGCCCGGTACCTGTCCGCGATGTGCTCGTTGAGCCGGTCCATCACCTGCTGCACCTCGCGACGGCGTCGCGACACCGAGTTCTCCTCGGCGATGTAGGTCGTCAGGGCCAGCTCCAGCCGCTCGTCGGCGAGCGTCGGCACGTCGGACAGGTCCGCGTCGGACACCAGCGCCTCGACGTGCCGGCGGTGCGCCTCCGCCCGCGACGGCTCGACGGTCTGGTGCCGGCCCGAGCCGGCCGGCGCGGTGCCCACCGCGTTGTCGGCGAGGATCTCGGCCAGCTGCTCCACAACGGACACCGGGTCGCCGCTGGCCCGCCGACGCTGCTCGGCCCGCACGATGTCGATCCGCGCGTGCAGCAGCCTGCGCAGGTACGACAGGTCGGTCTCCTCCTGAGCGGCCTCGTCACGGCGCGCGCGCACGTCCGCCAACCCCAGCTGATCCAGACCGTCGGTGTAGTCCGGGGCCAGGACGCGGTCGATTCGTCGGCGACCGCCCGGTCGGACTTCGATCATGTGAACATCTTCCGCCAGTTCGGCCATCGGCGCTACGCCGCCCGGCGAACGCCCAGCAGCGCCCGCGCCTCGTCGGGGGTCAGCGGCGGCCGCTGGGCGATCCGCGCCACCCCGGACGCGCGTGCCACCAGCTGCGCGTTGTCCTTGACCCGCTCCCCACGCGCGTAGCTGATGGTGTCCTCCATCCCGACCCGGACGTGTCCGCCCGCGGACAGCGCGGCGAGCAGCACCGGCAGCGTGCTGCGGCCGACACCGGTCGCGGAGAAGGTGGCGCCCGCCGGGATCGCCCGCAGTGCGGCGGCGAGCGTCTCGGTGTCACCCGGCATCCCGCCCGGCACCCCCATCACCAGATCGACGTGCACGTGCCCGCCGGCCGGCAGGCCGTGCTCGTCGAGCAGCCTTCGCAGCGAGGTCAGCTGACCGAGGTCGAAGATCTCGTACTCGGGCACGATCGCGCGCTCCTGCATGCGCTTGTGCAGCTCGACGATGAACTCCCAGCGGTTCAGGAACACGTCGTCGCCGAAGTTGACGGTGCCCATGGTGCAGCTCGCCGAGTCCGGCATGGCGTCGAGCACCCGCAGCCGGTGCTCCTCCGGGTCGGTCACCGCGCCGCCGGTGGACAGCTGCACCACCAGGCCGGTCTGCTCGCGCAACGCCTGGACGGTGTCCGCCAGCCGCACCGGGTCCAGGCTCGGCCGGGCGTCGTCGTCGCGGATGTGCACGTGGACCATCGCGGCGCCGACCCGCTCGCAGTCCTTCGCGGTGGTGACCAGCTCGTCCAGGGTGACCGGCAGGTTCGGCACGGCGGCCTTCTCCAGCTCGGCCCCGGTCGGCGCGACGGTGATCAGGGTGCCGGTCGACATGGACGTTGACATGCCCGCGATCCTGTCACAGCGGCGCGAAGCGACGGCAGGGCCGGGCGGGTGGCATGTCAGCCGCGCAACCCCCGCGCCGCGGCGCGCCCGGGACCGACGGTGTCGGGCAGCACGGTGTCCTCGTCGATCGCGGCCTGGACCCGCTCGTCGCCGTCGCCGGCGACGAGTTCGGCGTCCGCCGGCACCGACCGCTTCACCAGGGCGAGTGCGATCGGGCCGAGCTCGTGGTGGCGGGCCACCGTGCCGACCCGGCCGACAACCCGCTCACCGTCACGGATCGGGTCTCCCGTGGCCGGCAGCACCTCGGGCGAGCCGTCCAGGTGCAGCAGCACCAGCCGGCGCGGCGGACGGCCGATGTTGTGCACCTTGGACACCGTCTCCTGACCGCGGTAGCAACCCTTGGCCACGTGCGCGGCGGACGGCACCCAGTTCACCTCGTGCGGGATGGTTCTGTCGTCGGTGTCCAGCCCGGCACGCGGGCGGACCGACTCGACCCGCATCGCCTCGAAGCCCCAGCTGCCCATCGGACGGGCACCGGCCCCGGTGAGTCGCCGCCACCAGTCCACGAGCGCCGTCCTCGGCACCAGCAGGTCGGCGGAGTCCTTGCCGGGCCACGGCATCCGCCGTACCACCACGCCGTCGGCGACGGCCGTCGCGTAGGCGCCGTCCGGCACGGGCAGACCGACCGAGGCCAGCAGCTCGGCGGTCCTCGGACCGACCAGCGTCAGCACCGCGCGGTCCGCCGTCGCGTCTGTGATGTCCACTTCGGACCAGAAGCGCATCGCGACGAGGTAGTCCAGCAGGCTCTGCCGGCCCTTGCCGATCGCCGCCGCGGTGCTCGCGCCGGCCTCGGTGTCCAACCACACCGCGCCGTCGGCGTAGCCGAGCACCAGGTGCGCGTCCACCCGGCCCTGGCTGTCCAGCACCAGCGCCTCGGTGCCGCCGCCCTCGGGCAGTTCGGTGAGGTGCTGTGACAGTACGAGGTGCAGCCAGGACAGGCGGTCCTTGCCGGTCACCGCGATCACCTCGCGGTGCGAGCGGTCGACCACCGCCACCGTCCGCGCGGCGGCACGCTGCTCGGCGAACGGGTCACCGAAGTGCCACGGCACGGCGGCGTCGAGCGAGCCGGTGCCGTCGGGGCCGTCGGTCTGGTCGGTCTGGTCGGCGATCGCGCCGGACAGTCCGAGAATCGGAGACCCGGTCATCGGCCGGCCTCGCAGTCCGCGCAGGTGCCGGACAGTGCCAGGTGGCACGCGTCCAGGTCGAAGGCGAAGCGGGTGTGCAGCGTCGCGGTCAACTCGGCCATCAGCTCGGTGGGCACCTCGGTCACCCGGCCGCACCGGTGGCACACCAGGTGCAGGTGCTCGTGTTCGTGCGCGGAGTAGGTCGGCGCGCCGTGTCCGAGGTGGGTGTGGCGCACCACGCCCAGTTCCTCGAGCAGCTCCAGCGAGCGGTAGATGGTCGTGATGTTGACCGTCGGCGTCGTCCGCTGGACATGCTGGCAGATCTGTTCCGGGGTGGCGTGGCCGAGGGCGAGAAGCGCGTCCAGCACCAGCTGCCGCTGCGGCGTCATCCGCAGCCCGCGCCGGTGCAGCGTCTCGCGCAGGGCGGTGCGCCCGTGGGGAACGCTCCCATCTGGGGTGCTCACCGCACCGATGGTAGGCGCCGTGCGGCAGTAGGCTCGACGGCATGCGCGTCCTGGTGATGATTGACGGCGGGACCGGCGCGGTCACCGTCGCTGACCCCGATCTCCCGCAACTGCGAGTCGACGAGCTCGGCGTGCTGCGCGGCGACGGGGTGTTCGAGACGATCCTGGTGGTCGACGGCCGTCCGCGGGAGCTCGACCCGCACCTGGACCGGCTCGACCGGTCCGCCGCGATGCTGCAGCTGCCGCGTCCGGACCGGGCCGCCTACCGGCGGGCCGTCGCCGAGGTGCTGGACCGGTGGCCGACCGGTGAGGTGGCGCTGCGGCTGGTGCACACCAGGGGACTGGAGTCCGGCGGCGCGCCGACCGGCTTCGCGCTCGCCAGCGAGGTGGCGCCCAAGGTCCGCGTCGCCCGGGAGACCGGGGTCGCGGTGCTCACCCTGGACCGCGGCTACCACCCGGACGTCGTGGCCGCCTCGCCGTGGCTGCTGCTCGGCGCGAAGACGCTGTCCTACGCGGTGAACATGGCAGCCATCCGCCACGCCGAACTGCATGGCGCGGACGACGTGATCTTCCTGGCCGCGGACGGCTCGGTGCTGGAGGGCCCGACCTCCACCGTGGTGGTGGTACACGGCCGGACGCTGCGCACCACACCGGCCAGCGTCGGCATCCTGCCCGGCACCACGCAGGCGGCGCTGTTCCGTGCCGCGGAGTCGGCCGGACTCTTCACCAAGGTGGAGCCGCTGACCACCGCCGACCTCTTCGACGCGGACGGCGTGTTCCTGGCGTCCAGCGTCCGGCGGGTGACCCGGGTGCACACGATCAACGGTGAGTCTCTTGTGGACTCCTCGGAGCTGCACGGCGAGCTGGCCTCGATGTACGAAGGGCTCTACCGCTGACCCGTCCGTACCGTCGATCGTTCGGGCCGTGAATCGTCCGACCTGGAATCGGTGGGTGGACCGAATCGTCGGTCAGCCCACGATTCGCTTCAGATGCGCGGACGTGTGCGGCTGCATCGGCTGGCCGACCATCGCCCGCTCCTCCACGTAGGCCAGGTCGCCGCCCTGCACGAGGCCGTACAGCCGCTTGGCGCCGGTGACCTCCTTCGCCGAGGCCGTCCGCGACACCAGGTCGGTGCTGAGCTCCCACGCCGTCGTCGAGTGCGGCGTGCCGTAGTAGACCTCGATGATGCCGCTGGCGTGCGCGAGCAGCACCTCGATGGTGTCGTCCGGCTTCGGCCGCCACCAGCCGACCTCGCGCGCCGCCGGTCGGATCACCACACCGTCGGCGTCCAGCAGCCAGGCCCGGGCCTCGTAGCTCAGGAACGGCCGGCCGTCGTGCGCGAAGGTGATCTGCTGGCCGTAGCGCTGCGGCGAGTCGATCGTCGGGTAGACCACCTCGCCCTCCCCGCGCCACACGCCGACCAGCGGCAGCAGCGCCAGGCACGCCGGGTTCAGGTCCGGGCCCTCGCGCAGGTTCGCGGTGTCCGCCGGGATCGGCAGGTCGTCGAACTGCGGCAGGTTGCGCGCCCCGGTCACCTCGGCCCGCTCGGCCGCCGCCCGCAGCGCCGCGTCGCCGCTGCCCGGGAGCAGCCCGTCGAGCTCGTCACCGGCGGACATCAACGCTCCGCGGTGTAGAGGCGGTACGCGACAAGTCCGGCGATGCCGGTGCAGGCGACACTGGCGACGAGCAGCAGCGCGGTGAAGATGACGTCCACGGACGCCGAGGATAGTCGTGGCTCGTCCGCCCCAGCCGCCGGACCGCGAGTGACCGGACCCGGATGCTCGGACAACCGAGCACCCGGGTCCTTTGTCTGTCCGGGTCACCTCACCGAGATGGACACCGCGTGCAGGCCCGGCCCGGCGGCGCTGACCTGCGCCGACCCGTTGCCGGTGCGGTGCAGCGCGCGCACCGTCCAGTCGCCGGGAGCGGCGAAGAACCGGAAGTCGCCCTCCTTGGAGGACACCACCTCCGCGGTGAACTCACCGGTCGAGTCCAGTAACCGCACGAACGCGCCGTCCACCGGCGTGCCGTTCGCGGTCACCTTGCCCTGCAGCACGATCTCCTTGCCGGGATCCACGCTGGCCGGCAGGGGGGTGCCCTGCGCGGGTGCGCCACATCCGTCGGACATGGGTGCCCTCCTTACCTCGAGCCGGTCTCCACCGGCACACCGACGAGCGAGCCGTACTCGGTCCAGGAACCGTCGTAGTTCTTCACGTCCGCGTAGCCGAGCAGCTCGTGCAGCGCGAACCAGGTGTGCGAGGAGCGCTCACCGATGCGGCAGTAGGCGATGGTCGCCTTGCCCTCGTCGATACCCGCCTCCTGGTACAGCGCCCGCAGCTCGTCGTCGGAGCGGAACGTGCCGTCCTCGTTGGCCGCCTTGCTCCACGGCACGTTGATCGCCGACGGGATGTGGCCGGCCCGCTGAGCCTGCTCCTGCGGCAGGTGCGCGGGCGCGAGCAGCTTGCCGGAGAACTCGTCCGGCGAGCGCACGTCCACCAGGTTCTTGGTGTTGATCGCGTCGACCACCTCGTCGCGGAACGCGCGCAGGGTGAGGTCCTGGTCCTTGGCGGTGTAGTTGGTGGCGTCGCGGACGACCTCGTCCTTGTCCAGCGGCCTGCCGTCCAGCTCCCACTTCTTGCGACCGCCGTCGAGCAGCTTCACCGCGTCGTGGCCGTACAGCTTGAAGTACCAGTACGCGTACGCGGCGAACCAGTTGTTGTTGCCGCCGTACAGGATCACCGTGTCGTCGTTGCCGATGCCCTTGCTGGACAGCAGCGCGTCGAACCCGGCACGGTCCACGAAGTCGCGGCGCACCTGGTCCTGCAGCTCGGTCTTCCAGTCGATCTTCACGGCGCCGGGGATGTGCCCCGTGTCGTACGCCGCGGTGTCCTCATCGACCTCGACGAACACCACCCCGGGCGTGTCGAGGTTGTCCTCGGCCCACTGGGCCGACACCAGAACGTTGTCGCGGCTCATCGAGCGGTACTCGCTTTCTCTTTCACGGGAAGGACTCTGTGGATGATCAGGTAGGTCTCGCAGCCGAGGCAGTAGCCGAAGGCGGCGTTGAGCAACGCCGCGACCAGAGCGGCTGCGGTGGCCAACACGCCGAGCGGCTCCGGGCCGAGCGCATAACCGAGCGTGCCGAGGACACCGAACAGGAACCCGACGCCCTGCGCGAACCGCAGCGGCGCCACGTCCTCACGCTTGTCGGTCGGCCCGAGCCGCGGCGCGACCAGCCGCCGGTACAGCACCGAGTACGGCGCGGCCGTGAACGACACGAACGCGCCGACGGCGAACACCGCCGTCTGCGCCGCGAGCAGCGGCCAGAACCCGGTGACCAGGACGCCGGCCAGCACGGCGGCGGTGATCCAGGCGGAGTACCGCGGACCACGCGGATCGACCTGCTGCCCGGCGGAGTGCACTGACAAGACGGCTCCTGACATCGGTGCTGGGGCTGTGGATTCCACGGATGTGGACACGCCGGTGCGGCTGACGGCCGCGAACCACCTGGTCAGGAGTGACAGAGGCTGCTGCGCACGCGGCAGAGATCCACCGCGAGTCGTCTGGTGAGCAGGGCAGCCATGTCGCAGAGGGTACCGGCAGCGTCTACCTCTCGGGAGGGTCGTCCATCGGCTGGGACACCGCCCCGCGCGGGAACGGACGGGCGTGATCAGGCCGCGGGCAGGTGCGGACGCAGCGCGTCCAACAGGGTCGCCCGGTTCGGTATCCCACGCACCCGGGCCAGCTCGGTGCCGTGGGCGTCCACCGCCAGCGTGGTCGGCGTGCTGAGTACCGCGACCGCCTTCGCCAGGTCCGGTCGATCGGTCACGTCCAGCTCGGCGTGGTGCAGGCCGGCGGTGCGGTCGGCCAGTTCGGCCAGCAGCGTCCGGGCCTGCCGGCACGGCGCGCAGAAGGTGGTGGACACCTGGACCAGGGTCACGGCCGGGTGCGGCGCGAGCAGCGCCCGGACCTCGTCCGGCAGGGTGGAGGCGCTGGTCACGGCATGGACCCGGCCTTGCCGGGCCCGCCACAGGACGCCGAGTGCGGTCGCCACCGCGAGCGCTCCGAGCACCACCCAGACACCGGTCATCGGCGTCGAGGCTACGCCTGTGGCGGCGTCAGCCGGACCCGGTGAGCCGCACGTCGTTCACCCGGCCACCGATCGTCAGCAGCCCGTCGTCGGTCACCCCCACCGAGGTCGGCGTGACGTTGAACGGCAGCTGACCAGGCTGGATCGTCACCCCGAACAGCGGCAGGATCGCCTGCTGGACGGCCTGTGGCAGCTCGGCGCCGCTGAACGGACCGCTGCGCACGGCGAGCCGCTTCGGCGTCACCGTGATGGCGCCGTCGGCCACCGAGATGATCGCGAACACGTCGATGTCGGTCTTGTCGCCCCCGACGGTCACGGTCGCGCCGAGCTTCACCCCGGCCGTGCCGCCGCTCTCGTCCGCCACCTGTTCACCCGACGGTTTCTCCGCCGCCGGGTCGGCCACGAACTCCTCACTGACGGCGGCGACGCGCAGATCGGCGATCGACGGCCCGGACGAGGAGGTGTTGCGCTGGATCACCCGGTTCACGTCGGTGGCCTTGACCTTGATCTTGCCCTCGGCCTCTCCGACGACGACGTCCTTGGCCGTGCCGGACAGCAACGACGACAGTGGAGCGGCCACGTCGAACAGATCTGCCTCGACGGTGGTGTCGGTGAGCGTGTCCAGCACCGGGATGCCGTTCGCCTCGACCTTGATCACCTGGTACTCGCCGGACACGGCCTGGGCGAGGAAGGAGAACCCGCCCACCTTCACCGACGGGTCGTCGGCCAGGCCGAACGTGGTCCGGGCCCGCTTCGACACCTGGTACTCGAACAGCGCGGCGGCACCGAAATCGGCGGCCACCAGCAGTCCGAGGAGGACCACGAACCCCACGACGAGGCGCCGCAGCCACCGCCTGCGGGGACGGGGCCGGGCGGTCTGGTCGACATTCGCGGTTCTGCTCATCACACTCAAGTCTGACCCAGCGCCCTTGCATCGGCCGCCACGGGGTGACATGGTCGTGGACACCAGTGCCCGACGGCGCGCACGGTCAGTTTCCGTTGCGGTCGCCCTGCGTCGAGGTCACCGGCTTCCATCAGGTCGAACCAGCGGATCCGGATACCTCCGTCGAACGCGGAGCGTGACCTGAGAGGCGGTTCAACCGTGAGCCTCGACCTGCTGCTGCTCACCGCCGACCCCGTGCCGGGCCAGGTGCTGCCGTCCCTGACGCTGCTGCCGCACA
>Ga0307413_10000161_pt1 | contig 18416 bp, 17 predicted proteins | sample DK1Ometagenome_3_FD_203714 | JGI IMG/M metagenome (GOLD analysis project Ga0307413, IMG submission 203714) | Maize rhizosphere microbial communities from greenhouse at UC Davis, California, United States - DK15-O-2 | ecosystem: Host-associated > Plants > Roots > Rhizosphere > Soil | place: USA... | reverse complement strand
GGTCGCCGTCGCCGCGATGCCGCTACGCCGACACACCCCGTTCATCGCCGTACTGATCACCGTGCCCGGCTTCTTCGTCGGCTGGTCGCAACTCGCCGCGATGATCGCGCTCGGCACCCTCGCCCACCGTCACTTGTGGACCTGGCGGACGAAGGTCGGCGCGCTCCTGGTCGCCGTGTGCCGCTACGTGCTGTGGCCGTGGGAGGACTTCCTCGAGCAGAGCTGGCGGGAGCACCTGCTCGCGGTGGTCTACGCGGTGACCGTCGCGGCCATGCCGGTGGCGATCGGCATGCTGATCACCATTCGGGTCCAGCTGTCCGAACGGGTGCGCGAGCTGGCCGCGAGCCGGGAACGCGAACGTGAGCTGCACGCCGAGAACGTCCGCTCCGCCGAACGCGCCCGACTCGCCCGCGAGATGCACGACGTGGTCTCGCACCAGGTGACGCTGATCGCCATGCAGGCCGGCGCGCTTCGAGTGTCCACATCGGATCCGACGACCCGGCAGGCGGCGGAGGCGATCCGCCAGCTCAGCACCAGGACCCTGGAAGAGCTGCGCGAGCTGGTCGGTGTGCTGCGATCCGGCGACGAGGACGGCCAACCGGGACTGGAGTCGATCAGCACCCTGGTGCGCTCCAGCGACGTGCCGATCCAGGTGCGGATGGAGGCGGCGCCGCAGCAGGTGCCGACCGAGGTGTCGCAGGCGGCGTTCCGCACCATCCAGGAGGCACTCACCAACGTCCGCAAGCACGCGGGCGGGGTCGGCGCGTCGGTGCTGGTCCGATGCACCGGAGACACGCTGCTCGTCGAGGTGCGCAACGACCGGCCGCTGCGGATCCCGATCGAACTGCCGTCCGGCGGACACGGTCTGCTCGGACTGCGGGAGCGGGCCGGGTTGCTCGGTGGCACGTTCCACGCCGGACCCACCCCGGAGGGCGGGTTCGAGGTGGCGGCGAACTACCCGATCTGAGCTGCGGCGCGGAGCGTCAGAGGCCGCGCTTCTCGCGCAGCCGGGCCAGCGCCTCGTTCAGGATCGCCTGACCGTCCTCATCGGACCGACGTTCCTTCACGTAGGCCAGATGGGTCTTGTACGGCTCGGTCCGCGGAGCCTTCGGCGGCTCCTCCTTGTCCTGCCCCGAGGGCAGACCGCAGCGCGGGCAGTCCCACGACTCCGGCAGCTCGGCGTCGACCGCGAAGTGCGGACGGGACTCGTGCCCGTTGGCGCACCAGTACGACACCTTGCGCCGAGGCGCGGACTCGCCGCGCTCCGACTCGCCCATCGGACCTGCTCCAACGCGGGTTCCGCGGATCGCGTTGCCACCGGCCATCGACTGTCACACCCCACTGCGGATTCGGCCGCGCCCCGGAAGAGCACGGCGTCCAATCATGTCCCGGCAGCCCAGCTCGCCGGGCGCCGGAAATCGGGAACTAGACCTTGATCAGCAGGCCGAGACCGATCACGCAGATCACCCAGACCGCGCCGACGAACAGCGTCATGCGGTCCAGGTTCTTCTCCGCGACGCTCGAACCGGACAGGCTCGACTGCATTCCGCCACCGAACAGCGAGGAGAGGCCGCCGCCACGCCCGCGGTGCAGCAACACCAGCAGGATGAGCAGCAAGCTCGTGACCACCACACCGATCTGCAGAGCCGTTTCCATCGCGTCCTCGCTGTCGAAACCACAGGAAAGCACAGGCTACCGGTTGGCCCCGGGCATCCGGGGAGCAGCCCCGCCTCACCAGTTACCAGGCGACCACCGCCCACCCGGCCGAGCTACCAGCCGGCGGCCAGGGCGCAGAGCTTGGCGAACTCGTCGCCGTCCAGGCTGGCCCCGCCGACGAGCGCGCCGTCGATGTCGGGCTGCGCCACCAACTCGGCGATGTTCCCGGACTTCACCGACCCGCCGTAGAGCACCCGCACCTCGGCGGCGGTCGCCGCGTCGTACAGCTCGGCGAGCTTCGCCCGCAGCGCCGCGCACACCTGCTGCGCGTCCGCCGCGGTGGCCACCCGGCCGGTGCCGATCGCCCACACCGGCTCGTAGGCCACCACCACGCCGCGCACCTGGTCGGCCTTGAGCCCCTTGAGGCCCGCGGCCAACTGCGCGGTGCAGTGCTCGACGTGCTCGCCCGCCTGTCGGACCTCGATCCGCTCACCGAGGCAGAAGATCGGCGTGATGCCGTGCTTGATCGCGGCCCTGACCTTGGTGTTGACCAGCTCGTCGCTCTCCGCGTGGTACTCGCGGCGCTCGGAGTGGCCGACCGTGACGTAGGAGCAGCCGAGCTTCGCCAGCATCACGCCGGACACGTCACCGGTGTAGGCGCCGGAGTCGCGCGGCGACAGGTCCTGCGCGCCGTAGGTGAGCAGCAGCTTGTCGCCGTCGACCAGGGTCTGCACACTGCGGATGTCGGTGAACGGCGGCAGTACGGCGACGTCGACCTTGGCGTAGTACTTCTCCGGCAGCGCGAAGGCGATCTTCTGCACCAGGGCGATGGCCTCGAGGTGGTTGAGGTTCATCTTCCAGTTGCCGGCGATGAAGGTCTTGCGGCTCATCGCTCTCCCTCACTGCGCTCGGTCGGCGCTTCGCGCAAGCGCCGTGTCGATGACTCGCTCACGCGCTCGCTCATCGGTCCAGCACCGCCACGCCGGGCAGCTCCTTGCCCTCGAGGAACTCCAGCGAGGCGCCGCCGCCGGTGGAGATGTGCGAGAAGCCGCTGCCGTCCTCCGCGCCGATGCCGAGCTGGCGCACCGCCGCCGCGCTGTCCCCGCCGCCGACCACGCTGAACGCGCCGGCCGAGGTGGCACCGATGATCGCCCTCGCGACCCCTTCGGTGCCGGCCGCGAACGGTGCCAGCTCGAACACGCCCATCGGACCGTTCCAGAACACGGTCCTCGCGTTGGACAGCACGTCGGCGTAGCGCTCCACCGTGATCGGGCCGATGTCCAGGCCCTTCCAGGCGGGCCGGATGTTCGCCGCGAGCACCGTCTCGGTGTCGGCCTCGGCGGAGAGGTCGTCGGCGATCACCACGTCGGCCGGCAGCAGGATCTTGTCCCCCGCCTCGCCGAGCAGCCGCTTGCAGGTGTCGATCATGTCGGCCTCGAGCAGCGAGTCGCCGACCCCGAAGCCCTGCGCGGCGAGGAACGTGAAGCACATGCCGCCGCCGACCAGCAGGTGGTCGACGGTGGGCAGCAATCGCTCGATCACCGCGAGCTTGTCCGACACCTTGGATCCGCCGAGCACCACCACGTACGGCCGCTCCGGGTCGCCGGTCAGCGTGCGCAGCACGTCCAGCTCGGCCAGCACCAGTCCGCCCGCGTAGGCGGGCAGCCGCTCGGCGATCTCGTACACCGAGGCCTGTTCGCGGTGCACCACACCGAACCCGTCGGACACGAAGGCGTCGGCGAGACCGGCCAGCTCGGTGGCCAGCTCGGTCCGCTCACCGGCGTCCTTGCTGGTCTCCCTCGGATCGAACCGGACGTTCTCCAGAACCGCGACCTGGCCGTCGGCGAGCCCGGCGGCGGTCTCCCGCGCCGAGTCGCCGACCAGGTCGGTGGCGAACGCGACCGGCGCGCCGAGCAGCTCACCGAGCCGCTCGGCCACCGGCGCCAGCGAGTACTTCTCCTGCGGGGTGCCGGCCGGCCGGCCGAGGTGGGCGGTGACCAGCACCCTCGCCCCGGCCTCGGTCAGCTTCGCGATGGTCGGCACCGAGGCGCGGATCCGACCGTCGTCGGTGATCCGACCGCCCTCCAGCGGCACGTTCAGGTCGCTGCGGACCAGCACCCGCTTGCCGCTGAGACTTCCCGCGCCGTCTCCGATCAGATCGTCGAGAGTGTTCACAGCTTGGACGCCACCAATGCGGTGAGGTCGGCGAGACGGTTGGAGTAGCCCCACTCGTTGTCGTACCAGCCGACGACCTTGACCTGGTTGTCGATGACCTTGGTCAGCGGCGCGTCGTAGATGCAGGACGCCGGGTCGGTGACGATGTCGGTGGAGACGATCGCCTCGGTGTTGTAGCGCAGAATGCCCTTCAGCGGGCCCTCCGCGGCGGCCGCGAACGCCGCGTTGACCTCCTCCACCGAGGTGTCCCGGGAGACCACGACGGTCAGGTCGGTGGCCGAACCGGTCGGCACCGGCACCCGCAGCGCGTAGCCGTCGAGCTTGCCCTTCAACTCCGGCAGGACCAGACCGATCGCCTTCGCCGCACCGGTCGAGGTGGGCACGATGTTCAGCGCAGCCGCCCGCGCCCTGCGCAGGTCCTTGTGCGGCGCGTCCTGCAGGTTCTGGTCCTGGGTGTAGGCGTGGATCGTGGTCATCAGACCGCGCTCGATGGTGAAGGTGTCGTGCAGGACCTTGGCCAGCGGGGCGAGGCAGTTCGTGGTGCAGGACGCGTTCGAGATCACCGTCTGCGAACCGTCGTACCTGTCCTCGTTCGCGCCGAGCACCACGGTGAGGTCCTCGCCCTTGGCCGGCGCGGAGATGATCACCTTGCGGGCGCCGCCCTCGTCGACGTGCTTGCGCGCGTCGGCGGCGTTGGTGAAGAACCCGGTGGACTCGATCACGACGTCCACCCCGAGGTCACCCCACGGCAGCTTGCCCGGGTCGCGTTCGGCGAGCGCCTTGATGGTCACCCCGTCGACCGTGATGCCCTCGTCGGTCACGCCGACGTCCTGCGGGAGCCTGCCGAGCACGCTGTCGTACTTCAACAGGTGGGCCATGGTGGCCACGTCGCCGAGGTCGTTGAAGGCCACGATCTCGATGTCGTGCTCGCCGGCCTGCACTGCACGCCAGAAGTTGCGGCCGATCCGGCCGAAGCCGTTGACACCTACACGCACCGTCACCGGTCTGTCTCCTCGTGGCTCGCCCGGCCCGGCCGGGGCTCTCGCGGTTACCCGACCAGCCTAGTCGTTCCCTTCATCGGTTCAGTAATCAGCTCGGGTACTGGTCGGTAGGTGTCGGGGCGTCGAGCCAGGCCCGCAGCCGCTGGTGGACGACGGGATGGTTCAGCAGCGTGAAGTGGTTGGCCGAGCCGAGCAGCACCCCGTGCTCCGGCTCGGGCAGCCTGCGCCTTCGGCCGCGGCCGAAGGCGCTGCCCGGCATGACCATGACGTCACCGAACACCCGGCCGAGCGGATGGCGCTCGTGACCGCCGAGGGTGGCGGCGACGAAGCAGTGCACCGCGCCGGGCAGCAGCGGCACCTCGGCCTGCGCCTCGGCCCGCAGCCCGTCCGGGTCGCGGCCGGACCAGTCCTCGTCCACCAGCGAGCCGTGCCGCAGGTCGCGGATGCCGTCGCTGCGTCTGCGCAGGAACCGCGCGACCGGGGCGGTCTCCGGCAGCATTGCGAGCGCGGCGCTGGCGTGGTGCACGATGCCGGCCAGCGGCGCGCCCAGATGCGGCGAGCCGAGGGTGACGACGTGGCTCACCAGAGCGGGCCAGGCGTCGCCGGCGGTGTGGGCGAAATGCGCTCCGCTGCGCGCGACCAGCCCACCCATCGAGTGTCCGACCAGCGCGATCCGGCGCACCGGGACGGGCCAGCCGGCGACCACCCCGGCAAGCAGCTCGGCCAGTGCGCGGCCGTTCTCCGAGATGTGCCGCCCGGTGTTGTAGCGCAGCTCCAGCGGGGTCCAGTCCAGCTCGACGCGCAGCCGCTCGGGGTAGCCGGTCTCCCGGCCGCCCGCCCACCAGCCGCGCTCGCTCTCCATCAGGCCGTGCAGGAACACCACGATCCGACCGCTCGCGTCCGGGAACGCGGCGGCGAGCGCGTCGGCGGTCGGCGCGACCGGGCGGCCGTCGACCCGGATGGACAGCGGGACGGCCAGCGGGTCGGCCCTGCGGTGCAGGTCGTCGCCGATCAGGCCGTTGACGATGCCGAGCGCGGCGGTGCCGCGGGCGGTCACGGACAGGTCGGGGGTCCGCCGAGCGCGGGACAGCGCGGCTACCGCTCCCGCGCCGAGCAGGCCGGTCAGGCCGTGCAGCGCCCGGTAGACGGCGGTGGCGACGTCGTCGTGCAGGACCCGCACCGGCGCGGCGCGGCGACCGAGCAGTCCGAACACCCGGTTCGAGACCGCGGCGTGCATTCCGGCGACGCCGACGGTGGCGCCACGGAGCTCGGTGACGCCGAGCCGGACGGCGGCGGTCAACTCGCTCTCCGTCACGGTGTACGACCGTACACCGAAATGGGGTCGCTCAGACCACGGTCTCGGCGTCCAGCATCTCCGCGGTGACCGCGGCGTCGGTGTCCGGGATGCCCAGCTCCTTGGCCCGCTTGTCGGCCATCGCCAGGAGTCTCCTGATCCGGCCGGCCACCGCGTCCTTGGTCATCAGCGGGTTGGCCAGCTGGCCCAGCTCCTCCAGCGACGCCTGCTTGTTCTTCAGCCGCAGTTCCCCCGCCGCGATCAGGTGCTCCGGCGCACCGTCACCGAGGATCTCCAGCGCGCGCTGCACCCGCGCCGCGGCGGCCACCGCGGCCCGCGCCGACCGGCGCAGGTTCGCGTCGTCGAAGTTCGCCAGCCGGTTCGCCGTGGCACGCACCTCGCGCCGCATCCGGCGCTCCTCCCAGGCCAGCACGCTGGAGTGCGCGCCGAGCCTGGTCAGCATCGCGCTGATCGCGTCGCCGTCGCGGACCACCACCCGGTCCGCGCCGCGCACCTCGCGCGACTTCGCCTGGATGCCCAGCCGCCGCGCGGCACCCACCAGCGCCAACGCCGCCTCCGGACCGGGGCAGGTGATCTCCAGCGCGGACGACCGGCCCGGCTCGGTGAGCGAGCCGTGCGCGAGGAAGGCGCCCCGCCAGGCGGCCTCCGCGTCACAGGGCCCGCCGGACACCACCGGCGCCGGCAACCCGCGCACCGGCCGGCCCCTCGGGTCCAGCAGGCCGGTCTGGCGGGCCAGACCGTCGCCGTCCTTCACGACCCGCACCACGTACCGGGTGCCCTTGCGCAGCCCGCTCGAGGTGATCACGTGCACGTCCGCGTGATGGCCGTACAGATCGTGGATCTCCTTGCGCAGCCGCCGAGCGGCCACGCCGGTGTCCAGTTCGGCCTCGACCACGACCCGGCCGGCGACGATGTGCAGCCCCCCGGCGAACCGCAGCAACGACGAGACCTCTGCCCGACGACAGCAGGTCTTCGACACGGACAGTCGGCTCAGCTCGTCCTTGACGGCGGCGGTCATGGCCACTGAAGCTCCTCCCCGGTACGGCCCACGACGCCGCCCGGCTCTCCCCCGACAAACCCCACCCCGTGCAGCACCGACCCACGATCGCCCGGCTCCCCCCGGACCACCGCACGGTTCAGTGCGCGACGGCGTCCCTCATCGGGACATCCCACCATTTCCGCCCCCAACTGCGCTCAACCCTGACCAAAGTGCCCACCCCCCGCACGGCACAAACGCACGACCGCCCGGTATCCCCCGACTTGCCCGTCCGAACATCCCACCATCTCCGACCTCATCGCGCTCACCCCCGGTCGGGGAAACGGTTTCCGATGACAGCGCGCAGACTCGCCGCGAGCGCGTCCGGATCGTGCCGTTCGCCGGTCGTCCGGTCCGCGATGTGATCCAACCGGGTGTCCGCACCCAGCCCGGACGCCGCACGCCGCAACCGATCCGGGATCGCCACCGACCCGACGTCGGCGATCACCGCGTCCACCCGCAGCCGCGGCGCGTGCTCGCTCAGCACGTCCAGGTGACGCTCGGGTGAGAACCCTGCCGTCTCCCCCGGTTGGGGGACGAGGTTGAGGATCACGACCCGACGGGCCCGGGTGTGCACGATCGCGTCGTGCAGCTCCGGGACCAACAGGTGCGGCAGCACGCTGGTGAACCACGACCCGGGCCCGAGCAGCACCACGTCGGCCCCGAGCACCGCACGCACCGCCTCGGGGCAGGCCACCGGCAGCTCGTCCGGGCTGCCCGCGGTGTGCAGCCGGATCCGTCTCACCAGTCCCGGCGTGGTGGCCACCGCCACCTGACCGCGGATGCGCCGCACCGCGGTGAGGTCCTCGTCCAACCCGACCACGTCCGCCTCGATGTCCAGCGGGCTGGTGCACATCGGCAACACCCGACCGGTCACACCGAGCAACCGGGCGGCCTCGGAGAGCGCGGTCACCGGGTCGCCGAGCACCTCCACCAATCCGGCCAGCACCAGGTTGCCGAGCGCGTGCCCGGCCAGCGCGCCGTTGCCGCCGAAGCGGTGCCGGAACAGCCCCGACCAGAGCGTGTGCGTGTCGTCGCAGGCTGCCAGCGCGTCCAGCGCCTTGCGCAGGTCGCCCGGCGGCAGCAGGCCGAGCTCGCGGCGCAGCCGGCCGGACGACCCGCCGTCGTCGGCCACCGTCACCACGGCGGTCACGTCCGGGGTGAGCTTGCGCAGCGCGCGGAGCGTCACGTGCAGACCGTGGCCGCCGCCCAGCGCGACGGCTCGCACCTCGTTCACTCGCGACCCAGGTCACGGTGGACCACCTTCACCGCCATACCGTCCTCAGTGGACAGCCGGTGCGCCAGCTCCTCGGAGATCGCCACGCTGCGGTGCTTGCCGCCGGTACAGCCGACGGCGAGGGTCAGATACCGCTTGCCCTCGCGGCGGTAGCCGGCGCCGATCAGCCGCAGCAGCTCGTGGTAGCGGTCCAGGAACTCCTCGGCGCCCTCCTGGGTCATCACGTAGTTGACGACGTCCGAGTCGCGGCCGGTGAGGTCCTTGAGCTCCGGGATCCAGAACGGGTTGGGCAGGAACCGCACGTCCATCACCAGGTCGGCGTCCATCGGCAGGCCGTACTTGTAGCCGAACGACAGCACCGTCACCCTGGTCCTCGTGCCCTGCTCCGAACCGAACGCGTCCTCGATCTTGGCGCGCAGCTCGTGCACCGACAGCGACGTGGTGTCCAGCACCAGGTCGGCCTCCTCGCGCAGCGGCGTGAGCAGCTGCCGCTCGGCCCGGATGCCGTCGATCAGCCTGCCCTCGCCCTGCATCGGGTGGCTGCGCCGGACCTGCTCGAACCGGCGCACCAGCACGTCGTCGGTGGCCTGCAGGAACAGCACCTTCGGCTTGTAGCCGCGGGCGTCGAGGTCCTTGATGATGGCGGCCAGGTCGTCGGTGAACGCGCGGCTGCGCACGTCCATCACCACGGCGACCTTGGTGATCACGCCCCTGGCCTGGGTGCCCAGCTCCACCATCGTGGAGATCAGCTCCGGCGGCAGGTTGTCCACCACGAACCAGCCGAGGTCCTCGAGACACTTGGCTGCCGTGCTGCGACCCGCGCCGGACAGGCCGGTGACGATGGCCACCTCCACCCCGGTCACCGGCTCGTCGACTGCGGTCATGGCTGCTCTCCCCTGTTCTGAGTCCGTGCGTCCCTGTCGGCCAGCGCGGCGTGCACCGCCCGCGCCGTCGCCGCCCCGAGCCCCGGCACCGCCAGGATGTCCTCGACGCTCGCGGTGCGCAGCCGCTTGACCGAACCGAAGTGCTTGATCAACGCGGTACGTCTGGCCTGGCCGAGGCCCGGCACACCGTCCAATGCAGACTCTGTCATGTGCTTCGACCGCTTGGCGCGGTGGTAGCTGATGGCGAACCGGTGTGCCTCGTCGCGTACCCGCTGCAACAGGTACAGCGCCTCGCTGGTGCGCGGCAGGATGACCGGGTCGGGGTCGTTGGGCAGCCAGACCTCCTCCAGCCGCTTGGCCAGGCCCACCACCGCGACGTCGGTGACGCCGAGGTCGGCCAGCACGTCCGCGGCGGCGGTGGCCTGCGGCCCGGCACCGTCCACGACCAGCAGGTTCGGTGGGTAGGCGAACTTGCGCGGCCGGCCGGTCTCCGGGTCGATGCCGGCCTTCACACCCGGGTCGGTCTCGTCGCGGTAGCGCAGGAACCGCCGGCGCACCACCTCGGCGATGGACGCCACGTCGCCCTCGCTCGCCGCGTCGCGGATGGCGAAACGGCGGTACTCCGACCTGCGGGCCAGCCCGTCCTCGTAGACCACCAGCGACGCCACCACGTCGCTGCCCTGGATGTGGCTGATGTCGATGCACTCGATGCGCAGCGGCGCGGTGTCCAGCCCCAGGTTGTCCTGCAGCTCCTGCAGCGCGGCCGAGCGCGCGGTGAGGTCGCCGGCGCGGCGCAGCTTGTGCTGCGCGAACGCCTCCCTGGCGTTGCGCTCCACGGTCTCCATCAGCGCGCGCTTGTCGCCGCGCTGCGGCACCCGCAGGTTCACCCGCGCGCCGCGCAGGTCCGACAGCCAGTCGGCGAGGGTGTCCGCGTCGGCCGGCAGCTGCGGCACCAGCACCTCGCGCGGCACCGCGCTCGCCGTCTCGCCGATCTCGGCCGCGTACTCCGCCTGGTCGCCGTAGAACTGGCTGACGAACTGGGTGACCAGGCCCGGCACGGCCAGCTCGTCGATCTTGTCGATGACCCAGCCGCGCTGCCCGCGCACCCGGCCGCCGCGCACGTGGAAGACCTGGACGGCGGCCTCCAGCTCGTCGTGCGCGAAGGCGACCACGTCGGCGTCGGTGCCGCCGCCGAGCACCACCGCCTGCTTCTCCATCGCGCGGCGCAGCGCACCGAGGTCGTCACGCAGCCGGGCGGCGCGCTCGAACTCCAGCGTGTCGGACGCGGCGGCCATCTCCTTCTCGAGCCTGCGCACCATGCTGTCGGTGCGGCCGGACAGGAAGTCGCAGAAGTCCTCGACGATGGCCCGGTGCTCGTCGGCGCTGACCCGGCCGACGCACGGGGCCGAGCACTTGTCGATGTAGCCGAGCAGGCACGGCCGGCCGATCTGGTTGTGCCGTTTGAAGACCCCGGCCGAGCAGGTGCGCGACGGGAACACCCGCAGCAGCAGGTCGAGCGTCTCGCGGATGGCCCAGGCGTGCGCGTACGGGCCGAAGTAGCGCACCCCGCGCCGGCGCGGCCCCCGGTAGACGTGCAGCCGCGGGTACTCCTCGTGCATCGTCACCGCGAGCACCGGGTAGGACTTGTCGTCGCGGTAACGGACGTTGAACCGGGGGTCGAACTCCTTGATCCAGTTGTACTCCAGCTGCAGCGCCTCGACCTCGGTGGACACCACGGTCCACTCGACGGAGGCGGCCGTGGTCACCATCTGCCTGGTCCGCGGGTGCAGGGTGGTGAGGTCGGCGAAGTAGGAGTTGAGCCGGCTGCGCAGGGTCTTCGCCTTGCCGACGTAGATCACCCGACCCGTCGGGTCGCGGAAGCGATATACCCCCGGCGCCTCCGGGATCGTGCCGGGTGACGGTCGGTAGGTGGACGGGTCGGCCACGCGCCCACCCTACGGCGGGGCACCGACATCGGTGCCGTCCACCTCGTCGGCACCGCGGCCACCCGGGGTCGAAAGGCGGTTGCGGGCCCGCTCCCGGATGCGATGATCTGAGCATGCCCGTTCCCACCGTCCTGCACCGCAGACTCGCCAGCCAGCTCGGCAACCCGAGGGGCGCCGGTGGGCTGCTCGTCGCCCGGATCCTCAACAAGGGCAACTTCGGGTTGATCTCCTCGGCCATCGCCGCGGCCGGGCCGCGGCCCGGCGACTCGGCGGCGGACGTCGGTTTCGGTGGCGGGATCGGCCTGCGGTTGCTGCTGGACGCGGTCGGTGCCGACGGTCGGGTGTACGGCGTCGACCGGTCCGAGCCGATGGTGCGCCGGGCGGAGCGGACCAACCGGCGCGCGGTCGCCGCCGGCCGGCTCGAGCTGCGGGCCGGGTCGATGACCTCGCTGCCGCTCGAGGACGCCTCGCTCGATGCGGTGATCAGCACCAACACCGTCTACTTCATCGACGACATCGCGCTCGCGTTCGCCGAGTTCGCCCGGGTGCTGCGGCCGGACGGTCGACTGGTGCTCGGCGTCGCCGACCCCGAGGCGATGGCCGACATCCCGTTCACCAAACACGGCTTCCGGATCCGGCCGATCGCGGAGCTGACCGAGGCGCTCGCCGCGGCCGGACTGCCGGTCACCGACCGCCGCCGACTCGGCGAGGACGCCAGGTCACGGCACCTGCTGGTGGCGACCCGGACCACGACGAGCCCGTAGCGCGCCGTGCTGTCCGCGCACCGGCTGGGCCGCGTATTTCCGGTGCACGACGCCAGGACACCGGTCTACGCTGCGGCCCATGGCACGCACCTCGCACTATTGACGCCCAGCCCTCGACGCCCGCGGGATCGGCCGGCGCTACCTCGTCTACGGCCTGCTGTCCGACCTGATCCCGCTGTACCCGGTGTACGCGCTGCTGTTCGCCGACACCGGTCTCACCACCGGTGAGATCTCGTTCCTGCTGGTGCTCTGGTCGATCGTGGGCATGGTGCTGGAGATCCCGTCCGGCGCGCTCGCCGACCTGGTGTCCCGGCGCGCGCTGATCGTGGTCGCCGCGCTGTGCAACGGTGCCGCGTTCGCGGTATGGGTGCTGCGACCGTCGTTCGCGGTGTTCGCCGTCGGCTTCGTGCTGTGGGGCGTCGGTGGCGCGCTGGAGACCGGCACGCTGGATGCGCTGCTCTACGACGAGCTGACCGGGGTCGGCGCCGAGGACCAGTACCAGCGGTGGGCGGGTCTGGGCGAGTCCGCGTCGCTGACCGGTCAGGTCGGCGCAACGCTCGCCGCTCCCCTGCTGTTCGACCGGGCCGGCTACCTCGGTCTCGGCGCGGTCAGCGCGGTGGCCTGCGTGGCCGCCGCGATGGTGGCGTCGACGCTGCCGAACACCCCGCGGGTGGACCGGATCGAGGTGACGCCGCGCAGCTGGTTCGCCATGCTGCGGGCCGGCGTCGGCGAGGCGGCCACCCATCCGCCCGTACGCAGGCTGATCCTGGTGAGCGCCGCGCTGCTGGGCTTCTCCTCGCTGGACGAGTTCTTCCCACTGGTCGCCCAGGAACAGGGGGTGGCCACCGCGTTGGTGCCACTGCTGACCCTCGGCACCGTGGTCGGCCAGCTGGTCGGCAGCGCGCTCGCCGCCCGGACCGCGCCGGCGAAGCTCGCCGGCGTCGGCGTGATCCTGTCCGGCGGGCTGATCGCCGCCGGCGCCCTGTCCGGCTCACCGTGGGGCTGGCTGCCGATCGGCGTCGGCTACGGGATGGTGCAGTACGCCACCATCGTCACCGACGCGGCACTGCAGCACGCGGTCCGCGGCCCCGCGCGGGCCACCGTCACCTCGGTGACGTCGCTGTCCGGGGAGGTCACCGGCATCGGCTGCTACCTGGCGTGGGGCCTCGCCGCCGGGACGACCGGTGCCGGCGACGCGATGGCCTGGGTCTGCCTGCCGCTGCCACTGGTCGGCCTCTTCGCGATCCGCTGGATGCGCGGCCGGGTCGGCCCGGCGGAGTGACGCGGGCGCCCGAGCCGGAGACCACTGCCCGAGTCGGGCAGCGGATCCGGCCGGGAGAACGCTAGGCCAGAACGATGTTGGTCCCGTCGACCTTCACCGAGACCGCGGTGAGGCCCCGGGTGGCCGGCCCGCCCTTGAGCGCGCCGGTGGCGGCGTCGAACGTGCTGCCGTGGTTCGGGCAGGTGACGGTGCCGCCCTGCGGCGGGTCCACGACGGTGCCCTGGTGCGGGCAGCTGGCGTTGTACGCCTTGACCTCGGTGGCGGACGTACGGACCAGCAGCAGCTTGCCGCCGCCCGGGTTGCCCACCACGAGACCGCCGCCTTCCGGCACGTCCGCGAGCGCGGCTAGTCCGGAACCGCCGCCGGCCGCGGTCGAGGTGCCCGCGCCACCGGTGCTGCCGGAGCCACCGGTCGGCGTTGACGAGGACCCGGAACCGCCCGTCGAGCTGTCGGTGCCACAGGCCGCGGCGAGGGCGCCGGGAGCGAGCAGGGCGACGACGAGCCCGCACAGGACGTCTCGGCGGGTGCGCGGTTCGGCCGGCGTGGTGGGGTCAGCAGCGCTCACAGATCCTCCTCGGTTCGTGCGTTCGGTCTGGCACGTTCGCCCGGGTGTACGCGTACGGAGCCGGTCCGGTTCACGACCCGGTCAGGACGCCAGCCACACGACCGCGCCCACCCCCGCCAGCACGGCGAGCACGAGCAGCACCATGGCGAGCATTTTCGCGGTCTTCCAGGTGCTGTAGACCCCGCCGAGCAGCAGGCCGGCGACCACGCACAGGATGACGACCACGGTCTGGTTGGACATGACGGCGCAGCCTAGGGCGTGTCCGCACGGACCCGGTCGCGGGGTTCCCGATCAGGCCCGGCGTCCTCAGAGGACGCCCTTCGTGGACGGCACGCCACCGAGCCTCGGGTCGGGTTCCACCGCGGCGCGCAGCGCCCGCGCCATCGCCTTGAACTGGGCCTCGGTGATGTGGTGCGGGTCGCGGCCGTGCAGTACCCGCAGGTGCAGCGCGAGCTGCGCGTGGAAGGCGAGCGACTCGAACACGTGCCGGTTGAGCACCGTCGGGTAGTGGCCGCCGACCACGAAGCCGACCATCACCTCCGGCTCGCCCAGCTGAACGCAGTACGGCCGGCCGGACACGTCGATCGCGGCGTGCGCCAGCGTCTCGTCCATCGGGATCCAGGCGTCGCCGAAGCGGCGGATGCCGGCCTTGTCGCCGAGTGCCTGGCGGATCGCGCTGCCGAGCACGATCGCCACGTCCTCCACGGTGTGGTGCGCGTCGACCTCGACATCGCCGGTGGCGCGCACCGTCAGGTCGAACGCGCCGTGTACGCCGAACGCGGTGAGCATGTGGTCGAAGAACGGCAGGCCGGTTCCGATGTCGACCTTGCCGGCGCCGTCCAGGTCGATCTCGACGGTGATCGACGACTCCTTGGTGGTGCGTTCGACCATGGCGATTCGGTTCGCTGGACGGCTCACGGCGCGACCTCCCCGGCGATCTCCACGGTGCTCTCCTCGATGATCTGCGCGCTGGCGGACAGGAAGGTGTCGTTCTCGGTCGGGGTGCCGACGGTGACCCGCAGATGGCCGGGTATGCCGACATCGCGGATCAGCACGCCGCGGTCGAGGTAGGACCGCCACACCGCCGGCGCGTCGGCGAACCGACCGAACAGCAGGAAGTTGGCGTCGCTGGGCACCACCCGCAGGCCGATGCGGGTGAGGGTGTCGCGGACCCGGTCGCGTTCGGCGGCGAGCCTGCGCACCGAGGCGAGCGTGGAGTCCGCGTGCCGCAGCGACGCGGTCGCGGCGGCCTGGGTGAGCGCGGACAGGTGGTACGGCAACCGCACCAGCTGCAGCGCGGCCACCACCGCCGGGGCCGCGGCGAGGTAGCCGAGCCGGCCGCCGGCGAACGCGAACGCCTTGCTCATGGTCCGGCTGACCACCAGTCTGGCCGGGAACTCGGCGAGCAGCCGCAGGGCGCTGGGCTGGTCGGAGAACTCGCCGTACGCCTCGTCCACCACCACGATGCCGGGCGCCGCGGCGACCAGCTCGCGCAGCTGCCCGGCCGGGATCGACTGTCCGGTCGGGTTGTTCGGGCTAGTCAGGAACAGCACGTCCGGGGCGTGCTCGGCGATCAGCGCGACGGCGACGTCGGTGTCCAGCGCGAAGTCGGTGCGCCGCGGCGCGGGCAGCCACTCGGTGCGGGTGCCGGCCGCGATGATCGGGTGCATCGAGTAGGACGGCTCGAACCCCAGGGCGGTGCGGCCGGGCCCGCCGAACGCCTGCAGCAGCTGCTGCAGGACCTCGTTGGAGCCGTTGGCCGCCCACACGTTGTCCACGGTGAGCGGCGTCCCGGTGGCGCCGCCGAGGTACTCGGCCAGCGCCGTGCGCAGGGCCACCGCGTCCCGGTCCGGGTAGCGGTGCAGCTCGGCCGCGGCCGACGCCGTGGCCGCGGCGACGTCGGCGACGAGCTCCGGCGCCGGCGGGTACGGGTTCTCGTTGGTGTTCAGCCGGACCGCGACGGCCAGCTGCGGGGCGCCGTAGGGCGTGCGACCGCGCAGGTCGGCCCGCAGCGGCAACGCGTCGAGGTCGACGCCCGAACCGACTGTGTCGGTCGGTCCCAGCGCGGTCATCGGGCGGACCTCTGCGGACCGAATCGGGCGATGACCGCCTGGCCGTGCGCCGGCAGGTCCTCGGCGTTGGCCAGGGCGACCACCTTGTCGGCCACCTCGGCGAGCGCGTCGCGGCTGTAGTCGACGACGTGGATGCCGCGCAGGAAGGTCTGCGCGGACAGGCCCGAGGAGTGCCGGGCGCAGCCGCCGGTGGGCAGCACGTGGTTGGAGCCCGCGCAGTAGTCGCCCAGCGACACCGGCGCCCAGGCACCGACGAAGATCGCGCCCGCGTTGTGCACCCTGGCCGCGACGGCCGCGGCGTTCTCGGTCTGGATCTCCAGGTGCTCGGCCGCGTAGGCGTCCACAACGGACACACCGTCGTCCAGCGAGGACACCAGTACGCAGCCGGACTGCCGGCCGCGCAGCGCGGTGGACACCCGCTCGCTGTGCTTGGTCGCGGCGACCTGACGCACCAGCTCGGCATCGACGGCGTCCGCCAGCTCGGGCGAGGTGGTCACCAGCACGCTCGCCGCGAGCGTGTCGTGCTCGGCCTGGCTGATCAGGTCGGCGGCCACGTGCACCGGGTCGGCACTCGCGTCGGCGAGGATCGCGATCTCGGTCGGGCCGGCCTCGGAGTCGATCCCGATCAGCCCGCGCAGCAGGCGCTTCGCCGCGGTCAGGTAGATGTTGCCCGGACCGGTCACCATGTCCACAGTGGACAACTCGGTGCCGTCGGTGTCGGTGCCTCCGTGCGCGAGCAGCGCCACCGCCTGCGCGCCGCCGACCGCCCACACCTCCTCGACGCCGAGCAGCGCCGCGGCGGCCAGCACCGTCGGGTGCGGCCAGCCGTCGAACTCGGCCTGCGGCGGCGAACACACCACCAGCGAACCCACCCCGGCCACCTGCGCCGGCACCACGTTCATCACCACGCTGGACGGGTACACCGCGAGACCGCCCGGCGCGTACAGCCCGACCCGACGCACCGGCACCCAGCGCTCGGTGACCGTGCCACCCGGCACGACCTGGGTGGTGGTGTCGGTGCGGCGCTGGTCGGCGTGCACCAGCCGGGCCCGCGCGATCGACTCGGTCAGCGCCGCACGCACCGCCGGGTCGAGCTCGGCCAGCGCAGCGGCGAGCCGCTCGGCCGGCACCCGGATCGACGCCGGCCGGACCCGGTCGAAGCGCTCGGCGAACTCCAGCACGGCCTCGACGCCTCGCTCGCGGACCGCGTCCACGATGGGCCGCACCTGGGCCAGCACCGCGTCCACGTCCATCTCGGCGCGCGGCAGCGCACGCCGCAACCCGGCCGGACCGGGCACGCGACCGCGCAGGTCGGTACGGGTGAGCATGCGTCCAAGGGTAGGTCAGACGTGTGCCACGTCCTTGACCGCCTGCACCGCCTCGTCTAGCTGGTCCGGCGAGACGAAGTAGTGCGGCGACGCCCGGACGACCTCCTCGAGGCCGCGACGGGTCATGTCGTAGCGGGTGGAGCTCTTCGGGCTCACCGTGACCGTCACGTCGTGCGCCCGCAGCGCCGCCTTCACCTCGTCGCCGGAGCGACCGACCACCGTGAAGGTGACCAGGCCGCAGCGGTTCTCCCCGAGGTCGCGCACCTCGACTCCGTCGACCCCGGCCAGGCCGTGGCGCAGCCGCTCCGCCCGGTCCCGCACGGCGGCGGCGATCGCCCCGATGCCGAGGTCGTGCGCGTAGCGGACCGCCGCGATCAGCCCGTGCCGCTCGGCGACGCCGTGCTCCCACAGCTCGAACGCGCGGGCGTCGTCACGCAGCGAGAACTCGGCCAGCTGGTCCCAGTTGCCGCCGCGCATGTCGGCCGCCCTCGGCCGCAGCCGCCGCCTGGTCTCCTCGGTGACCACCAGCACACCGGTGCCGCGCGGCCCTCGCAGCCACTTCCGGCCGGTCGCGGCGACGATGTCGACGCCCAGCTCGCGGACCCGCACCGGCAGCTGGCCGATCGACTGGCAGGCGTCCAGCAGCACCAGCGCGCCCACCTCGTGCGCCGCTGCGGAGACCTCGGCAACCGGATTGACCAGCCCGCCGTTGGTCGGCACGTGCACCAGCGAGACCAGCTTGACCCGCTCGTCGAGCAGGTCGCGCAGCGCGTCGACGGACAGCTGGCCGTGCTCGTCGGACGGCACCAGCTCAACGCTGATCCCGTCCTGCTCGGCGCGGCGCAGCAGGGTGATCGCGTTCGCGCCGTACTCCACCTCGGTGACCAGCACCCGGTCGCCCTCCGTCAGCGGCACCGCGTCGAACGCGGCCAACCACGAGCGGGTTGCGCTGTCGGTGAACGCGACGTCCCGCGGATCGCAGTCGAGGAACTCCGCGACCAGCCGGTAGCCGGCCTCCGCGTCGTCGATGCGCTCCAGCGCGGCACGGTAGCCGCCCACCTCGGCCTCGCGGCGCAGGTGGCCGATCACCTCGTCCAGCACCGGGGTCGGGGGCAGGGACGAGCCTGCGCTGTCCAGGAACACCTGTCGCCGGCA
>Ga0307413_10000160_pt1 | contig 18532 bp, 14 predicted proteins | sample DK1Ometagenome_3_FD_203714 | JGI IMG/M metagenome (GOLD analysis project Ga0307413, IMG submission 203714) | Maize rhizosphere microbial communities from greenhouse at UC Davis, California, United States - DK15-O-2 | ecosystem: Host-associated > Plants > Roots > Rhizosphere > Soil | place: USA... | reverse complement strand
CGGCCGCGCCTGCGAGGGCGGGTACGGTGATCACCGCCTGGTTGGTGAGCGACCATCTCGGGCACAGTGTCAGAGCGCGACATAGCAGGATGGATCCTATGCAGCGGTAACCCGGCCGGTGTCGCCGTCAACGCTGATTTGCTGGCCCTCGGCGAGCACTGTGGTTCCGGTGACCGTGCCCATCACCGCCGGGATGCCGTACTCGCGCGCAACGATCGCGGCGTGTGAGCCGATCCCACCCGAATCGACCACTACCGCTGCCGCCCGCTGGAACAGCGGTGTCCAGGCTGGGTTGGTGTACGGGCAGACCAGCACGTCGCCGCTGCGCATGGAACCAAACTCGGCTGGTTCCCTAATGATCCGCACGGGTCCGGAAGCGCGTCCGCGACTCGCCCCGACGCCGCTCACCAGCGTGTCGTTGTCTGCAGCAGTCGGATCCAGCAGGCTTGCGGCCGAGAGCATGGGTACGCCGGTCAACTTCGTACGCCGGGTTGCGCGATCTCGGGCCGCGGCGCGGAGTCGGTCAGCCTCGGCTGCGGTGAGCCGATCAGGGTCTGTCACCGCCTCGAGCTCCTCTAGGCGCAGATTGAAGACGTCCTCCGAGTCGGAGAGGACGCCGGCCGCGGTCAGCCGGCGACCCGCCTCCAGCAACGTGCGTCGCAGGATCGGGATCGCCCGAGTCGCGTGGAAATGCGAGTCCTCCCGGAACGCGACTCCTGCGCGGGCGGCCTCGACCAGACGCAGCACAGCTGCGCGCCGTCGCGGCGACCGCAGCAGACGATGATCAAGCAGGCGTCGCTCCGCCTCGGCCGATGGCGCCGATGCCGTCGATTCCGGGCGCTTCTCGACGAGCACCTTGATCACTCCTAACGGCAGGGCGGGGTCCTCGCTCCACGTCGGCGCCGACATCACCAGCGGGCTGACCGTCTCGCGTTGGCCGTATTCGGCAAGGAAGTCATCCAGCGCCTTACTGAAGCCGGTGAACTGGGGGTCTTGATCCAGCCGCCTACTCAAGTTCGGCGGATCGAGCTGGTTGAAGGCATCCCGAAGCGCCGGATCGGCTCGTACGAAGGCGGCCAGCTCCTCCAAAGCATGATTGGCGTCTTGGGTACGAGTTCTGGCGCCCGCGGTGAGCAGCCCGAACAACTCCTTCAGGCCGAGCACTGAGAGTGCGGCACGTAGCTGCAGTAGGGCGTAGCCGGTCCGCGGCAAGTAGTCCAAACGCAGGTCGGTAATCAGATTCGTCGCAACGAGGGTACGGCGGACGACCTGGAAGAGCTGGCCCCAGCTCAGTGCCTTCGGGTGAAGGGCAGACAGCTCGCGAAAGGCCTGCTCGAATTGCTGGTACCGCGCGTCCTCGGTCCAGCGAGCCGGGTTGTAGCGGCGTATCCGATGCGGAATCCGGGCGAGGGCGATAGGTGTCCTTCTCGTTGGACGAGGAATGGGCGGCACGAACCGCTCGACGACGCCGTTGCGTTCGGGAAGCGCCGCGGTGATGTCGACGCGGATCCCAGCGATCTCGGACAGCATCCGCTCCACCATCAAACCGATGCCCGGCTTGATCCACGCGGTCATGTCGAGCGGGTACGGGCGGACGCTCATGTAGTCCAGGAGCTGGAGCCCGACCTTGCGTTGTACGCGACTTAGCTTGAGTGGAGCCGGCGGCAAGGCCGTCATCGGCCGAGCTTGGACCAGCCAGATCTGGCCGCCCGCGTAGGCCCATTCGATGTCCTGAGGTCGGCCGAAATGCGCAGCGACTGCGCGGCCTAGGGCGGCGAGCTCCCTGAGGACCGAATCAGGCAGGGTGACTGATGCCGGATCGGCTTCGCTGGAGCGAGTGACACCACCATCTTTCGCGCTGCGAATGATCAGCTCGCGTCGTCCCGGTGTGTGCTGCTGGACATGGCCTTCGGCGTCCAAGACGTAATGATCCGGCGTCACCAGGCCTGACACGACGGCTTCGCCCAGCCCGGGATTGGCGTCGACCACGACTTCATCGCGATCGCCCGCGACCGGGTTGGCCGTGAACATCACTCCGGCGAACTCTGCGTCCACCATCCGCTGGATCACCACCGCGATCCGAAGGTTGCCCGACTCGACCTGTTGACGGCGGCGATAGGCAATGGCCCGCTCGGTCCACAGCGATCCCCAGCAGCGCCGCACGGCGTCTAGCACTGCGGCATCACCGACCACGTTCAGGTAGGTGTCCTGCTGGCCCGCGAAAGCCGCCTCGGCTAGATCTTCGGTGGTTGCGCTGGAGCGGACTGCCACCGCCCCGCCGAGGTCGGTGTACGCCGCGATGATCGCCGCGGCCAGCCTGTCGGGGATCGTGGCGTTCTCGAACGCCGCCCGAATCGGAGCGCCGTCGTCGCCGGCAGCGAGGCCGTTGCCGATCACGGTGGCGAGGCCCGCCTCTTCCACAACTGTCGCGTACGCCTCGGTCGACACGATAAAGCCATCCGGGACCGGGAACCCGGCTTGCATCAGCTCGCCGAGGTTGGCTCCCTTACCGCCGGCAAGCTCCAGGTCGTCGCGCCGTACGCCGCTAATCCGCGTGACCAGCCGCTCCTCACGACGGGCCAGCATGTCAACCATGTGTTGTTTCCTCCTGGTGCGAGCCGGGCTTGGACGTTTGAGGTATCTCGGCTGCGGGATCATCGGCGTACGCGGTGTCGCGCAGTGGGCGGGCGGGCAGCGCGAGCGCAAGGAGGAAGGCAACTCCGATGAGCGGTGCCACATAACCGAAGACCGGGGGGACCGCGGCTCCGTACGCCGCTGCAACCGCGGCCTGCAGATCGGCGGGCAGCGCACGCAGGCGGTCTGCCGAGAGTCCTCCCGCACCGCCCGGAATCCACTCGATGACTGCTCGAGGCAGTCGTTCGATGAACCGCAACGTGATCAATGCGCCCACGACGGCGACGCCCGTCGACGCGCCTATCTGCCGCAGGAACGTCACTGTCGAGGTGGCCGTGCCGAGGTCGGCTCGCGGTGCGCTGTTCTGCGCGACCAACATCATCACCTGCATCGTCATGCCGACTCCGAAGCCGATCAGGAGGAGGAACGCGAGCATCACGGGCGTGGGAGTAGCTGGATCTACGGTGCCGAGCAACGCCAGCCCCGCAGTCGCCAATGCGGTACCCATGATCGGAAAGATCCGGTAGCGCCCGGAACGGCTGATCAACTGTCCCGAGATGATCAAGGTGATGATCACGCCTGTCATGAGGCAGGTCACCACTAGTCCAGCGCGCGTCGAAGAGGACCCGGTGGCGATCTGCAGATAGGAGGGCAAATAGCTGACTGTCCCGAACAGCGCGAACCCAATCAAGAAGCTGATCGCCGTCGGGATGGCGAAGCTGCGATCACGGAACAGCCGCAGTGGCAGGATCGGGTCGACCGCGCGCCGAGTGGTCAGCAGCCAGGTCGCGGTGGCAGCGACGGCCACAATGATGAGCGCCGGCACTACCCAGACCGGAACTTGGCCGGCACGCCCGGTAATGCTGGCGAGTAACACCACGGCAAGCACCGCGATCGCCAGCAAGATCGCGCCGGCGTAGTCAATCGGCGGTCGCGCTTGCGGTACCGGCAATCTGAGCGTACGGCGCACCATGATCAACGCGAGCAGGCCAAGTGGCAGATATCCGGCAAAGATCCAGCGCCAGCTGAGGTGATCAACAACCAGGCCGCCCAGCAGCGGACCACCGACCGCGGCCAGGATGTAAACGCCGCTCAGCAGTCCCAGGTAGCGTCCGCGTTCCCGCGGGCTAACGACCTCGCCGAGCACCGCCTGTGCACCGATCATCAGCCCGCCGCCACCGGCGCCCTGGATGATCCGCGCCACTACCAGCACGGCAATGGATTGTGCGATGCCGCAGACAAGTGCACCAGCCATGAAGATGCCGATTGCGACGAGCAGCACCCGGGGCCGACCGAAGCGGTCCCCCAACTTTCCGTATACAGGCATTACCACCGTCGCTGCAACCAGATAGGCAGTGACAACGGCCGGTATTTGGTTCAGCCCTCCAAGATCACTAGCAACCGCAGGAAGAGCGGGCGCCATGATCGTCTGGTCCAGCGCGCCCAGCAGCATGACCAGCATCAGGCCGGGCAGGACTCGCATGATGGGTTCGCGCTTGCTGCGGGCTATCGCCTCTTGCCGTGCAGACATCTGGGCCATGGGTACCGATGCTCAAAATAGAGAACGAAGCGTTCTCTATTCACCATAGAGCCCAGGGTTGGTTCATGCAACCCCCAACTGTGGGCCTGGCAAGGCGCGTCGTCAGGACCGCAGCGCTCGCGCCGACTCCCGATCGTTCGCCTTCTGCAACGCCTCGACCAGCTCGGCCTTGGTCATCGTCGAACGGCCCTTCACGCCGAGCCGAGTGGCCAGCTCGTACAAGTGCTTCTTGGAAGCATTCGCGTCGATCCCGCCGGCGGTCGGACGGTCCGAGTCGACACCACCCTCTGCCTGCTCGTCGGAGGGGCCGGGGCGCTCCTTGGGTTCCCAGCGGTCCCCGACCTTCTCGTGCGTGTGCTTGAGCGCGCTGAAGGCCACCCGATGTGCCCGCTCCTCGTCCCCGTACTGCTCCGCTGCGGAGTCGTGCGCCTTGGCGAAGGTGCGCTGGGCCTTGGCGTCCGATCGTTGCAGCGTGCTCGGCAGTTCGTCCTGGTCCACCTTGCCGGACTTCGTGGTCTTGGGCATCTACCCTCCTTGGCTGACTGCGGACAAGCGGTACGGCGTAGCGGCCGTGAAACGTACGCTCACCCGCCACACCAGCACGATAGGTGCTGCGCTCAGATGGTCAAGGTGAGCGGGCTGCGATGAGTTCTGTCGATACATCCGGTCCTAAGAACACAAGCACTCTGCAAACAGGAGGAGGAACTGTGGGAAGGCTGGTCGTTAACACCTTCACCTCGCTCGATGGAGTCATGCAGTCCCCGGGCATGCCTGAGGAGGATCGCGAAGGCGGCTTCGATCAAGGCGGATGGCAGGTGCCGTACTTCGACGAGGAATCGGGTCAGGTCATGACCGAAGCCATCGCCGCATTTGACGCCTTGCTGCTCGGCCGGAAGACGTATGAGATCTTCGCCGGTTATTGGCCGTACGCGCCCGCCGACGACCCGATTGCGGTAAGGCTGAACGAGGCTCCCAAGTATGTCGCTTCGCGAACGATCGACGGCGTTGGATGGAACAACTCAACTTTGCTCAAGGGTGATATTGCCGATGAGGTGCCGCGGCTCAAGAAGAGATACAACGAGATCCACACTTCCGGAAGCGGCAACCTGGTGCAGAGCCTGATGCAGGAAGGCCTGGTCGACCAGTACAACCTGTGGATCTACCCCGTACTGCTGGGTAGCGGTAAGCGGCTGTTTGGCGATGGCACTGTGCCCACTGCTTTGGAGCTCGTTGAGTCGAGAACGTTTGGTAACGGCGCTGTGCTTTTGTCCTACGAACCGACGGGCAGGCCGGAATATGGTACGACTGCGCTCAGCAGTTGATGGAATCAAGATCATCAAAAAGAGGAATAGTTCCTCCGCTTCCGACATCGCCCATGCGGCATTGATCAGGCCGATGTGGCTAAAGGCCTGTGTTGGCCATGAGGGCTCCTGCGACAGGACATCGGTTGACGTTCGAGAGACCTCCACGATGCAAATGAGCGGTTGCTCGTCGGCGACCTCGGCGCATAGCGTCCGAAGCTACACAATTTTGGGAGGCGGTTATGAGCATGACGGAGGTTCGCGGCAGCGATGCGAGCGGGGCCGGGAGCGCCAAGAACGATTTAAAGCTTGAGGTGGTTGTCATCCCCGTCTCAGATGTCGACCGTGCGAAGGAGTTCTACACCGAGCTGGGATGGAGACTCGACGCCGACTTCCCTTTCGATAACGGCTTCCGAGTCGTCCAGTTCACCCCACCGGGTTCGGGGTGCTCGCTCCAATTCGGCGCGAATATCACCTCGGCCGCGCCCGGCTCAGCGCAGAACATGTACCTGATCGTCTCTGACATTCAGGCTGCCCGCGACGAGCTCGCCGACCGCGGCGTCGAAGTCAGCGAGGTGTTCCACCCCGGGGCACCAGGCGCTCAGTTCCGGCCCGACGGCACGAGCGACCGCGTCAGCGGGCCCGCGCCCGATCACGCGACCTACTTTTCCTTCGCCACGTTCAGGGATCCGGATGGCAACGCCTGGCTGCTGCAGGAGATCACCACACGCCTGCCTGGTCGCGTTGACGCGGAAACAAGGTTCGCCTCCGCGAACGATCTGGCGACTTCGCTTCGGCGCGCGGCAGCCGCGCACGGTGAGCACGAGAAGCGCATCGGTCAGAGCGACGAGAACTGGCCCGACTGGTACGCCTCGTACATGGTCCGCGAGCAGGCTGGAACGGAGCTCCCGACGTGAGCGACTACGACGTCATCGTCGTCGGTGCCGGCTCGCCGGGCGAGCACTGTGCGGGAGCCCTCGCCGCAGGCGGCTTACGTGTCGCGCTCGTCGAGCGCGAGCTGGTCGGCGGCGAGTGCTCGTACTGGGCGTGCATTCCCTCGAAGACCCTGCTGCGCCCTGGTGAGGCCGTCCAAGGCGCTCGCGAGGCGGCGGCCAGCGCCGAGGTGGACATCGACGCGGCGCTGGCATGGCGCGATTTCATGGTCTCGAACTACTCCGATGCCGGCCAGCAGCGCTGGTTGGCAGAGAACGGCATTGACCTACTTCGCGGCACCGGCCGACTGACCGGCCCAGGCCTCGTCGACGTAGACGGCGTTAGCCACAGCGCCGACCACATCGTTCTCGCCAACGGTGCCGATCCCGTGATCCCGCCCATCCCGGGCCTGCGCGAGCTCAGGGGGCTCTGGACGAACCGCGAGGTGACCGGGATGAATGCTGTGCCTCGCCGACTGCTGGTACTCGGTGGCGGGCCTGTCGGTGTCGAGATGGCGCAGGCAGTCCACCGCCTCGGCGGCAATGTCACAGTAGTCGAGGGCGCTCCACACCTGCTGGCCCATGAGCCGGCGCGGCTCGGGCAGGCACTGGCCGAGGTGCTGTGCGCGGAGGGCATCGAGCTCTTCCTCGGCGCCACGGCGTCCGCCGCCCGGCTCGAGGGCGACGAGTACGTCCTCGAGCTGGACGACGGCAGCAAGCTGCGTGGCGATCGGCTGCTGGTCGCCACCGGCCGACGGCCGCGCGTGGAGAACCTCGGCCTGGACACGGTCGGCGTGCAGGCCGACGGAGGGGGCGTCCCGGTCGACTCACGGCTTCAGGCGGGCGAGCGCCTTTGGGCGGTCGGCGACATTACCGGCATCTGGCAGCTGACCCATGTGGGCAAGTACCAGGGTGAGGTCGTCGCATCCAACATTCTCGGCGAGCCACGCGAGGCCAACTACGATGCCGTTCCTCGGGTTGTCTTCACCGACCCGCAGGCAGCCGCCGTGGGGGCGACCGAGGCTCGCTTCAGCGGGACCGCGCGCCTCTCTGAGATTCCGAAGACCGAGACATATACCCGCGCGTACGCGGAGAGCAACGGATTCCTGACCCTGCTCGCCGACCAAGAGCGCCTGACCGGCGCCTACGCGCTGGGCCCCGAAGCCGGTGAGTGGCTTCAACAGGCGACGCTGGCCATTCGCGCTCGTGTGCCGATCGAGGTGCTGCGCGACACGATCCAGCCATTCCCTACCTTCTCCGAAATCTACGTCGAGGCGCTAAAGGCGCTACGCGCGCAAATCGCGGCGCAGCAGCCGGTGGACGTAGGCGCGAGATGAGTTGTCATCGGCAACAAAGAGTTCCCATAGCGACTGGACCCTGTCCGGCGATGATGACGAACCTTGCGCTCGAGCTCGCACCCGTCCGCGTGAACCTGATCGATGCGCGCCGCGAGCAGCTCCGTACCACGCTGCCGATCCGACGTGTCGTCGGTCCCGCCGACATCGCCGCACTGGCGGTTCACCTCATGACAAACACGGCGGTCACCGGTGCGACCTTCGACATCGACGGCGGCCAGCAGCTCGTGGAGGGATCGTCCGAGGCATCATGATCACAATCGGACCGGGTTCTTTACCTGTAGAGGGTCATCTCGGTGGTTTTCGATGGGGCAATCGGTTGGCTCAACTCGTCGCCTCTCGGCGCGGCCGACTTGCGCGGGAAGGTCGTTCTCGTCGACTTCTGGACGTACACCTGCATCAACTGGCTCCGCACGCTCGCCTATGTGCGCGCCTGGGCGGAGAAATACCAGGATCATGGGTTAGTCGTCATCGGTGTTCACACCCCGGAGTTCCCGTTCGAACACGACGTCGACAACGTGCGCCAAGCGGTAAAGGATATGGCCGTTGATTATCCCGTCGCACTCGACAACGACTACGCAGTCTGGCGCGCGTTCGACAACAGATATTGGCCGGCCGTCTACATCGCCGACGGAGATGGACGGATCCGGCACCATCAATTCGGCGAGGGCGGATACGAAGAGTGCGAGCGGCTCATTCAACGGCTGCTGAGCGAGGCCGGACGGGAGGGCGTATCCAGCGACCTGGTGTCGGTCGCTCCGGACGGTTTGGAGGCTCAGGCCGACTGGGCGAGCCTGCAGTCTCCCGAGACCTACCTGGGTTTCGAGCAAGCACGGAGGTTCGCCTCTCCTGGCGATGCCGCGCTCGACCGGACTCATACCTACGTGGTGCCGGAGACTTTAGAGCTGAACCATTGGGCCCTCGCAGGGGATTGGACACTCGAGCCTCGGGCGAGCGTGCTCGACCGCGCCGGTGGGCGAATCCTCTTCCGCTTCCATGCGCGCGACGTCCACCTTGTAATGGGCCCGTTTACGCGTGGGACGTCTGTGCCGTTCGAGGTGCTCCTCGATGGTGAACCTCCGCGCGAGGCTCATGGACTCGACGTCGATGAACTGGGCACCGGGACGGTCGAGCAACAGCGCCTTTATCAGTTGATTCGCCAGCGGGGATCGATTCGCGACCGCACCCTCGAGATAACCTTTCGCGCTCCGGGCGTCGAGGCTTACGTCTTCACATTCGGCTAGCATGCTTCGGCATAAGTAGGTCGCTAACTGAGGCTCTTCAGAAGCAAGCTAGCTACCCCAGATCAGCGCCCTCGCCCTGCACATTCATGCCGCATATTTCGACAGGCGTGAACCAGTAATTCGCTCGACAATTGTCCTGGTCGAGAATTGACACCCTCTGAGGAGTGCCGACTTGAAGGCTTTCTCATGACGCACGCGTACCGTATAAACACCAATGTCAGGAACTGGGCGGAAGGAGCTGTCTTGGTCTCGGATAGTCCCTCTACTGCCGATACCATTCCGCCATCAACCAATCGCGGTGATGATCAAGCGCTCTAGGCCAGTCGGCGCAGTCTGTCGCGCTCGGAGGGAGACAGCGTGAGCCCCACTTCCGGGCAGCCGTTCGTGCGGCTAGCGGCGGTGTCGAAGGCGTACGGCAGCGGTTCATCTCGACTTGAAGTGTTGGATCAAGTCGAGCTGGACCTGCCCCAGGGCGAAACCACCAGCCTCGTCGGGCGCTCTGGAACGGGAAAGTCGACCCTGCTCTCCCTCATTGCTGGGCTGATGCGTCCTGATTCGGGACAGATCTATATAGGCGGCCAGCAGATGGATCAGCTCAATGACGACGGGCGCGCCAGCCTGCGGGCCGGGCGGATCGGCTTTGTGCTGCAGTCCGACAACCTGATTCCATTTCTGACCGCCGTCGAGAACGTCGAACTGGCAATTGGCTTTGCTCCGGGGCAACGCTCCCCAGCGCGGGCTCGTGAACTCTTGTCCGACCTCGGGCTTGGACACCGGATGAATCACCTGCCACGACAGCTGTCGGGCGGAGAGTCGCAGCGGGTCGCTGTCGCGGTAGCGCTCGCCAACGAGCCAGACCTCCTCCTCGCCGACGAGGTGGTCGGCCAGCTCGACTCGACTACCGCCGCCGATGTCATGGAAATGATCTTCAAGGCCTCGCGAGAGCGCAATCTCACCGTCTTGTACGTGACCCACGATGAGCAGCTTGCGAGCCAGGCTCACCGCTCGCTACGCCTCAGCAACCGCAGGGTCGTCGCGGCATGAGCATGAATTCCTCCATCACGGTTGACTCGGTGGTTGTCGAGCACCAGACCTCAAGCGGTCCGGTACGAGCGCTCGACGGAGTGTCCTTTACCGTCGAGAGCGGCTCGAGTGTCGCGATCACAGGGCCCAGCGGCGGCGGCAAGTCCACCTTGCTGGGAGTAATTGGCGGCCTGGCACAACCGACCTCAGGCAGCATAAGAATCGGCGATTCCGAGATATCAGAAATGTCGGAGCGTGATCGGTCTGACTTTCGACGTGGCCATATCGGTTTCGTCTATCAGGCGGACAACTTGCTGCCTTTTCTTACACTGCTGGAAAACGTGGGACTTCAGCTGGCACTCAACGGAAAACGTTCCGGAGCCGGAAAATCGTTAGCAGTCCTCGCGAACCTCGGCCTAGCTGGTCTGGCCTACCGACTGCCCGATCAGCTCTCAGGCGGACAGCGGCAACGCGCCTCCGTCGCCCGGGCGATCGTCAACGAGCCACAGATCATCCTTGCCGACGAGCCCACGGGTGCACTGGATGCGGCCAACGCCGTCGGCGTAATCGATCTGCTATTGGGCATGCAAGGTGAGATCGGCGCGACGTTGATCATGGTGACGCACGACCGCGATGCCGCCGGCCGGCTGGACCGGCAGATCGACCTCCGCGATGGACGCGTCGCATGATCTGGAGCTACGTCTGGCGCGATCTGCGCCGCAACCCGAGGCGCAGTCTTACAGCCCTCGCAGGCATGACGCTCGGGATCGGTCTGTTCTCGGCCGTGCTGTTCTTCATCGACGGTTCCTCGGCGACCATGACGGCCCGCGCCATCGCACCGATTCCGATCGATATGCAGCGGGTGCTGGCGGATCCGCTGGGAAACAAGGTCCGCCTAACTGAACAGGTCAGCCCAGAACGACTGCAGCCCGGTCAGCGTGGACATGTCACGCTCGTACTGGCCAACAACAGCTCCCATCCCGCCAATGAGGTCGTGATCAGGGACGAACCAACTCCTCCCCTGACCTACGTTCCCGATTCGATGACTATTGACGGCTCTCCGATGCCGGATTACGGCGGCGACTTTCCACTGGCTCAGGGCGAGGCCAAGCTGGGCCTCAATCTGGGCACGGTGGAACCTAAGTCCAAGATCACTCTGGCCTACGACGTGGTAGCTGATTCGGCCGTGGAGTCCGTACCTGCCCTTGGTCCTAACGCCAGCTTCTCTAGCCGCGAGATTGGCGTTCCGATCAACGCGAATACATCCGAACCGCTCAGTCTTGAGGAGCTGACGCGCCAGATCGGCCAAGTCCCCGGCGTCGTCCGAGCCGAGCCTTTGTCGTTTGTTGATCTTGACCCCGGCTCGCTCTCGGCTGGCGCCATACGACCTCCGGAGCCGGTTCGCATCTTTGGCTTGGAGAGTCAATATTTGGAGCAAGACCCGTCTATCCGGATTATCGAAGGGTCCTTCGAACCCGGGGCCGGCCTGCTCAGCGCGGAGGCAGCGCGGGCCTTGGCCGTTGCTCCCGGAGGTGTGGTCCAAGTACGCGTGCGCGGCATGAAGGAGCCGCTCAGCGTACGCATCAGCGGCATCACCGACGTATCAAGGGCCAAGTCCCTCTTCTACAGCCGAGAGGGAAAGCAGCTCGAGCAGTTCGTCTATATCCGACAGTCCTTGATCGTCGGACCTGAAGTGTTCTCTAAAACGATCATTCCGGCTTTCCAGAACGTGACAACCGCCCCCGGCACGGTGCTGCGCAGTCAACCGATCCTCGAGGTCGACGTCTTTATGGACCGCGAGCCGCTTGACGCCGACCCCGCGACGGCCCTCGCCCAGACCAGGGCGGTCGCTGACGCCGTCAACTCCGTCGCACCGGGGCAAGACGTCTTGATCGACAACATCTCCAATGCGCTCCAAGTTGCCAGCGATGACGCCCGAACCGCTAAGCGCATGTTCGTCTTCCTTGGACTTCCCGGTGCCCTGCTGGCCGCCATCCTCACCTCTTACACGGGCGGCGTACTGGCCAGCGCGCTGCGCCGCGAGCAAGCGATCTTGCGGATCCGCGGCGCCAACCGACGTCACCTGCTCCGTATGCATGCGCTGCGTACCCTGGCGCTCGCCACTGTCGGGTCCGTGCTAGGTGTCGCCTTGGGGCTCATCTCGACTGCCATCGTGTTGTCTGCCGATGCCTTAGCCAGCGCCTCTCCGATCAGCCTGCTCACATCAGCCCTGCTTGGTGCCGGCGCCGGATTCCTCGCTACCGGTGTCGCGCTCTACGCGGCGGGCCGACGCGCGATCAACAGCCAAATCAGTGACGAGCGCGCACAGCTGGCGTCGCGAAAGCCCCTTTGGCGAATTGTCGGAATTGACTTTTTGATCTTGGCCGCAGCACTCGGCGTCGAGTGGTACCAGCGCCGACATGGCGGCTTTGAGGGCGTGCGCGGCTCGGTCTATTACGGTCGTGCGGTGTCACTGCGCCTACATCTCGTGATCGTCCCCATCGGCATCTGGCTCGGCGCTGTCCTGGTGCTGGGCAGAGTCGTCGAACGGGTATTTGCACACCTGCCTTTGCCGCTCCGGCACCGCTTCGGTCACCCGCTTCCAGGTCTGCTGACTCGGAGCATCCGCCGCCGCTCCTGGGCCGCCGCCTCTGCGGTGATCATGGTCGGATTGATCGTCGCCCTGGGCACGAGCGTGGCATCCTTCAGCGCGTCGTACAACCAGGCCAAGGCCCGTGACGCGCGCTTCGTGGTGGGTTCCGATGTACGCGTCACGCCGTCCCCGATCAGCGCCGTTGATCATCCGCCCAGTTACGCCGAGAAGCTGCAGGTCGCGGGTATGCAAACAGTGACGCCCGTCGTATACGGCCTGAACAACGCACTGCTGGAGAGCGAGGTCAATGAGGACGCAGGCAATATGCTCGCAATCGATCCCGCGGGCTTCAGGCAGGTGGCACCGCTTATCGATACGGATTTCCTCGGAACCACTGCGGCGAACGCCGTGGACAGCTTGGAGCATCAGCCAGACGGAGTGTTGCTGACCGAAGATCTCGCCGACACCCTCGACGTCGAACCCGGCGACGAGGTCAAGGTTCTGTTCGCACGCGGAACGCAGCAGCAGAAGCTGTCGGAGATGAAGGTCATCGGCCTCTTCCAGCGCCTGCCGGGATTCCCCGAGGGCGTAGATGTACTGGTCAACATCAAACGTCAGATGCAACTCATTCCGTCAACCAATGCCACCTTCTTCTTGGCGAACACCACCGATCCAAGCGATGCCACCCTGGATCGAGTTGTCGCCGGATTGCGTGAGGGTCCTGGTGCTGCGGACGCGCTGCAGATCGACACCCGTGCAACAACGCTGGACAAGGATCAGTCCAGCCTTGCCGCATTGAACATCCGCGGCCTGCTGACCCTCGACTCGGCCTATGCCCTCGCCATGGCCGCTACCGCGATCACGATCTTCGTCTTCGGATTACTGCTGCAGCGGCGGCGGGAGTACGTCACCCTGCGCGCCCAAGGAATGCGCATCGGAAGGATCCGATCATTGATCATCACCGAATCCGTCGGAGTGGTGGTTGTCGGAGCGGTTGTCGGCGCGGTCATTGGCGCTGCCATGGCGTACTTCCTGGTCACCGTGCTGCAGCCGTTGTTCGTCCTTCGCCCAGAAGTGGTCATCCCACGAGCCGACATTGTCGCGCTCGCTGCACTCGTACTAGCTGTATCGGTGGCTGCATCCTTGGCCGCCACGACTCTCATTCGTCGTCTACCCCCGGGGGAGCTGTTGCGTGATGAATAACGACTCGAAAACTCACGCTTTCGCACGGTCACTAGGTGATATCGTCAGCGAGGTGCTTGCGCCAGTCCGCCTCCGCCGTAAGGCCTTTGCCGTTGCCGGTGCTTTCGTTGTTGCATCGGCGGCAGCTTGCAGTGCCGGAGCGTCGCCACAGACCGCACCGTCAGCGCCGGAAAATCCCACACCATCGCAGGTAGCTGCCACCTCCTCGACGCCGTCGGCTGCCGCAACGACCGCGTCTCCCAAGCCAAGCAGTACGGCGGTGCAGAAGGTCAACGCGAATTACAAGAAGTTCGACCCGAAGAACTTCGGCGATGCCCTCGGTGGCCAGAACAGCTGGTATCCGCTGGTACCAGGTACTCAGACGCTACGGGACGGTTCGATCACCCGGGGCAGCCGGAAGCTCAAGCACCAATTGCGCGTCACTGTGACCGATGTGGTCAAGGAGGTGGACGGCGTCCAAACCGTCGCCGTTCTCGACCAGGACATTGACGCAGGTCAGGTTGGCGAGACGTCGATCGACTACCTAGCCCAAGACAAGACCGGCAATGTCTGGTACCTCGGGTCGTACACCGAGATTTATGAGGGCGGCCAGTTCGTCAATGCGGTCGATGCCTGGCTTGCTGGCAAGAGAGGAGCCCGGCCGGGCGTCTGGATGATGGCTGATCCGAAAGAGGGCATGAAGTACGTCCAGATGCACAATTCACGCGAGACCATCCGCTCAGAGGTCTCGAAGGTCAGCGACCGAAAGTGCGTCCCGTTCGACTGCTTCAAGTCACTCGTCATCCTCGAAGACGGAACCGAGTTCAAGTACTTCGGCCGTGGAGTGGGTCACATTGCCACCGAGCCCAACTACTCCGGCGGTGAGCAGGAGAAAGAAGAACTGGTCAACGTCGTCAGATTGAAGCCCAAGGGATTGGCCGAGATGAGCGCAGAAGCGCTGAAGCTGGACAAGCACGCACGTAAAGAGTCCAGCGTCTTCGCCAAGTCCGATCCCGCGAAACGCGCCTGATCGGTAACGAAGGCATCTCACCGAGAGCCCAGTGATCTCTAGCCAAAAATCGCCTGCACGGAGCCAGCAAGATCACTAAGTAGAGCAACAGGTTAAGCACGATCAGCACTGGCAGTATGAGCAGCGCAATAAGCAGGCCAATAAGCCGCAAGACGATCCAAAAACCCGACGGCGTCTTGCGCTTTCCACAACTAGCCTGGGCCATTTCACTGCAACGGGCCGAGCAGCGAGATCCCACTCGATTGCCGAGCTGGGCCGCACTAGTTCTCGCAGTGCTCAACCCGGCTCGTTCGGCCTGCTCCTCGCTGACGCCGGTGCGCCGTGCCCGTGCCCCGATTGACCTTCCTCCCACGTGGTCAGGCTACGGCTCGGCTAGTCACCACCTACTGAACCGCTCGAGAGCCAGCTTGACTCTATACTTAGATCGATCTAAACTGATGATCTTAGATCGATCTAAGTGACAGGCTACGACCCTCTATGGCTCGTGTAACGCTCATGGATGTCGCCCAACACTGCGGCGTCTCGCGAGCGACGGTGAGCCTGGTGCTAAACGACAGTCCGCTAGTGGCCGCGAAAACGCGTGACCGGGTCCGACAAGCCATGACGGAGCTTGGATACGTCTACAACCGGTCCGCAGCATCGCTGCGGACCCAGCACAGCGACGCCATTGGTGTGGTGCTGACCAACATCACCAATCCCTATTTCGCTGAGTTTGCGACGGGCGTTCAAGACGTACTGACAAGCAGCGCGGCCGTTCCGCTGCTGGCAGTCAGCGGTGAGGATCGCGAGCTGCAGCACCGGCTGGTCAAGTCGCTGGTGGAACGAAATGTGGACGGCATTGTGCTGATCCCTGCGCATGGCACCACACCGAACGATTTGCCAGATCTGCTGGGAACACCCCTGGTGCTGATGGCCCGCCGCCTGAATGGGATGGATGTTGATTATGTCGGGGCGCAGAACCGCGACGGCGGGTACGCGGCCGCGGAACATCTCTACAGCCACGGCTGTCGCAGAATCGCCTTCGTCGGCGGTTACGCCGATTCGTCGGCCCGCGACGAGCGTGCCGCCGGGGTCGAGGAATTCCTGAACGAGCACGGCCTGAGGCTGAACTCCGACCATTCGCTTGTATGCGAGCCGGCGCGTCCGCAGGCGCGGGAGGCTGTGATGTGGCTGCTCACCGAAGATCCCGAAGTTGACGGCATCATCTGCTTCAGCGACGTTGTCGCGTTCGGCGTTCTCGACGCAATCGCCGACATGGGCCGCAGCATTGGATCAGACGTACGCGTGATCGGTTTCGACGACGTGCACACTGCAGGACTCAACCGACCCTCGCTGAGCAGCGTCGCTGTGCCTGCTCGAGACACCGGCCGCCGCGCCGCGCAGCTCGTACTGGAGCGGGCGGCCGGATCAACTGAGTCCACGGTACGCGAGGAGTTCCCCGTCAAGCTCGAGCCGCGGGAGACCTGCGGCTGTCCCCGCCCCCAATTGCTCTACTGACGCACCGGAGATCTTGAAGGACCAACTCAAACATGCGAACCGTACCCGTGCTAACCGGCGCAGAAGCCGCCGAGCTCATCGCCGACTCCGCCGTCATCACTGTCTCGTCATCATCCGGACTTGGTTGCCCCGACGCCGTCCTTGAGGCGATCGGGCAGCGTTACGAAAACACCGGCTCACCAGCAAATCTGACCACGCTGCATCCGATCGCCGCCGGCGATATGTATGGCATCAAAGGCATTGATCATCTATGCCGGCCTGGCCAACTGCGTCGAGTGCTCGCCGGCTCCTATCCCTCGGGCGGCTCAAAGCTGGATCCGCCGCTGATCCGGCAGCTCATTCACAGGAATCAAGTCCAGGCGCTCAACATCCCCTCGGGTGTGCTGTTCCAGATGCATCGAGCAGCCTCCACCGGGCAGCCAGGGGTGCTGACAGAGGTCGGCCTCGGCACGTACGCCGATCCGCGGCACGAAGCCGCCAAGATGAACGCCGTCACCGACGACTTCGTCCAGCTCATGAAGGTCGGTGACAACGAATATCTGTTCTATCCGGCGGTCGAGGTCGACGTAGCGATCATCCGAGCCACTACCGCGGATCCCCACGGCAACCTGTCCTACGAGCAGGAGTGCAGCACCCTCGGTGCACTCGACCAGGCGTACGCCGCCCACAACGAGGGCGGCATTGTGATCGCCCAGGTCAAAAGGCTGGCCGATACGCAGTTGCCCACTCAGGACGTCCACATTCCAGGAATTCTCGTCGACGCCATCGTGGTCGACCCCGATCAGATGCAAACCACGCAGACCTTCTATGACCCGGCCCTCTCTGGAGAGATACATCGCGACCTCGATGACATCGAGCCGATCGAGTTTGGCCTCGAGAAAGTGATCGCGCGCCGGGCAGCGGCCGAGCTGCAGGTCGACGCCATTGTCAATCTTGGCTTCGGGATCTCAGCGGCCGTCCCACGCGTGTTGCTCGAAGAGGGCCACGCCGACGATGTCACCTGGGTGATCGAGCAGGGTGCGGTAGGCGGTTTTCCGGCAACCGGGTTCGCATTCGGTTGCGCGCTGAACCCGCAGGCCTTGGTCCAAAGCGCCGACCAGTTCACGCTGCTCCAAGGCGGTGGTTTCGACGCAGCGATGCTGTCGTTCCTGGAGGTGTCGGGCGCCGGCGACGTCAATGCCTCGTGGCTGCCGGCTCGGCCGCACGTTACTGCCGGCATAGGCGGCTTCAACGACATCATCACGCGGGCACCCAAGATCGTTTACTCCGGCTACTTCACCGCGGGCCAGAAAGACATCCAGATCCAGGATGGCCAGCTCAAGATCTTCTCTGACGGCGCGATCGCGAAGTTCGTACCGGCGGTTGCCCAGATCTCGTTCTCTGGTGACATGGGCCGGAAACGCCGCCAAGAGGTGCTTTACGTCACCGAACGCTGCGTCATCCAGCTAACCGCAGACGGATTGACGGTGATCGAAATTGCCCCTGGAGTTGATCTTGAAAAAGATGTTCTCGGCAAGGCTGATGTACCACTGCTGGTTAGCCCCGACCTGCGACTTATGTCGGCTGCTTTGTTCCGGCCGGAACCGATGGGGCTGATCTTGTCCCGCAAGCCGTCTCGGATCGCCCAACAGTCCACCGCGTACCGATAAGGAATCTGATCATGTCCGCCACTCACTACGACTACGTGATCGTCGGCGCCGGCGCCGCCGGCTGCGCCGTAGCCAATCGTCTCTCCGCTGACCCAAACACCACTGTGCTGCTGCTGGAAGCCGGCGGTAAGGACTGGTCCCCGCTGGTCCACATGCCTGTCGGATTCACCAAGCTCGGTGGCCCGCGCTACAACTGGGAGTTCTCCACTGTCCCGCAGCCGCAATTGAACAACCGGGAAATGTGGTACCCGCAGGGCCGCACGCTCGGCGGCAGCACCTCGATCAACGCGATGATCTATATTCGCGGTCAGAAAGAGGACTACGAAGCCTGGGCGGCGCTGGGCAACAAGTACTGGGGTTATGAGGAGGTGCTGCCGTTCTTCCGACGGGCCGAAGCCAACGAACGCCTTAACGACCGCTACCACAGCAGCGTCGGCGCAGTGAATGTCACAGAACAGGTGCAGCACAACCCGCTGAGCAAAGCCTTCGTGCGCGCCGCCCAGGAACTGGGAGTCCCGTTCATTGCCGATTTCAATGGCGCAGTGCAAGAAG
>Ga0307413_10000158_pt1 | contig 18585 bp, 25 predicted proteins | sample DK1Ometagenome_3_FD_203714 | JGI IMG/M metagenome (GOLD analysis project Ga0307413, IMG submission 203714) | Maize rhizosphere microbial communities from greenhouse at UC Davis, California, United States - DK15-O-2 | ecosystem: Host-associated > Plants > Roots > Rhizosphere > Soil | place: USA... | reverse complement strand
TTGACGGCATGGTCGACCGGGAGTTCTGGAACGTCGAGAAGGACCCCGAGGACACCCGCCGCTACTTCTTCAACCAGCCGACCGCGGCCCGTGACGCCTGGACCACGCACCCCGACTGGGAGGCGAACCGGCGCGAGGACCTGGAGCTCGAGCCGGGCACGGAGCTGGCGCTGTTCTTCGACGGCTCCAAGACCGACGACTCCACCGGCATCCTCGGCGTCCGCGTCTCCGACGGCGCCCCGTTCCTGCTGGGCGCGTGGGAGAAGGACGGCCCCGACTGGCAGGTCAGCCAGGCCGCCGTCGACCGCCGGGTGCGCGAGGTGTTCGACCTCTACGAGCCGCTGGCGTTCTACGCCGACGTCAAGGAGTTCGAGCAGTACGTGGACACCTGGGCTAGCGAGTTCGGCGAACGACTTCTGGTCGACGCCACGCCGGGGCGGAATAGGCACGCGGTCGCCTGGGACATGCGCTCGCATGTCAAGGACTTCACTGAGGCCGCCGAGCGGACCTTGGTGGACATCCTGGACCGCAACGTGCCGCACAGCGGCGACCCGCGGTTGCAGCGGCACATCCTGAACGCTCGCCGCTCCCCGAACAAGTACGGGGTCTCCATCTCGAAGACCGGGCGCGAGTCGCCCCACAAGATCGACTTCGCCGTGTGCCTGATCGGTGCGCGCAAGGCGTGGCGGGACCTGCTTGCGTCCCCCGCCTTCACCAAGCGCAGGACTCAACGCACCGGGAGGGTGGTGGCTCTGTGAACCAGCGGGACGCCGTCATCCTCGCCAAGCAGCTTTTTCCGCAGTACCGGGAGAACCGGGCCGACCTCGACACGGTGGACTCGTGGTATCGCGGGCAGAACGAGCGCCCGACGATGCCCCGACAGTCGACCAAGGAGTACCAGCAGCTCCAGGAGCGGTCCTATACGCCGTGGCTCGGGCTGGTGGTCACCTCGGTCGCGCAGACCCTTTACGTGGAGGGCTACCGCCGCGCCCGCGAGGTCGACGACGCCGCTGCGTGGGGGTTCTGGCAGGCCAACGGGCTCGACGGCCGGCAGATGGCCGTCCACCGCGGCGCTCTCGCTCACGGGCAGGCGTTCGTGACGGTACTCCCCGGCGACCGTGGTCCGGCGATGCGTGGCGTGTCCGCCCGCAAGATGCACGCCGTCTATGCCGACCCGGCCGAGGACGAGTACCCGATGTACGCGCTGCGGGTTGACCCCAACGGCGGCGCGAACAAGTGGATGCTGCGGCTCTACGACGAGAAGCAGGTCTACTACCTCTCCGCGGACTCCGAGGCCACCAAGATCGAGTTCCTGGAGTCCCGTGAGCACGGGATCGGGGTCTGCCCGGTGGTCCGGTTCACCAACCAGCTCGACCTCGATGGCCGCGCCACGGGCGAGATCGCCCCGTTCGTCCCGCTGGCTGCGCGGATCGACCAGGACACGTTCGACCGGCTCGTGGTGCAGCGGTTCGGCGCGTGGGTCATCAAGTACGTCGCCGGCATGGCGACCCCGGAGACCGACGAGGAGAAGCGCGCCGCGCAGATCGCGCTGAAGGTGTCCGACTTCCTCATAGCCGAAGACCCGGACACCAAGTTCGGCAGCCTGCCGGCCACCCCGCTCGACGGCTACATCAAGTCCCGCGACGCCGACATCCGCGACCTTGCCGCCGTCACCCAGACCCCGCCGCACCACCTCCTCGGCCAGATGGCGAACCTGTCGGCCGAGGCGCTGGCTGCTGCCGAGTCGTCCCTGATCCGCAAGGTCGAGGAGCGCAAGCACTCCTTCGGCGAGTCGTGGGAGCAGGCGCTACGCCTCGCCGCCTCGGTCGCCGACGTCGAGGGCTCGGATGACTTCGAGGCGCAGGTCCGGTGGCGCGACATGGAGTCCCGGTCGCTGTCGCAGGTCGCGGATGCGCTCGGCAAGTTGTCCCAGCAGCTCGGGGTTCCGGTGGAGATGCTGTGGGAGAAGATCCCCGGCTGGACCGACCAGGACGTGCTGCGCGCCAAGACGCTCGCCGCCGAGGGTGACGCGCTCGCCTCCCTCAACGGCATCCTCGAGCAGCAGGCAGCCGAGCCCGAACTGCCGTGACCACCGCGGAACTGACCCGCCGCTACCGGCGCTCCACCCTCGCACTCCGAGCGGCCACCCTGCGGGATCTCCAACGCCTGTGGCCCGCATTCCGGCCCGACGACCCGATCGAGACCTTCACGGTCCTGCTTGCCGGCGTAGAACCACTAGTGCAGCGCGACCGGACCCGAGCGGCCGGCCTCGCCTCGGCCTACTTGCAGGCGCATCGACAGGAGGCCGGCGTGCCCGGCCCGGTCGATGTTCGTCTAGCCGAGTCGGCGCCGGCTGAACAGGTGGCCCGCTCGCTCCACTTCACAACCGTCGGCGCTGTCCAGATCGCCCGGCGCGCAGGCAAGACCCTCGACTACGCGGCGTCGTCGGCCCGTGTGCAGACGATGGGCTCGGTCGGCCGCCTGGTGCTCAACGCGGGCCGGGAGACCGTGCTCAGCACCGTGAACGCCGACCGGCGCATCCTCGGATGGCAGCGCGTCACCTCCGGCGGCTGCGAATGGTGCCGGATGCTCGCTGGTCGCGGCGCCGCCTACAAGTCCGAGGGAACCAGCTCGTTCGACGCGCACGACCACTGCGTCTGTAGCGCCGAGCCGGTCTACCGCTGATCTCCCGCCCCTGGAGGGCGGCTGCACCATCCCCTAGGCCCCAGGAGGCCGAACATGTCCGACACGGACACCGCAACAGCCGAAGCCGCCACGGAGCAGGCCGAGGAGACCCCCGAGGAGCCGCAGGACGCGCCCCAGGAGGGCGAACAGGCGTCCGACGACACCGAGGACTGGCGCAAGGACTTCGACCCCGACAAGGCCGCGGAGCGTATCCGCAAGTTGCAGTCGGAAGCGAAGAACCTACGCACCCGCGCGAAGACCGCCGAGGAGAAGGCGGCCGGCGCGGACGAGAAGGACAAGCGCATCACCTCGCTCCAGAGCGAGCTGCTGCGTGAGCGTGTCGGACGGAGGCTCGCCCTCCCCGACGAGCTGGTGGACCGGTTGCGCGGCGACACCGAGGACGAACTCCTCGCTGACGCCGAGAAGCTGGTCGGCCTTCTCGGGAAGCCGGCATCCGGTCGCAAGCCTGCCGAGCAACTGCGCGGTGGGCTCGACCCGGAGAAGGAGCCCGAGGAAGACCCGCGAGAGGTCGCACGGCGCATCCGCGCCCGCGGCTACTGAAACCCCCGCACGGCCCCGCCACGGGCCGCCTGCGGTCAACCCAACGACCTAGGAGGTCACCGTGGCGAATACCTGGATCACCTCGAACTCGGGCCAGATCGCCCGGGTTGCTCTGGCGACCCTCGCCGAGGACGTCGTCCTCGGTCAGACCGTCCACCGCGACTTCGACAACGAGTTCGGCGGCGGCTCCGGCGACACCATCAACATCCGTGTCCCCGCGTCGCTCGCGGCACGCACCTACTCGGCTGCGAACCGCTACACCACGCCGATCACCTACGACGACCTCACCGAGGCCACCGTCCCGCTGGTGCTCGACTCGATCCTCTACTCGGCGGTTCGTCTGCCGGACGAGGAGGTCGATCTCGACATCGCCAACTTCACCGCGCAGGTCACCGGCCCCCAGGCCGAGGCCGTGGCGCAGGGCCTCGAAGACGCCATCGCGGCGGAGATGAACGGGGTGGCGGCCACGGCTGGCCTCCAGTTCCCGCTCAGCCCCACCGACGGGCAGATGCTCGACGAGTTCGCCGACGCCCGCAAGGCGCTGCGCGACAACAACGTCCCCACCAACAACCTCTTCGCCGCCGTGTCGACCGACGTGGCGACGAAGATCATCAAGGACTCGGAGTTCCGTCGTGTCGACGCCTCCGGCTCCGAGGGGGCGCTGCGCGAGGCCATCATCGGCAAGATCCACGGCTTCACCGTGGTCGAGTCGAACAAGCTCACCGCCGGCTCGGCAGTGTTCTACCACCGGGACGCCTTCGCTCTCGCCACCCGTGCGCCGCAGGTGCCTCGTGGTGCCGGCGCCGGCTCCTCGGTCTCGGCCTACGGCTACTCGATGACGTGGACCGCCGACTACGACCCGAACTACCTGGCCGACCGGTCTGTGGTTCGGGCGCTGGCCGGTTCCGCGGTTCTCGACGCCGACCGGGTCGTCAAGGCCGACACGTCCGCGACCTGATCGGAGCCTGACTGATGGCGACACTGCCTCCCGTGGTCTCTGACCTCGAAGCGTGGACAGGTCAGACGATCTCGCCTGACGACCTCCGCGCCGATGCAGTGTTGTCTGCCGCGACCGCGCTCGTTCGCGGATACGCGGGACTGGCGTGGGACGACGACAGCGTGCCTGACGAGGTGCACGCTGTCGTCGTCCAGATCGCCAGCCGTATCTGGTTCAACCCGCAGGGGCTCACGTCGGAGACGATCGACGACTACACCCGGCGGTACGGCGAGTCGGTCGAGAGTGCCGGTCTGGCGCTCACCGACTCCGAGCGGGTGATCCTCGGTCGCTACCGCACCACCGGCTCGGGGCTGTGGGTGCAGCCCATCACGTCCGGCACGGTCGAGATCCCGCTCGATGACCTGTTCCTGCGCGACCTCGACCACGGGGACGCCTCGGGGACCTACACCCCGGCGCCATGATCTCGGCGGTCACGGAGGCGGGTCAGCAGGCCGCGGAGTCCCGGATGCTCGACACCTTCGACATCGGCGTCCCTACCGGCGGCTACACCTACGACCCGGCCGCGAACGGCGGCACGGGCGGCGACGTGGAGACGATCACGCCGCTGTTCGCCACGGTCGGCCGCGTGAAGGTGGGCGGCGGGCTCGCTGCCCGCGAGGCCGAGGCTGGCGGGCGAACGGTGGTCACAGTGGTGCGCGAGCTGCACATCCCGGTCGGCTCCGCGGCGGTGCCGGTTGGCGCTGTGGCGGTTTGCACGGCCGTTCACCCGACGTCTGACCCGACCCTGCTCAACGCCCGGCTACGTCTGGCCGGTCCGGCACCGGGCTCGCAGACGACGGCCCGCCGGCTCGAGGTCGAGGAGGTGCTGACGTGAGCACCGTTCGCGGCGACGCCTCCGAGTTCTACGACCTCGCTAACGACCTCTCCCAGGTCGGCGCCAAGACCGTCCCCCTCGCACGCGCCGCGATGCTGGCCGCCGGCGAGGTGGTTGCGAAGGCGTGGCGCAACAACATCCTCAGCGAGAGCGCCGCCTCGACCTCGATTCCGCACTACCCCGAGTCCATCGACGCTGAACTCACCTTCAGCATCAGGGCGATCACGGTGGAGGTCGGCCCGAACAAGGCCAAGAAGCAGGGGTCGCTGGGTCACCTCATCGAGCTCGGCACCGAGACCTCTCCCCCGCACCTTCATGGCCTCCGCGCCATGACCGACAACGAGGCGAACGTCGAGCGGGCGCTCGACCAGGGCCTCAACTCCCTGTTCGGATGAGCGTCACCGACGACCTGGTCACCCAGGCTGGCGGCACGACTGCGCGCGTCTACGCGATCGGCTCCGTCCCGGCTTCCCCGACGTACCCCTACCGGGTGATCGGCTACGCGCCGAACGCCCCGATACAGCGAACCATGAACGCCAAGGGCGAACAGGTCCGCCGCTTCACGGTGCAGCACTTCGGGCGAACCGACGACTCGGTCGAGGCAGTGGCTTCGGCCACGTTCGCCACCTTCGACAGCCAGCGAGTCGACGGCGACGTCTGCACCCAGGAACTCGCCTCACCGATCCTGCGCGACCCGGACAACCAGGGCGTGCTCTCCATCACCCACACCTACCGATTCTGAGGAGCGACATGGCGACGAAGAAGAAGGACGGGGCCACCAGCGAGGGCGTGCCCGTCCGCACCGACCAGACCCGCAATGCCCGCTACGAGGACGGCGTGCCCGTCCGCACCGATGACGTGCCCGAGCAGACCGCCGGGGCGAAGAAGGCCGGCTCCAGCGCCGCCAACAAGAAGGAGAGCTGAAAATGGCCGCACCCGTCACCCCAGCCAAGAAGCTGGCGAACGGCAAGGACACCTGGTGGCTGGTTCCGGCCGGCGCCAACCCTGCTGCGCCGACCGCCGCCGAGGTCAACAGCGCGACCGGACTGAACATCTCCGGCATGCTGCTTCAGGACTACGAGGGCCTGACCGTGTCCACCGACCGCGTCACCCTCCCCGCGGTGATGCTCGAGACCGTCATCACCGAGATCGCGGGCAACACCACCGTCACCGCCGCCGACATGCAGATCACCTTCGACCCGCAGGCCGCCAGTGGCGCTGACGGCAAGAAGGCGTGGGACCTGCTCGACGGTGGCACGTTCTCCGGGTGGGCGGTGCGCCGCCAGGACTCGCCCGCCGGCAACGGTGACGCGACTGCCGGCGAGTTCGTCGACGTGGCCGTCGTGGACATCGACCAGCCCATCCCGGGTCGCACGACCGCGGGCGCCGACGGCATCTACATCTTCACCGCGCCGGTGTCCCCGATCCAGGTGCAGTGGAACGTCACGGTGGCCTGATCCGCCACGCACATTCTCTCGTCTGCCCCGCTGCTGCGCTGACGAGACGCGGCAGCGGGGCTTCTCGTCACCTCTCGTCAAGGAGCACCCATGTCAGACAACGCCAGCCGCAAGGTGCTGGAGTTCCCGGTCGGGGACTTCCCTGAACGTCTCGACGTCGCCTATCGGGCGGCGCAGGAGGCGCTGAAGGACACCACGGCACGCACGATGAACGAGGGCGACCCGTACCTCGAGCTGAAGGCCGAGTACGACGCCCTGCGCGACGAGTCCCAGCAGGCGTCCCGCGAGGCGAAGACCTATGTCGTGCTGCGCGAGATCAGCCGCAACGACTGGCGCAAGATCAAGGCCGACCATCCCCCGCGCACCGACGCTGATGCTGAGACGGTGAAGGCCGACCGGGTGGCGGGGTTCAACGTGGACACCGCCGAGGATGACCTGGTGTTCGCGGCGCTGGAGGAGCCCCGGTTCGAGTCGCGGGCGGCGTTCGACGAGTGGGCGGGCCAGCTCGGCGCGGGCAAGTTCGCCTCGATCGCGCATGAGGCGTACCTGTTCACGATGGAGGCGCGCCGCGACCCAAAACTGCTGCCCGCTTCGCCGACGAGGAACGACTCCTAGAGGTCCGCGCCGCCCACTACTGGCGGCTGTCCCCCTCGGCGTTCCGGGCGCTGCCGGACGAGGACCAGGCGGAGATGATCGCCTACCTCACCGAGGTCTGCCCGGACTGCGGGAACCTCCGGTCGGTCTGTTCGGACCCGGAGCGGGCGTTCTATCCGCAGCGGCGCATGTGCTACGCCTCCGCGGTTCGTGATCTGACTGCCCGGCGGCTGCACGAGAAGCACGGGCACCCCGACGGGGTCGCGGACCTACACCCGCTCGACGGGATGGGGCTCTACGTGTCGCCTGATGACCTGACGCCCGACGACGACTTCGTGTGACCTGAGAGGCGGTGTCCTGTGGCTGATCGCTCCGTGGTGTACCGGCTTCGGGCCGAGCTCGGGTCGTTCCAGGCGAGCATGGCGCAGGCGTCGGCCTCGACCCGCAAGGTCGCCAACGACATGACGGCGCTGACCAAGGAGGGCGAGAAGTCCCGACGTGGCCTCTCCAGCCTCGGCTCGGTGGCAGGCAAGGTCGGTTTCGCTGCCGCGGTCGGTCTCGGTGCTGCGGTCGTCAAGGCCGCCGACTTCGACTCTGCGATGAGCAAGGTCCGTGCCGCGACTCACGAGTCGGCCGGCGCGATGGATGACCTTCGCCAGGCGGCGCTCGACGCGGGCGCTGACACGGCGTTCTCCGCCACCGAGGCCGCTGCCGGGATCGAGGCGCTGGCGAAGGCTGGCGTCGAGACCGAGGAGATCCTGTCGGGCGGCCTGATGGGGGCTCTCGACCTCGCCGCAGCGGGTGAGATGGAGGTCGCCGAGGCGGCCGAGGCTGCTGCCGGCGCGATGGCGCAGTTCAAGCTCGACGGCGAGGACGTGCCTCACATCGCCGACCTGCTCGCCGCTGGTGCCGGGAAGGCGCAGGGCGAGGTCTCCGACATGGTGATGGCGCTGAAGCAGGCCGGCACCGTGTCGTCGCAGACCGGGCTGACGCTGGAGGAGACCACCGGCGCACTCGCCGCGATGGCCGAGCAGTCCCTTCTGGGCTCCGACGCGGGCACCTCGTTCAAGCAGATGCTGGCCTCGCTGACCCCGAACAGCGAGAAGGCCGCCAACACGATGCAGGACCTCGGCTTCTCCGCCTACGACGCGCAGGGCAACTTCATCGGCATGACCGCGCTGGCCGGTGAGATGCGCGAGGCGTTCAAGGGCATGAGCGCCGAGCAGCGGTCGGCGGCGATGGAGACCATCTTCGGCTCCGACGCCGTCCGCGCGGCCTCGATCGTCTACGACAACGGCGCCGACGGGGTCCAGAAGTGGATCGACAAGGTCGACGACGCCGGCTACGCCGCCGAGACGGCTGCGATCAAGCAGGACAACCTCCGGGGCGACCTCGAGAAGCTGGGCGGGGCGCTGGAGACCGCCCTGATCGGCACCGGTGAGGGCGCACAGGGACCGCTGCGGACGCTCGTGCAGGGCGCCGAGGATCTGGTGAACGCCTTCAACAAGCTCCCCCAGCCCGCGAAGGACGCGGCGGCAGGAATGGCGGCCATCACCGCTGTCATCGGCGGCGGCCTGTGGTTCGGGACGAAGGTCGTCAACGGTGTCGCCAACACCCGCGAAGCCCTCGACAACCTCGGTGTCTCCACGGAGAAGTCGGGCCGTGCGATGCGCGGCCTGGGGCGGGCGGCGGCTGGGCTGGCTGTCCTCGAGGTCGGCATCCTCGGCATCAACGCATTGCAGGACGCGATCGACGAAAGCCTCCCCGGGGTCAACGAGTTGACCGGGCGCCTGCTCGACCTCAACAAGGGGCGCGGCCAGGATCTCGGCAAGGAGTTCGACTCGCTCAGCGACAGCATCGGGCGCCTGACCGCAGAGAACCGGCTGGAGCACGCGGGCGACTCGCTGCTCTCCCTGCTCTCCCTCGGGCAGGCCGAAGGTCAGCGGAAGTCCGAGGCCCGCAACGAGATCGAGGCGCTGGACCTGGCGCTGGCGAACATGGCGTCCTCCGGCAGTACCGATGCCGCAGCGGCGGCCCTGACGGATCTCGGCAAGGCGCAGGGGCTCTCGGCCGACGAGATGGACCGCCTGCGGAAGATGCTGCCCCAGTACGACGAGGCCGTAGCCGGCGCGGGGAACCAGACCGACCTGGCGGCCGCCGCGAACGACGCGCTCAGCACGTCGGCGGCCGGTGCGGCAGAGTCCGTCGGCGCCCTGAGCACGATGACGGCCGAGCAGGCAGAGGCGCTGGAGAAGTCCCGCAAAGAGGCCCGCGCGACCGCCACCGAGTTTTTCGGGCTCGGCGAGAAGGTCGACAACGCGAAGGTGTCGCTCGGCGAGTGGATCCGCGACCTGGAGAAGCAGGCGCAGGCGCTCCGCGACTTCCAGAAGAACGCCGAGGAGGCGGGCCGGAAGGGGGTCGACCAGGGGCTGATCCAGAAGCTCGAACAGGCGGGACCAGCGGGCGCCCTTCGGATGCGCCAGCTCGCCAACGCCACCGAGGAGCAGATCAGGCGCGTGAATCGGGCGTGGCGCAGCGGCGAGGGTGCGGTCGACGGCTACACCGACGCCGTCGGCGGAGTGCCCACCCCGACGCTGGGTGTCAACAACCGGCCCGCACTAGCGGGCATCGACGAGGCCATCGAGCGGCTGAAGGACTTCAAGAGCAAGGACATCACGATCCGCGCCACCTACTCCGGGACGGCGGCAGTTTCCCCCGGCTTCGGGGCGCAGGGCGGGTTCGCTGGCGGTGGCTGGACAGGCCCGGGTGGGAAGTACCAGCCGAAGGGTGTTGTCCACGGCGACGAGTACGTGTTCTCCAAGGAAGCGACCCACGGGAACGTCGCGATGCTCGAACAGCTCCACCGACACCTCCGCGGGTACGCATCCGGTGGCCTGGTGCAGCGTCACGCCGCGCCGGTGGTGTCCGTGAATGCGGCAGGCCCGGCGATTGACTACACCCGTCTCGCCGCTGCGATGGCGCAGGTCCGACCCCTGTACGGCGACGTGCATGTGAGCGACGGCTACGGCGGGTTCAAGCGCGAGCTCCAGAACGACGCGCAACGCGCCGGACTCGGTGGAAGGCCGCTCCCGTGAGTCCCACCCTGACCATCAGCATCGACCGCACATCCCTGGCGCTGACGCCGCTGGTGATGAACGGCCACAAGGACCCTGACCCGTCCCCGCTGGGGATCACCACCTACGCGGAGCCGGCGATGCAGGCACGGCTCGCCTACGCGCCCACCTCGGCCTACATCCACGGCGAGGCGCCGCTGGGCTGGGCATGGCAGGAGACGATGCTGAACTTCGGCGTCGCCACTTTCAACCAGACCACCGAGAACGCATCCCGCCTGCTGCTGGCCGAGCTGCGGGCGGCGATCACCCAGTTCACCTACGTCGTGACCGTCACCGTCGACGACGCCACCCCGGAGGCGTGGACGTGTCGCCCCGGGTCGCTGATGCCGTCCGGTGATCGGTCGGTGATCGACGTGACCCACCACATCCCGTCGTGGTCGGTGTCCCTGCCTGCCCATCCGGTGAGGAGCTGACGTGCCGATCCGCGACATCGCAGCGATGAACGCCTCCCTCGACAACGACTACGGCGCCACCCACGGCCCGAACGTGCCCGCCTCGCACGAGCTGGCGCTGTTCGACCTGGACCCGTCGGCGATCGACGACACCACGGGCACCTACATCGCCACCGAGCTCACCGGCTACGGGCGCGCGACGATCACGAACGATGCGACGTGGGCGGCGGCTGCGGACGGGCAGAAGCAGACGGTCGCCCCTGTGCAGATGCCGGACGTGGCGGGCGAGCAGGACGAGGCGACGTTCTGGGGCTTGTTCGACGGCACGACGCTGTGGGACTACGGCCCGCTGACCGAGGCGGTCGAGGTGACCGAGGCGGGCCCGGGGCCACAGGTGATCCCGGTCATCTTCTACAGCGATTCCCTCGACGACGAGGTGTAAGCCACATGCCGGGGAAGAAGAAGACGCCCCCACCATCGCAGGCTTCGGACAGGGCGCCGTCGTGTCCCCACTTCCGCATCATCGCCGAGCCCACGAAGGTCCCCAACCAGGTCGCGTTCCGCTGCCTCGACTGTGACGCCACCCTTCCGCCCGACTTCGCCTCACCAGCCCACTAGCAGACACGGAGACCGGACATGGACTTCTGCTTCAACATCGCCAAAGGTCGGCACGGCTACTACGCCTCGCTGCCCGCCACCAACGACGCGCTGATCGCCGTCCCGATCGAGGCGACCGGCGTGGAGTCCGACGCCACGCTGAAGGACTACGACACCCTCTCCGCGCTGCTGGCGGCCTCGAACAACGAGCAGACCACGATGGGCCGCAAGACCCTCGCCTCGGTGACATCGGCGGTCAACGACACCACCGACAAGTGGGTCGTCGACGCGGCCGACCCCGTGTGGACTGCGGCGACGGGAAACGCGACGGCGAAGCTGATCGTCTGCTACGACCCGGACACGACTGCTGGCACCGACGCCGACCTGATCCCCCTCTACGGCTACGACTTCGCGGCCACCCCTGCGGGCGGTGACATCACGGCCACGATCAACGCCTCGGGGTTGGCCGAGTCCGCCTGACCACCCCTCCCCGCCGACCGCCGAGAGGGGGTGTGATCCGTGGCTGACTCGATCCTCGTTCCGTCCCCGGCGGATGCGTTCGCGCATTCCCTGGCGTCCCACTGGACCCGTCGCGGCATCGTCGCCGGTGACGAGACGTGGGTGGGCGGTGTCCCGTCCGACGTTCGCTCCGAGACGGTCAGCATCACCTCCGGCAGCGCTGCGATCACCGCCGCCGCGGGCACGTTCGAGACGTGGGACGAAGGCGCCCTCATCACGGGTTCCAACATCCCGTTCGGCACCCGGATCCTGTCGGTCACCAGCGACACGGCTGCGACGATGTCGGCCAACGCGACCGCCACCGTCGGCCCTATCGCGGTCGACCTGTACCTCCACGGCGTGCAGCAGGCGTTCTCCGCAGGGGAGGCTTACCTGACGCCGTGCCCGTCGGGCGACTTCGAGGTCGTCGCGCTGGCGTCGCGGTCTGCCACCATCGGCGGCCGCATGATCGGCCCGATGATCCTCGACGCCTCCGGCAACGGCGTCCAGGCGTCGTGGTATGACGCGCCCGCTTCGTACCTGACGCTGAAGGTGTCGGCGTGGGGCTACGGGTCTGCATTCCAGCAGGGGCCTACGACTTCCATGCCGTCGTCGACCACGGCGCTGAGGTTGCGGAAGTCGGGGACGAACTACTACACGTCCTACAGCACCGACTACGGCGCGACGTGGTCCTCGGAGACCCCGGCGCTGGCGCACGCGACGTTCACGCCGACTCAGATGGGTTTCGGCAGCATCCTCGGTGCCGCGCAGACGGTCAAGCTGCACGAGTTCTACCCGGCCGTCTCCACCGGCGCCACCTCCGTCAACCTCGGCGTCGTCTCCGAGACGACCACCGCCCACGCGCTGACAGCCAAGGTCGGTGCGGTCAAGGCGCTCGGGGTCGTTGCGGAAGCGACCACCGTCCACCCGTTGACGGTGGACGTGGCCGACGGCTCCGCGACGGTTAACCTCGGCCTGGTCTCGGAGACCTCGACCGTCCACCCGTTGACGGTGATCGGCGCGGGTGGCGAAAGCGTCGCCCTCGGGTTGGTCTCCGAGACGACCACGGTCCACCCGTTGTCGGTCGATCTCGGCTACTACGTAGGCGACGCCACCAACCGAGTCGGCGGCAGGCAGCGCGGTGGGTACGCGGTCGCCACCTGGGAACCCGCCGTCGTCACCCCGCCCGCCTCCGTGGTCTACGGCGAGGCCCGCGACGTCGCCCACGCCTACGGCCCGGTCACCATGAACGGCACCCAGCCGGTCTTCGACGTCGACAAGGCTTCACGGACCCGGCACCGCACCCGGGTCGTGGTCGGCGGCAAGGACGTCACCTTCTTCCGCGGCGTCTCCACCCCGACACCCGCCTACCAGCTCGTTTCGCCCCTGCTCTACGGCCCCGCGACGCTGCGGCTGCCCCAGGTGGCGGCAGCGTTCGAGCAGCTGGGAACAGGCGACCTCGACTGGCTCCGCACCGAGCAGCGGGTCCTGGTGCAGCGGGTCGACGAGGCCGGCGACGTGGTCGCCACCGACTACCGCGGCGTCATCGTCGCCTTCGACACAGCCGGCGCCGACCTGACCGTCGAGATCGGCGGCGAGGCGTCCGGTCGTGCTGCGCTGATGGAGCGCCAGCCGCCCATCTTCCGCACCGTCAACGACATCGGCGCCCACGCCTACTACGCCATCCGCGCACTCGGCCTCCCGTTCACCCCGCGCCTCGGCCCCGACACGGGGATCAAGCTGGCCCGGTTCGGCGGCACCGGGCATCTGGACTACATCTCCCAGCTCTGTGCCCGTGCGTGGACCCAGAGCGGGAACCAGTGGACGATCATGCCGTCGACGGACACCGGCGCCTACCGGATGGTCCGCAAGGACACCACGACGATCGACGCCACCGCCTACCTCGACGACGCCTACACGGTGGGCTCCCTGCGCCGGGACCTGGCCGAGGAGCCGAACCGGCTCTACGCGACCGGCGTCACCCCTGAGGGGCAGCGGGTCCGGTTCGGCGCCTATCCGGGTCTGAAGCAGGGCACCGCGGCCCCGTACCCGTTCAACGACAACCGCAACTTCGGGCTCGGCACCACGAACGCCGACACCGACACCGGCGACGGCGTCACGGTGATGATCGACAAGCTCCGCGTCCACAAGTACATGGACGCCATCGACCAGCCCGGCGGGTACGACGCCGACGCCGAGAAGGGCGTCAGGCAGCTCCAGAACGACGCCGGGTTGCCGGTGACCGGCACGATGACTCCGGCGTCGTGGCGGGCGCTGTTCGACCTCGACAAGGTTGGCTTCTCGCTGCGGCAGTCGCAGATCATGCCCGCCGCGCAGAAGACCTATACGAAGCAGTGGCACCGCTCCGGGGCGGGCGCCCAGTTGCGGAAGAACCCGAACTACGACAAGCGGCGCCTGAAGCGCGACCGCACCGTCGACCTCGGTTCGGGGTTCACGATCTCCCAGATGCGCGAGTTCGCCCGCGCCGAGATCGACGCCTCCACCGACGACAACTGGGTCGGTCAGATCGTGTTCCACACCGGGGCGCTGGTGGCAGGCGACCACACCCCGGGGACTCCGGTGGCACCGTCTGACATCTTCCGTGCGCGTGCGCTGCGTCCCGGGATGAACCTGTCCCTCCCGCTGTTCGACGGCGGCATCGTGGTCCACGTCTCCGCGGTGTCGGTCGGCGAGGACGGCACGGTCACGGCGACGGTCGACACCAGGGCGCGGGACTCAATGGCCGTCTGGGAGGTCATCCAGCGCAACCGCGAGTCGCGGCGCAACCCGGCCCGCCAGTGGGTCCGCGACCACCGCGCGTCCGGTGAGATCAAGGACGCGATCGACGGGTGGGACGAGGTCGGCGGGCTGCTCGGCGACAACGTCACCGTCCCGGGCCACCGGTGGACGATCTTCGAGGTCGTCGCCGGGCAGGAGGGCACGGTGGCGCGGCTGCGGCTGCGGACCAACCCCAACGCCGAGTTTGTGTGCGCCGTCTTCGGCCGCGTCTTCGACACCGACGCGATGGAGAAGCGGCTCACTCGCCGGGTCGGGAACCCGTTGACGGAGGCCGGGTCGAAGAAGTGGGAGGACGAGGACGTCCGCGACGACCTCGACGACAACAACTTCCTCCTCTACGTGGCCGGGTCGAACGAGGACCCGTGCGGCTACTACCCGAAGCACAAGACCGACGGCGAGACCACGAACCCGCTCACCGGGCGCTGGAAGGACGACGCGCAGTTCGGTTACCGCACGTTCGCGCAGCCGGTGCTGTACGTGGCGATGTACGCCGACCGGGACACGGTGGTCCCGGCGGGGCGGATCATGTGGCCGCAGCTCGAAGCGGGGGCGTAGGTGCCGAGTGTTGATCTGACCGGCATCGAGGTATACGCGGTCGAGTTCAACGTGACGGGCGAACAGGACGTCACCGCGATCCTCGGAGACCCCGACACCTCCTCCTACATCACGATGGCGATAGCCACGGGAGGGCACACCCGGTTCCGGGTGGCGTCGCAAACAGGCAACGCGGGTGGCTTCGAGACGTGGACGCCGCCGGAAGGTGCCACCGGCATCGTCGAGCAGTACGTGGTTGTCGCCCGCGCCAGCGGCCAGCAGGCTGTTTCGCCACCGGGCACCTACGGCACGACTCCGGAGGCGGAGACGCTTCCATTCTTCGAGCTCGACACAGTCGGCACCGGCAACTATGCGATCGACTACATACCCAACGGGGCTTGGGGCGAAGTGGTGGGCCGGTTTGAGCGACTGGAGTCCGACCTCGACCTTAACCGGATCGACCTCCGCACCGCGTCGGGAATGTCGATCGACCTGGCCTACTTCGCAAAACGGGTCACCTGGGACGAACCCGCACCCGAACCCGTCACCGCCGAGGCCGCCACCCGCCAGTACCCCCGCGACGACAACCGCGGCCTCGGCTCCCCACGCCTCTACCCGCCACCCAAGTCCGGGCGCGTCGTCGGCGGCTACCTCTAAGGCAGGTGCGACGCGATGGCACTCGACCTCTCCAACCTCCTCACCGCCGCCCTCGCCGTCCTCGCACTCGCCACCGCAGGCGGCTACGGGCTGCTCCGCGGCCGGGTCTCCGCGCTCCGCGACGAGCTCGAGGACGAACGCAAGGGCCGCGAGTCCGACCGCCAGGAACGCGACGACCTGCGAGCCAAGAACGCCGACCTGCGCCGCGACCTCGACAACGTCACCGTCGAGCTGGAGGCGCTGACCCGCGTCGTCACCGGCGAGGTCCACTGGGTCGCCATCGGGGACAAGCTCGACCACCACCACGACGAGGCGAAGGCACATTGGGGCAAGACCGAAGACGCGATCGAGAAGGCACTCGACATGCTGAAGGGCATGCTCGAGCAGTTCGAGGAGATCCCGTGACCGAGCCGTCGAGGACCGAGCAGCGCGTCGAGCGACACCGCCGCGAACTGGCGGGCCTCCTGACCTACTTCCTCCTCGCCGTCCTGGTCATCGGGATCATCGGGATCATCGTCCAGACCTACAGCCTCGCCGCCACGATCCGCGAGCAGCAGAAGGTCACCGCCACCACCAACGAGCGGCTGATCGACTGCACGACCCCCAGCGGCGAGTGCTACAAGCAGGGGCAGAAGCGCACCGCCCGTGCCGTCTCCGACATCGGGAAGGTCGCCGCCTACGCTGCGGCCTGCGCCGACCAGGCGGGGCGGCAGGGGGAGGCCGAGGTGCTGGAGTGCGTGCTGCGCCGGCTCGCGGCCGACAAGCGCCACCCGTAGTCGTTGCGCGTCCGTCTCGCCCGCCTGCTCGCCACGCTCTCACCCACCAAGGAGGCCGTCGTGCCTATCAAGCCGCCGTCGCCGCCGTACCTCGGCCCGCCCGACAAGTGGTCGAAGGGCGACAACAAGCCGATCCGTCGCATCGTCATCCACTCCACCGTGTCTCCGTGTGAGCCCGGTGGCGCCCGCAACATCGCCGCCTACTTCCGCTCGGACGCGGCTGGCGGGTCTGCCCACTACGTCACCGACCCCGGCGAGGTCGTGCAGTCGGCGTGGGACTCGCTGATCTGCTGGCACGCACCCCCGAACGCCGGTTCGCTCGGGGTCGAGATGTGTGACATCCCCGGCCCTGTCCCCAACGACAAGCGCGGTACGGCCCGGTGGAAGTCGCTGCGTCGGTCGTGGCGCTGGGCGAAGCCGAACCAGCGCGCCATGTTGAAGCGCACCGCCCGACTCACCGCGCACCTGTGCCTCGCCTACGACGTGCCCACCCGGTTCGTCGGAGCTCGCGGTCTGCGTGCGGGTAGGCGCGGCGTCACGACCCATGCGTCGGTGTCGCGGGCGTGGGGGCAGTCGACCCACTGGGATCCGGGCTGGTGGCCGCGTGCGTGGTTCATGCGCCTGGTCCGCAAGTACGCCGCCGAGACCCGGAGCTCTACGCGATGAGCCCGTCCGTTGAGCGATTCCTTCAGTCCGAGTTCCTGCGCCAAGAGCTGTGCCTCGCCACGGAAGACGGCTGCGGGGAAGACGACTGTGCGCTCTGTCTATGTGGACGGTGGGCTGTGCCGAACACCTGGCCCGGGGCGGAATATCCGGGGCTTCTGCCGTGAGCCGCCGCCCGAACGAGCTGGTCCTCGTCGCGTGGAACCTCTACGCCGGCAACACCGACCGCAACGTCCTCGCCTACCTGGCCGAGGTGGCCGCGCTCGAAGGCCCTGACGTGTTCTGCCTGTCCGAGGCGTTCAACCATGCCGACGTGCTGGGCGAGTTCGCCATGTTCCACGGCTACACGCTGCTCCAGGAGCCTCCCAACCCGCGGCGTAGGCGCGGACGGGTGGTCGACGACACCGGCGACTGCGCCATCCTCGTCCACGACCGCCACAAGGTCCGCCGCGACTGGGTCGACGTGATGACCCGGTTCTGGACCGTGCTTCGCTACCGACGCCGTCACGCCCCGCACCGCTACCAGGTGGCGCTGCTGACCGTCCGTGGGCAGAAGTGGCGGGTGCGTGCGTCCCACTGGCCCACCCACGGCTTCGAGGGTCCGAACGCCAAGGCGGTGCTGGAGTCGGCCCGTGCGTCGCGTCGGTGGCTGCTGAGGAGCAACACGCCGTCGATCGACGTGGGCGACCTCAACGAGAAGCTGTCCCGCCTCGTGTCGTTCTACGGCCAGCGGTTCGGCTTCTTCGGCCGCGGGATCGACGTGGCCGTCACCCGCAACGTGACCGACGCCGTGTGGTCCGAGCTCGACAAGGGCGGCAGCGACCACCACGGGCGGCTCTACCGGTTCACCGCATGAGCCTCCCTCCCGAGCCCTACACCTGGGTCGGGTCACCACGCATTCCCCACCAGCCCCAACACAAGGAGAACCGCACCATGAACGTATCCGTCCTCCGCCTCGCGCTGTGCATCCTCGGCGCGGCCTTCCTGCTGTGCCTCGGCGGCATCCTGTGGCTCGCCTCCGCGAACCCCGCCCGCGCCATCCCCGATGTACTCGTCGGCACCACCGGCCTCATCGGCGGCGCCATCGTCGGCGTCATCGTTCCGAACAAGGCGGGCACCCTGTGAGCCCCGAACGCGCCATCGTCATCGCCATCCTGGTGCTCGTCTTCCTCGCGGTCCTGTTCGTCGTCTTCTGATGACCAAGCGTGACATGTCCTGGTTCCTCGCTGGGCAGGGGACGCAACTCGCCATGAGGATCCTCGGCCACCGCCTCACCCACCGCGCCTTCCGCCTGCACGAAGCCCGCATCTCGGGTCAACGCTAGGAGTAGCACATGGCATTCACCGACGCCGCGCTCAACGTGATGGTCGACGCCCTCGCCGCCGCCGGCACCTACATCTCCGCCC
>Ga0307413_10000157_pt1 | contig 18605 bp, 24 predicted proteins | sample DK1Ometagenome_3_FD_203714 | JGI IMG/M metagenome (GOLD analysis project Ga0307413, IMG submission 203714) | Maize rhizosphere microbial communities from greenhouse at UC Davis, California, United States - DK15-O-2 | ecosystem: Host-associated > Plants > Roots > Rhizosphere > Soil | place: USA... | reverse complement strand
AACTTGCGCGGGTCGCGGGCTACGATCTGGATTGAAAAGTTGGCCGTCAGCGCATCGACCCATTTGATGATCACGTCATCCTGACGCTTCACGGTGCAACTGCGGATAGTGCCCGCCTGTAGAACGCTTAGCGTGAACTCAGTCAGCGAAACGGCGGCCGACAGATTGTCAGCCGCCGCCAGAGCGAGCTCCGGTGTTGGCGCATCGAAGACGCCACTGATGCTCATCACCCTCGAACGGTAGAAGCCCTCCGAGGAGGTTGAGCCGTGCCCCCTGGCTCGCTGCGTTAGTTCAGCAGTCGAGCCAGGGGATCCCCAGCCGTCGAAGCCATCTTGATGGATGAGCCACAGCACGCCGTCAGCGTCGATTGAGTTCAGAAGAATATCGGCGCCGAGGGCTACAGGAGCCCCGTCGAATCCGCCGCCGACATCACTCCCCGGAAAGAGCAGGCCTGACGGGTAGGTGATCGGGCTTGGGTATGGCATGGGGCCTCCTAGACTCCGAGCGCGATTTGACGGCGGGATACAGCGTGAGCCGTCGCTATCGGGTCATCCGTCTCATAGATGTTGTACGTTGCCCCGAGGCCGGCCGAGGTCCGGAAGTCGCCAGCCGCCGTCGATGCCCCATAAGCTGGCGCCGATGGGACGGTGACCATGCCGTTCACGGCTGACTCGATACCGGAGTGCATGTCCCCGATGCCGAGGATCAAGCCCTGGCCGATGTTCACGCCGTAGCCGCGGAAGACCTTGGATGGCGACGCGATTCCCAGCAGGTCCTCGAATGGTCCACGGATCGCCTCGGGCACGATATGCAGGACAGCCCTGCCGATGGAGCCCATCATTGAACCAATGCCGTCAATCAGGCCTTGGATGATGTTCTTGCCGGTGTTGAATAGGGTTGACCCGATGTCACCTAGGGCACCTAGGATCTTCCCGCCAAGGCCACCGAAGAAGCCAAGTACGCTGCCGATCATTCCGGAAACGCCGTTCACGACGTTGTTCCACGTGTCAGCGAAGAAGCGGCCGATATTGCCGAGTGCCCCGCCGATGAAGCCCATCACCATTCCGATTCCGGAGATGACGACTTGGCCTACGATCTGAAGGGCGCCGGATACTACGGAGACGATCGTGTTCCAGATGCCGCCGAAGATGTTGCCGATTCCAGCCCAGACCTGTTCCCAGTTCCCAGAGATGATGCCGGTGACAACTTGGATCACGCCTTGGATGATCTGCATGACCGACGTGATGACCGCGGCAACCACGCCGAAGACTGTTACGACTACCGGCATGAGCGCCTGAATGATCGGAATCAGCAGGCCCGCGATCTGCGTAATCAGCGGCGCAATGGCGTTGACCACATTGCCGAAGATTGACATCAGCGGCGGCAGGATAGAAGTGACTAGGTTGGTGATGATCGGCGCGAGCTGCGAGATGAGCGTTGCAGCCAGCGGGATAATCGCCGCCATGAGGCTAAGGACAACCGGAACAATCTGAGTCAGCGCGTTCATGAAGACGAGGAACATTGCGTTGACTACAGGCATGATCGATACGAGAACGCCGGAGATGGTTCCCACGAGAGTCTGCATGAGCGGCGCAAGTTGGGTTAGTGCGCTCGACACGAGAAGCCCAAGCACGCCAGCCAGTGAGCTAAACAACGACACGATAGTAGGGAGTACTGGCTGGATCGCCTGGAAGATCAGGCCGATAGGGGAGAAGGAGGAAGCGAACTGCACGATGGTAGGCAGCAGGTCCATGAACACAGCGCCGAACTGCTGAAACAGTGGACCAACCGTGGCGGCAACCTGACCGATCAGCGGCCCAATGTTCTGGAACGCATCACGGACATTGAACAGGAAGTCAACAACTTTAGAGTCTTCCTGCACAGCGCCGCCGAACAGCGGTTGGGTGAAGTCGCCGGTGGTGAGGATCGACAGGAGCCCGCCCACGCTTACGGCAAAGACGGTCACCTTCTCGATGACGCCGTCCATGTTGGATGCCAAGAAACCGAGGCCCTGACCGGCAAGGTTGAACACTGCCGTTCCTAGTGGTTCCAGCGCAGACAGTGCCTTGTTCTTGATGAGCTGCCACGACTCGGCAGCGTCGGCCGTCTCCTGCCCGAGTGCAAGGATGGTGTCCTGTGTCAGGCCAGCCGCGCCGGTCAAGTCCTCAAGGTTGATCTTGCCCGACTGAAGAGCGCCCACGAACTGAGATGCGCCCTTAGTCCCGAAGACCTTCGACGCCAGGTCAAGTGCCCCGGCCGTGTTGCCCTCCGTGACGAATCCTTGGAGCTCGCCAGTGACGCGCTTGAACGCGGCCTGCGGTTCCTCGCCAGCTTTGGCCAGGGTGACGAGGCCCTTGCTCATGGACGACATGACCTGAGACGTGTTCAGGCCAGCTTTATCCAGCGAGCCAGCGAGCGCAGCCGTCTCCTCGAAGCTGAAGCCGAGGTTCTGGAGTGGCGCCGCTGCGGTCTGAACCTGCGCGGCCAGGTCGTTCATGCCCACGCCGGTCGCCTGCGATACCCGGAACAGGGTATCCATTGCGCCCTCAACGTTCGCGCCCTCAATGCCGAAGGCTGAGAACGCCGCAGTCGTGGAGTCGATATCCACGGTCTCACCGAGGATGTTCCCGGCTTGGATGTACTGCTGCGCGACGGTGGATAGGGTGTCACCGGACAGACCAAGGCGGGTGTTCAGATCCGCGACAGTTGATCCGGCTGATTCAAAGGAGGTTGGAACCGTAGTCCCGACTTCCTTGGCGATGTTGACGAGATCGTCTAGGGCTTCACCTGATGCACCAGTGCCCACGCGGATCGTGTCGGTGACGTCATCAAAGATCGCGCCAACCTTATAGAGCCCGACCGCAGCCCCGGCGACAGCGGCACCAGTGGCCGCGGCGCCGATAGCTGCGGCGCCGAGCGCCCCGCCGAAAGCGCCAGCGAACATGCCGCCCGAAGACGCGCCGGCCTTGTCTGCCTCAGCCCCGGCCGGTGCAAACGCCTCGGCAACCTTCCCCTGCACGCCCTGCATTGTCGGGACGAGGGAGACGTAAGCGGTTGCCAGTTCGACGTTTGCCACCGTGACCTCTATTCAGTTGGTTGTTCGCGTGCTTTCTGACGGGCGAGGAACGCTTGCGCCCGGGCGTCCAGCCGTGCGGCGTCGGCGTCCCGTTCTTTGCGGCCCTTGGGTGGCTCTAGTGGCTTGGGCGGGTTGGTTCCCTTTTGCCCAGCCTTGGTGCGCTGCCAGTTGGCGACGTTCGCCGCGTGCAGTTGGGCGGCTGCGAAGTGCTCGGCCTGGGACCATGCGAACGGGCCGCCGTGCTCTCGCCACACGGCCGCACCTGGCGGAATGTTTACCGCCAGGTCCGCCGCGTCGAACAGGTTCCCGCGCAAAGCCTCGCGGAGATCAAGCCCGTAGTAGTGCCTGAAGTCAGCGCGGAGAGCCCCGCGGTACTCCCTAAGGAAGTAGGCGAGGCTTAGGAGTTTCCCGCTGCCTTAGTCGCGTCGCCCCACGCTGCGAGGATGTCCTTGTACTTCCGTACCGGCAGGCCTTTGATCTGGTCCCATCCGGCGGGGCCGAGGAGTGCCTTGAGGAAGACGTGAAGGTGGCCGGCGCTAAGCGCTTCCATCGTCTCGCCAGTGACCGCGTCGCCGTCCGCCACAAGGTGGAGGTCCGCGTAATCGAACTCGATAATCTGCGCATCAAGGTCAGCCTCAGCCTTGGGTGCGAGGTGGTCCTGAGGTGCTTTACGTGCTGTCATGGTGGTTTCCTTACTTCTTCAGTGGTAGTGGATCTAGAGCCGGGGAGGAGCGGGCTGGGTGCCTGCGGGCTGCACTACTCTCGGCGATACGTAGGCCGCCGAGTGGAGTCCGTCATCTGTAGCCGCACCGCGGAAAGTCGGCGTTGTCTTTTTCTCGCCGGTCGATATCTCGATGGGGATCTCGATGGTTCCAATAGCTTTAGGCTCGTCAGCGCCGATCTGTATCAGGACGGTGGCAATGAGCTTTTGAATGGTCGCCATGGTGGTTTCTCCTGAAGTCTTCGTGGTGGTGTGGTTTGGATAGGGCGGGCGGGGGAAACCACCACGGAAAAACACCCCGCCCGCCCGGTCTGGTTAGGCGACTGCGACGGCCGGGTTGTTCGTGATGATGGTGAATCCGCCGTAGATCGTGAACGTGAATTCATACATCGTCATGTCGGTGTTCTTGTGGCCGACAGTTCCGACGCTCGTAACCTCAGCGCGGGGGATTACATACCGCTTAGTCACGTCATCGTCGATGAAGTCCACAACAAGGGCCTTCTCATTCGAGTTAGACCCACCCGGGACGGTGATAGTCGTGACGCCAGTAGCCGTGACCGCTGACATTCCCGGGTAGTAGAGACCCAGAGAGATAGCCGTTTCCTCAAGGGCCGTGACCTTGATAGTGTCCTTCACGCCCGAGACTTTGGACCGGACGATAGTGCCGCCCTGCCAGGCCGTGAAGTCGGTAGAGGAAGTCTCGCGACCGATCTCCGTGCCGTCTTCACTGATCCAGCCGAGGTCCTCGTAATCCACCGCAGGGGCAGCGAGAGTTGTGGGGCCAGTCGTACCCTTGTCCGCGACGTAGACCGCAGAGTCCTGGTCCCCGTAGATGCGAATGTTCGCGAGGTTCTTTGTCACTTGCTTGTCTCCTTCTCAGTGTCCGCGGCACGAGCGGCGCCGAGGAGGATTAGTTCGCGGCCGACAGTGACCGGAACGGTGATGGTGGTGTCCGGTTTGTGGGCCTTGCCGTTGGCGTCGGTCCATTCCCGGGCGAGAGTGATCTTCACAATTGCTCCTTAGGTGGGTTGCTTGCCGCGGATCTGGACCACAGCGGTGTAGGTGTAGCGGTGGGATTCGGTGGTGGGATTCGGCAGGTTCGCCGGGCCGCCTAGTTCGGTCACGGACTTCACAGCCCAGCCGTCAAGCTCGGTGCCAGGAAGGTCTGCCAGTGCGCGGCGAGCTTCGCCGAGTAGCGCAATGGCTCCCGACTCGCGAGAGTGATACGCCTCGACGGTGACCTGCGGAGAATCAGTGACCCTCGTAGGCGCGGGCCCGCCAGTACGGAGAACCCGAACGAACGAGGACACCGACGCCATGCGTGTACCAACGGGCACATCAAGGACTGCCGTGAGGTGCGTGCACAGCAGGTCTTCGATGTCAGGGAAAGCCAAGGTCTGAACCACGCGCTACCCCCTGCCTGCGTCGATGGCCGCGGTTAGTGCGCGGTCCACAGCCTCGGCCTTGCGTGCCGCTCTCGTGGCCGTAACCACCGACGCACGGGCGCGGGTAGCACCAATGCGAGACGTAGCCTCCATGCCCTCACCGGCAGCCGCAGCGATCCTGTCAGCCTTAGCCTTCAAGAGCTCCTGCACCTCACTGGACTTCAGTAACGCCTGGATGCCAGCCGAGTTGATCTCAATGCGGATCTTCTCAGCCACGGTCCACCCACCTCTGAAGCAGGAGCTTCGTGGAACTGATGCTCCCGGTCGGTGACTTCCAGCGCTCCGGTTCCCCGATCACGCCGTAATCCCCGGACGGCAGCCGGATCTTGTCAGCCGCCGTCACGTCCGCGTCGTAGGGCCCATAGGCGGTCCAATCGACACGGACAGAATCACGGTTCTGCAAGTCCTCAGAGGACGCTCCAGGCTGCAAAGACCAGCCAGCCAGTTCGACTTCCGGGGGGTTGCTCCAGTCAGGCACCCACGAACCGTGATCCTTGACGAGCGGCGCACGCAGGCGGGTGATCGTCTCGTTCGCGAAGCTGACGATCGGCATCAGAACCTCCCCGGCAAGCGGTAACGGTCCAGCATCCGGCGCTCGTGATCCATGAGAACCACACCGCCAGACACGCCCGGCGCCGTCAGGGAGAACCCAATCGACACCGCGCCGGCCTGCTCCCGAACAACGCCAGTCGGAGACGCTGTAGCCCGAGCAGCGACGGCGCGAACAATCTCCGCGACATCAGGAACGGACTCAAAGCCATGCGTTACCGTGAGCTTCACCGAGCGGAGTTTGTCCACCCAGATTCCCGGCGCCCGAATGAATCCAGCTTCAGACCATTCCAGAGTGGTTGGGTCGATTGTCTCGCCGTCCACCTCGGCGGCAGTTACCGTCACGAGCTTCAATGTCCGCACGAACAGCGACTTAGTTCCCGAGCCATCCAGGACTAGGTCCTGCATAACAACCGGGGCTATATGCCAGCCGCAGTAGGCGCGTACTTGAGCTTCGGCGGCGGCGAGGTAGTCCGTCTCCCTATCGGGACTTACGGCTGACAGTAGGCTTGGGATCTCCACCATCTACCGCCTTATTCTCGGGTGTAGCAGATTTGTTTTCAGGCTTGGATGCCTTGACCTCAACCGCGCCATCCGGCACGTCGGCGTCATCGAACTGGAATGTAGCGCCGCGGTATTCGTAATTCTTGAGAGCCATGATCTGGTTCCTTCCTGGCGATGGGTGGGGCACCTAAGTGCCCCACCCATCAATCAGTGACTAGGCGACGGGCGTGATCGTGGTCTTAACGAAACCGGCCGGCTGGCGGACAGCCAAGGCCAGGCGACGCTCGGCACGAACGGTGATGCGGTTGTTCGTGAAGTCGTTGCCCTCAGTGTTCGTAGCTTCGACCCGGACGCCGCCCTTGGAGACGACGGAACCTGCCTGACCGAACGCACCGACAAGGACGGTGTTCGCAGCAATGGCCGGGGTGACGACGGTGCGCAGACCCCAAAGCGGGGGCTGCTCCATGATGCCGCCGTTGCCGTACTGGCCGGAGAAGAAACCTCCGCCGAAGTACTGGTCATTGCCGTCCTTCAGGAGGCGCAAGGTCTGGTAGTTGGCCGGGTTGATGACAATGCCGTCAGCCGTGAGGCCAGAGCCGGTCTGAACCTTCGTGATAGCTCGGAAGATGGTGTCCTGCGCATTGTCACCAGCAGCAGTGGAGCCGCGGACTTCAGTCTGGATACCAACACGGTTCAGCAGGCCGCGGAGGTTGCCAGCCGCGCCGGAGCCATTGAGAAGCTGGTCCTCAATGAAGAGGTTGAGCTGGTACAGCAGGCGCCCATCGATGGCGGACTTCAGGAACGGCAGGTCTTCGATCAGTTCATCGGATTCCTTGATGAACCCAGCGATCTTAGACAGCGCCTCGGTTACGGCGGTCGGGTCACCGAAGTGAAGCTGCGGCTTCTGACCATTTTCCGCAACGAGTTCGAATGCACCCTCAACGAGTGCGTTCTCCACGAAGTAGGTAAGCGCGGTGCCGGAGATGGTCTCCGAACCGAGCAGGTCCTCGATGGTCAGGCGGCGGCGGACGCCCGTGAGGATGTTCGTGTCCACGCTGGTGAGTGCGTTACCGAAGACGGTTCCGGTCACCTGTACGTCAGAAGCTGCCTTGAACTCCGGGGTGGAGACGGTCAGCCGGTCGCCGCGCTTACCGGCCAGTGAAGTGCCGGCGGTCTTGACGAAGTACTCACCCAGGGACTTAGCCTGCACAGCCTCGGGAGCCTTGGGCGTGCCGGCGTCCTTGAACTGCGCGAGGAGTGCGTCGCCGTCAGCGATGGACTTCTCACGGGTCTGGGCGGACTCAATGTCAGCCTTGATGGTGTCCAGGCGTGCAGCCTGGTCGGTGGTCAGTGTGTTGGCTTTGGCGGCCGTGATGAGTTCAGCAAGTTCCGCCTTGAGCTCTGCGAGAGTTTTCACAGAAGTCCTTCCATAGAGATGGCTTTTTGGTAGGTTTCCAATGAGCCGATGTCTACGGCGGGTACGCTGGCGGGCGGTTCCTCAGACTTGGCCGCGGGCGGCTCCTCATCCTTGACCTGCTGGCCGGTACTAGCCTTTCCATCGTCATTCGTTGCGCCGTCGAGCAGCGCCTTGAGTGCGGACTTGGCCGCGTCAAGAGCGGAGATGGTTGTCGTAACCAGCTCCACGTTTTTGGCCGAGAGAACCCGGCCGGCCTTAGCTTCCACGTCGTCCGACTTGGCGCTGAGGAGTTCTGTTGATTGGTTCATTCCGACAAGAGTGGGGCCCACTTCGTAGAGCTTCAGCTTTCGAAGCTCTACCGCTTTGATCCCGTCAACCTCAGTCGGGCCCGAGTCCAGCACCGAGTAAGCGAAGGAGAACTGCGTAACCCTTCGCCCCTTCAGGAGCTTGTGAACCTGAGCGGCCTTCGGATTGTCAAGGTCAAGCTGCCCCTTGACGAGCAGGCCGGTCTCGGTTTCGGACGCCTCAACGACAGATCCGATATGGGAGAACGGGTCATTGGAGTCATGGGACCAGACCACAGGGATGGGATCGCCCGAGGTTTCCCACTCAGCGAGGTTGTCAGCGAACGCGCCCTTGGCAATGACATCGCCGCCGGAGTCTACGTTTCCGAACACGGCGACGATGGCCTCAAACTCGCCAGTGTCGTCACCCGTGGCTTTCACCTGGGCGGATAGATTCTTGGTCTTCACTTGCCCTCCTTGGGCGCATAAAAAAAGACCCCGGAGGGCCTGCTGGGAAAGGGTGGATTAGGACAAGGAGACTTCGACGCTGCACATGCAGTTAGCTACACCCTCGGCGCCGAGTACCGGATCGCCCGGCCAGTCAGCGCCGTTGGAGAAGGTGTCACGGACGGGGACTGTTTCGCCGTCCATATCCGCGTGCTCCGAGCGTGGATTGCCAGAGTTGACCACCCACGTTTTTGTCGCCTCGGAACTGTTCTGCTTCGCAGCCTCCATCGTGGCGAACCCGGAGAAAGTCGTCAGCAACGTAGTGGCGATACCTTCACCACGCCCACCCTCAACCTCATCGAAGACCTTTGTCGGCGAGCGAACAGGGTTGCCTTCGCCGTCGTTGCCGGGATCATCAAGCGCCGCCTGGATCTGATCGAACGTCGTGGCGTTGATCTTCCCGGCACGCGACTCAGCAACGGCACGCAGGAACTTCTCAGTCCGCGATGCGTCGTAGGCATCAGCGGAAAGTCCTGTTGCGGCCAGCACATCAGCCGCAACCTGACCAGTAACCGACATTGCGACCCGATATAGGTCGTCGGAAAGTTCCTTGTCCCAGCGTTCCTGATCCCACCAGCCCGGGGCCTTGGATCCAAGTCGGGCAAGGACCGCCTCACGCTGACGCTTGAAGAACTTGGATAGGACGGCCACTGTGGTCCGCTCCGAACCAGCGTCAGCCTCACCCTTGATCGACAACGGGGCGGCTTTCGAGCGGACCGTGAGCGCCTTGGGTGCGCTGTCACGCGGGGAAGCCTGTCCGCCAACAAGGACATTCAGTGGGGTAGCCAGCGAGTCAGCGTCACCTCCGAGCGCAGGCATATTCTCCAGCGCCCGGATCTCGTTCGGCGTCATATATGGTCGGCCCACGGCGGATGAGTAAGCCGCGGCCTGCTCATCGAATGAGGCTGCGAGTTTAGCCTTCACGTTGAACTCGACATAGACCCCATCGCGGGGATCTAGTAGCGGGACAAGCTTCGAGTTGATCCGGTCCTGAATCATCTTCAGCCAGGGCCCAAGGGTTTCGCCGTACAACATCTTGCGGAACTCGCGGACGTTCGCATAGGAAACGCCGCCAGTGGCACCCAGCATTGCCGGGTTGATGTGCCATGCGCGGGCAACGGTTTCGAGCGACAGGTTAGCCGCTTCGATCCACTGCTCCTCGCGGGCATTGAACCTGACTTGATTGATGGTCATGCCATCCTCAAGGACCGGCATTCCGCCGACGCTAGCGCCCTTCGCCTTGTAGGCTTTCATGTCCTCTTTGAAGCGCGTACTGCCTTCGTCAGACCATGCGGGCGCGTCCTTCGGACGGGCAATGTATGAGCCGATTTGGCCGCCGTTCTTCCAGATCCCGGTACGGAATTGCTGCGCCGCGATCTGCTCGGCCAGAACTTCCTTCAGGGTGGCAACGACAGGCGATCCGCGGTCCCCGTAGTAGGGCGTCCAATTCTTGAAGTGGATCAGGTTCTCGCCCGGGATCCGGATCGGTGGCTTGAGCGCATCAGGCAGGTAATGGATGACGAGATCCCCGTCAATCTCCGAACCCGAAACGATACTCACCATATCCACTGCGAGCGGGCGCAACTGCCAGCCGGCTGATGTCTGCGCAATCAGCCACCACGCCTCATCATGCAAGGCAAGATCCGAGACCAGCGCGACCTTCAAGTCATAGCCGGTCATGGCAGGGTTCGGGTTCGAGAGCAGCTTAGCCACCGGGGAATCATTGAGCCGCTGACGGTCAGTGTCCGAAACGCGCTGGTAAGTCGGGAGCCCGAGCTGGCCGATGTTACGGGCCAGGAAATCCACGACAGTACGGACGTTATGCTGCGTCTCCCACAACTGCGACGGCGCCATGCCAGTCACCTTGCGCAGAGCCTCGATAACCTCGGCCGCGGACGGGCTCGTCGAGCTAACCTCAACCGCCTGATAGATGATCGACGAACGGCGGAAGATGTCAAGGATGCTCACACAACCACCATCCCTCTCGTCTCATACGAACTTGTCTTCGGCTTACCAGCACGCGATGCCAGGACGGTCAGACCCCAATAGGCTTGCTCGGCCGCGATCAATGGAGCTACGTCGGCGGGGGACTTTGAGCGGTTCAACACGAACACATCTCCCAACTGCTTCGTTACTGCGGTAGCAGCGGCCACATCAAGGACGGGCTGCGAGAGGTGGTGGACGTTGCCATTCTTGACGGCGTCATAGAAGGCGCCCATGGCCGCGCCGAGGTCAGAGCCGCCGCACTCCATGACCGGCAGGCCGGCGGCGAGAAGATGCTCGATCAGCGCCGAGGCCGGCGCGCCCTTGGATTGAACGACGATAGTTTCCGCGCCGATGGTCGGGAACTTCTCAACCAATGTCGGCACAACCCACTCGGTTCCGGCGCGTTGCGTGATGACTTCCACGTGCGCAGACCCATCAGCGCGCCAACCGGCCACCGCGAAGTAAGACATCTCACGGTTAGCGGACACATCCACGGACAGGACTAGCGGCGAGGTCGGCATGATCTCTGAATCGGCGTCATGCCGGGAGTCCCACACGCCAGCACCGAACGGCGACTCGGCATCAATGGTCACCCACTGGCAAAGGTTCTCCGTACGGAAGACGTGCTCGGGCACACCCTCAGCGCCACCTACACCCACGAGAGCGGCCTTAGAGGCAAGCATTTCCTCGGTTACGTAGGCAATGCCGTGCTCATCCTCATAGCCCATGGAAGGGTTGGCCTGAGCCCAGCCGTCGCGGTCCCAGATCCCACACTCATCCGGCGCTGACCACTCAAAGAGGGCCATCGTCGTATCGTGCGAGTTCGCGAACTCTTCAATGGACTGGACGCCAGCCTCGACATACTGTTCCCAGTCGGCCATGCGGGCGAGACCCTGCTTGCGGAGTCCGCGCAACACGTCAGACTTGGCGGTGCCAGCGTTGGAAACGGCGAGCACCTGGGAAGAGAAGCGGGCGTTCGTTGTGTTCGTCAGCGCGGACCAGGACTCCCAATCTCGCTGCTGCCGAAGCTCATCAAACGCGAGATCCGTAACCGACAGGCCACGGCCGCCGTCATCAGACGCAGCCTCGCACTTATACCTGGAACCGTTGGATAGTTCTAGGTACTTGTTGCCATTGACGTTCGACTTGTGCGCGATATACTTCCGGCCAGCCGAGCGCTGAAGTGCTTTCGTCGATAGGTCAAGGATTTCCTCGGCCGCGTTCAACTTGTGCGCTGCACCAAGGATCAGTGGTGGCTCGGCTTCAGGCCCGTCCCACATCAACATCCGCCACAGAAGGCGGGTAGACATGATGAAGCTTTTCCCGTTCTGCCGGCTGACCAACAAAAGGACCGTCTTGAACCGCAACACCGGAAACGCATCGCTCGAAAAAGAGCCCAACGCGAGCTCCAGCGAGTGGATCAAAAACCATTCCTGCCAAGGATGAAGATGACGGCCAGCGATCCTCGCCGCATCAATCGCCTCAAAGCCAAGGGAAGTGTCAGGAGTCAACTCGCGCAGGGGACGAGTCCATAGGCGCGGCTCAGTCTTACCCCGCCTGCGCTCGGCCCGCCCGCTTCCGCTTGAGTTCGTCAATGGGGTCAACCTCCGCAGCGGCCTTAGCCGGCATCTTGGAAGGCGTAAGTTGCAGCGCCTCGCAGTACCTCAGATATGTCGGGATCGACGTATTGTCATGCAAGGGAATTGGGAGCTTCGCGCCATCCTCGCGGTCTTCCATCGCCGCCTCGATCACGGCATCCCAACCGTCAATCTTCCGGGCCAGCGCAAGGACAGCGGCAACAGGGCCAGCGCTCAGATTGGCGTCTAGCGTCCCCGCAGTGATGGCATGGGACACGGAGAGTTGAGTCGCTTCGTAGACGCTCACAGCACCTCCCAAGGGCTTGTCTCACGCGTGCGCGTGCGCGACCCCCCTCTCAAAAGTTCAGGGGGAGAGGAAGCTTACCGGGCCGAAGGCTTCCGGCCGTTTGGAATTTTGAAACGTAGACGCCCCTACCCCGGGTCACCCTAACCAATCGCGGGTGAGGGTCCCTAGCCCGGTGATCGAGAGCTTGTTGCCGCGAGTCCTATTGCATCCTCTATGGCTATGCCTGAGGTTGCCAGGGTCTTCGGCTAGGTGCGGGTGCGTTGACCTTGGGTAGAGGTGGTCAGGTTCCCAGCACCCGTCGTCGTGGATGTCGGTGATGGTGTAGTCAATGGCTTGTCCGCATAGCCAGCATGGAGCGTCAGCCTTTGCGCCTTGTGCTCGGAACGTGGGGCGGATGACCGTGCGCCAGCGTCGGGAACTGTTGCCATCGCCTGCCATGTTCAACCCTTACCGCTTGACCTACAATGGCGGGACTATTCGTTACCACTATTGGGGGGCCTGCCATGTCGGCTGCACTGCTTGAGTTCACTTCTCACATCAATGGGAAGAACGCTAAGGTCCAGGTATTCCCGGATCGTCTTGAGTGGACTAAGGCCGGCTTGTCAGGCGGGAAGATGCTGGCCGGTGCGATGACCATGGGCTTGTCTATGCTCGCTACCGGCATCAGCAACAAGGACACTGAGATGATCCCGGTCAGGGCTATCACGTCGGTCACGTCGAAGAAGGGGATGGCCAACACTACCGTCTCGGTCATCACAGCTGGCAACACTATCGACTTCAAGATAGGTCACGGTGAGGCTGACCGGTTGAAGTCCACGCTGCTCCAGTTGATGGCGTCTTAGACCGTCACCGTCTCATACTCGATAGTGAACTCTGACGCGCAGTCCCATGTCCTCGCGCAGTGTCCACAGCAGTAGAGTACGCCGCCGGTCGCCAGCGTGATCCGCGCCTTAGCTGATGCTGAAGCGTGCCGATCGCAAACCTGTCCATCCATGCCGATCCCCTTAGGCCACTAGCCGGTCAACGTCGTTGTGGGAGAAGAATTTGTTCCGCAGGGCTATGGCCGCCTGCTCGGCTTCCTCGACCGTGACATAGGAACCGCCGCCATATCGGCGCCGATTGTGGGTTATTTGGACTTCCCATCGGCCCGTCTTCTTGTTTGGGTATACGCCGCGAGCTCCCGACTTGCTGTTCTTGTTAGCTCCAGCCCGATTCTCATTGTTTAGCTTCAGATTTGACAGGCGCAGATGGTCTGGGTTGACGCATGCTCGATTGTGGCATCGATGGTCAATGATGCTGCCTTCTGGAATCTCACCGCGGAAGACGACATAGGAGACGCGGTGAGCGTATGCCTCGCCGGCTTCCGTTGATCCCATTGACATCATGCCGTAGCCGCAACGAGAGTGGATCTTCCCCGTCCAGTTCCAGCAGCCATTCGGGCTTTCGGTGTCCATTCGGGCCAGGAAGTTGGACTTCAGCGTGGGGGTAAGTGTTATCGTTTTCATATCGAACTCCTAAGACAGTTCGGTCATGCCTCCGGATGCTGATACATCGCGGGGGCTTTCTTTTTTGGGTACGAAAAAGCGCCTACCGCATATGGGGGATTGCAGTAGACGCCTCGTGGTGACCGGCCCGAGTTGAACGAGCGCCCACCGTTCCAAGGGTGGGATCCATCATCGGCACCTGACTCAGCACTGAAGGTTAGCTGAGCCCTATGAAGTTTTAAATACGAAAGGCCGATCCGAAGATCGACCTGAGGCTAGAGCCAATTCGCCCCTCACCAACAACAACTATACCCGGTATTAACCGGCTCGTGTTAATTCGGCATTCGGCGTGTCGGTTGCAACCCTGAGCCACTTCAAGTTGTCGCCGTTCCACTCAGCGCCGCAACCCGCACACTTGGCGATCCATTGCGACGGGTGCGCCATTGTCTCGGCGTCATGGTCCCAGTAATGGACTTCAAGGCAGGGGTCGCGTTCTGGTCCGTAGAAGCGCTGGGCACACGCTGGGCATGGTATGGATGGCCGCCAAGGTGGGCGCTTGGATTCGAGCACTTCCCGGATCTTGTCCAACCAGTCGAGCGTGACGTGCTCAAGGTAGTCCTGCCACTCTTCCAGGTTGATGAGCGGCCAGGTTTTGAGCAGCGCCACGAGTGAGCCGCGGTATTCAGTGCCGGCCATCTCGAAGTGTTCGTAGAGTGCTGATTCCCGTATCTCCTTTTCGAGCTTCACGGCACTCGCGCTGATGACCATACCACCACCACCTGAGCCGCCGCCTTGTGCGCCGAGGCTGGATCCACTGGCCGCCCGCAATTGGGCGAGCAGTGGCGCGGCTTTGGTGTACTCGCCCTCGTCGGTCATGGTCATATGCTCGGACGTGAGCATGTGGATATTGTCGGCCAGGGTCATGCTTCCTCCTTCTCGATTTCCAGGCATCGGGCGATCCATTCCTCAACCGTTTCGGCGTACACGTATTCGCGCTTCGGTTCTGGTTCGGTGACGCTTGACCGCTCATCCGGTCCGCCGTCCTCGAAGTAGGGCGATGCAAGCAGGTAGTCGTGCGCCTCTTTGGCTTTGCGGTAATCCGCCCAGTCAGCCTCGCTAGGCTGCGTGATGATGACCCGATTCAGGAGGCGACGGTATCGGGCATCGAATAGCCCGCGGTTCTCGAATACCTGCTCATGACTTAGGCGGATCGTGAAGCTGTTGTAGTTGATATCCATCAGGTCTCCTTGATCTCAATAATTTCCAGCACGATTTCCGGGTTACCCTTGCCGCCCCACCTGTGATCGGGCCCGATGACGTATTGGCGGGAGTCGTCGACGAAGAGCCCGGCGTCGACCAGCCCATCGACTATCGCTTTTGTCGTGTCCGCAAGATTGTTGGGATCGAACTTGTAGGTGTCGATTGGCTTGAAGATGTGAGCGGTGATCTGTACTTGCCGGCCGAACTGGGGGATACCTGCCGCCCGCAATGCTGCGGCTTCGCGCCAAGCTTTCGTCATCTTCGCTTCCTGGTGACGGTGCAGTCTTGAGTTCGCGTTTATGAACGGGCCAACCTGCTTTAGCTTCCCCGTTTTCCGGTCGCGGACGGGCGGGAAGTAGGGTGCGGGGATGTCGATGGTGATGTGGCGGGTCATCGGATGCATCCCTTCGCCCGGCACGATTCGAGCTTGAGGTTTTGTTGTCGTCGCACGAGTTCGCGCCTCTCTTTGGCTTTTTGGTGATAGGACTCAAGGGACCGCGTGGCGCCGCGTTCGTACTGGATCCATTTGGTGCATGGGGCCTGATAGTCGCGCCAGCCGTCCCAGTAGGCCTGGCATTCAGGGTTGGGGAAGATCATGCGGCGAGTTCCCGGATGGCGGCTTCAGATTCGAGGCGCTGCATGATCTGGCCGCCGATGAAGCGCGTGTAAGCTTTCGGGATCGCCTCGGCAATGCTCTTGCGGTTCGAGGTCCAGTGCATGTCCATCGCGTCTTGCCACTCAGCGACAGTGCCCTTCCCTCCACCCTCGCCGTAAATGGCCAGGTACGGGCCGTCGTAGTAGACGCCGTGACGCCAGCCGCGGACCTTGCCCCGGTGCGGCTTGTGATCCGGTGGGACAGGCGTAAACCCGGAAGTCTCGAAATAGCGGTGCCGGATCACGCCAAGCCCGAACATTTCGCCACAAAGGGTCAGGTCGCGCCTAAGGTCCGAGCCCTGCACGTTCTCAATCACGGTCGGCACGTTGTGCAGCGCCAGGAGTGCCCGCGTGGCCGGGATGAGGTTCAGGTACACCTTGCCCTTGTTCGTGCCCTTGGTGAGCGCTGACGAGGCCTGGCAGGGTGGGCTGGCGTGGATGGCGTCGTACTCGTGGCCGTGTGCTGCCAGGTAGGCTATCGCGTCGCCTTGGATGAATGTGCTGGGGTAGTCGGGCTGGGGCTCGATGTCCACTCCGGTTACGTCAAAGCCGGCATCCATGTAGCCACGTCCGGCACCACCAGCGCCGCAGAATAGGTCGAGTAGTTTCGGCTTCATGCGTTTCCTCCGAACATAGAAGAAGCCGCCTCTTGCGGGGCGGCTTCGTGGGTGGGTGGTTCCGGTTGGCGGGTCATCAGAAGCTCACCTTCTGCTTGTCCCAGCCGTAGTACTTTTGGCGGGTTGCGGGGTGGACGTTGTCCGCCGTCCAGGGAAATGGCCCACCGCGTTCAAGCCGCTTGGGCCAGTCGGTTCCGCGGGTCCTATCGCCGCGCCACCGCTGAATTGATGCCGCGTTGCTACCTTCACTTTCTGGGCCTAGTCCGAACCCAAATTCCGGCCATCCCATGAGTGCCGCAGATCCACGCGGGGACAGGTCGCGGACGTTCTGCCCGTTTCCCTTGGGCGAATGGCCTTCCATGACGAGCACGACGCCACGGTCCCGCAGTGAGTCAAGCGCTGTGATTAGTGGGGCTGCGTCGTCGTCGTTGTTGATGCCGTTCGGAACCATCTTGTAGATCGGGCCGATGAACAGGATGTCGGGACGGTTCTGATCAAGTAGGCGATGGACGGCGCCTAGTGCGGCATCCTTAGTCAGGTCAATCCGCCCATGGCAGGCGAGGTCCAGGTTCTCGGGATCCGCGGTGCCGTACTTCTTAGCTACGGCGGTCATGCCGCGGACTTCCTTGCGCCACTGCCCTTCCGTGTTCTCCACGTCGACCACCTGCACCCGCAACGGTTCGATGTGGTCCATGGTGATCGGGTTGATGCCGGCCGCGAACTGGATGGCCATCTGCCGGATCCATGTCGACTTACCAAATCCTTCGAAGCCGGTAATGATCATCCGATCCCCGCGCTCAAACAATCCCGGAACAACCCAGTCATGATCTTCTTCCACGGCCAGGATCTCGGAGAGCTTCTTTGAAGTGATGCCTTGGCTTGGCGTGTTATCCCGGATGCCCCGCAGGTCTTCCATGGCGTCACTGAGTGTCTTGGAAGGTGGCACGCCATCCACGCTTGCCTGCTGCATAAGCTTCTGCCCTGCGGCCCGCAAAGCCCGCTTCACAGACTCCTCGCGGACCTGCTTGGCGTAGAACTCTACGGTGTGCGCCGATGGGGTGGCTTCCATGAACCGGAACAGGTCCATGGTGTCCATGCCGAGGGTGCCGCGTTCCTTGAGTCGGACAGCCACAGTGTAGGGCTCGATAGGATCCCCGGCATTCCGCATCTCAGCCATGACGGCGAACGCATCCCCGAGCTGCGGCCGATAGAAGTCCGCAGGGGAAACGATGGCGTCCGCGAACCGTACTGCATCCGCGGACAGGAGGCAGGCGCCAATGACGTAGTGCTCTGCGTTGAAGTCCGGGTTCATCGGTTCGCCCACCCATACTGCGCAGGGATGGTTGGATTATCGGCGGCCGCTGGCTTGGCCCATTCCTTTGAATTGCGCATCCAGTTTTGCCATGCCCTAGTCCAGTCCACGAATGTCGTCCCTTTCGCTGCGTGATGGTCAAGGAATTTTGCGGTGTGGTATTTCAGGTCCGCGTTGATTCCATTTTCTTTTGCCCATGAGGCCATCGAGTCAGTCACGGGAAATTCCTTCGGGCATGAGGTTTTGCGATTTGATTTGGGTTTCGCTTCTCTCGTGTCCGGAACGGCAAAGAGAGATGTCTCTGTCTCTGTCTCTGTCTCTGTCTCTGTCTTAGCTAGGGTGTTGCTAGAGCAAACGTCTAGCACGTGCTTAGCAGGTGCTTCCGTTTCGCTTGGCAGTTGCTTGGCTTTTGCTAGCCCACCCTTGCGCCCGTTCTCCCGTTTAGCCTCTATATCCGCGGTTGTTGTCTGGTGTTCCGCGTAGTCGTGGATCATGTAGCCGCCATCAACAACCCGCCACGACGGCCTCTCCGGGTCGTTCGATGTCAGCTCAGCAACCACTTCCGCGCCCCATTTACGCATCACAATGCGGCCGTCCAGGAAGCCGTCAGTGAGTTGCCGCCGTGAGTAGAGAGTCGATTCAAACAGTGCCCGGAACGCAGCGTCAGACAGGAACATGATCTTGGCGTGCTCATCCATGCCGATGTCGAACTTGGCGTAGAGGCGCCGATCCTTCTTGCCGGGGCTTTCCGGTAAACTCATTTGTAGCCACTCTCCTATTCAGTGGTGAGGCCCGGAATAACAGTTGTTGGTAGCAACTGCCGGGCCGTTTTTAATGCGGTCTGACAGTTCCAATTCTATTTCGGGTTTCGACATTCTTTTGGCCCTTCGCGGCGTGTTGCTAAC
>Ga0307413_10000156_pt1 | contig 18633 bp, 14 predicted proteins | sample DK1Ometagenome_3_FD_203714 | JGI IMG/M metagenome (GOLD analysis project Ga0307413, IMG submission 203714) | Maize rhizosphere microbial communities from greenhouse at UC Davis, California, United States - DK15-O-2 | ecosystem: Host-associated > Plants > Roots > Rhizosphere > Soil | place: USA... | reverse complement strand
CTGTCCTTCTGGCAGACCAGCCGGCCGCCGTGGTCGGACAGTTTCATCGCCATCACCGTGCCGGGGTAGGGCGCGGCGAACGCGACCCGGGCCTTGCCCTGGCCGGCATGGGTGAACACGGTGGTGAACAGGCTCTCGCCGGTGACCACGCGCTTGCCGGCCGACATCAGCTTATCCATGAAGCCGCCGCCCTGGCCGGCGTGGCTGCCGTCGCCGAACACGGTGTCCATCTGCACCGCGGCGTCCTTGTACATCAGCGAACCGGCCTCGGCGATCGCGCTCTCGCCGGGGTCGAGCTCGACTTCGACGAACTGCATGTCGCTGCCGACGATGCGGTAGTCGATTTCGTCATCGCGGCCGCGGCCGGAACCGGTGGACGGCATCGCCGGCATGCTCGGCGGACGGGTGCCTGCCACGGCGCCCAGTTCGGCGACGTCGCCGACCGGCTGCCACTGGGCGAAGCCCTCGCGCCAGCAGAAATCCTCGGGGTGTTGCTGCGCATGCGCGCGCGCGGCGTTGTCGTCGAGCGGACCGACCCGCTGGCTGTTGCTGCCGGCGCTGAAATACCAACGTTCCATGCGAATTCCCTGTCGATGTGGGTGAGCGGTCGAGTCTAGACGCTGCGTCGGGTTGTCGCGTATGCCGGAAGTGGCGCGCTTCAGGATGCGGTCCGGGAAGGGTGCGGGCTTCGGGGGGGCGGCGCCCCGGGGCGGGTACGGCTTCCCGGTTCGGTCGGACATCCATGTCCGACTTACCGGACGCGGCCCGCTCCGCGGTCCGGCTCGGCGCAGCGCGCCGAGCGTTTGCACAGGCCGCGCGGCAATGCCGCGCAAGCAGCCCGTGCTCACCCATGGCCGCTGTGCGCCGTACCCACCCCGGGACGCCGCTTCGCTGCGTGTTGCGTCGGTCTGTCGGGCGATCAGTCGCGTGACGGGAATCGCAACACCACGCCGCGTTGTTCGTCGGCGGGTTCGCGTTTCCACAGCACCGGCACGTCGTGTGGCGAGGGTGGTTCGAGGCTGTCGCGTTCGGCGTCCGGGCGTGCCTGTTCGGCCTCTTCCTCGATTTCCCAGCTGTAACGCTTGCGCGGGGCCTGCGGGTCGAGCCGGCGCCACAGCAGCGCCGCGATCGCGCCGCCGAGTGCGCCGCCCATGTGCGCCTGCCACGAGATCCCGGCTTCGCGTGGGAACACCGTCAGCAGCATGCCGCCGTAGAGGAAGAACGCGATCATCGCCGCCGCGATCGCCGGGCGGTCGCGGCGCAGCAGGCCGAGCATGAACACCAGGAACATCAGGCCGTGGGTCAGCCCGCTGGCGCCGAGGTGGCGTGAGCCGGGGTCGCCGAGCAGCCACGCGACCAGCCCAGAGCCGAGCCAGATCAATGGCAGCGCGCGTGGGGTGGCGCGCGGGTACATGCCGCCGGCGAGCGTGCCCAGGATCAGCAGGGAGATCGAATTGGCGGCGAGATGTTCGATCGAGCCGTGCAGCAGCGGCGCTCCCAGCAGGCCGAGCAGGCCGGCGGTCGACCACGGCTGTACCGTCCAGGCGCCCAGGTCGAACCGGCCCTGGGCCACGAACACCACCAGCAGCACCAGCACGGAGCCGAGGCTGAGGTTGAACGCGCGCAGCCAGCGGTTGCGGTCGGCCGCGCGCTGGGCCTTGGGATCGAGCGGGTTTTCGTCGACGGGCAGGTGCATGTGCCCGACATGGTGTCGCCGCCGGGCATTCCAATGGTGGCGCCGGTGCCGGCGTGCGGGGGCCGCGTAGAATGGCGTGATGAACGACGCGACCGCCATTCCCACCGTCCACCTCAAGAACGCCTGGAAGTCCTCGCACCCGTGGATCTTCCAGCGGCTGGTCGCCAAGCCGGCGCAGCGCCCGAAGCCCGGCTCGATCGTCGACGTGATCGGGGTCGATGGCGACCTGATCGGTCGCGGTTTCTACAACGGGCATTCGCGGATTGCGTTGCGCATGCTCGACAGCGATCCGAACGCGGTGATCGACGCCGACTGGTTCGCGCGCAAAATCGGCGCGGCGGTGTCGCTGCGGCGCGACCTGCTCAAGCTCGACGAGGTGTCCGATGCCTGGCGCGTGTTCCACAGCGAGGGCGATGGCATCAGCGGGCTGGTGGTCGACCGTTATGCCGACCTGCTGGTGCTGGAGTTCTTCAGCGCGGGCGCGTTCCGCCATCGCGAGTGGATCCAGGCGGCATTGCGCGAGCAGTTCCCGGGTTGCCGCTTCTACATGTTTGCCGACGAGCATGTGCAGAAGCAGGAGAGCTTCGATTTCCGTGGCACCGAGCCGGTGCAGCCGAGCGTGATCACCGAGTACGGGGTGAAGTTCCGCGCCGACCCGGCCGGTGCGCACAAGACGGGCTTCTTTGCCGACCAGCGCGAGAACCGGCAGTGGTTGTCGCAGCAGGTGGCGGGCAGGCGGGTGCTTGATCTGTGCTGCAACACCGGGGGATTCGCGGTCTATGCGGCGGTGCGCGGGGCGGCGGAGGTGGTCGGGGTCGACATCGATGCGGACGTGATCGAGATCGCCAAGGGCAACGCGAAGCTAAACAACGTGCGTCCGCGTTTCATCCAGGCCGACATTTTTCCTTGGTTGCGTGATGCGGGGAATGCGGGCGAGCAGTACGACGTGGTGATCCTGGATCCAGCCAAGATGACGCGCGACCGGGAGCAGGTGATCCCGGCGCTGAAGAAGTATCTCGACATGAACAAGCTGGCGATGTCGGTGGTGAAGCCGGGCGGGCTGTTCGCGACGTTTTCGTGCACGGGGCTGGTCAGTGAGGAGCAGTTCCTCGACATGCTGCGGCGGGCGGCGTTCTATTCGAATCGCACGGTGCAGGTGTTGAAGGTGGCGGGTGCGGGGCCGGACCATCCTTGGTTGGCTCAGGCACAGGAGTCGCGGTATCTGAAGGCTGTGTTTTGCCGGGTGCTGGATTAGGTTCGCAACAGCAACAGCAACATCAAACGCAACCGCAACAGCGGCGGGGTGTTTGGTCTCCGGGGAGTAGCGCCGCCCTGTACGGGTGTTGCTACTCGGTTCGGGCGGCCATCCCTGGCCGCACTCACCGCCGTGCGCCATCCATGGCGCACTCTCCGCAATACCCGCACAGGGCGCCGCATCGCGACTTGCGGGCCACTCCTGCTTTCGCGGCCGCAACTTTGTTCACCCGGCGGGGACTGGCTACGTGATCTGCTTCCGGCGTCCCGCCTCGGTGCTGGCGGGTGGGAGTTTCGATGCCGTCCGACCACGTCAACAAGCCAGGACCGACCGGTTCGGCGCGTTCGGGTGATGATCAGGCCGACCCGCTGCAGCGTGCGCTGCAACGGACGGCTACGACGCGTGAGGTGACGCTTCCGGTCGAGCCGCGGCACAAGGTCTGGCTGGGCGGTTACGTGCTGGTGCTGCTCGGGCTGGCGGTGGTCTATTACCTGCTGCGTTTGCACTTCTTCGGTTTTGCCGCGCAGTACGTGCCGTTGCTGCGGCGCATGACGCTGGGGGCGATGGCGGTGGTGCTGCTGCTCGGGCTGGCCAAGGCGATCGAGGCGTATGCGATCGGGCGGGCACAGGAGGCGGTCACGCGCTACAACCTGCAGCGGGTACTGCGGCTGGTGGTGTACCTGTTGCTGGCGGTGATCGTGATCTCGGTGCTGTTCGCCAACTGGTATGCGGCGGCGGCTTCGTTGGGGTTGATTTCGTTGGTGCTGGGCTTCGCGTTGCAGACGCCGATCACCAGCATGATCGGCTGGGTCTACATCCTCGCGCGCGAGCCGTACCGGGTTGGCGACCGGATTCGGATCGGCGAGGCGACCGGCGACGTGATCGATGTCGACTATCTCGACACCACGTTGTGGGAAGTCGGCGGCGAGTACATCTCGACCGACCACCCGAGCGGGCGGCTGGTCAAGTTCCCCAACGCCAACGTGCTGTCGACGGCGGTCTACAACTACTCGTGGCCGGTGTTCCCGTACATCTGGAACGAGATCAGCTTCCAGGTCGGCTACGACAGCGATCTGGAGTTCGTCGACCGGGTCATGCGGGAGACGGTCGAGGAGGCGCTCGGCGAGGCAATGATCGAGCGGGTGCGGACGTTCCGCGAGATCCTCGCGCAGACGCCGGTCGACCAGGTCGAGGTCAACGAGCGGCCGTCGGTGCTGTTCCGGGTCAGCAGCAACACCTGGGTCGAGGCGACCGTGCGCTACGTGATCGAGCCCAAGCGCGCCGGCTCGGTCAAGACCCGGCTGATCGTGGAGATGCTGCGGCGGCTCAATGCCGAGCCGCAACGCGTGCGGTTCCCGAAAGGCGACAGCCGCTGAGTGGCGTCAGCGTGGGAGGGCAGGGCAAGTCCGGCGGAGGATCAGGCCTCGGATCAGTGGGTTTCCGCGGTAGCTTCGGCAGCGGTGTCACCCGGCGCAGCCCGGGTGCTTGGCGCGATCCAGAGGCGTTCGTTGGCCAGGTCGATGGTCACTGCCCACTGGCGCAGCACCGGGGCACCGATGTTGCCGTCGATGATGAGGTCGTCGAGCGTCGCTTGTGCATCCACCTCGATGCCGCCGCCCAGTTCGAGTGTGGTGGCCTGCGGGCTGTCGGCATCGGCATCCAGTCCCAGAGCGGATGCGGCGTGCCGGCCGACGATCAGGGCGCCATCGCTGCCGCTGTCGAGTTCCATCCACAGCCGGCCCTTGGGTGTTTCGACCGGAATGAATGGCACCAGCGCCAGTCCCTGGACCTCGCGGCTGAAGCGCACTGGTACCTCGGTTGCGCGTCGTACGCGAGCCGCCAGGCTGGTCGGGGTTTCCACAGTCACCTCGCCGGCGCCCAGGTCCAGGGTGATGGCGTGGTCATGCAATGCATCCAGCCCTATCGAACCCGCCAATGGCGGCGCGTCCGGCGGCAACAGCTTGGACAGGTCCCACACCAGCACGCTCGGCAGTTCCAGCGGCACGCCGGACACCTGCAGTTCGACGTCATCGCAACGTGCGCCGTCGACGCGGTCGCCGCGCATGCGGTGGCCGGTCAGCCGGCCCCACGGGGTGCAGCCGATGTCCTCGGCGAACTCCGGAGTGGCGACGGTGATGCCGCCGGCGGTGTCGAGCAGGAAACGCCGGGACTCGCCATCGACGGTGACTTCCAGCGAGGGCACCGTGTCGAGGTAGGGCGAGATCGGAATCATTGTCGGCGATGTGGCGGCCGGGGTTGCCGCGTGGCTGCAACCGATGGTGGTTACCAGCACCAGTAACGGGATCAGGCGTGCATGCGTCATGTCGGCGTCCTGCTCGTTGGCGTAGCCAGCAGGGTCGGCCGGGGCGGCGCCGGGCCACAGTGCCATCGGTCAGGCCGCCGATCGGCCCGGTGCGTTACATCGAACGCCCGTCGTGGTGCTGGACAGGAACCGATTCCAGGTCGATATCCTCCAGGCAGCGGATGTTGATGGCCGCCATCGCATTGCCCTTCGGGTCGGTGCCTTCGCCGTAAGGATGCATGCCGCAGGTCGCGCAGAAGCGGTGCTGGATCACGTGCTTGTTGAAGGTGTAGCTCGACAGCGCGTCCTCGCCCTCGACGCGCAGGCCGTCGCGCGGCACGAACCACAGCAGCGAGCCCTTGCGCTGGCAGATCGAGCAGTTGCACGCCACCGCGGTGCCGATCTCGCCGTCGACCTCGAACGTCACCTTGCCGCAATGGCAGCTTCCCTTGTGGGTCATCGCAATCTCCGTCGGTGGATGGTGGGTGGGGTGACGATATTCCGGTCGCCCGGTCGCAACCGCTGCGACCGCGACGGCTACACTGGCGGCATGTCCGAATCCGCGCTTCTCGTTGTCCTTTTGGTCGCCGTCCTCGTTGCGATCGTGTTGCTCGTGCTGCTGTTGCTGCGCAAGCCCGATGCCGCGCTGGAGGCGCATCGCGGCCGGCTGGAGCAGGCCCTGCGCGACGAGCAGCGCAGTGGTCGCGCCGAACTGCGGCAGCAGCTCGACAGCCTGTCGGGCCAGCAGGAAACCCGCATCGACGGTTTCGGCCGCAACCTCGCCGACCTGACCGCGCGCACCGACCAGCGCCTCGACCTGTTGCGCGAGGCATTGATCGAGGATGCCCGCAAGGCGCGCGCCGAGGGCGCCGAATTGCAGCAGCGCTCCAGCGATGCGATCGGCCAGCGCCTGAGCGAGCTGACCCAGCGCAACGAGCAACGCATCGGCGAGATGCGCGCCACGCTCGAACAGAAACTGCGTGAACTGCAGGCCGACAACGCCGCCAGGCTCGAACAGATGCGCGCGACGGTCGACGAGAAGCTGCACGCCACCCTGGAAACGCGCCTGACCGAGAGCTTCGGCAACGTCACCACCATGCTGGCCAAGGTCCACCAGGGCTTGGGCGACATGACCAAGCTGGCGGCCGATGTCGGCGGACTGCAGCGCGTGCTGAGCAACGTCAAGTCACGCGGCGTGTTCGGCGAGGTGCAGCTGGCTGGTTTGCTGGAGCAGGTGTTCGCCCCGGACCAGTACGCCGCCAACGTGGCGACGGTGCCGGGCAGCAACGAGCGTGTCGAGTTCGCGGTGCGCTTCCCCGGCTCCAGCGGTGAGGCGCCGGTGTGGCTGCCGATCGATGCCAAGTTCCCGCGCGAGGATTACGAGCGCCTGCTCGACGCGCAGGAGCGTGGCGAGGTCGAGTCCGCGCGCGCCGCCAGCGACGCGCTGGAGCGTGCGGTGCGCAAGGAGGCCGCGCGCATCCGCGAAAAGTACCTGTGCGCGCCGCACACCACCGAGTTCGGCATCCTGTTCCTGCCGACCGAGGGCCTGTACGCGGAAGTGCTGCGTCGCCCGGGACTGGTCGACGCGCTGCAACGCGACCAGCGCATCGCCGTCGCCGGCCCGACCACGTTGCTGGCGCTGATGACCAGTTTCCAGATGGGTTTCCGCACGCTCGCGATCCAGGAGCGTTCCAGCGAGGTGTGGCGCACCCTCGGCGCGGTCAAGACCGAGTTCGGCAAGTTCGGCGACGTGCTGGCCGGGGTCAAGAAGAAGCTGGTCGAGGCGGGCAACAAGATCGACGACACCGAGCGCCGTACCCGGGTACTGACCCGCAAGCTGCGCGATGTCGAATCGTTGCCGGCCGACGAGAGCCGGCACCTGCTCGGTGCCGGCCCCCAAGGTGACGACAGCGAGGGTGGCGACAGCGAGGGGTGACGACAGCGAGTGATCAGGCGCCCGCGGTCGCGGGTGTCGTGGCCACGCAGCTGGGTGGGAGATGGTCGGCCAGCAGGGTCGCGTGGCTGGCATGCAGCACGCCGTCGTAGCCCACGGGCACGCCTTCGGCCGGCGGCGTTTCCAGCCCGCCGCTGACTTCCGCGTAGACGCCCTGGTGGGGCTGCCCCAACGCCATGGAGCGCGCTTCCGAGCGGGTGCGCACGGGTTCGAGCACGGCATCGGAGCCGGTGATCCAGTGGATGTCCGCGGCACCGCACGGGCGCAGCGTCTGTGCACCGTCCTGCGACACGTAGAGACCGCGCACGGTGGTCTGCGGCAGGTCCGCATACGGGGTCGCCGAGGTGCAGGCGGATACGCCGAGCAACGACAGCAGGCCGAACACGGGGATGGACGAACGGGGGATACGCATCGGGCAAACTCCTTTTGGACGACTGTCGGGATTGCAGACCCGGTGAGCCTATCCCCGTGGCGTGACGCGTTCCACCGAAGCCATCCCGGTTCAGCCGTCGGTCGGCATCACCGGCACCGCGCCGGCGGGCACGATCGGCAGGCTGTCGTCGCGCAGGTAGTCGGGTAGCGCGACTTCGTCTTCCTCGTCCCTGCGGTCGCCGAATATCTGGTAATCGCGACGCTGCATCCACGCATCGCGGACCAGCGCGTAATCGTCGGCGGCGCCCTCGCGCAGGCTGTCGGTCGCCAGCAGCTGGGTGCGCACGTCGACCAGTTGCAGGCCCTGCAGCGGGATCCGGGTGGCGTCGTCGTTGACCTGGCGCAGCGGGCTCAGCGGCGCGTCGCCGACCATCCCGAACACGTCGCGCACGGTGCGCGGGCCGAACAGCGGCAACTCGACGTAACGCGACTTCTCCCAGCCCCAGATGCCCAGGGTCTGGCCGAAGTCCTCGCTGCGCCGCGACAGCCTGGCGTCGCTGGCGGGGTCGAAGATGCCGCCGATGCCGAGGGTGGAATTGAGCGCGAAGCGGCCGATCGCCTGCGCGGCCTGCTTGGGCTTGCCCTGCAGCAGCGCGTTGACCGCCGATACCGGCTGGCCGAGGTTGCTGAAGAAATTGCGCACGCCGAGCCGGATCGGCCGCGGCACCACCGCGACGTACGCGCGTGCCAGCGGCCGGGCGATGGTGCGGTCGACCGCGTTGTTGAAGCGGTGCATCTTCCGGTTGTACGACTCCCACGGGTCATAACCGCCGCTCATCTGCGCGGGTGCCGGCAGGGTGGGGTCGGCTACCGGGTTGTAGCTGTCCTGTCCGCCGTAGATCGCGGCGTAGTCGATCTCGGCCTGGGTGCGCGGGTCTTCCGCCGGTGCGGGCGTCGGCGCCGGGGCCACGGTCGAGGCCGGAGCCGCTGAAACCGGCGCCTGGAGTGCCGCGTCCGCCTGCATGCCCGCCCCTGCGGTTTGCGACGCCGTTGCATCGGCAGGCATCGGCGCGGTGGCGATCGGGGTTTCCGGTCCCGCGACGGAGGCGGCAGGCAACGCAGCGGGTGCCGGCGACGGTGACGGGCTCGACCCGGTGGACGCGCAACCGGCGGCGGCCAGCGACAACGCCAGCATCGTAGTGGTCAGCAGGCTGCGGACACGGGTCGTGCGGCCGGCGAGCGGGGCCAACGGAGTGGGGGCGTGGGGGCGCATAAGAGGGGCAGTTTAGGGCGCAGTGGCGACGAGGGCCATGCGCGGGGTCGCAACACCGCGTTGCGGATCAGCGGCCGCTGCCGAATCCGAGGTCCGGACCCAGCCGATAGGCGGCGCGCAATTCGGACAGGCCGGGCGGCTCGCCTTCGACCACGATCCCCGGCGCGCGGGCGGCCAGTTCGGCCAGCAGGGCGAGTCCGGCGCTGTCGATCGACCCGGCCGCGCCGAGCGCGATCCGCCGGCTGCCGGCCAGCAGCGGCTGCGCCTGTTTCCACAACGCCGGCGCCGCGGCGCGGTCGATCGCGCCGCGGAACACCAGCGCGTCGCCCTCGCGGACGACGCTGGCGGCTGCGGCGGCCGGCGCGACGGTCATGGTTACTCGCCGGCCTTGAGTTTGCCGGCCTTGAGGTCGGCGGCGACCTCGGCGATCGACTTGCGCGACAGCGGGCCATCGAACTGGTTGCGGAACGTCTGCACGAAGCTCACGCCCTCGACCATCACGTCGAACACCTTCCAGTCGTCGCCGACCTTGCGCATCAGGTAGTCGACCGGGATCGGCTCGCCGCCCTCGCGCAGGAACTCGCTGGAGACCTTCACCATCGAACCGCCACGCAACGGGGTCTCGGACTTCATCCGCACCCGCAGCTTGCTGTTGAAGTCGAGCAGCGAGGAGCCGTAGCGCTGCATCAGGTTCTCGGCCAGGGCGTCGGCGAACAGCTTGACGTCGGCATCGGAGGCGCCGCGGCCGTGGCGGCCCAGCACCAGCCGGCCGGCGTAGGTGCGGTCGAACATCTGGTTGAACTCACTGGCGACGAAGTCCTGCAAGGCCCCGCGGTCGGCCTTGAACTCGTCGCGGCGGGCTTCCAGCGTGGTCAGGATGCGGGTCGAGTTGTCCAGCACCATCTTGCTCGGCGAGCCGGCGGTGGTGGTGGCGCCCGCCGCCTGCGGGGCGGCGAGGACGGTGGCCGGGACGCCGGCCAGCAGCGCGGCGGCGATGACGGTGGCGATGAGGTTGCGCTTCATGAGCTTCATTCCGTGGGGGATGCGGGGTCGCTTTCCTGCAGGTAGGCGGGCACGTCGGTGGCCGGGGCCTCGTCCGCGCCCGCAGGTTCGGCGCCATTGTCCGGGCCGCCGCTGAACATGTACTTGCCGACCATCTGGATCAGGTCGACCGAGGACTGGGTCAGGAAGATCGCATCGCCTTCCTTCAGCGGTTCCGGGTCGCCGCCGGGCTGCAGGCCGACGTAGCTCTCGCCGAGCAGGCCGGAGGTCAGGATCGCCGCGCTGGTATCGGCCGGCAGGTCGTTGTAGCGGTCGTCGATGGCCAGCGTCACCACCGAGTCGAGCTTGACCGGGTCCAGCGTAATGCCGGACACGTGGCCGATCGCGACCCCGCCGATCTTGACCGGCGCATTGGCGCGCAGCGGACCGAGGTTGGTGAAGCGCGCGGTGATCTCGTAGTGGTCGCCACCGAAGCCGAACTTGCCGTTGGTGGAGGCGATCGCCAACACCAGCAGCGAGGCCAGCGCCAGCAGCAGGAAGGCGCCGACGGCAAACTCAATACGTGGGGCACGGGAGGACATAAGTAGTTACCTGAAAAGCAATGCGGACATGACGAAGTTGAACATCAGCACCAGCAGCGAGGCGTTGACCACCGCCTTGGTAGTCGCCACCGAGGTGCCCTCGATGGTCGGTTCGGCGTTGAAGCCGACGTACGACGCGACCAGCGCCGCGACCGCGCCGAACACCGCCGACTTGACCAGCGCCATGCCGAAGTCATCGACGAAATCGACGCTGTCCTTCAGCACCTGCCAGTAGATCCCCGAGTCGATCCCGATCACGTGGACCGCCTCGAAGTAGCTGGCGCTGATCGCCAGGCTGCAGAAGAAGCCGGTCAGCAGCGGCACGCACAGCACCGCCGCCCAGAACCTTGGGGCGACCACCTTGCCGACTGGGTTGATCGCCATCAGCCCGAGCGCGGTGATCTGGTCGGTCGCGCGCATCAGGCCCAGTTCGGCGGCGATCGACGAACCGGCGCGGCCGATGAACAACAGCGCGGTCAGCACCGGGCCGAGCTCGCGGTAGATGCCGAGGCCGAGGATCGCGCTGACCTGGTTGGACGCGCCGTAGGTGTCGAGCGCGCGGTAGCCCAGCAGCGTCACCGAAAGTCCGACGAACGCGCCGCCAACAGCGATGATCGGCAGCGAACGCGCGCCGATCTTGTAGATCTCGCGCACGAATTCGCGGAACAGGTCGACGCTCGGCTTCGACGCCGACAGCACCGACAGCGTGAACAGGCCGGCGCGTCCGACCGAACGGGTAGCGGCAACAAACGGCATCAGGCGGCTCCGCGTTTCAGCTCCCTCTCCCGCTTGCGGGGCGAGGGAGCAGGGTTTGCGCGCCATTGGCGCGCGTGCGACCGAGCGCCCGCGCCGCTGGCGTGGGCCGGGGCGCGAAGCGGGGCTGGGGTGAGGGCCCGAGGCGCGCAGCGCCGAGGCAGGGCGCTGGACATCATGCGGCTTCCTCATGCCGCGGCGCGGCGTCAAAGGGAATCGGCCCATCCGGCTCGCCATCAAGGAACTGCCGCACCAGCGGATCGCGGCTCTCCTGCAACGCCTGCGGCGTCCCGGAAAACACAATCCCCCCATTGGCGATCACGATCGCGTGGTCGGCCACCGGCAGGGTCTCGTGCACGTGGTGGGTGACCACGATGCTGGTCAGGCCGAGGCTGTCGTTGAGCCGGCGCACCAGGTCCATCACCACCCCGGACGCAATCGGGTCGAGCCCGGTCAGCGGTTCGTCGTAGATCATCAGCGGCGGGTCCAGCGCCAGCGCCCGGGCCAGCGCGACCCGGCGCGCCATGCCGCCGGACAGCTCGCGCGGGAACGCGTCGGCGGCGGCGCGCAGGCCGACCGCGTTGAGCTTCATCGCCACCAGCCGCGTGATCACCGGCTTCGGCAGCTTTGTATGCGTGCGCAGCGGCAGCGCGACGTTCTCGGCCGCGGTCAGGTCGGTCAGCAGGCCGTTGCCCTGCAGCAGCACGCCGATGCCCTTGCGCAACTCCAGCAGCGCACGCGGGTTGCGCGGCACCGGTTGGCCTAGCACCTCGACCGAGCCGGCCGCCGGTTCCAGCTCGCCGGTCAGCGCCGCCAGCAGGGTCGACTTGCCGCTGCCGGATGGACCGAGCACGGCGACCACCTGCCCGCGCGGCACCGACAGGTCGATATCGCGCAGCACGGCGCGACCACCGCGCTCGAGGCGCAGGCCGGTAAGGCGGACGATGGGATCGGAATCGGTCATCGGGACGATGTGCCAGCCAGCATTGCAATGGCGCAGCTTGGCGACAGGAACCTGAACAATGGATTGGCGGCATTGTCGCAGGGCCCGGACCGGCGCGCACGCGGCTGCTTGGCGGGATGTCTCGCACCCTGCGACACCGCTGCGGCAAGATGACCGCATGCCCGACGCGCCCGACTTCCGCCTCTACCACTCCAATTCGCTGGAAGTGCTGGCGGCCCTGCTGGCCGAGGCGTTGCGCGCCCCTGCCCCCGGGCAGCCGCTGCTGGCGCCCGACATCGTGCTGATCCCGCAAGTGGCGATGCGCCGCTGGCTGCAGGCGACGCTGGCGCAGGCGCATGGGATCGCCGCCAACCTCGAGTTCCTGACTCCCGGCGAGCTGGTCCGGCGGGCGCTGGATGCCAACGTGCCGGGCGCCGGCGACGATCTCGATGCCGCCGCGCTGCAGTGGCGCCTGCATGCGGCGCTGACCGACCAGGCGACCCTGCGCGAGCCGGCGCTGCAGCCGCTGCGGCGTTATCTCGATGACAACGATCCGCTCAAACCGTGGACGCTGGCGGGCGAGCTGGCCGCGGTGTTCGAGAAATACCAGGCCTGGCGTCGCGACTGGCTGCTCGGCTGGGAGGCCGACCAGGCCCCGCGCGACCCGCAGGCGGCGCTGTGGCGCAAGGTCGGCAGTGGCCGCGCCCACCGCGCGCGTCGCATCGACGATTACCTGCGGCGGTTCGCCGGACCCGACGCGCCGCTGCCGGCGGGGTTGCCGACGCGGCTGTTCGCGTTCGCCACGCTCAACATCTCGCCCGACGTGTTGCGGGTGGTCGCCACCCAGGCCCGCGTCGGCGAGCTGCACTTCTACATGCCGAGCCCGACCCGTTCGTACTGGGGCGACCTGCAGACCCTCGCCGAGCGGTTGCGCGCGCAACAGGCCGATCCGTTCGCCGGCGGTGGCGAGGAGAACCCGCTGCTGCAGCAATGGGGCGAGGCCGGCCGCGATTTCGTCGCGGTGCTCGGCAGCTACGAGGTGGTGCATCCCTCCGGCGAGGTCGCCGCCTACGACGACCCGGAAACACGACCCGCCGACGACCCCGCCAGCGACACCCTGCTGCAGCGCCTGCAGCGCGACCTGCTGCATCGGCGCGCGCCACCGCCGGCACCGTGGCGCGACACGGTCGACCTCGCCGACAACAGCCTGCAGGTGCATGCCTGCCACACCCGGCTGCGCGAGGTGCAGGTGCTGCACGACCGGTTGCGCGACCTGCTGGAAGACAGCCGTTTCGACCCGCCACTTCAACCTCGCGAGATCGCGGTGCTGGCGCCGGACATCGACCCCTACGCGCCATACATCGACGCGGTGTTTGGCGGCCGCGCCGGCCACGACGACTTCATCCCGTACGCGCTGGCCGATGCCAGCCCGTTGGCCGGCGAGCCGCTGGCCGAGGTGTTCCTGCGACTGCTGGCGCTGCCGGTGTCGCGCTTCGGCCTCAACGAAATCCTCGACCTGCTGTCGACCCCGGTGATCGCCGACGCGGCCGGCTTCGACCCGCCGGCATTGCAGCGCCTGCACCATTGGCTGCAGGCGGCGGGCGCGCGCTGGGGCATCGACGCGGCGCATCGCGAACGCAGCCAGGCCCCGCGCGACGACGCATACACCTGGGCGTTCGCACTCGACCGCCTGTTGCTCGGCCACGCCAGCGGCGACGACGCCGACATCGCCGGCGTCGCCCCGTACAGCGAACTGGAAGGCAGCGGCCTGGATGCGCTCGACGCACTGATCCGGCTGCTGCGGGTGCTGGCCCGGCACGAACGCAGGCTGGCCGGCGCGATGCCCCCGGACCAGTGGCGCGACCGCCTGCTCGGCCTGCTCGACGCGTTGCTGCCGACGCCGCCGCAACGGCCCGGCGACCAGCGCGCGCTGGATCGGCTGCGCGTGCTGATCGGCGAATTTGCCGATGGCGCGGCCGCGGCCGGTTTCGACGCGCCGGTGGCGGCGGAGGTGGTGCGCGCGCACTTTGGCGCGGTGCTGGCCGAGGCCGACACCCGCGCGCCGCTGCTGACCGGCGGGATCAGCTTCGGGCGGATGGTGCCGATGCGGCTGCTGCCGTTCCGCGCGATCTGCGTGCTCGGCATGAACGACGGCGACTACCCGCGACGCGACCCCGCGGGCGGCCTCAACCAGCTCACCGCCGAACTCGGCACCGACAGGCGCCGGCGCGGCGACCGCTCGTTGCGCGATGACGACCGCTTCCTGTTCCTGCAGTTGCTGGCCTCTGCGGGCGACGTGTTCCATCTGAGCTTTCTCGGTGCCGATGCGCGCGACGGCAGCGCACGCGAGCCGTCGGTGCTGGTGTCGGAACTGCTGGACGTCGTCGCGAGTTACCACGCCGACTCGACCGTCGCGCGCGAAGACCTGGTGCTGCGGCATCCGTTGCAACCGTTCTCGCCGGCTGCGTTCGGCGCAGGCGACGACCCGCGCCATTACAGCTACCGCGGCGAATGGCACCCGGCCGCCGGCCGCGCCGGTGGCGGCCGCAAACCGCTGGCGCCGTGGAGCGCCGCCGCGCTGGCGGCGCCGGCCTCGGCGGAGGATGAAATCGGCATCGCCGAACTGCGCCGGTTCCTGCGCGATCCGGCCGGCGAGTACCTGCGCCGGCGCCTGGCGATGCGGCTGCCGGATCCGGTCGAGTCGGTCGAGGACGTGGAGCCGTTGCTGCTTCCCGCGCGCGGGCTCGAACGCGTGGCGCTGCAGGACGCGGTGTTGCGCGCCACCCTCGATGGCGACACCGCCGACCTTGCGACCCGCCTGCGCGCCCGCAGCCTGGTGCCGACCGGACCGCTGGCCGAGGCCCAGCTGGCGGAGCTGCGGCGCGGGTTCAACGAGTACGTGCGGCTGTTCGAACAGTGGCGTGGCGATGCGCCGGAAACGCGGCTGCCGATCGACCTGCAACTCGACGGCGTGCGCATCCACGGCCATGTCGATGGCGTCTGGGGTACCGGGCTCGGGCGCATCCGCCCCGGCGAACCGGGTGCCGGCGCGCAGCTCCGCGACGGTCTCGACTGGCTGCTGGCCAACGCCAGCGGTCAGCCACACGCCCTGGTGCGGTTCCACGATGTCGGCAACGGCCCGGAACGTTGCGAGCGAGCCCCGCTCGATCCGGCGTTCGCACGGGACGCACTGCGCGCGCTGTTGCGCCTGCGCCGGCAGGGCCTGAATGAGCCGCTGCCCTGGGGCCCCTACACCGGCTGGACCTACTACAACGAAGACCGGCCCGATGCCGCCCTGCGGAAGGCGCGCGAACGCTGGGAGGGCGGCCACGACCGCTGGGGCGAGCGCGACGGCGAAGCGTTCCGGCTGACCCTGCGCGGGCGCGACCTGTTCGATGACGCCGCGGTCTTCCAGCGGTTCGAGGAGGTCAACACGCGGATCTTCCGCGCGCTGGTCGAAGGCCGGGCATTCGACGGCTTCGCCGACGACACCGCGGCCGGCCGCAGCGAGGCCACGGCATGAGCGCCACGAGCCTGTACGACACCGGTCCCGTCGACACCGTCGACCCTTACCTGGAACTGCCACTCGACGGCCTGCACCTGATCGAGGCCAGCGCCGGCACCGGCAAGACCTTCACCCTGGCGACGCTGGTCACCCGGCTGGTCGTGGAGCGCGGACTGCGGATCGGCCAGGTGCTGGCGGTGACCTTTACCGAGGCGGCCACGCAGGAACTGCGCAGCCGCATCCGCGAGCGACTGGAGCTTGCGGCGAAGGTCGTCGCGTCGCCCGACGGTGACCATGGCGACGCCGAGGCCGCGCTGAGCCGGGAGATCGTCGAACGCCACCTTGCCGATGGCGACGAAACCCGCGTGCAACTCGCACATCGGCTGCAACAGGCGGCGTGGGAGGTCGACCTCGCGGCGATCTTCACCATCCACGGCTTCTGCGCCCGCGTGTTGCGCGAGCACGCGCTCGAAAGCGGCCGCGCATTCGATGCCCCGACCCTGCTCACCAGCGATGCCGCGCTGCGCGAGGAACTTGCGGCCGACCTGTGGCGCGTATTCGCCGCCGACCCCGACAGCGCATTGCTGCTGCCGCGGTTGTGGACCGGACCCGGGCAGCTGCAGGCCGATCTCGGCGCACTGCTGTCGCGCGAGCCACTGCTGCCGGCGCCGCAAGCCATCGCCAACGATCCGTTGCCGCTGCTCGCGGAAGCGGCAGGGACGCTGCGCGCGGCCTTCGGTGACCACGCGCGCGATCTGCGCGAGGCACTCGACGCCGCCGTCGCCGGCAAGTTCATCAACGCGACCATGTACAAGGCGGCCACGCTCGACACCTGCTGGCAGGCCTTGCAGCGCTGGTGCGACCGCGCCGAGCCGGCCGCCGGGTTCGACGACCGGCTTTCGCGGCTCGGTACGCGGGTGCTGCTCGACAAGACCAACAAGGCCGGGCAGGGCCGCACGCCGCAGTCGCCGCTGTGCGACGCGATCGATGCATTCCTCGACGCCCGCGCCCTTTACGAATCATGGCTCGATACGCGCAGCACCGCGTTGCTGCATCGCGTCCGCGACGAGGCCCGCACGCGCCTGGCCGAACTCAAGCGCGTGCGCCGATTGCAGACCTACGACGACCTGATCGACGGCGTGGCCGATGCACTCGACGGCCCACGCGGCGACGAGCTGGTCGCCGCGCTGCGCAGGCAGTACGCGGTTGCGCTGGTCGACGAATTCCAGGACACCGACCCGCGCCAGTGGGCGATCTTCCGGCGCGTGTTCGGTCAGCCATCCAGCGACGCGGGCGAGCCACTGGATGCCCGACGGCACCCGTCTTCGCTGTACCTGATCGGCGATCCCAAGCAGGCGATCTACGGCTTCCGTGGCGGCGACGTGCACACCTACCTGCAGGCCCGGGACGCCGCCGCGCCCGCGCCGCCGCTCGACCGCAACTTCCGCTCCCGCCCCGGCCTGCTCGACGCGATCGCGACGCTGTACGCGGCCGCGGACCAGGCGCATGCCGCCGACCCCGCGATCGCGCCGCCGTTCGTGGACGACCGCATCCGTTTCCATCCGATGCAGGCCGGCGGCCGCCGCCGTGACGACGACTTCCTGCGCGACGGCGTGGCGGCCCCGGCACTGATCGTGCGCGCCATCGAGGATCCCGACGACCCGTCGAATCCGAAGATCAGCGCCGACCGCTCGCGCGAACTGGCCGCCCGCGCCTGCGTCGCCACGATCCACGCGCTGCTGCTCGAAGGCCGCGCCGGCACCGCCACCCTCGACGGCCGGCCGGTCGAGCCCGGCGACATCGCGGTGCTCGTGCGCACCCACACCGAGGCCACCCGAATGCAGCTGGCGCTGGCCGCCGCCGGCATTCCCGCGGTCGCCGCCGGCAAGCAGAGCCTGTTCGCGACCGCCGAGGCGCGCGAGCTGCTGGCGGTGTTCGAGGCGCTGATGCAGCCGGCCGACGACAGCCGCCTGCGTGCCGCACTGGCGACCCTGCTGGTCGGCATCGACGCCGCCGGCATCGCGGCGCTGGACGACGACGGCGGCGCCCGTTCGAGCGTGTTGCAGCAGCAGGCGCAGGGCTGGCGCGAGCGCTGGCAGCGCAATGGCCCGCTGGCGCTGGTCGCCGACCTGTGCGCGACCTCCGGCGAGCGCCTGCTCGGCCTGCTCGATGGCGAGCGCCGGCTGACCAACTACCTGCAACTGGGCGAGCTGATGCAGGACGCGCAAGCGGCCGCCGCCGGCCTGCACGGCCAGCTCGACTGGCTGCGCGCGGCCATCGCCGATGCCGACAGCAGCGACGAGGCGCAACTGCTGCGGCTGGAGTCGGATGCGCGCCGGGTGCAGATCGTGACCCTGCACAAGAGCAAGGGCCTGGAGTACCCGCTGGTGTTCATGCCGTTCATCGGCATCGGTGGCAAGGGGCGAAACGATATCCGCCATTGCATCGTGCACGACGGCGAGCAACGCGTGCTGCACTGGAAGATCGACAGGGAATCCGCGGCCTGGAAGGCGGCCTGCGCCGAACACACCGTTGAAGAGCAGGCCGAGCAGGCGCGCCTGCTCTACGTCGGGCTGACCCGCGCGCGCCATGCGCTGTGGCTCGCCACCGGGCCGTTCTACAACCACGGCAAGACCCGCCTCGCGCCGATGCTCGGCGACCTCGACCGCCTGCGCGCGAATCCCGTGATCGCCGTCGATGCCACCCCACTGGCGGCGCCACCTGCGCCGTTGCCGCCGCAAGCCGAGACCATGGTTCCGGCCGCGCGCCGCAGCCGCCGCGTGATCGACCGCGACTGGTGGGTCTACAGCTTCACCCAGCTCGCGCATGCCGAAGGCGGCGATGCCACTCCGATGACCGGCGCCGACGAGCGCGCGGCCAGCGACGAGCCGGTGCTGCCGGAAGCGGAGGCCGCCACCGCTGACGTTGCGACCACCGGCTTCGACCGTCGCTTCAGCGGCAGCCGGTTCGGCAACGTGCTGCATGACGCGCTCGAAC
>Ga0307413_10000155_pt1 | contig 18650 bp, 10 predicted proteins | sample DK1Ometagenome_3_FD_203714 | JGI IMG/M metagenome (GOLD analysis project Ga0307413, IMG submission 203714) | Maize rhizosphere microbial communities from greenhouse at UC Davis, California, United States - DK15-O-2 | ecosystem: Host-associated > Plants > Roots > Rhizosphere > Soil | place: USA... | reverse complement strand
CTGCGCTATCTTCGCGGCAAACGAAACATCTGTGAAGTTGAACGATCCGTCGTTCCGATAAAGAGTATTGTGCTCGTCGACAAAATTGGTCGTAAATATCGAAAATCTTCCAGTGTGAAGATAATCACCCACCGCCACGCCCATACTTCCCTGTTCTGATCCGTCACCGCTGACGGCAGTGCCTGACTCGAGCCCTACCTCGGCCAACTTCGCTCCATCATTGCGATAAAGAAAATTAGGGGTTGAGTCGTTCGCCACGTACGCGTCGAACTTACCGCGGCCGCCGAAGTCCGACCAGACGGCCTGCATACCGTAGAAGCCAGCCGCGTCGTCAACGCCGGAATCCTTAGAAATATCCGTAAAAGTGCTGTCGCCGTTATTTCTGAACAGGCTGTCCCCCGCACCTTTTAGTCCGCGAGGGCCGCACTGTACGTCGATTCCTCTGAACTTGCAAGTAGGAAGATTTCCGAATCCCGGAAGGTCGTTGAGCTTGAAGTCAACATAGTTCGCCACCAGGAGGTCGAGATCGCCATCTCCGTCATAATCACCGAAAGCGGCTCCTGCGGACCACCGGCCATCGGCCGTTCCCGTCGCTTTTGTAACGTCCGTAAAGGTGCCATCGCCGTTATTGCGGTATAGAACGTTGCCCCCTAGACACGTCACGTAAATGTCCGGCCAGCCATCGTTGTTGTAATCTCCAACGGCTCCACCCATCGCAAAACCAGGGTAACCTGTCCCGGACCTTTCCGTGAGGTCAGTAAAGGTCCCGTCACGGTTGTTGCGGTATAAGTAACTGCGCGATCGTTCGCGCTTTAGTGCCATCTCAACCGTGGGTGCGTTAGGGAAATAAATGTCCTGCCACCCGTCCCGATCGAAATCCAACAGCAGTACACCGCCGCTCATCGACTCAACAATGTATTTCTTTTCCGGCGCAGCTACATGTATGAATTTAATGCCCGTTTTCGCCAGAACGTCTGTTAGGCGAGGGATCTTTCTGTCCACGCAAACGTTGTCCTTTTGGGCGAGGATATTCCCGATTGACGCCTGCATGGCAGCCAAGAAAAATATCAGTGACAGCAGTTTTCCGTGATTCACCGAGTAGATTCTCCCCATGGGCCGCGCAAGTTTTGAAAGATCGCCTGATGTTTTTTTGCTAAAGCCGATTCGCCGATACGGTTGTAAAGTCGCGCCAATTGGAAATGGACCTCCGCGTCTTTAGGGTTTATCTCAGCCGCCCGCTCCAATAGCGACCGTGCCTTTAGATCATCCCCCGATTCAAGATGCAAAGCACCGAGATCCCGAACCGCCGCCGAGTAATTGGGCGACAGGCGTACTGCCTCACTTAGCATCTCGATGGCCTGCTTATTGTCACCTTCAGATTTATACGACAAGCCAAGCTGGTATCGAGCCTCCGAGTTTGCGGGGTCGATTTGGCTGCAGCTCCGAAGCTGGGCACGCGACTTCTCAACTTGGCCCCGTTGGGCCGCGAGAACCATCCCAAGTGCCAGGCACCCCCTGAAATCGCCAGGTTGGGCCTGAATATACCGCACCAAAGTTTCGTGGGCGGATTCCAAATTCCCGCTTTGCAGAGAGGCAACCCCGTAGAGGTATTGATACTCCGTATTCTCGGGTTGCCAGGCGATCAATTGTTTCGCCGCCTCGAAAGCTAAATTTGCCTTTCCCAAACGAAGCGTGAGCGCCACAAAATCGGCCAGAACGGTCGGAGAATTAGCAGCCCTTTCTCGCGCTCGAGTGGCGAGACCGAGCGCCGCGTCCATATTCCCAGTCAAACTCTCAATGTAAGCTTGCAGTGAGAGCACCTCTGGTGAATTTGGATTGCGCCTGGAAGCTGCCGCCAGGTGTTTGCGCGCCGCGGTAATGTTTCCCGCCAATACCTCCAATCTGGTCAAGTTCAGCAGCACACGCTCCTTATTCCGGGCCGTCGCTGAGATAGAAGATAATAGTTGTATCGCTTCTTTATACAGACCCGCTGACTGCAGAACCTCGCCGCATTGGATCGCTAAAGTCGGATTTATAACCGCGGCTTTCTTCATCGATGGGAGAAGCGCGATCAGATCGCCCCGGCGGTTGAGACGCCGGTATATCTCGGCTAAAAGCGGAAGCCCGGAAGTATTTCGTAGGTTGGCGGGAAGCGATTCGACTATACTCAACGTCTTTTCCGGCCCGTGAACAAGTAGGGACACGGCCGCCAACGCGATCCGCTCGCCGGGGGCCACCTCAGCCTCGCGAATGCCGCTCAGCAGCCTCAGAGATTCCTCTTTGTGGCCTAATAAATATTCAACGCGTGCACTGCTTATCCTTGCCGATGAATACCCGGGGTGGAGTTGCAAGACTCTCTGGTACAACGCTCGCGATTCGGACAATCGACTTTGGCGGAAACGCAACCGGGCAAGCAGTTCAAGGCCCTTCACGTTATTCGGATTTGTGACCGCAAAATTCATCAACTGAGGGTCAAGCCCGGCCAGGTCTGAATGCTCAAGGCGGCGCTCAAAATCCGCAATGGCCTTATTCTGTGCCGGCGTTTCCTGAGAAAACGAAGTCTGAACGAATAATGCCGCAATAAAAATAGCGATCGTGGCGGATTTCCATCCGGCATGTTTAGGGCTCATTCTTCTTGCCCTCCATACCCGTCGGCCTTTCGTTCCGAGATCCGGCTTTGAGATCGCTGTAGAGTTTCAACGCTCGGTCGGCCTCGGCTATGCGCGACGCTTTCCTGTAGGCGATGCTGAGCTGATATTGAATGTAATCTTTTTTCGGATCTATGTTGGCAGCGGTCTGCAATTGTTCCAGCGCCTCATCGAGGGATCCTTTTTCGATCAATATTTTGCCCAACTGATAGCGGGCATCGGCGTGATCGTATTGGTTGTAGATCGCATCGCGGAGTATCGCCTCCGCTTCACTGGTCCTTACCTTCCTTTCGATCAAAGTAAAAGCCAAATGGTATTTCGCGTTCGCATCTAAAGGATTTAGCTTTAATTCCGCTTTGAATTCCTGCTCCGCGTCATCCAGGCGGTTCAAGCGGATGAGCGTTTGCCCGGCATTGTAATGTACGGAGTCCATTTTAGGATCGATCAATGCGGCCCTTCGAAATCCGTTCACCGCTTTTTCAAGGTCACCTGTAAGCACGAATCCCTGCCCGGCGTAAAATTGTGCTAGTGCGGACTTTTGATTATTTTCCGCCATCCGCTCGAAAACGGCGGATGCCTCGGTGTGGCGTTCGAGTTGAACCAGAGAAATACCGTAAAAGTAGGCAAGCTCGGCGTCGGACGAAATACCGCTCTCGAGAGGCTTTAACGTATCGACCGCTGATCTGTAGTTTTTTGTTAAATAATAACTAACGCCAAGCATTCGTCTGACCAACGCATCGTCAAGACGTTGCTTCAGATGCCGGGAAAGCGGAGGAATGGCTTTTTCGAATTGGTTCCCCTGGAACGAAACGATTCCCCAATTGCGGTCAAGTCCGGGAAAATCCGGCCTCCACGCCGCGGCAGCAGCAAACTTATTAATGCTTTCGTCGACCCGTCCGGATTGTGCCTCGATGACCGCGAGATTGTGATAAGCCTGTGCGACCACCGAACGGAGCTGATCCTTTAATTGTTTTACGGCCAAGGTTTCTTTCGGGCCCTGAACTGGCTTGTTTATAGATTTAGAAACGGGATCGGTTGAGGGGGAAGGCCGCTTAGAACTGATTATCTCCCCGAATGCTTTTCGGATCTCGTCGCGTGCCGATTCGACCAATTTCGCTTGAAGTTCACGGGCCCTCGCGAGATACTGTTCCGCCTCTGCGCTGCGGCCCAGCCTATTAAGAAGACGACCTAACAAAAAGTAAGCCCGTCGTATCTGGTAGCTATTCTTGCTCGGGTCGTCGTTCAGGGCGATTGCCCGTTTTAGATTTCTTTCCGCTTCCACATCCTGCCCGAGCTCGAGCTGCGACTGTCCCAAAAACAAATTGGCGGGTCCCAGTTTCGGATCGAGCCGAACGGCAAGCTGCAGAAAACCTGCCGCCTTCTTATGCTCGCCCATGGATGAAGCGACGACCCCCGCGAAGAAGTTAGGATAAGGATCTCGCGGGCTGATCTTCAGCTCCTCATCGAATTCCCTTCCGGCCTCATCGAGCCGAGAACTTCCGCCGTTTTGCAAAATTGTATAGCCCAGGTAGAAGTGTGCGCCCGCCAGCTTGGGGTCTGCCTTTATCGCGGAGCGGAATTCGCGTTCGGCCTCGAGTGGGTAGTTCGTTTCTTCAAATGCTCGGCCGAGTATCAAATGCAGCGATGACTTCTTCGCCACCGCGATCAACATTTCCTCGAAAAGCAGCTTTGCCCGGTCAAGCTGCTTCAAGTGGAGGTAGGTCATCCCGAGCGTATAAGCGGAGTCGAATCCAGGCTTGCTCTCCAGGACGCGCTCCATCAAAGGAAGGGTCGCGGCGTAATCTCCCTTCAAAAAATAGATCTTCCCCAACACATCCTTTGCCTCGACGCTCTTCGGATCGAGTTCGATAGCCGCTTTCGCATCGCCAATTCCCTCGTCCAATTTACCGAGCTGAAGATTCAGCCAAGCGAGACTCGTTCTGGCTTCGGCGTTATCTCGGGCCGCGATCGATTCTCTCAATATCTCCGCGCTGCGTTTTTGGTCGCCTTCGCGAACCGCGAGGCTTGCAAGCCGTCTCAACGCAACGGAGGCTACGAGGGAATTTTCCACTCGCGCATTTTCAAAGTCGCCCGAGAGCTGATATGTCTCGGCGGCACTGCGGTGCTTTTCCAGTTCGTCATCCACTGCCCCGGTAGAAACATTTGAAGGTGACTGCTTTGGGGTAGGTTTATAAGCCTGAAAAGCCTGTGCGTTTATGCAGCAGGCAAGGGAGAAAAGAAAAATAGTAAGATACCTTGCGGCTTTCATTGAACCTCGGTGAAAACCTGGAGTGTCGCGATGAGATCTACAGTTTAGTTTACAAACAAAAGAAGGTAAAGCCTTTGATTAGCCTTACCTTCTTATCCGAAAGTTCGATCCAAGTTAGAAAATGAATTTCAAAGCGTACTGAATCTCACGCGGTCCGCGAGTACTGCCCGCCCTTCCAAAGTTTCCGGGCGATCCTCCCACTATTCCAGTTATCACGGTGTTCGTCGCGCTGCAGGGGTTGGCCCCGCAGACAACTTCCCCACCGTAGTAATTAATGCCCATGCTGTCTCCCCTGAATTGAGCAGTGTTGAACGCATTGAACATTTCGATTCGGAATTGGATCCGAGCTTCTTCACCAAAGAAGCTATCCCGCAGCCATTTCGGAGTGAAATTCTTGTAGAGCGAGAAGTCAACGTTTCTGATTCCTGGGCCGAGGCAACGTCCCTTTGAATCTGATGAGGTGGTCTCGCCGATTTGAACTCCCGTCAACGTGTAGGCTCCCGTCCCAATAATTTGCTCCGGATCGCCGGCCCCTTCACAACTTCCGGCAAAAAGCGGCCTTTGATTCGCGACAGCGGTTCCAGTACCCGTAAATCCGCCTGCGAACCCGCGGACCCCAAACGCGCATCCGAGTGGGCTCGCGCATCCATCATTAGGGTCGTTGTTTATCGTTGTCGGATTTATTTTCGGCTCGAAATAACTAAGTCCGGTCGCCGCTATATTTGGCGTAAACGACGTTCCGCTCGTGATCTGAATGATCGAAGCGAACTCCCAACCGCCAAGCAAGGTTCTTACAAATTTGTTCGAGTTTGCAAATGTAGGAATATTTACTACAGTGTTTGCGACAAACAGGTGTGGTCGGTTAATGTCCGACGGCCCGAAATCAATATCGGGATTGTCCAAATCCAAAAGTGCGAAATCGCTGCGCCCACCGGAAGAGTCACTAAGTCCGAAGTCGGCTCGTGACTTACCATAGGTATACGCCGCCTGAAACTGAGAATTGTTCCAGAACCGTGTCTTAAACAGTAGTTGAAGTGAATCGTAATCGGCCCTGCCGCGTCGTGCGAACTGATAAATACTGCCCCAACTTTGATTTCCAAGGACCCTATACGAATTAACTTCGTTGGTCGCGTTATCACCGAATCCTATCCCCGTCGCAAAAGCGGCCTTGAGGCGGTTTTGCGACAACACAGGATTAATATTGTAATTAGTTAGTTGATTTCGGGCACGATTTCCAACGTACGCGACTTCTAGAACGGCCCCTTTCCAAACCTCTTGATCCACCGACACGTTGAACTGCCACGAATATGGAGTTGCCGCTTCAGGATCAAACGAATATGCGGGGGCGCCGACGGTCGGGGGGCTATCGGTATTGATCGTTCCACCTATGTCGAGTTGCCTGGTGCCGGCAACGCTTCTTACAAATGGCGGATTCGAAGTAAGCGCCGCCAATACCGGGCTAACGCGTTCTCGTAAAAAGAATTGGCCTAACCCTCCGCGGACCGCGGTCTTGCCATTCTTAAATACATCCCACGCGACTCCGATCCGAGGAGCAATATTCTTAAAATTGTTCTTTTTAAGAGAACGATTCGAAAACTCCGTCGGCGTGGCCGCACCGGCGATTTCAGAGCAAGGATTCGTCCCCTTTGGAACAACTAAGCCGTTGCACGGAACGGCACCCAACGCTGGATTATAAAGTTCCGGCAGGAACGAGCTTATTTCGTCATCCCCGTCATAAGGCTCAAACAACAGCGAGTATCGGGCGCCCAGTTCAAGCGTTACATTCGGGCGGATCTTCCAGGTATCACCAAAATAAAATTCCAAGTTGGTGTAACGGGTATCAGCGACAGCCTGCTTGTCGGATTCGGCGTAACCAAAATAGTTACCGCGTGTAAGGACCTCGTAGAGGTTGGCCGCTCCTCCGTCCGTGTAGGTTCCAGAACACCAAGTACAAGCTCCCCAAAATTGCGGAGCCTCATTGCTGGGACCGGCGTCTTCAGCCTTAAACGCTTTATCGAACAGAAATCCCGTCTTGAACGCATGATTCCCCATTACCTTTGAGAAATCATCACGGATCGAATAAATATCGAGCGAGTTATTGAATGGTGCCTGGGTCCAAAGATCGGCTCCGCGATTGTTTGTGAACGGGGCCAATCCTCCCCAAAACACTGGGTGCGGGCGATCAATTCCATTCACTTTGTCACTGTCCGGGAAGAAACCGGGAAGTAGTTCATTGATCTCGCGATTTATGTCGCCGCCTGCACCGTTAACAATATTTATACGGTTTGCGGAATACGAGAACTGAACTTCATTGACCGCCGTGCTGGAAAGCGTCGTAGTCAACTTGATCGCGGCCTGCTTCGAAGGCTGACTCCACGAACTTTCAACAGACGGGAATGCGTCATCCCCCCAAAGACCAGCTCCGAAAAGAATCGGATTAGGATTTTCCCAATGGTCCTGGGTGTACCGGCCAAAAATTTGATTGTTCTTGGTCAGGTTGTAATCGATGCGGATATTTTCTTCGCGAAAGTCGATTTTCGACGGAAGTGATTCGGACCAGTTGTTACAAGATCCAGCTGCAGGTGTGATGTTGGGCAAAGGAAACAAATTCGCGAGGGCTCGGCCCGCCGGGCTCACATTTGCAATGACCGCCGGGTCGGAGGGATCCCTTCCGTTACACAACAGCGAGCGGCCCGAAAAATCTCCGCTTCTCTCTGCCTGAGTTGGCACGTTTCCAAAACGCGTCGCGCCGCGAATTTCTTTGTTGAATTCCTGTGAATAAAAGAAGAATAGACGGTCCTTTATGATCGGCCCGCCAAGGGAACCGCCGAAATCGTTTCGGCGGAGCGAATCCTTCTCGGAACCAAATTTGTTAGTGAAATAATCCGCAGCATTAAGAGCGTCATTCCTGCCGAAATAAAATAACGACCCGTGAAATTTGTTTGTGCCGCCACGCGTCGCCAGTGAGATCACGGCCCCGGCGGCCTGGCCGTATTCCGGACCGTAACTGTTGCGGAGCATTTTGAACTCAGCGATCGCTTCGATAGACGGGTAAAGCAACACCGTCCGGTTAGATCCCGTGTCGTTGTTGTTCGCACCGTCGGTCAAAAACAGGTTACTTTGCGCGGAGTTCCCGTTTACCGAGAAATCGACGCCCGAGAATAGGCCCTTGTTTTTGCTGTCGAAATTGTTCTGCGGGGAAACGCCGGGCTGAAGCTGGGTAAGTTGGACAAAGCTGCGGCCGTTCAGGGGAAGCTCCCTCACCTGCTGTCCGTCCACGACCTCACCGATCGCGCCGGTTTGGGTTTCAACCTGCACATCGCTGGATTGGATCGTGACGATTTCACCGACCGCGCCGACCTCTAACTTGAAATCCTGTCTTGTCGAGCTTGCGACGTTCACCGTCACGTTCGGGGAAACACTTTCCTTAAAACCCGAGCTCTTCACGCTTATACGATATTCGCCGATCGGCAGATCCGTGATCGTGAACAGGCCGTCCTCGTTTGTGGTGGCCTCGCGTTGCAGATTGGTCCCTGTCTGGACAGCCACAACGGTCGCTCCGATGACAGCGGCGCCGTTAGGATCCGTAACAGTTCCGATTAGCTGGCCGGAAGTTCTTTGGGCAGATACGGTGCCCGCGGCGATCAAAAGAATTGTAGGAAGGAGAGCGATCGCAGTTAGGCGAAGAAAGGAATCGGTCCTAAGACCGAGGTGTCCCTTAATTAAATTGAGCATATGAACCTCCAGTTTGCCTATTGGGCTAGCTGTGTACTGTGCACTGGCCTGACAACTGGACCACCTCCAGAACAGGCACTTCATGGCCGCAAGTTCAATACTGCAAAACAATTGACCGGATTCTTTGTAAAGGAAAATTGCAATGCCCGGCAACACTTTTGTTGCATGACCAAACAAAAGTACATCCAGTTCTTAATTCTTGTCAAGTACCAACTTGAACAAAGTGTTAAATCGGTTAGATTTTTCCGTCGATGATTCCCAGACTAAAGAGAGATGGACGCGAACTTGTCGGCGAGAACGAGGCTGAATGCCCCTAAAAGGCCGGGTTCCGCCCCGAGCGAAGACGGTATTATCCTTGTTTCATGTACGCCCTGGCAGACAACGTTGCCTGCCGCTTCCTCTACATCTTTGCCTATCAGCGGCCACGCTCTGACTATAGTGCCGCCGATGACGATCGCCTCGGGCGACAACCCCTGAATGAGATTTCCCATTCCGATGCCGATGTACTTAGCCGTTTCTCTGAGCGCAGTTAGTGCATTTTGGTCATTGCTAAAAGCGAGGTCCACCAACTGAAAAAAATTCAACCTATCAGCGAACCGGTGATCACCGAGCAAGGTTGCGTATCGGCTGAGAGCCGCCTTTTCGGAGGCAAAGGCCTCCCAACATTCTCGACTTCCTGTCGCGCAGGCGATCGGTGCATCAGTGCCGATCCGCATGTGACCGAATTCCCCGGCCACTCCACCCCGCCCTCGATATATCTGGCCGTCGAAAACGATCCCGGTCCCGATTCCGTTTTCGATAAATACGAGGATAAAGTCCCGAACATCCCGCACCTCGAGCCGGCCGAACCAAAGCTCGGCAAGAGCCGAGGCGTTAGCGTCGTTTTCGGCCGTAACGCGTAACCCGGTGGCCTCAGAGATTTTTTCTATCGTCTGCGGATTGCGCCAGGTGAAATGCGGGCTGTATAAAACATGTTCCTTTGTTGAATCGACGAGAGCGGGCAAACTAACACCGATTCCCTCGATCGTCCCGTCGTATTTTTCAAGAAGGCCCAGAACCCGTTCGATGATCTTTTTAGTGGTTTTTTGCTCGTCCGGATCCGTCCAGAACTCTTCTTTGTCGATGATTCTTCCCGTCAGGTCACAACAACCCACTGTCGTTTTCACAGTTCCCAGATCGACCCCGATCGCTACCGGGCGTGCCGATCTTAGCGTCAGAAGTGCGGGCGGGCGGCCGCCGGACGACTCCCCGTAGACTTCTTTGATCAGGTTAAAAGTCGTAAGCTCCTTAACGATGTGTGAGACCGTTGATCGCTGAAGGTCAGTCTCTTTAGCGATATCAGCACGGGAAATTGGGCCCTTTTCACGGACGTAATTGAGAACAATCTGCCTGTTTATGTCGCGGATCGTATTTGATCGCGCGACACTTGCCTTTTTCAAGTCGATCCTTCTCATTAATGATAGTTATACATCATCAAAAACTATGTTCAACTACTAATATGACAATTGCAGTAGGATTTTCTTCTTCGCGGTAGACCCGTAATGACAATTTGCAACTTTTTCCTGAGTTGAAATCATTCGTAAAGGGAAATACACTTATCCGACCAATTTTATTAATTTGAGATCGGCCCGAACGATTCACTCGTTTTAATTGTTAACGATCGAATGGCTTTTGCATGGTCCTACAACAAAGTTAAGCTCGTCACCACTGTTGCGGCGGTTTTCCTTCTTTCCGTTTTGCAGGCCGTAGAAACAAATGCAATCGCTCAAGGTAAGGTCTTCTTATTCCACGATAAATTCGATGGGCAATCCGGAACATCGTTTGACGTTTCGAGATGGACCGCGGAGGTGGGCGGTGGCGGCTGGGGGAACGACGAACTCCAGTACTATACGGACGAGATCGCCAACGTCCGTCTCGACGGGAAAGGCCGCTTGGAGATCCAGGCCGTTGAAACCCGCGCTCGGGATCTAAATTGTTGGTACGGGAAGTGCCGTTTTACATCAGCCAGACTAGTAACTAAAGGAAAGTTTGAATTCAAATATGGCCGGGCGGAGGCTCGCATTAAGGTTCCGAAAGGGGCCGGCATGTGGCCCGCGTTTTGGCTATTAGGAGCCGATATTGATCGGTCAGGATGGCCCAGCTGCGGTGAGATCGACATCATGGAGTTTATCGGTCGAGAGCCCTCGAAAGTTTTCGGCACTTTGCATGGCCCTGGTTTTTCCGGGGCAAAAGGTTCTGGCGGTTTTGTCGAATTGCCAAAGGGAGTAAATGTTTCTGACGATTTTCATGACTTCGCCGTCGAATGGGGTCCAAATAACATCCGTTGGTTTCTAGATGGAAAACAATTCAAGATTTTTTCTCGTGGCGACATACAGGCTGGATCGAAATGGGTGTTTGATCAACCTTTTTTCATTATTCTTAATCTTGCGGTCGGCGGCAGGTGGCCGGGGCCTCCCGACGCGACGACCCGTTTTCCTCAATCGCTCCTCGTGGACTACGTTAGGGTGACTTCATTGAGAGAACCTAAGATTTCCGATTAGTTTTTATGCCGATGATCAATTCGCTCGGAGAGCGTCCCCGTCTTCTGATCTGTCTGCTCGCAGTCAGCCTTGCCGTAGGTTTGCCTTTCACGTTCTCGCGCAAAACGTCTTCGCAGCAGTTCCTCTATAAGGACTCTAGCGCTCCGATTGAGGACCGTGTGACCGACCTATTGTCCCGCATGACGATCGACGAGAAGGCAGCTCAATTGATGTGTCTTTGGATGGAGAAACCGAACGACAATTCTCGCGTGCCGAAGGGTCAGGCACCTTTCGGCGGCGAATTCTCGCCTGAAATGGCAAAACAAAAAATGCCGCTAGGCATCGGCCAGTTCGGTCGCCAACGGGAGTATCGAGGAGCAAAAAGGGCGGCAGAATATGCCAATACAGTTCAGAAATGGGTGGCCGAAAATACTCGGCTAGGGATACCGGTTATCTTTCACGATGAAATACTTCACGGGAATATGGGAGAGGGGTCCACTGTTTTCCCCGTTCCGCTGGCCCTTGCTTCGAGTTGGGACACCGAACTGGTTGCCCGAATTTTCCGGACCGGAGCGAGGCAGACTCGTCTAAGGGGCAGTCAACATGTACTTGGTCCCAACATGGACCTTGCCCGCGAACCGCGGTGGGGACGAACCGAAGAGACCTACGGTGAAGACCCGTTCCTCACTTCGCAGATGGTTGTCGCCGCGGTGAGAGCACTCCAAGGGGACGTGTCAGGACGGGGGTCGAAAATCGGGGATTTAAATGTAATAGCGACAGGTAAACACTTTGCTGGGCACGGGCAACCTGAAGGTGGAACGAATATAGGTCCCGTCAACATCTCAGAGAGATCGCTGCGCGAAACTCATTTCGCCCCTTTCGAAGCGGCGGTCAAACGGGCGGGCCTTTTGAGTATCATGCCCGCTTACCATGAGATCGACGGCGTGCCCGCCCACGCAAACCGTTGGCTGCTGGAAAATGTGTTACGAAAAGAATGGGGGTTTGACGGCGTTATCGTTTCGGACTACTACGCGAACGGGGAATTGCAGAAGCGACATGCGGTGGCCGCCAGCGAGTCGGATGCCGCCCGGCAAGCCATGGAAGCGGGTGTCGACGTCGAGTTGCCGGATCCCGCGATCTACAAAACGCTTGTCGAACAGGTTCGTTCGGGGGCCATACCGCAAGATTTGCTGGATGCGTCGGTCGCCAGAGTTCTCCGCCACAAATTCCGGTTGGGTTTGTTCGAAAACCCGTACGTCGATCCTTTGAAAGCGGAGCAAATGACGGACACCGCCGAGGATCGCCGGCTCGCGGCAGAAGCGGCTCGTCGATCCATCGTACTTCTAAAGAATCAAAACAATCTTCTTCCTTTGAACAGGTCCAACTTAAAAAGCATCGCTGTCATCGGGCCAAATGCTGAGAAAATACATCTGGGCGGGTATACCGACCCGAATCCACCGAGAACGATAAGTGTGCTCGATGGGATCAGGACGAAGGTGGGCACCGCGGTTAAGGTCAATTTCGCGGAGGGTGTCAAGATAACGAAGGAAGGCGGCAATTGGTTTGCGGACACGGCAACCCTAAATGACGAAACGAGCGACCGGGCATTGATAAGCGAGGCTGTTAAAACTGCTCGTGAATCGGATGTGGTGGTGCTCGCCATTGGAGGCAACGAGGACACCAACAAGGAAGGCTGGGCGGAAAACCATCTCGGTGACCGTGATTCGGTGGAATTGGTGGGGCGTCAAAACGATTTGGTCAGGGCCATCTTAGAAACAGGAAAACCGACGGTCGTGTTTCTAGTTAATTCCGGACCGCTGGCAATAAATTATGTTGCCGCGAACGTACCGGCGATCTTGGAAGGGTTCTATTTAGGCGAAGAAACTGGGACCGCAGTGGCGGACGTTCTTTTCGGCGATCACAACCCCGGAGGGAAACTTCCCGTTTCGTTTCCGAGGTCAGTCGGGCAACTTCCGATCTATTACAATCGCAAACCCTCGGCTAGGCGGGGCTACTTGTTTTCCACTACGGACCCCTTGTTTCCGTTCGGGTTTGGATTGAGTTACACCACATTCAGATACGCTAACCTCCGGTTAAATAATTCTGAGATTCTAACGACTGGCGAGACCGCTGTTTCGGTGGATGTGACGAACTCGGGGCCACGGCGTGGCGACGAGGTTGTGCAATTGTATATTCGCGACGAAGTCAGTTCCGTCACGCGACCTGTCAAAGAATTGAAAGGATTCCAAAGGATCACGTTGAGTCCCGGCGAAACTCGGCGCGTTACTTTTGCCATAACGCCCGATGAACTCCGGTTCTACGACCGTGCGATGAAACGAGTAGTTGAGCCGGGCGGGTTTCAAATAATGGTCGGGGGTAATTCTGTGGACCTGACCTCGATCCATTTAGACGTCGTCGCGAAGTAGGATATCTCGAAGTTTCGAATGAGTTTTCTCGGCATCGATGTTGGCACTGGCGGCACCCGAGCGGTTCTCGTGGATGAACGCGGCAAGGTGCTAGTCTGCGAAACTGCGGAGCATCCTCCATTCTCGTCACCGGAGATCGGATGGGCGGAACAAACGCCTGCAGTCTGGTGGGATGCCTGCGTGTTAGCGATCCGGCGCGCCCTTCAACACATTAGTCCTGATGCTGTTAACGCCGTTTCGTTCTCAGGGCAGATGCACGGTGCCGTCCTCCTCGACGAAAGAGACCACCCTGTACGGCCCGCACTATTGTGGTGCGATCAACGGACAGTTCAACAGTGCGTTGAGATCACTGAAACGGTAGGTTCGGGTCGCTTACTTGAACTTGTTTCAAACCGTGCGGTCACGGGTCTTACACTGCCTAAGCTGTTGTGGGTGCGCGAATTTGAACCTGATCTCTGGGCGAGGGTCCGATCAATCCTCCTGCCAAAGGATTACGTTCGACTGAGACTGACAGGAGATATGGCCAGCGATGCCGCCGACTGCTCAGGAACATTGCTTTACGACGTCCGGAATCGGCGATGGTCACAGGAAATGCTTGAAGCTTTCGGCATAGAGCGAACTTTCCTTCCGGAAGTGTTCGAATCCGTGGAACTGACGGGCCGAGTTTCAAAACAAGGAGCCTCCGAAACCGGCTTAAATGAAGGGACGGTGGTGGTAGCAGGTGCTGGCGATAACGCCGCGGGTGCTGTCGGCATGGGGGTGACGAAACCTGGAAGCGTAGGCGTGACGATCGGAACTTCCGGCGTCGTCTTCGGAGCTCTCGACCAACCGTCGACGGACCCGCTCGGGCGTGTGCACACATTCTGTCACGCCGTCCCACAGAGGTGGCACAACACCGGCGTAACGCTCGCTGCAGGGCTTTCATTAAAATGGTTCCGTGACAATCTTGCGCACGGCGAGGATTACGACACCCTCGCGGCTCAGGCTTCCGGAATTCCGAGCGGTTCCGACGGGGCGATCTGGCTTCCTTATCTTATGGGAGAGCGCACGCCCCATCTGGACCCAAGTGCCCGAGGCGCCGTCGTCGGTCTTACGGCGAGCCACACGCGGGCCCACATCATCCGGGCGATCATGGAAGGCGTCGCTTTCAGCCTTCGGGATTCGATTGAGATACTGAAAGAATTGGGCACCCCGATCGATACGATCAGGCTCAGCGGGGGCGGAGCGAAAAGCAAACTCTGGCGGCAGATCCAGGCGGATGTGTTCGGGCAGCCCGTCGACGTGCTGTCCGCGGACGAGGGCGCGGCCTACGGTGCGGCCCTTCTCGCCGGAGTCGGGGCAGGGGCCTGGGAAAGCGTTGACGAAGCTTGCTCCTCATCCATCCGAGTAGTCGAAACTGTAGAGCCGAATCCCAGCGGTGTGGAAATTTCGGATCAGAATTATGCGGTATACGTCCAATTGTATAGGTTGCTCCGCCAAGCGGAGGAGTCCGCGCTTGAAGTAAGTTTGATCAGGAGAGTGTAGAAAAATGAGCGATAGCAACTACGAACCAAAACCCGAGCACAAGTTCACATTCGGACTCTGGACCGTCGGAAACCGAGGCGCCGACCCGTTCGGGTCGCAGGTAAGAGCAAAACTGTCGCCGGTGGACATAGTGGCTTTGCTGGCCGAGATCGGAGCTTACGGGGTCAACTTTCATGACAACGATCTTGTGCCCATCGACGCAACAAATGACGAGCGCGATCGGATCGTGAGGGAGTTTCGAAAAGCGTGCGAGAGTCATGGGGTAAAAGTTCCGATGGCGACGGTGAATCTATTTTACGACCCCGTTTTTCGCGACGGAGCCTTCACCTCTAACGACGAGGCGGTGCGGGCTTACGCCGTTCAGAAGACGATGCGGGCGATGGACCTCGGTGCTGAGTTCGGAGCCGAGACCTTCGTTTTGTGGGGTGGTCGGGAAGGCGTGGAAACGGATGCCTGCCGGCGCCCGGACGAAGCGATCAAGCGCTTCCGTTCGGCGATGAACTATTTGTGCGAGTACAACATATCACAGGGCTACGGCTACAGATTCGCACTTGAAGCGAAACCGAACGAACCGCGCGCCGACGTTTATTTCCCGACTACGGGTTCTTATCTTGCCTTTATCGAAACGCTAGACCACAAGGATATGGTCGGGGTGAACCCCGAGGTCGCTCACGAACACATGTCGGGGTTGAACATGACACATGCGGTGGCACAGGCCTGGGAATCCGGAAAACTTTTCCACATCGACCTAAACGACCAAATTCCCGGCCGATACGACCAGGACCTGCGGTTCGGATCGGCCACGCCGAAATCGGCCTTTTGGCTGGTGAAGTTTCTCGAAGATGTCGGTTACGCGGGGATGAGGCACTTCGACGCTCATGCTTATCGAACTGAAGATCATGAAGGTGTTAAAGATTTCGCCCGCGGCTGCATGCGCACCTACCTTATTCTGAAGGAAAAGGCCGAAAGGTGGAATCAAGATGTGGAGATTCGATCGATTCTCGACGATCAAAACGGAAAGAACGGAAACAACACGTTCCCCAAATTCGACCCAGCAGCCGCCTCTTTATTATTGACGCAAAAATTCAATCGGGAAGATCTTTCCGCCGAAGGGTTAAAGTACGAGAGGCTCGACCAACTGACGATGGATATACTTTTCGGGGTAAGATAGGCGATCAGTTTCGGTCGATCTTAGCAGAGCCTTTTCGGAGGATCGAACCCAAAAATATCACTCGGTCGAGCGTTTGGTCCGCCTCGTTGGCATACTGAACGGTGTAAACGCCGTTGGCCTTGAAGAGCGGGTTTTCCGTGAAACGGCTGATCTCGATGCACAACTTGAAAGCTATATCATTTGCTGACTCGATCGTACTGGGAAGCTTGCTTCCGCGAAATGCCGAGGAACTTTCTTCCGTTAACGCGAGCATCGATCTTAGCCGAGACGCCCGTTTCTTCACTTCGTCCGCCGTAACTTCCAACGTATCCGGATCGACGAGCCCGCCCGTCACAAACACCTTCACCATACGGGCTCGGAGGTTCTGGATCGCTATGAAGTCATCGTTCATCTGCTTCCGAATTTTAGGATCGGTGAGGTTTTTCTCCCGACGCTCGCGGAGTTTCAGCGGCAGAAGCCGAAGATCCTGCTCCGCCCGACGGCGTTCGAGTGGCCCGGTGAATGGCCCCGTCGAATTATCCGGAAGTCCAAGCCCACCTTGGCCGAAGAGATAACTCTTTTCCAGCGCAGCAAAACCAAGGCAAATAGTAATTATCGCGACACAGCGACGGCCCATATGCATAAGAATCTCTATAATACTACGTTGCACATTCGACTTAAACATTTCCGTGAATTTCCGCCCTGCGATAGGGCCCGCTTGAACTGTAGAAAACCTTCCCATAGAATGTGACCACATTTTCCAGAGTCAGAATTCCAATTACAACCTGTCAGTTTCGGAAAAGCTCATGGAGCATCCAATTAAAGACTTTTGTATGCCGTCACAACAAACCACATCAACCTTCGCATTTATCCGACAGCTCCGCGTCTTGTTCTCCTTCCTTATCCTCGTGGCCACCTTCGGGCTCACGGGATGCACCGGTGGATCCAGTGTTCCAGCGGAAACGAATAGTTCGACAGCCGGAGAAAAGGTCCGGATCGGGTTCTCGATGGCGACCCTAAAAGAGGAGCGCTGGCAGCGCGATCATGATGCTTTTCAGGCACATTGCGAAAAACTTCATGTCGAATGCGTTATCACCGTGGCAAACGGCGATGCGGGCCGACAGTTGAACGATGTGGAGAATTTGCTCACACGAGGGATCGACGTTTTAGTGGTTGCGCCGCACGACGCTACTCAAGCGGCTTCGATGGTTGAAAAGGCGAAAGCCCGGAATGTACCGGTGATCTCTTATGATCGATTGATAAACTCAGACAAACTGGACCTCTATGTTTCGCACCAGATACCCGTGGTCGGCCGGAAGATCGCGGAGTACGCATTGGAACACGCCCCGAAGGGGAACTACATAATGGTTTACGGAGCGTCCACGGACAATAATGCCCATATAATCAAAAGGGAGCAGCTAGCGGTTTTGCAGCCGGCGATAGATCGAGGAGATATCAAGATCGTTGCGGATCAGCACGCCGCTGACTGGAAGCCGGAGGAAGCTCTAAAGATCGTCGAGAACGCTTTGACCCAAAATGGAAACGACATCGCGGCGGTGGTGGCATCCAACGACGGCACCGCAAGCGGCGCCGCATCCGCACTTCAAAATCGCGGCCTGACGGGCAAGGTTTTGCTAACCGGGCAGGACGCTGAAAAGTCCGCGCTGCAGCGAATTGCTGAGGGCAAGCAGACCATGACCGTGTATAAACCTATCGTCCCACTTGCGACGGCGGCGGTCGAGGCTGCTGTCGCACTTGCGCGAAGACAGCCGCTGAGCAACGTCACCGCTTTCCGCAACGATGCCAACGGCAAAGACGTTCCGGCTCTTCTGCTTTCGGTCATCGTCGTAGACAGATCGAATTTGGAGGAAACGGTCATCAAGGATGGTTTCGCTACTTTCGATGAGGTTTACGCAAACGTCCCCGAGCGGCTTTCGCGATGAATCGTGGTAGACGGAGAGATCGTTCGAAACTAATGCCCTTTCCCCAATGAATCCCGTATGAAATTATGAAGTACCGCCAATTTGGACGCACAGGCTGGATGGTATCCGAGATCGGATACGGAATGTGGGGCATGGCCGGGTGGTCGGGTTCCGACGACCAGGAGTCGACCGAAGCGCTTCAGGTCGCAGTCGATCTGGGATGCAACTTCTTCGACACGGCTTGGAACTACGGCGCCGGGCGGAGCGAAGCATTGCTGGGACAGTTGATCAAGGCGAACCCTGACAAGAAATTATTCACCGCGAGCAAGGTCCCGCCGAAGAATTTTCAATACCCGAGCCGTCCGGACGTCTCATTGGACGAGACTTTCCCGCCCGACCATATTGAAGAATTCGTTCACAAGAGCCTTGCTAACGCCGGGCTTGAATTCTTCGATCT
>Ga0307413_10000154_pt1 | contig 18659 bp, 16 predicted proteins | sample DK1Ometagenome_3_FD_203714 | JGI IMG/M metagenome (GOLD analysis project Ga0307413, IMG submission 203714) | Maize rhizosphere microbial communities from greenhouse at UC Davis, California, United States - DK15-O-2 | ecosystem: Host-associated > Plants > Roots > Rhizosphere > Soil | place: USA... | reverse complement strand
GCACCAGCGCCAACATGATCACGCCGAACGTCGACTGCATCTGCGTGTGCTTGTAGAGCTGGTTCAGCACCACGCGCGGGATGGCATCGCGCTTCAGCTCGATCACCATCCGCATGCCGTCGCGGTCCGACTCGTTGCGCAGGTCGCTGATCCCGGTCAGCTTGCCGTCGCGCACCAGGTCGCGGATCTGGATCATCAGGTTCGCGCTGTTGACCTGATACGGGATCTCGGTGATGACGATCTGCGACTTGCTCGAGCTCTCCTTCTCCTCGATCACGGCGCGAGCGCGCATCACGATGCGCCCGCGGCCGGTCTCCATGTAGTCCCGGATCCCGGCCTTGCCGTAGATGTAGCCGCCGGTGGGGAAGTCGGGACCCTTGACGATCTTCCGGAGCGCGTCGATCTCGACCTCGGGGTCGTCGATCATCGCCACGAGCGCGGCGACGATCTCGCGCAGGTTGTGCGGCGGGATGTTCGTCGCCATGCCGACCGCGATTCCCGACGAGCCGTTGACGAGCAGGTTCGGGAAGCCCGACGGCAGGACCTTGGGCTCCTGCAGCCGGTCGTCGAAGTTGGGCGCGAAATCGACCGTGTTCTTGTCGATGTCGGCCAGCATCTCGGTCGCGATGCGCGTCAGCCGCGCCTCGGTGTAGCGGTACGCCGCCGCCGGGTCCCCTTCGACCGAGCCGAAGTTCCCCTGGCCGTCCACCAGCGGGTAGCGCAGCGAGAAGTCCTGCACCATGCGCACGAGCGCGTCGTAGACCGACGAGTCGCCGTGCGGGTGGTATTTGCCGAGCACGTCGCCGACCACCGTCGCCGACTTCTTGTACGGGCGGCCCGGCACGAGTCCGAGCTCGTTCATCGCGTAGAGCACCCGCCGGTGCACGGGCTTGAGCCCGTCGCGCACGTCCGGCAGGGCGCGCGACACGATGACGCTCATCGAGTAGTTGATGAACGATTCCTTGATCTCCTCGTCGATCAGACGGGGAAGGATCCGCTCACGATTGTTCGGTGCGGTCATTGGCCTGCGAATGGAAAAAGTGCGGCACGCTGGAGAGACTGAACAATATAGCCGAAGGAGGGGCGAAACGCAACGCGGAGGGGAGGATGTAAGTGTATGACCGGCAACGACTTGGCGGGCGATTACTGGTCGCTGGTTACCAGTTACTGGTAGCGCCTCCGGGGTGCCCCTCGAGAGGAGGTTTTGCCGTGACCAGAAACCAGTGACTAGTGACTAGTGACCGCCCCTCGGGACGGAGCTCGCGGCGCGCGCGCCAGCGCGCTCGACGGCCACCCGAACCGTCGTGCGCGGCACCGGCATTACCCACCCCGACGCCGCCGGGAGCGCGCGCCCCAGGGCCGTGAGGTACGCATCCACGTCGCTCGCCGGGTTGAGCTCGAGGGGGAGCGTCTGCTGGCGGAAGAACGACTCCCAGTGGCCGACGACCACGTAGCGCGGCCGGAGCAGGGTGAGGAGGCTGTCGGGGGTGTGCGCGACGTTGCGCGCCGTCGCGAGGGCGAGCAGGGCGACGTCCACCCCCTTCTCCTCCAGCACCGACGCCGGCGGAAAGCCGGCCGGCGGCTCGCTCGGCGCGTCCTCGAAGTAGACGCGGAAGACGGGGGCGCGCTGTTGATCGCCGCCGGGCGCGAGAAAGTCGATCAGGAAGGCGTACGGCTCGCCGAGCTTCCAGTCGCCGGCCCGCGACGGGAGCGACCGCAGGTCCTCGCGAACGACGCCCTCGGCGAACATCGGGCCGAAGCGGAAGAGCCGCAGCGTCGGCGCGTGGCGGGCGACGATCGCCATCACGCGCACGCTCGAGTCGCGGGCGTAGAACCAGCGGCCGGCCCGCCGCGCCGTCGCCGCGTCCTCGACCACGATCGCGACCACGCGGCGCCCGCTGTCGGCGCGGAGGAGGGGGTCCCCCATCAGCATGTGGCGCACGCTCGGCCCGGAGTACACGGTCGCCGCGGCGGCGCGCCGCGTGGCGACGTAGGGCACGTCGAGCAGATGGTCGTAGTGTCCGTGCCCGACGAGGAGGAGCGACGCCGAGTCGGCGGCCCGCGGCAGGAGCCGCTCGATGGCCAGCGTGTCGGGGTGGATCGCCGGGGCGGCGCGGCGGAAGAGCCGGAAGGCGGCCGGCGCGACGGCGTCGAGCGGCGGGTTGGTGAACGAGGGGCCGGTGAGCACGACCGCCGCCCCGCGCCGGATCAGGAAGCCGGAGACGCCGAGGTAGGTGATCTCGACGACGTCCTCACCGCACGACGCGCCGGCCGCGGCGCCGGCGCAGCCCACCACCGCCGGCACCGGCTCTACCTGGTAGACGACGGGGCGCGTACCGGCGCAGCCGGCGAGCGAGAGCGCGACGAGGGCGAGCGACGCCCGCCGGGCGGAGACCGCCACGCGTCGCCGGCCCCAGTCGGTCAGTCGGTCAGTCGCAGCAGCCGCAGTTGGAGCACCGGCCGCAGCAGGGCCCCGGCTCGCACCCGCAGGTGCAGGCGCACTTCGGGTCGTCGCAGCAGCAGGCGCTCTCCCGGCGGGTGATAGGGACGATGGTCATGGAGACTCCTCTGCAAGAGTTCGGGCGACCTGATAAAGATAGGCCGCGTCCGGGGCGCACGCCACCGAGGGCAGCCGGCCGGCGCGGTCAGTCGGTGAGGCGGCGGGCGAGCCGGTAGCCGGCGTACATCCCGACCCCCGTCCCGAACATGCCGACCATGAACGCGGTCATCGTGCCGACGGGTGCGCCGAGCGCCCAGCCGACGTAGCTGCCGGCGGTGCCGCCGACCAGGGAGAGGAGCTTGCGCATGGGCCTCGAGGACGGGAGGGGCGGCGCGGCGGCGGCGCGGCGCCGGCGGGCCATCTCTCTGACGACGGGCCGCCGCCGGCGTCTCCGTCCCTGGGCCCAGGTGGCGCGGCGCGCCGCGGCTGGCGATTCTCAGGCGTCCCGACCCTCTCCCCACTTCGCGACTACCGTGCACACCCGACACCCGGAGGCGACGGACGTCCCGGCGGTCAAGGCGCTGATCGACCTCTACGTGCCGACCGGGACGCTGCTCCCGCGCTCGGAGGAGTTCATCGCCGCGCACGCCCACGACTTCCTGGTCGCGGTGGACGGCCGGCGCGTCGTCGGCTGCGTCCACCTCGACGAGTACGCGCCGAGTCTCGCCGAGATCCGCTCGCTCGCCGTGGACCCGTCGAGCCAGGGGATGGGGGTCGGCGCCGCGCTCGTCGCCGCCGCCGAGCGGCTCGGCCGCATGCGAGGCTTCACGACCGTGTTCGCGGTGAGCAACAACGACTCCTTCTTCCGCGGCCGCGGCTACGCCGATCGCCACATCCCCGAGCTCGACCTCGAGCGCAGTGAGGTGAGCCGGTTCAAGGGGGTGTACGCGAAGGAGCTCGCAGACGGTTGAGGAGGGAGAGATGGAAGAGCGAAGGGCGTGAGAGGTGAGACGGGCTGGCGCCTGCCGTCTCACCTCTCACGCCCTTCGCTCTTCTCGGTCTCCGACTCCGTGGCGTCACCCTTGCGACACCCCGCTCCCCCGAGACTAACTTGTCGCTTCGGGCGCCCGACGTCGTGCTCTGGGACGTCGCCGCCGCGCCGAGCCGCCGACGCTCCAACTCCCGACGCGAATGATCATCCCCGAAGCCGAGACGCTCGCCAAGGTGGAGGTGCTGGCCGACCTCGAGTCCGTCGTCCACGAGCTGATGGAGGCGCACGAGGCGAAGCGGATTCTCTGGTTCCCGAGCGAGCTCCTCTCGCCGGCCCCCGACACCGACCCGGATCGCTACATCCAGGAGCTGCGCGAGCGAGCGAAGGGGATCAGCATGCCGGGGCGGGTCGCGCTCGCCCTCAACCTCCTCACCGAGGAGGGACTCCCGCACTTCCACCGCCTCCTCGCCGTCTACCTCGGCAGCGACAGCTTCTGGTCGCGCTGGACCAACCTCTGGACGGCGGAGGAGGACCGCCACGGCGCGGTGCTCCACGACTACACGCGCGACAGCCGCATCCTCGACAACCCGGTGCTCGAGCGGATGCAGTTCGAGTACCTCAGGGCGGGCTTCGAGCCGGCGTGGGACAAGGACCCCTACCGCGTCTTCGTCTACACCACCCTGCAGGAGCGGGCGACGCAGGTGAGCCACGCCAACACCGGCAAGCTGGCGAGCGAGTACGAGCCGACGATCGGCGTCGTCCTCTCGAACGTCGCCAAGGAGGAGGCGCGGCACTACGTCTTCTACCGCTCGATCTTCGCCGAGGTGCTCAAGCGCGACCCCAACAACGCCCTCGCATCGGCGGCGGCGATCATGCCCTCGATCGACATGCCGGGGGTCAACATGCCGCACTTCCGCGAGATGGCCGACGTCATCCGCCGCGCCGGCATCTACGGCCCGCGCGACTACCTGCGGATCGTCGAGGAGCAGATCCGCTACTGGGCGATCGACGCGATCGAGGGGCTGAACGAGGTCGGCAAGCGGGCGCAGGAGAAGATCCTCGGCATTCCGGCGCGCCTCGAGCGCGTCGCCGACGCGATGGAGTCGCGCAGCCGCGGCAAGACCTTCTCCTTCGCCGTCGCCTTCGCCCACGAGTTCGCGATGGAGTAGGGGCGCGGGGCGCGGAAAGCCCGAGCGCGTGAGGCGTGCGAGGGCGTGAGGCGTGCGAGGGCATGCGGCCGTTCTCACCCCTCACCTCTGTAGGTCTTTCGCGCCCCGCGCCCCGGGCACCACTCATTTTTCTTCCCGCTTCCTCGCGCCGCCTCGGATCAGCGCTTCGATCGGCTTCGCCGGCTCCGAGCCCGCCGAGAGCGGCGCGCCGAACAGAGTGTCGCCAGGCTCGAGGAGGACGGCGTCGCGCAGGCCGGGGGTGATGTCCACGGCGGCGTCGCCGAGCAGTCCCATCGTGCGCAGCCGCACCTCGTCCGCCGCACGTAGCGTGACGTCGTGGCGCCGGATGCGGAGCCGCGCGACGACGCGCCCCGAGCTCAGGTCGATCGGGCCGACCTCGCCGACCGCCACGCCCAGGTAGGTGACGAGGGCGCCCTCGTGCAGCCCGCTCGCGCTCGGGAAGACGGCGCTGAACTCGCGCGTGCCGCCACGACCGCGCACGGATGCGACGAGGACGGCGAGCGTAATCGCGCCGGCCGCCGCGAGAGTGAGGGCAAGTCGTCGGGTCATCGTCGCTCGCCCGGGCAGGATGCGGGCCGCGGCGGGTCCCGATCCCGATCCGCACGGCGGCTTCCCGGCGCTCTCCTTGCCACGCGACGGGGATGGGCACACCATGCGCGACGTACGCCGCGCAGGGGCCCTAGCGCAACCGACCGCCGAGCCGATGACCGTCCGAACCGTCGCCACCACCCCCTTCGCCGACCAGGTGCCCGGCACCTCGGGGCTGCGCAAGCGGGTGACCGTCTTCCAGCAGCCGCACTACCTCGAGAACTTCATTCAGGCGATTCTCGACACGATCGCCCCGCCGCCGGGCAGCACGCTCGCCCTCGGCGGCGACGGTCGCTACCACAACCGCGAGGCGATCCAGGTCATCCTCCGGATCTGCGCTGCGAACGGCGTCGGGCGTGTCGTAGTCGGCCGCAGCGGGCTCTTCTCGACGCCGGCCGCGTCGGCCGTCATCCGCACCCACGGGCTGCTCGGCGGCATCATCCTCTCGGCGAGCCACAACCCCGGCGGACCGCAGGGCGACTTCGGGATCAAGTACAACGTCGAGAACGGCGGCCCCGCGCCGGAGAAGGTGACGGGCGCCATCGCCGCCCGCGCCCGCACGCTCGACCGCTACCGCGTGCTCGATGCCCCCGACGTGCCGCTCGACGCGATCGGCCGCACGGCGCTCGGCGCGATGACGATCGACGTCGTGGACCCTGTCGCCGACTACGCGCGGCTGATGGAGTCGCTGTTCGACTTCGACGCCCTGCGCGCCCTCTTCGCCGGCGGCTTCCGCATGCGCTTCGACGCGATGCACGCCGTGACCGGCCCCTACGCACGGGAAATTCTCGAGCGGCGACTCGGCGCATCGGCGGAAACGGTGGTCAACGGCGAGCCGCTCCCCGACTTCGGCGGCGGCCACCCCGACCCGAACCTGACCTACGCCCACGAGCTCGTCGCGGCGCTGCGCGGCCCCGACGCGCCGGACTTCGGCGCTGCGTCCGACGGCGACGGCGACCGCAACATGATCCTCGGCCGCGACTTCTTCGTCACGCCGTCGGACAGCCTCGCCGTCCTCACGGCCAACGCCGCCTGCGCGCCGGGCTACGCGCGCGGGCTCGCCGGCGTCGCCCGCTCGATGCCGACGAGCGCGGCCGCCGACCGGGTCGCACGCGCCCTCGGCATCGGCTGCTACGAGACGCCGACCGGGTGGAAGTTCTTCGGCAATCTCCTCGACGCCGGGCTGGCGACGCTGTGCGGCGAGGAGAGCTTTGGCACCGGCTCGAGCCACATCCGCGAGAAGGACGGGCTGTGGGCGGTGCTGTTCTGGCTCAGCGTCCTCGCCGCGCGGCGGCAGAGCGTCGAGGCGGTGGTGCGCGACCACTGGGCGCGCTACGGGCGCAACTTCTACACGCGCCACGACTACGAGGAGATCCCGAGCGACGCGGCGCAGGGGATCGTCGCGCGGCTACACGAGCACTTCCCGACCCTCCCCGGCACGCGCGTCGGCGACGACACGGTCGCCCTCTGCGACGACTTCGCCTATCGCGACCCGGTGGACGGGAGCCTCACCGAGCGCCAGGGGCTGCGCATCGTCTTCGCGTCGGGAGCGCGCGTGGTCTTCCGCCTCTCCGGCACGGGCACCGCCGGCGCGACGCTGCGGCTCTACGTGGAGTCCTACGAGCCCGACCCGGCGCGCCAGAACCGCGACGCCCAGGACGCGCTCGCCCCGCTGCTCGACTGGGCCACGGCGCTCTCGGAGCTGCGCGAGCGCACGGGGCGGGACGGGCCGACTGTGATCACGTGAAGGGCGGGGGTGTTGGGGAGACCGGTGCGAGGGAAGAGCGTAGGTGCTGGGTGTTGGGGACGGAGTAGGGTCGGAGTAGGGACGGACCCAGGTGCTGGGTGTCGGGCGGTGGGGCTGGTGCTCGTCGTCCCGAGCGCCAGCGAGGGATCGCTCCGACTTGCAGCGATCCCTCCGTCGCTCCCGCTCCCTCGGGATGACGGGGATTCCTCCCCACCACCCGCCACCCAGCACCTGCGAAGTGGCCTAACACCCCGTCGCCAACACCCCTGCCTTTCCCAGTATTTCTCTCGCCACCCGCTGCCGCGCCGCCGAGTCGCCGTCCTTTCGCACGTCGATGTTGAGCGCGAACGCCCAGCTCGCGCTGTCGGTCTCCACCCAGCCGACGTACCAGCCCACTCCTTCCTCGGGCGAAAGCGAGCGCGCGGACACGCCGACGAGCCCCGTCTTGGCGCGCAGGACGTAGCAGTCGTTCGCCTCGCGCACCAGCATGTCGCGCACGATGCGCTGGCTCCGCTCGGAGAGCGGCAGCCGCCGCGCCGCCAGCCGCTCGAGGAACGCGACCTGCTCGAGCGCGCTGATGCGCAGGTCGCCGTCGAGCCAGAAGCGGTCCACCCCGCCCCCCGGGTCGCGGTTGCCGTAGTCCAGCCGCGCGAGCCAGCGCCGGTAGCGTGCCTCCCCGACGCGCCGCGCGACGATCTGGTAGACCGGCACGACGGAGTGCTTCAACGCGGTGGCGAAGGTGTGCGGCCGGTTCCAGCTCTCCACCGGTTGGCGCGGCCACGTCACGGCGAACCGCTCGCGCTCGTCGCGCACGACCCCCAGCTCGAGGGCGATCAGCGAGTTGGGGACCTTGAACGTGGACGCTGGCAGGTACCGGCGTCGGGCTCGCGCCGCGTCGAACACGTCGTCCGGCTGCGACGTCCCGCCGTCGCCACCGCCGAGCCGGCGCAGCACGAACGTCCCCCGCACGCCCGCCGAGTCGAACGCCGCGCGCCACTCGGCGTGCTCGCGCACCGGGTGGTAGACGGTCTGCGCGCCGAGCGGAGCGCGGGGCGCAAGGAGCGAGGCGAGCGCGGCACCGGCGATCGCGAGACGCGCCGCGCGGGACACGCGCGCCGTCACGTGCGGCTCGCGTCGAGCGAGATGCGCAGGCTCTCGGCCAGCGTCGCGTCCCCGCTGATGATCGCCCCCCACGAGAGCTCCTGTCCTTTCCGCTTCCCCTTCTCGACGACCTTCACCCCCTCCGGTGCCACCGTGACCGTGTACAGCTTCCCCGCGTGCTCGATCTCGCGCTTGATGGAGCGGGTGAGTCGTGTCGTCATGAATCGAGTGGCAAGCCGGTGAAGCGACGGAGGGCGCGAGCCGTGAGACGGGCCCGTCTCACGGCTCGCACCCTCCTATCGTCCCTCCCCCAAGGTGAATCGCTCGACCGCGCCGGTCAGCTTCTCCCCCCCGACGTCGAGGTACAGCTGGCGCTCGGTGACCGACAGGTCGAAGGCGACGCGGCGGTCGAGGTGGGCGGCGAGGCCCGCGAGGAGCGGGCGGTCCACGGCGTACAGCTCGAGCGACTCGGCGCGGTGGATGCGCTCGCCGGCGAGCTGCCGCACGAGCTGCGCCGGATCGCGGTGCGTGTACACGGCGACGCGCGGCGCGGCCTTGCTCGCCCGGTGCAGTCGCGCCGCGTCGGGGGCGCCGACGTCGATCCAGGCGCGCAGCGTCCCCGTGAGGTCACGCACGGCGATCGCCGGCTCGTCCGGCTCGGCGATCCCCTGCGAGAAGGCGATCCCCTCGGCGTACTCGAGGCAGTAGGCGAGGACGCGTGTGAGCAGGTACGCCTCGGTCTCCGACGGGTGGCGCGCGACGCGGAGGGCGAGCGTCTCGTAGACGCCGCGGTCCACGTCGGCGAGCTGGACGTCGAAGTTGTGGATCGTCGCCGTGAGCGCCACGCCTCGCCTCCGCCCGCCGTCGCTACGGCCGGACGGTGCTCATCTCGTCGGCCATCCGGATCGCGGCGTAGGCGTTGACGATCGCGCCGGTCGCCGAGAGCGTGCCGAACGGCACCTTCTCGCCGCCGCCGTGCGAGCCGGGCCGCAGCACCATCTGGTCGGGGCGGCGCGTCGCCGAGGCGAGGATGATGCGCTTCACGTCGGCGGCGGTGAGCGTCGGGTAGTAGGCCATGAGCGTCGCCGCGAGCCCGCTGACGACGGGCGCCGCCATGCTCGTGCCGCTCTCCCGCTTGTAGCCCCCGCCGGGCACCGTGGAGAGGATGTCCACGCCGGGCGCGAAGACGTCCACCTGCGTCTGGTTGTAGTTCGAGAACGGGGCGACGAGGCTGTCTCCGCCGCGCCACGACGAGGCGCCGACCTCGATCCAGTTCTGCGCCCGCCCGCCGCTCAGGTACGTGGCCGTCGGGTAGTTGGCCTTCCGCGCCAGGTCCTCGCCCTCGTTCCCCGCCGCGTGGACGATCAGCACGCCGCGCGTGTCGGCGTACTTCACCGCCTCGTCCACCGCCCCCTTCTGGGGCGAGTAGGCCTTGCCGAAGCTCATGTTGATGACGTGGGCGCCGTTGTCCACCGCGTAGCGGATCGCGTTCGCCACGTCCTTGTCGCGCTCGTCGCCATCCGGCACCGCACGCACGCTCATGATCCGCACCGCCGGCGCGATGCCGTCCACGCCGACGCCGTTCGCGCGTACCGCGCCGATGATCCCGCCGACGTGCGTGCCGTGGCCGGCGTCCGGGCCCATGACGTCGGCATTGCCGTAGCGCCGCTGGGCGAGGTTGGCGTAGTCGTCGCCGACGATGTCGCGCGGGTTGAACGACGGGTTGAGCCCGTACTCGACCCGCGACTCGTACGCCTTGAGCGCGTCCTCGACCGACTCGGGGGTGATGCCGTTGGCGGCGAGCTGGAGGTAGAAGCCGCGCGCTTGCTGCACCTGGTTGTTCCGCGGCCGGAGGGCCGTCACGCGCTCGACGCTCAGCGAGTCCGTGCCGAGCGCCTGCTGGAGGATCGGCACGGCGCGGGCGAGCACCTGGGCGATCGTGCGCACCTGCTCGAGCGTCTGCTCGGCCTCCGCCTTCTCGCGCCGGAAATCTGTCACGATCGAGTCGCAGCGGGTGCGCTCCGGCACTGGCAGCGTCTGCACCACGGCGCCGCTCGCCGCGCCGCCCGTGCAGCGGACGTAGAGCCGCGTCACCTCGTAGGTGTCCGGCCCGACCGACTTCCCGTCGCGGCCGCCGATGAAGTTCCACCCGCGGCCGTCGTCGGCGTAGCCGTTGCGGTCGTCGTCCTTCCCGTTCCCCGCCACTTCCTTCGCGTTCGTCCAGAGGTTCGCGCGCAGGTCGGCGTGTGCCGTGTCCACGCCCGCATCGATCACGGCGACGACGACCGTCCGCTTGGGCGCCTTGCCGGCGAGCAGCTCGCGCTCGGCCCGCAGGGCGCTGATCCCCGGCACGCGGTCGGTCGCCTCGTCGAGCAGCTGCCAGTTGGCCGGCGGCTCGAGGAGCGCCGCCGCCGCCGTGTCGGCGCGACCGGCGGGGGCCGGAGTCGCGATCGGCGCCGGAGCGGGCGCCGGGCCGGCGGCCGGTCGGGCCGCCGGTCTGCAGGCGGAGAGGGCGACAGCGACGAGGGTCGTGAGGACGAGCGGCTTCATGCGAGAGGAGGCGTGGGTGTGAAGGCGGGCAGGCGCCGCAGCCGGCGTCCGGCGAATGACGGGCGGGCGCGGCGCCTGTGTACAATAACGCCTCGAAAGCACGCGGGGCGCGGCCACCACGTCGTGGCCGCGCCCCGCCGCGCAGATCGGACCCTGCGCTACTACTGCGGCCGCTTGGAGCTCTGGCCGCCGCGCTTGTCGGCGGCCTCCTCCTTCTCGGCCTTGTCAGCCTTCTCGGACTTGTCGCTCTTCGCCGCCTTCTCGTCGGCCTTCGGAGCCTTGTCGTCCGCGTTCGCAGCCTTGTCGTCGGCTTTCGCCTCGCCCTGCTCCTCGGCCTTCGGCTTCGCCTCCGGCTTGGGCTCGACCTTCGTGCGGGACTCCTGCTCGGCCTTCTTCGGCGCCTCCGCCTGACGCTCCGGCCCGCGCTCCTCCTTCACCTCGGGCTTCTGCTCCGGCTTTTCCTGCTTCTGCTCCTGGTTCCGCGCCTTCTGCTCCTGCTGAACTTCCTGCTTCACTTCCCGCCCGTCCTGGCGGGCGTCCTTGCGCGCGTCCTGCGCCTCGCGGCGCTCGTCCTTGCGCTCTTCCTTCGCCTCCTTCCGCTCCTCCTTCACTTCCGCTTTCGCGTCCTTGCGCTCGTCCTTCCGGTCGTCGGCGCGCGGCGCCGCGTGCGCGCCGTAGAACGGCTCGCCGCTCCCCGGCTTCACGCCGTTCCCCTGGCCCGGGTTGGCCCGCTCGGCGACGTTCTGCTGCGGGCCGCGGCCGGCGTTCCCGGCCTGCACCGGCTCGACGACGCGGTCGATCGGGCCGCGGCCACGCGGTACGTTGGGGCGCACGCGACGGCCGTTGTTGGCGAGGATCGAGTCCGGGCGGCTCGACGCGGGGTGGGCGCTCGGGCCGCCCGTGGCGACGCGCGGACGCGCCGGGCAGACCGCGCGGTCGGCGAGCTCCACCGGGACCTCATGGACCGACCCGCCGGGGCAGTACACGCGCACCACCTGCGGCACGGGCGCCGGACGGCCGGCCGGGATCGCGGCGATCGTGAGAGCGTCCTCGCCCCACGCTTCCTCGGAGACCCGCGGCACGACGACGCGCGCGAGGGCGCGCATCGTCACGTACGGGCTCGCGCTGCGCGCGGCGTGCACGCCGAGGGCGCGCTCGAAGTAGCCGGGCTGGAAGGCCTGGTCGCTGATCCGGAGCGGCTGGTCCGAGGCGACCGCGTAGACGTACCGCGCCGGCTGCGCCTCGTTGCGCGCCCGCGCCATCGTCCACCAGACGGGGACCGCCCCGACGCCTGACGTCAGGACGCGGCGGCGCTGCGGCGTCGAAGGCTGGATCATCGTCACGCCGCGCTCGGGCACGATCTCGAAGATCGCGACGTAGGCCGGCCGGTTGGTCTGGACGACGAGCTGCCCGCGCACCGGGCGCCCGAGCGTCACCTCGAGCGGCTCCGCCGCGACGACGGGCGCTGGCGGCAGCGTCTCGACGGGACGCGGCGGCGGCGGCGCCGGCGTGCGGTCCACGTAGATGGTTCTCGTGCCCGACGCGCAGGCGGCGATCGCGAGCGCGAGGGCGGGGATGAGCGTCGGACGGAGTGCGCGCATGGGCGGCCTCGGGCGGGGGGTACGCGGGGACATCTCGTGTGTCGTCTAGTCAGGCAACCGCCGGTCCAGCGAGCCCGACCATATGCTAGTGCTGTCCCCGCAGCGACTTCCGCCCGGACGACCGCAGCCGGGGCGGACGACCGCGCCCCTGCAGTAGGACGCTCGGTGACCCCTTTTGGCACCGAACGGGCCCCGCTGCGCCGGACGGTGACGCGCGTCACACACTCACGCTCATCCGACGTGGCCGCGCGGTGAGGCCCATCCACACTGCCCGAGCCCTCGCCGCGACGGCGCATCTCGCGTCCCGGCATCCGTTTGGCAGTAGTGCCGCCGCGAAGAGCGCGCCCGGCGGCGAGATCCGCGCGGGCGTGTGTGGTCGAGAACCCCCGAGCGCCCGCGAGCCGCAGCCATGAACCGAGCCGACGGTCCCCGTCCCCGACTGGCCGTGGAGCACGACGCGACGGGGTTCGTGCGCGTGCGCGGGGCGCGCGAGCACAACCTCAAGAACATCGACGTCGAGATCCCGCGCGACGCGCTCGTCGTCTTCACCGGCGTCTCCGGCTCCGGAAAGTCGTCGCTGGCCTTCGGCACCCTCTACGCCGAGGCGCAGCGGCGCTACCTCGAGTCGGTCGCCCCTTACGCGCGGCGCCTCTTCGAGCAGCAGGGCGTGCCGCAGGTGGACACGATCGACGGCCTGCCGCCGGCCGTCGCCCTCCAGCAGCAGCGCGGCACGCCCACCTCGCGCTCGTCGGTCGGGAGCGTGACGACGCTCTCCAACCTGCTGCGCATGCTCTACTCGCGCGCCGGCACTTACCCGCGCGGCCAGGCGCTCCTCCACGCCGAGGACTTCTCCCCCAACACGCCGCAGGGCGCCTGCCCGGAGTGTCACGGGCTGGGGCGCACCTACACGGTGACCGAGAAGTCCATGGTGCCCGACGGCTCGCTCACGATCCGCGAGCGCGCCGTCGCCGCCTGGCCGACGGCGTGGCAGGGGCAGAACCTGCGCGACATCCTGATCACGCTTGGCTACGACGTGGACCGCCCCTGGCGCGACCTGCCGAAGAAGGACCGCGACTGGATCCTCTTCACCGACGAGCAGCCGCAGGTGCCGGTCTACGGCGGCTACACGCACGACGAGGTGAAGCGCGCCATCCGCCGCCGCGAGGAGCCCGACTACATGGGCACCTTCTCCAGCGCGCGGCGGCACGTGCTGCACACGTTCGCCAACACGCAGAGCGCGGCGATGAAGCGGCGCGTCGCCGAGTACATGGTGAGCAGCGAGTGCCCGCTGTGCCGCGGCAAGCGACTGCGACGCGAGGCGCTCGCGGTGACCTTCTGCGGCTTTGACATCGCCGACATCTCGCGGCTCCCGCTGGCGCGTCTCGCCCACGAGCTGCGCCCGACCGCCGAGGGGCGCGCCAGGGGTCACGCGAAGCTCGAGGCCGAGCACCCCGAGCAGGCCGTCGTCGCCCAGCGCATCGCCGCCGACATCGTCGGGCGGATCGGGGTCCTCATCGACCTCGGGTTGGGCTACCTGTCGCTCGAGCGCAGCACGCCGACGCTGTCGCCCGGCGAGCTGCAGCGGCTGCGCCTCGCCACGCAGGTGCGCTCCAACCTGTTCGGCGTCGTCTACGTGCTCGACGAGCCCTCGGCGGGTCTCCACCCGGTGGACACCGAGGCGTTGCTCACCGCGCTCGACCGCCTCAAGGCGTCCGGCAACTCGCTGTTCGTGGTCGAGCACGAGCTCGACGTCATTCGCCGCGCCGACTGGATCGTGGACGTCGGGCCGGCGGCGGGCGAGCACGGCGGACTGGTGCTCTACAGCGGTCCGCCCCCCGGCCTCGCCGACGTCGAGGAGTCGCAGACGCGGCGCTACCTGTTCGGGCAGTACCGCGTCCCCGCCCGCGCACCGCGCGCGCCCCGCGACTGGCTGCGCCTCGCCGACGTCAGGCGCAACAACCTGCACGGCCTCACGGCCGAGTTTCCCGTCGGCGTGCTGACGGCGGTCACCGGCGTCTCCGGCTCCGGCAAGTCGAGCCTCGTCAGCCAGGTCCTCGTCGAGCTGGTCGCCGAGCACCTCGGCCACGACGTCCCCGTCTACGACGAGGAGAGCGACGAGCTGGAGCGGGCCGCCGTCGAGCGGGCCGGCGGGCAGATCGTGAGCGGGATGGACGGGGTGAAGCGCCTCGTGCGCGTGGACCAGAAGCCGATCGGCCGCACCCCGCGCTCCAACCTCGCGACCTACACCGGGCTGTTCGACCACGTGCGCCGGCTGTTCGCCGCGACGAAAGCGGCACGGGCGCGACGCTACGACGCCGGCCGCTTCTCCTTCAACGTCGCCAAGGGGCGCTGCGAGACGTGCGAGGGGGAGGGCTTCGTCTTCGTCGAGCTGCTCTTCCTGCCGAGCGTCTACGCGCCCTGCCCCACCTGCCACGGGGCGCGCTACAACGCGAAGACGCTCGAGATCACCTACCGCGGGAAGAACATCGCCGAGGTGCTCGGGATGACGGTGGACGCGGCGTACGAGTTCTTCGCCGACGAGCCGCACGTCCACCGCGCCCTCGACGTCCTGCGCCAGGTGGGACTCGGCTACATCCGCCTCGGCCAGCCGGCGACCGAGCTCTCGGGCGGCGAGGCGCAGCGGATCAAGCTCGCCACCGAGCTGCAGCGCATCCAGCGCGGCAACAGCCTCTACGTGCTCGACGAGCCGACCACCGGACTCCATCCGTCGGACGTCGAGAAGCTGATGGCGCAGCTCGACGGGCTGGTGGAGGCGGGGAACACGGTCGTCGTCGTCGAGCACGACATGCGCGTCGTCGCGGGAAGCGACTGGGTGATCGACATGGGCCCCGGCGCCGGCGACGAGGGGGGGCTCGTCGTCGCCGCGGGGACGCCGGCCGACGTCGCACGGGCTGCGCGGAGCCGCACGGCGCCGTATCTGGCGCGCTTCCTCGAGGAGGCCCACCGCCCACGCGGCGAGCCGCGGCTGCGCGGGCGCGACGGGCGACGCCTAACGACCGGCGACCCGGCGGCGGAGCGCGCTCACTCGGCGATGTAGCGCCACGGATCGCCGGGACCGGCGCGGCGCCAGATCGTGAAGAAGGGGAAGCCCGCGGGCGCCGGCGCGCCGGCGCCCGCGGTGGGTGGCGGGCCGTCGGGGCGGATCATCCCGATCGTGACGCCGAGGTCCCCGCTCGAGGCGACGATCACGCGGTGGTCCGGCGCCCACGATACGGGGCTCCCGGTCGGCGGGCCGCCGGCCGAGACCACCCGCCCGATCGCCTCCGACCCGACGACGAACGCCGCCGCGCCCGGCCCACCCATGTTGACGGCGTCGGCGCTCCCGTACTCGGTGAACGCGGGCCCCAGCCCGACGACCTGCGCGCGGTCGGAGAAGGCGCGCTCGGTGCTGTCGAGCTCCGCCCGGACGCGCTCGACCCGCGCGGCATCGTCGCTCGGCGACACCATCCGCGGGGGGAGGGCCGGCGGCATCGGGTCGAGCGAGACGTCGCCGGGCGCGCGGCGCCCGCGCTTGTAGACGACGACGCGCCACCCCTCCGGCCGCTTCACCCAGTAGGCGAGGTACTTGAACGGCACGCGCGAGCTGTCGGGCCGGTGCACCGTCATGTAGCCGAAGGTGAAGCCGTGCGCCCCGTCGGCCGCGATGCCGCCGCGGATCGGCACCCACTCGGCACGCGAGCGTGCGTTCAGGGTGTCGGCGCGCAGCGCTTCGGCGACCTGCGCCGCGCCGTCGAAGAACCCCTTGCCCGGCGCCGGCACGACGACGTCGGGCGCGAGCATCGCGGCGAGCCCCGAGACGACGTCGGTCCGCGCGCTCGCGGCGGCGAAGGCGCGGTCGGCGGCGAGGAGCTCGTCGACCGCGGCGCGAGGCGAGCCGGCCGTCGCGAGCTGCGCCGAGGATTTCGTGCGGCCGGGCGCGGCGCAACCCGCCGCGTGGAGGCAGAGCGCCGCGACGACGGCGAGCCGGCGCGGCGGGAAGGATCGACTGGGTGTGTGCATGGCGTCGAAGTTAGGGCGCGGAGGAGCCGTGATCTGTTCGGCTTCTGTCAGGCTGTGGGGGCAGCCGGCGCGGCGTCAGTCGGCCGTCCCACCAGGCCCCGCGGCCGCGACCATATGCTCGATCCGTTGGTCGGGGAGGAGCCACATCAGCGCGACGGAGACGTAGAGCGCGCCCGAGACCCACTCGTTCACGAACGCGATCGGGATCGCCGCCACGTAGAAGAGCGGCGAGAGCTTGCCCTTGAGGTCGCGGCCGACGGCCCGCGCCAGCACCGAGTCGGGACCCTGGCTCCGGATGATCACCGACTGGAGGATCCAGTACGCGATCGCCGCCATCAGCAGGACGACGCCGTAGGCCGCCACCGGCACGGGCGCGAAGTGGTTCTCCCCCATCCACCCGGTGACGAAAGGCACGAGCGAGAGCCAGAAGAGCAGGTGCAGGTTCGCCCAGAGGATGCCACCCGTCGTCCGACGTGTCACCTGGTACATGTGGTGGTGATTATTCCAGTAGATGCCGAGGTTGACGAAGCTCAGCACGTAGCTCACGAAGACGGACCACAGCGGGGCGAGCGAGGCGAGGTCCGTCCCGTGCGGCACGCGCATCTCGAGCACCATGATGGTGATGATGATCGCAAGCACACCGTCGCTGAACGCTTCGAGTCGTGTCGTACGCATCGAGTCCTCGGCGTGACGTGAGCGGTCGTCCGACGCTCTTGAAGCTGCAACTTTCCTCGCCGGTCCTGCGAGCGGAAGCTCCGCCGCCGGTGCTCCGCCCGCCGTCTCGTCAGGGTCGCGGCGCGTCCGTGCGGCCCGGCGCACCGCCACCCGAGTCGCCCAGCTCCGACAGCGTGACGACGCGATAGCCACGCGCCCGCAGCGCCGGCAGCACGCGCCGCAGCGTCTCGAGCGTGCGTCGTCCCCGCGCCCCTCCCTCGTGGAGCACGACGACCGCGCCGGGCCGCGCGTTGGCGAGGACGTACGCCGCGGCGAAGCGCGAGGAGGGCACGTGCGGGTCGTACGGGTAGACCGATCCGAGCGCGCAGCGGTAGCCCAGCCGCTCGATCGTGTCGAGCATCGTCGCGTCGTACCAGCCGGAGCCCGGCCGGAGCCAGCGCACCGGCGCGAAGCGCGCGAGCACGGCACCCGCCTCACGCGCCGCCGCCTCGAACGCCGCGGCGGACAGCCGGGCGCTCGGCTCGTCGCGCGTCAGGTGGTTCCCCAGCTCGTGCCCCGCCGCGACGACGTCCGCGACCAGCGCCTCGTGTCCGGCGACGCGCTCGGCGATGAGGAAGAACGTGGCGCGTGCGCCGTGGGCGCGCAGCAGCGCGAGGATCTCCGGCGTGTGCGCCGGGTCGGGGCCGTCGTCGAGGGTGAGCGCGACGACGCGCTCGGTCGTCCGCACGGCGTAGAGGCAGCGGCGCGAGCGCGCCGCAATGCGGGGCACGAGCCAGCGCGGCGCGGTCCACAAACCAACCGTCGCGAAGGCCAGCGCGCCGAGGACGCCTGGGACGAGCCAGCGGATCCGACGGCGGCGATCCGGCGGAGTGCGCCGCCTCAGGAGCGGCATCGCGCGCCCGGCACGAGCGGGACCACGGGTTCGAGCCGGCGGGCGCGAAGATGAGAACTCCGTACGCCGCGGACGGGGACGACCAGTCCGCGCAAGGCGAGAATCCCAGTGATCCGGACCATGGTACTCACCGAATCACCTCGCCGTGTGACGTCCTAGCGATCAGCGGCGAGCTGATCGCCGTCCGCTTGCAGCGCCTAATTCTGCGGCACTTCGCTAGTCGTGGTGGAAGTAGAACCGGTTTCCGTCGAGATCCTCGACGGTGAACTGCCTCAACCCCCAGGACTTTCCTTCTAGAGGCTCGACAATGTTCGCGCCGAGGGCTTTCAACTCCTCGTACGTCGCATCGACATCCTCGGCGAACACCCAATGAACCGCAGGCTCAAAGGGTGGAGTTCTCTTCCGAAAGAATATCGCCACGTTTCCGCGTGACGCGGCCCCGATCTCCTTGCCCGAATGGAGCCAGCGGATCTCGAAGCCGAGTGCATCCCGATAGTGCTGCTGCGCGCTCTCGACATCCGTAACTGGCAGTTCTGGCACGGGGTGGCCAATCGACGTCAACGACTGTCTCGTGCTCACGAAGCCTCCTCTCCGAATGGCAGCGTGGTGATGGCCGCCGCCTAACGCCCAGGCTCACTTGCAAGACCGCACAGTCGGGCCGTGCCGCCGAAGGGGGCGCTGCGCCGCCGCGCAGGCTGCAGCGGATCGTTAGGCGGCGTCCGGCCCGGCCGGCGCGGCGGTCAGCCCGCCGCCGGTCGGCCTCCGAAGCAGACGACGTGGCCGTCTGGGTCCTCGACGTAGAAGTCCTTCGTGCCCCACGGCGTCGCCGTGAGCGGCTTGATGATCGTCGCGCCGTTCGCCGCG
>Ga0307413_10000153_pt1 | contig 18700 bp, 23 predicted proteins | sample DK1Ometagenome_3_FD_203714 | JGI IMG/M metagenome (GOLD analysis project Ga0307413, IMG submission 203714) | Maize rhizosphere microbial communities from greenhouse at UC Davis, California, United States - DK15-O-2 | ecosystem: Host-associated > Plants > Roots > Rhizosphere > Soil | place: USA... | reverse complement strand
TATTGTATTATGATTTGGATTATAGGTCTGAATCACGACTTTACCCTGTTTTTCTGCTCTTCCTGCTCTTCCCGCAACTTGTGTCATCATTTGAAAACTGCGCTCAAAAGCCCTAAAATCAGGATGATGCAGCATATTATCGGCATTCATAATACCTACCAAACTTACATTATCAAAGTCCAAGCCTTTAGCCAGCATTTGTGTTCCTACCAAAATATCTATTTCGCGGCCTTTAAACGAATCAATAATTTTTTCAAAACCATATTTTCCGCGAGTCGTATCCTGATCCATTCTTGCGGTTTTAGCATTGGGAAAAAGAGAAATTAATTCCTGTTCAATTTGTTCCGTTCCAAAACCTTTCGTTGTCAAATCTATACTTGAACAGCTATGGCAATGCGTTGGTTTTGCAATCGAATAACCACAATAATGGCAGCGTAATTGATTTTTATGTTTGTGAAAAGTCAAACTTACATCACACTGTTGACAATGCGGGACATGTCCACAAGTCATACATTCAATTATAGGCGAATATCCTCTTCTGTTTTGAAACAAAATCACTTGTTCGCCCAATGACAAAGCTTTGGCTATTTCTTCGATTAAAAGATCACTAAAGTGACCTGTCATTTTTTTTCTGAAGTGTTTGTCTTTTAAATCTACCAAAACAACTTCGGGCATTCGAACATTATTATAACGTTCTGTAAGCGTTACCAAACCATATTTTGCAGTTTGCGTATTAAAATAGGTTTCAATACTTGGCGTTGCTGATCCTAAAAGTACTTTTGCATTATGAAAATTAGCCAGAACAATCGCTGCGTCCCGTGCATGATATCGAGGTGCCGGATCTGTTTGTTTAAAAGTCTGCTCATGTTCTTCATCGACAATCAATAAACCCAAATTAGTAAAAGGTAAAAACAAAGCCGACCTTGCTCCTATTACTATTTGCGCTTTACCAGAGTTCTCAAGTGTTTGTTTCCAGACTTCTACCCTTTCATTGTTGCTGTATTTTGAATGAAAAACTGCCACTTTATCTCCAAAATGAAGTCTTAAACGAGAAACCAACTGCGTTGTAAGTGCAATTTCGGGCAGCAAATACAGAACTTGCCTGCCGGTTGCCAGATATTCTTCAATTAATTTGATGTAAATTTCTGTTTTACCACTTGACGTTACACCATGAAGTAAACAAACTTCTTTTTCCAGAAAATTATCTTTAATTGCTGTAAAAGCACCTTCCTGGGCATCGCTTAATTGCAGCTGTTTTTCTGAAGCTTTTCCATCAAAAGAAATCCTGTCGTGTTGCAGAAAATACTCTTCAAAGATTTCTTTTTCAATTAATGCTTTTATTACTGTAGAAGTAGATTTCGAAATCTCAACCAGTTTTTTTACTGTTATTGGTTTCTTCTCTGAAGCACGTAATTGAAAAAAAGCCAAAATAATTTCTTTTTGTTTATTGGCGCTTTTTAATATTTCAAGTAATTGTCCCAAACCTTCATCAGATTCGTATTTACTATGCAATTTTACATAGCGAATCAATTTTGGTTTGTAACTTTCTTTTATTTCTTCTTCTAAAACAATAATATCCCTGGCCATCATTTTTTGAAGAACCGGCAAAATATTTTTCTTATTTAAGATTGAAATAATCTCCTGAACTTTTAAAGAACTCTGATGCTGCAAGGCTTCATAAACCAAAAATTCGTCATCAGAAAGTTCGTTTTGATTTACAACAACATCTGTTTTATGCGAAATAATTGTTTCACTTTCAAGCAATAACCCGCTTGGAAAAGCGCCGCGATATACATCTCCGATGCCACACATATAATAATTTGCTATCCAAAGCCAATGTTTAATCTGGATTTCGGTTGCAATAGGTTTTTCATCTAAAATTTGATGAATTTCTTTCGCATCATACAAGCTTGGTTCATTTTGATGAATATCAATTACCAATGCCGTATAGATTTTACTTTTACCAAAAGGCACCGCGACTCTCATTCCTTTTTTAATGAAATGAAATTCAGCCTCAGAAATACGATATGTAAAGGTTTTTGCTAAGGAAAGCGGTAGAACAACTTCGACAAAAAACATGTAAATATTTTATAGGATTTATAAAAGAAATCTTTTAATGATGAAAACTAAATTCTTTCAAACCAATTTTCAATTTGAATACCATTTAAAAGTTTAAAATCCTTAACATTATCAGTAACTAAAATTAATTGATTCTCTATTGCAGTAACACCAATTAAAAGATCAAACTCATCATGCATTGGCTTACCAATCTTTCTAAGTCGTACTTTTTCAATAGCATATCTCTTTATAGATCCAAAAATTGGAATTATCGTTAATCCTTTTAAGAATATATCAACGGCTTTATTAGATTTCACAGGATTATCACTGTTTTCTGCTCCAAAACGAAGCTCCGCGACAGTAATTTCAGAAATATAACATTTTTCTAATCCTACCTCTTTTACCATTTTATCAAGATTTAGTTTTCCTCTTAGAAAGAAAACACAAATACTTGTATCAAGTAAATATCCCATTAAAATTTAATTTCAGTATTTTTAAATTTTCTGTTCGATTTAATTTCCGAAACAATTTCTTCTGCAGATTTCTCAGAGGCAAATGCACCAAACGATTTATAAAAACTGTTTTCTTTTGATTTATTAATTTTTAAAGATTTTGTCAACCTTTCAATAAGTTCTATCTTATTATTAAAGCTAAGTCCTTCAAATAAATCTGAATAGCTTTCAAGTATATTTTTATCTGTGACAGTCATCTTATTTAATTTAATTAATTTCAAATATAGGCAAATTTAAGCTTTTTTTGGTAAAAAACATTCTGCCAAAATGCAATAGGAAATTACTTTTTCACTTTTTTAGCCGAAGATTTCTGAGCAAGATACTCATCAACCAACTTCAAAGTGTGATTCAGCGATTCTGTATTTGTCCAGTCTTCATGACCCGGAATAATATAGATTGGATTTTTAAACTTCGTTTTTACTTTTTCGATTGATTTTTTCCATTCTTTGAGATCAGAATCAGCCAGATAACCCAGATCTTTTGCATCTGCACTTTTTATAAAACAGGCTCCGTAAAGTACTTTTTCTTTATCAAACCAAACCACAATATTATCTGGTGCGTGACCTTTTCCTGGGTAATAAACCTCAAAAGTATGGTTTCCAACAGTAAATATTGTATCGTTTGGAACTATAAATTCAGCTCTTTTCTCGTTATTCTTTTTAAGAATATTATCTGTTAATTTACTGGAATAAGTTTTCACTCCTTTTTGCCTGTAAAAATCTAAACCTCCTGCTCTGTCATCATGAGAATGCGTTGCAAAACACATAACAATTTCTTTATTATGCTTTGCCTTAATAGTATCTAATAAAGGTTGAAATTGTGATTTATCCCACGGCGCATCAAAAAGCACAACTCCTTTATCTGTAACAAGATACATGGCATTGGCAGAAATCATAGTTCCGTTATAATCATGAAAGGTCTTATAAACATAAAAGTCACCTGTAAGATGACTTATTTGTAATGGCGAATTCTTAGATTGTCCAAAACTGTTTGACAGCGCAACTAAGAATAAAATTATTGATGCTAATTTTCGCATTTTAATTATAAAATTAATTTTTTACTCTCGTCCAGTATTGTGTTCTTCCCATGATAGAAATCCCAACATAACCGCGAAGTTTTAGTTTATCAGCAGATTCAAGTTCGATATAACATTTGTATTTTTTTCCGTTTGTAGGATCCAAAATTGTCCCTCCGCTATATTCAGAACCATCTTTTTTAAGTCCGTTAATGATCACCATTCCTAAAATAGGTTTGTTTTTATCTGCACCCTCACATTTGACACATATATCTTTTTTATGGTCAGCACGAAGTATATCCGATACTTTACCATAAATTTTTCCCGATTTTTCGTAAATCTCTACTACTGACTTAGCTTCTCCAGTTGCATCATCAATTGTTTTCCATTTTCCAATGACACTTTGGCCTTGAATTGTGCCTAAGGTTAGAAAACACAATCCAATTGTTAACATCCAATTTTTCATACTATTTATTTTTTTTTTGTTTTAATTTTCTGATAGTAGCATTCAATTCAAACCCTAAAAGCAGAATCATACAGTTTATCCAAATATAAAACATTAGAATTAATAATGTGCCAATAGAACCATAAAGTTCGTTGTATTTTGAGAATTTTATAACCCAAATCCCAAAAAAGAACGAAGATATAACAATTAAGACCGTTGTAAAAACTGATCCAATACTAATAAAAGGTACTTTATTGTATTGCCTTGTCCCGTAACGTAATAATATTGAAGAAGTTACCAAAATCATCAGTAAAACAAACAAATATCGACCCAAAATAATCAGCGGAATATTATCACTTAACACATCCTGAATAATTGTTTTTTGAATAAATACCTCAAAAACAACAATTGTAGCTACGGTTACAAATAATATAATGGTCATTACAAGTGAAATCGCCAATGCGACTAAATATTGACTAAAAAAACCACGTTTGTCAAAAACATGTTTAGAGGATTCAAAACCACTTAAAATTCCGTTTACACCGTTTGCCATTAAAAAAATAGAAAGTAAAAATCCTGACGATAATAAACCAGAGTGACTATTATTTAAAATATCACTGATAATTTTATTAATAGCATCATAGGTATTTGGCGGAACACTTTGCTGCACAAATAACAGAAAATCTGCCTGGAAATTATCGATTGGAATAAATGGAATTAAGTTTAAAATAAACAGCGCAAAGGGAAATAAAGCCATAAAAAAACTAAACGAAACGGCACTCGCATGATACGAAAATGCACCCTCAAGAATACCAAGAGTGTACATTTCGAGCAAGTCGTATAACGAAAAACCTTCTAACCACGGTAGTTTTATCTGCTTTAAAAGCCTTACTAAAGAACGTAATACAGGAACTTTTTCAATCCGCGCTTCTATCTCTTGAGACATTTTTTTTGATTTTAGATTGCAGAGTTTAGATTTTAGATTTTTTCAATAACAAAACTCATAACTTATAACTCACAACTCCTAACTTAAAACGCCTTAAGGCTCAAATCCATGTTATAAACAGAATGCGTCAATGCACCCGAAGAGATATAATTAACTCCACATAAAGCATATTCACGAATCGTTTTTTCATTGATATTGCCAGAAGATTCTGTTTGGCATTTAGTACCAATTAAACTTACGGCTGTTTTAGTATCTTCATAATTAAAATTGTCAATCAGAATTCTGTGAACACCATCGCTTAATAAAATCTCACGAATTTCATCCAAATTTCTGGCTTCAACAATAATTTTCAGGTTTAAATTATTGGTTTTCAAATACTCTTTTGTTTTCTTAATTGCAAGCGTAATTCCACCGGCAAAATCAATATGATTATCTTTTAGCATTACCATATCATAAAGTGCAAAACGATGATTTTCACCACCGCCAATTTTTACGGCCCATTTTTCTGCAACTCTAAAATTTGGTGTAGTTTTTCGGGTATCCAATATTTTTGCGCCGGTACCTTCTAAAAGCTGTGCGTACTGACTTGTTTTTGTGGCAATTGCAGACATACGCTGAATGGTATTCAAAACCACTCTTTCTGATTTTAATATCGATTGTGAACTCCCTGAAACTTCAAAAACCACATCGCCATATTCTACATGCGTTCCATCTTCAATAAAAGTCTTCACTTTTAATTTTGGATCTACAAATTCAAAAATCATTTTAGCAATTGCAACGCCCGCAATAATTCCCTGATCTTTTACTAATAATTTAGCCTGACCATGTGCCGTTTCAGGAATACAGGCCAATGAGCTGTAATCTCCCGTACCAACATCTTCGCGAATTGCGTTGCTAATTAATAATTGTAATTCCGTTTGAAATTGTATATCGCTAATCATTTTTATTAATTTTTTATAAGATGCTAAAGTAGAACATATTTTGTGGATTTGAAAATTCCGTTATTGTGAATTTATTTTTTAACAGAAAAATACTGCTTTTTTTACCATTAAGATATTCAGAAAATTAAGGCTCTGGTTCTTAATCAACTTAATATCTTAATGGTTCAAAAAACTAAAAACTTAATGTTTCAAAACAAAAAACATTAAATATCTTTGAAGTTCATTCAAACAAAATTATGGGATTAATTAAAGATATTTACTCCGTTACTTTTTACGAAAAATTTGGTCAGGCCGTCGCCGAAGTACATTCAACATTCGATAAACAAAAATTCATCGAAGCCATTTACAAAGACAATTTTTCCCAAAAAGAATGGAAAGAACGCATGAAACACACTACGGTTGTTTTGCATCAATTTATGCCTCAAAATTTCCCTGAAGCGGTTTCTTTAATTGATAAAATCATTGAAAATTTAAAGAAAAACAATTTTACCGACGGAAATCTGGCGTTCATCTTTTTTGCTGATTATATAGAAACTTACGGTTTAGACGACTTTAAAACTTCTGCAAAAGCCTTTGTATCTATCACACAATTTATAAGCTGCGAATTTGCCGTTCGCCCTTTTATTTTAAAATATCAGGGAAAAATGACAGACGAAATGGTGAAATGGTCCCTTCATAAAAATCATCATGTACGACGTTTGGCAAGCGAAGGAAGCCGTCCAAGATTACCGTGGGCAATGGCAATTCCGTATTTAAAGAAAGATCCAACTTCTATTTTGCCAATTTTGGAAAATCTTAAAAATGATCCGTCAGAATATGTACGCCGAAGTGTTGCCAATAACTTAAATGATATTGTAAAAGATAATCCTGAAATTGTATTGGAAATTGCCAAAAAATGGCGCGGTTTAAGCAAAGAAACCGACGCGATTATCAAACACGGCTGCAGAACTTTATTAAAACAAGGACATCCTGAAATCCTGACTCATTACGGTTTGGAAAGCGCAAATATTGAACTTTCTAATTTTGAAATTAAAACGCCTGTCGTAAAAGTTGGAGATTATTTGCAGTTTCAATTTCACTTAAATAATAAAAATAACGAAGCCAAAACAATTCGTTTAGAATACGCCGTTCACTACAAAAAATCAAAAGGACATTTGGCTAAAAAAGTTTTTAAAATCAGCGAAAAAATCTATCAGCCCAATCAATTAACTAAAATCGAAAGAAAACAATCTTTTAAATTGATTACAACTCGTGTTTTTCATACGGGAATGCATCAATTGTCTATTATTGTTAATGGAACTGAAAGCGAGGCATTGGAGTTTGAATTGATTGATTGATTGATTGATTGATTGATTAAATCAATTCTCACTTTTTTTGTCATTCCGAGGAACGAGGAATCTCCGTAAGTAACTCCGTAATCTAAAGTTCTAATCTTTGTAGAGCTTCTCGTGGAGATTCCTCGTTCCTCGGAATGACAAACTGGATTACAAAAAAAAGGTGAATTTGAAAAATTATACATTTTCACTACTTTTATAGATAATTCAAAAAACAAATTTTCTTAATCTAAATTAAGTTACAGCTAGTGACTACAACTGTAATTTTGCTTTCAACTAAAACAAATACCATGTCAAATATCAGTTTAATTATCGAAGAACGTTCTGCCAGTATTGGCAATTTTATGGTAGGCAGATTATTGCCTTTCCGTGAAAAAAGAGCCGTTGGACCATTTGTATTTATCGATCATATGGGACCGGCGCATTTAAGTGATCATGAAAATATGGATGTTCCTCCGCATCCGCACATTGGACTTTCTACATTGACATTTTTGTTTGAAGGAAGCATTATGCACCGCGACAGTTTAGGAACTGAATTAGAAATAAAGCCGGGCGCCGTTAACTGGATGACAGCCGGAAAAGGAATCGTACATTCTGAAAGAACACCGGAATATTTAAGACATTCGGATAAAATGCTCCACGGATTGCAAATTTGGGTTGCATTACCAAAAGAATTAGAACAAATGGATCCGAATTTTGCCCATATAGAAGCCGATGATATTCCGAGTTGGGAAGAAGATGGCGTTTCATACAAATTAATTGCCGGAGAAGCCTTTGGAAAAAAATCGCCAGTTCCGGTTTATAGTCCGCTATATTTTATTGAAATTAAAAGTACTGAGGCTAGAAAGATAAATATTGGCAAAGATTTATTTGGCGAAAGCGGCTTGTATATTTTGGAGGGAAGCATTAAAAGCGGAGAACATGTTTATGAGCCAAAACAAATTTTAATTACAAACGACAGCACTTTATGTGAGTTTGAATTAGCAGAAAATAGTACTGTTTATATTTTTGGCGGAACACCATTTCCTGAAGAGCATTTTATTTTTTGGAATTTTGTTTCTTCTGATAAAAACCTGATCGAAAAAGCCAAACAAGACTGGAGAGAACAAACTTTTCCAAAAGTTCCGGGCGAAACCGAATTTGTGCCTTTACCAGAACCTAAAATCAAATAATATGGATACTATATCTGCACAAATTGATACGCGTTTGTATCGAACGGAAGTAACATCTGCCAGTGGAAATATTTTAATTTCTGATGAACCTCAAATCTTGGGTGGTAAAAATTTAGGTTTAAATCCAACAGAACTTTTGGCAGCCTCATTGGCTTCGTGCACCGTAATTACTTTGCGAATGTATATTAATCGTAAAGAATGGAATGTTTCTGAAATAAATGTAAAAATTGATTTTGAAAGAGATTCCGAGCGAAATGTATCCTTATTTACCCGAAAAATCGAAGTAATTGGCGAAGTCGACCAAACCCAAAGACAAAGATTGGAAACGATTGCAAATAGTTGCCCAATTCATAAAACACTCACACATTCAATCGAAATTAAAACCACATTAATATAATTTACCATGGAAATTCAACAAATTAACGATACAAGAAGAGGATATTTTGAAGCTATAGAAGACGGAAAAGAAGCCGGAAAAATGACGTATACCTGGGCTGGAGATTCAAAATTCATCATCGATCATACAGAAGTAAGTGAAGGATTTAACGGAAAAGGTGTTGGCAAAAAACTGGTTATGGCGGCTGTAGAATATGCAAGAACCAATAATTTAAAAATTATCCCGCTTTGTCCTTTTGCAAAAAGCGTTTTTGATAAGGTTGAGGAAATTCGTGATGTGTTGTTTTCTTAAGTTGCCAAGATGCTGAGATGCTAAGTTTCTAAGATTTAATATAAGACGTACTATATTGTGCGTCTTTTTTTGTTTATAAACAATTGTCGATTTGATTCGTTGAAATGTTTTTTTTGCACGTGGTATGTCATCTCGACGGAGGAGAGATCACACTCGAAAGTCCGTAATCTAAATCGCCAATCTTTGTCGAGCTGCTAGTGCGATCTCTCCTCCGTCGAGATGACAAAAATGGCGCAAAGCTCAGTGAACTTTGCCAACTTCTCTACAAACACTCACAAAAAACTTTGCATCCTTTGCGAAAAACCTTTGCGATCTCCGCGGTTAAATTCGCAACGTTAAACCACACCCCAAAATCAAATTTTTTAATCTCCTCAAAAACTCGTATATTTGCATGTAATTTAAACTTAGAGTATGTCAAGGATAATTACACTTTTCTTTTTTTTCATAGCGCAAATCGGCTTTTCTCAATCGGCTGAAAATTATTTAGAAAAAATCAGAAATAACGAAGCTCTCTTAACAGCTTTTTTTCAGCAAATGCCTAAAGGCGGCGATTTACACCATCATTTTTCGGGATCAATTTATGCAGAACCTCTTTTGGAAAGAGCTATTGCTGAGGATTTTTATCTGAATATAGAAACAATGGCAGCTTCCAAAACAAAACCTTCACAAGGAAACTGGCAAACTTTTTCTTCGCTGAAGAACCAGGGAAAACTTGAATTTTATGAACAACAAGTTATGCAAACCTGGTCGGTCAAAGATTATAACGGTTCTGTCCCTTCTGACGATCAGTTTTTTGATTCTTTTATGAAATTCGAACCTACCATACAAGGTCATTTTGCAGAAGGAATGCTCGAATTAAAAAAGCGTGCCATTGCTGAAAATTTAAGTTATATTGAAACACAATTGTCAACAATTCCGTGTGATATGAATGTTGCTGATTTAACTGATTTTAATTCGAAATTACGTCAGGCGGCAACTCAAAAGGATGAAAAAGCAGTTCTCAAACTTTTAGACGAATTGTATCAATCCATTCAAAAGAAAGATGCCAAAAAATACGCAACAGATTTCAACAATAATTTCATAGCAAAACTTCATAAAGACTTAAAAATTGATGATGAGCGTTTTACAATGCGTTATCAAAATTTTGTGCTGCGTTTTATGGATCCTGTTGATTTATTTAAAAATCTAACAATTGCATTTATCTCTGCAAACGACAGCAAATTGGTTGCGGGCGTAAACATCGTTTCTCCAGAACATGGTGAAAATTCTATGAAAGATTATTGGCTTCACATGGTCATGTTTAAATATTGTCACACTAAATTTCCTGATGTAAAATACACGCTTCATGCGGGCGAATTAACTTTAGGTTTGGTTCTGCCAGAAGATTTAACCTGGCATATTAACGATGCAATTCATGTTGCAGGCGCAAACAGAATTGGGCATGGGGTTGATATTGCGTACGAAGCAAATTCGTATGATTTATTACGTTTCATGGCAAAAAACAACATTCCGATCGAGATTAATTTAGTTAGTAATGAGTTCATTTTGAAAGTAAAAGAAAACAGACATCCGTTTACACTTTACAAAGAATTTAATGTGCCAATTGTGATTAGTACCGACGATGCCGGCATTTTAAGAACCAATATGACGGAACAATATGTTTTATTGGCAAAAAGATATCCTGATGTTTCGTACGCAACTATTAAACAATATGTTTACAATAGTATTAATTATAGTTTTATTCAGGATGCAGGAGTGAAAAAACAATTATTGAAGGACTTAGACTCAAGATTTAAAACTTTTGAAGATAAATTTTCTAAAAACTAATAAAAATAAAATCTGCGCGAAAAAATTAGCACGCAGATTTAAACAGATTTAAGCTGATTAACACAGATTTTTTATTGTAAATATCAAAATAAAATCTGCTAAATCTGCGTAAAAAAAATATAATTATGATTCTAGAAGCCGCATTCCTTTTCGTAAAACCTGATTTTGCAGCTCAATTTGAAATTGATTTTGCAAAAGCAAGTCAGTATATTTCATCAATTGATGGTTATTTAGGGCATACTTTACAGAAATGTCTTGAAGTCGAAAATAAATATCTTTTATTGGTTGACTGGAATACACTCGAAGATCATACTGTAGGTTTTAGAACTTCTGAGGCTTATCTGGAATGGAAAAATATTTTACATCATTATTATGAACCGTTTCCTGTTGTAGAACATTTTGAAACCGTTTTTGAAAATAAAAAATAGGCGATAAATTGCCCACAGATTTTATGGATTGAACAGATCCACACAGATTTTTTCAATTTTTAATTTGTGGAAATTCGTGCAATTCGTGGCAAAAAAATAAAAATAAAAGATGAATATCAAACTTATCGCCATTGGCAAAACCGACAATAAATCGTTGCAGACTTTAATCGACGATTATACCAAACGTTTATCTTTTTACATCAAATTTGATTTGGAGATTATTCCCGATATCAAAAACGTAAAGAATTTATCTGAAAGTCAGCAAAAGGAAAAAGAAGGTGAATTGATTCTGTCAAAATTAACACCAACCGATCAGTTGATTTTATTGGATGAAAACGGGAAAAACTTCTCCAGCGTTGGTTTTTCTGAAGAATTGCAAAAGAAAATGAACTCGGGAATCAAAACCCTGGTTTTCGTAATTGGCGGTCCTTACGGATTCTCTGATACGGTTTACAGCAAAGCGCAGGGAAAAATTTCGCTTTCGCTAATGACGTTTTCGCATCAAATGGTTCGCTTGTTTTTTATCGAACAATTGTATCGCGGCTTTACCATTTTAAGGAATGAACCTTATCATCATCAATAGTTTTTTGTTTCAGGTTTTCTTTTGTTTCAGGTTTCAAGTTTTTAGAAAATGAATTCGCTTGGAATTTCATCATTAAAAGTATCAAGATCACGAACTAAAATTTTATTTTGAATATACTCTTCGTAACTCATGTTCTCATCAAAAATGAAAACAATTTTAGGATTAATAGCAAAATCAATTTTATAAAGTTCTTTCAGAATGTCAGCTTTCTTAACTTCAAAGTGATTATTTAACAAAACTAAATCATTTCCTTTTCTGAATTCAAATATAAAACCTGGTTGATCCATTGGTTTTTCCATTTTATAATACACTTTCGTGAAAGGCAAAAAGGCTAAATTTTTTCCAACAGAATCTGCATAGGAATAATAATTTTCGGCTTTTTCATTTTTGTGTGCTTTTTCTCCACGTTTCTTTTCCTGCAATTTTATTACTTCCGGAATAACCAATTTTAAAGGCAAACGTTTGTCAACATTGAAAATCCAGTTGGTTGAAATAATGCTGTTTTTTCTGTTTACTTCTGCAATTGTATCTTTTTCTTCTATTTTGAAAAAAATGTAAATTGGTGAAAGATCCTGAACGTCTTTTACAATTGTAACGTTGGATTTTGGAAGTAGTACATCTTCTTTTTTTCCGCAGGAAAAGAAAAGACAAACTATTATTAAAATAAAGTATTTCATATTATTTGTTTTATTTAACTAAACAATTTCTTCTGTCAAAAATTCATTTTATTATACAAAGCCACACATTCCATCGCCTCTTTTACATCGTGAACACGCAGAATTTTAGCTCCTTTTGTCAATGCAATGGTATTCAGAAACGTTGTCCCGTTTAAGGCTTCTTGCGCTGAAATACCAAGTGTTTTATAAATCATTGATTTTCTTGAAACTCCGGCTAAAACAGGTAATTCTAACAAATTAAAAAGCTCCATTTTTTGCAAAACTTCATAATTCTGATCGGTTGTTTTGGCGAATCCGAAACCTGGATCTAAGATTAAATCATTAATTCCGAGACTTCTCGCTCGTTGCACTTTTTCAGAAAAATAGAAAAGCATTTCTTTTACAATATGCTCATATTGTGTCAAACTCTGCATTGTTTGTGGGTTTCCGCGCATGTGCATCATAATGTACGGCACATTATATTTTGCAATTACATCAAACATTTTATCGTCTAATTCGCCTGCGGCAATATCGTTTATAATCGCTGCGCCACTTTCTATACTTGCTTTTGCTACTTCAGCTCTAAAAGTGTCAATTGATAATAACGTTTCTGGAAAATGCTTTAAAATAAACTCAATGGCAGGAACAATTCTGTCAATTTCTTCTTGTTCGGTAACAAATTCGGCGCTTGGTTTACTCGAATAAGCACCAATATCAATAAACGTCGCTCCTTGTGAAAGCATTTTATCTACTTGCGAGATTATTTCGTCTTCATTTTTATATTTTCCGCCATCAAAGAATGAATTTGGCGTCACATTCAAAATCCCCATTACTTTAGGAGTCGATAAATCTATAAGTTTGCCTTTGCAGTTAATAGCCATTTTTGTTGTTTTTTGTTTCAAATTTCAGGCTTCGGGTTCTGGCATTAACATTTTGTTTAGAAAAAACTTGAAACAAAGAAAACCTGAAACTGAAACTCTTAAAAAATTATCCTTATTTTTGAAGAAATTTTAGCAAATATACAGCAATAAATGAAGAATACTTCCCTTGAATTTGATAATGTAATTACGGTTTGCCGCACTTTATTTATCAACAAAATGAAAGATTATGGTAGTGCGTGGCGCATTTTAAGATTGCCATCATTAACCGATCAAATATTCATAAAAGCACAAAGAATCAGAAGTTTACAGGAAAACGAAGTCCGCAAAGTTGATGAGGATGAAAAAGGAGAATTCATCGGAATCATTAATTATTCGATTATGGCCCTGATTCAGCTAGAATTGGGCGTCGTAGATCAGCCTGATCTTGATGTAGAAAAAGCAACCGAATTATACGATGCTAAAGTAAAGTTAACCAAAGAGTTAATGGAAGCCAAAAATCACGATTACGGCGAAGCCTGGCGTGATATGCGAGTAAGTTCATTGACTGATTTGATTCTGCAAAAATTACTTCGCGTAAAGCAAATTGAAGATAATAAAGGCAAAACTTTGGTTTCTGAAGGTATCGACGCTAATTATCAGGATATGATTAATTATTCTGTTTTTGCTCTCATTCTTGATCCGTTAAAATAATATTTTCAGCCACGAATTTCACAAATTCACACAAATTAATTCGTGCTCATTCGTGAAATTCGTGGCAAAAAAAACTCAAAACATGAAAAACATCATTACTCAATTCTCCCGATTATTTGTCGGCGTATTATTTATCATTTCCGGATTAATTAAACTGAATGATCCGGTAGGTTTCTCTTATAAATTGGCCGAATATTTTAGTGAGCCGGTTTTCAATATGCCATTTTTAGAGCCTTTAGCTTTAGGTTTGGCGATCTTTTTAGTGATTTTAGAAGTAGTTTTGGGCGTAATGCTATTGGTAGGTTACAAATCAAAACTTACAATTTGGGCTTTATTGCTTTTAATTGTTTTCTTCACATTCCTTACCTTTTACTCCGCTTATTTTGATGTAGTTAAAGATTGTGGATGTTTTGGAGATGCTTTACACTTAACTCCTTGGCAATCGTTTACAAAAGATATTGTTTTACTTTTCTTTATTCTGATTTTATTCATCAATAAAAAACTGGTAAAACGTTTGTTCTCAAAGACAGTTACCAATATTATTACGCTAATTGCTATCGTATTATGTGTTGTTATGGCTGTTTGGGTTTTAAACCATAATCCGATAAAAGATTTCCGTCCGTTTAAAGTAGGCAGCAACATCGAGAAAGGAATGGAAATTCCCGAAGGAGCTCCTAAATCTGTAGTTGAAATGATTTTTATCTACAAAGTAAACGGCGTTGACAAAGAATTTACAGAGAAAGATTTAATGAATATTCCTGAAGGTGCCACTTTTGTTGACAGAAAAGATAAAGTAATTACAGAAGGTTATGTTCCGCCAATTCATGATTTTTCGATGACAAAAGACGATTCTGATTATAAAGAAGAATTGCTGAAAGAACCTAAATTATTGATTTTTGTAACCTACGATTTAGCTTTATCAAATCCTGACGGAATGAAAAAGTTAGAAGAAATAAATAAAGAGGCAAAATCAAAAGGATACAAAGTTATCGCGATGACTGCTTCCGGAGCTGATGAAATTGCAAAAGCTAAAAAACAATACGGCTTAAATGTTGATTTTTATTTCTGTGATGCTACAACTTTAAAAACAATCGAAAGAGCAAATCCTAGTATTGTGGTTTTAGAAAACGGAACTGTGATTCAGAAAGTTCATTACAATGATGTTGATGATTTGAAACTTTAAGACGCTGGATATAGTCTTTAATAAAAGATATTTTAAAAAAGCTACAATTTATTTTGTAGCTTTTTTTTTACTTATTTTTTATATTTTTGTAGATTCAAATTAAAATAATGAAACATTCAAATTATGAACTCTATAGAAATACTGAAACAACTATTTTTGAATTTAAGAGCCTTGGTCCCAATGGAGAAATAACAAAAGTTATAATTTTTAACGCAACTCAATCTAAAGAAATTTATAATTTAGCATTCGGAGATTTGGTTTATAATGAAGTTCAGAAAAGATATACTTTAGATGATTCAATAATTACAGATAATGGAGACCGTGATATAATTTTAGCAACCGTTGCGAGGTCAGTCTATATTTTTACAGAAAAACATCCTGAGAAAATGGTCTTTTTTAAAGGTAGTACACTTGGGAGAACTCGTTTATACAGAGAGCAATTTCAATTAATTTAGAAGAATTATCCGAAACTTTTACTATCTTTGGATCAATAAAAAATGAGTTTGGAAACGTTATTAGTGTACCTTTCAAATCAAGTGGTGATTTCTTTGGTTTTATTATAAAAAGAAAAGAATTATGAAAACTATAATAAAGAAAGTTTTAACTGAAAACAAGAATGTTTCTGTAAACTCTAAGGTAAAAATTGATAAAAAATTAGACAATTTAAAAATTATACAATCAAATAAACAAGAAGAAGTAAATAAGCTTACTTTTAATTTGAATTTATAATTTAATAACAGTATTTATACGAAAAAGTCCTTTTGCAAATTGGGCTTTTTTTTTTATAATATAAACAATTATGTTTTATGAAATTACGAAAATTACTATTCCTTTTTTTAACAATTTTATCTGGTTTTACTGCTTTTAGCCAATCTCAAATTATAAATAAAGAGCAACGCTACATCTTTTTCTTTCATAATAAATTTGTCGAAGAAAACGATTTAAGTGTTGCCCATCCTGAATATGGAAAAGCAGAATATAAAGAGATTGTAAATTCATTTAAAAAAGATAATTTTATTGTTTTCAGTGAAAAAAGAAAAAAAAATACCAATACAGCAAAATATGCTGAAAAGATGGTTAAGCAAATTAAAAAATTAATCAAAGAAGGTGTTTCTCCAAATAAAATTACAGTAATAGGGACTTCTAAAGGTGGCTATATTGCACAATATGTTTCGACCTATTTGGCAAATCCTGATGTGAATTTTGTGTTTATTGGATGCTTTATGGACAGGGATATTGAAGAAAGTCCGGATATTAATTTTTGTGGAAACATTTTAACCATTTATGAAAAATCAGATATTTATGGGGTTTCGGCGATTAAAAGAAAGGAAACTTCAAAACTTAAAATAAATCATTTCAAGGAAATCGAATTGCATACCAATCTTAAACATGGCTTTTTATATAAAGCTTTAAACGAATGGATTGCTCCAAGTAAAAAATGGGCAAATGGCAATTACGATTTGAATTAATTCTAAAAATTATAATTAAAAGACTTCAGTAAATTCTAAATTAGAAAATTTTATTGAAGTCTTTTTTTTGCTTTAATCTGACGTTTTTTTTGCTCCAAAAATGACCTTCTTTCATTAAAAATATCTCTTTTTTCATTTTCTTAAAAAAACATTTTCCGGAAAATAATAAAATTTCAAGTTTTTCAGGTGAACTATTACGTTTTCAAAGCTCTTTTTTTAACCGAAATTTCCCGTTTTGTGATAAAATAAACGACTCTTCAAATTTTGTTAATCTCCATTTGGCATTCGATTTGTTTGTTTAACTTTGTTCGGAACCATAATTTATGAAATTGCTCAGATTTGAATTTGCAGATTCATTTCCTGAAAAGCAATTTAAAGTACATTACAAATATTATTTTAATATGAAACAAATAGCTTTAGTTGTTATTGCATTTATTACTTTTTCATGCTCACAAGCTCAGAAAACAAGTTTTTCAAAAGAGGCTTTGTCTGAAAAATTATTAACTCTTGATGGAGGTCAGACTTCTTTCAAAAACATTCTTAAAAAATACAAAGGAAAAACTTTGGTTATCGAAGTTTGGGCTTCCTGGTGTGGTGATTGCGTAAAAGCAATGCCTAAATTAAAAGAACTTCAGGCGAATAATCCTGATGTTTCTTATTTATTCCTTTCTGCAGATAAAACCGCTGACAAATGGAAAGCCGGAATTGAAAAACACGAATTAAAAGGTGATCATTTTATGATGAACGATGGCATGAAAGGTATTTTTGGAAAAGCAATTGATTTAGACTGGATTCCGAGATACATTATCGTTGACAAAACAGGCAAAATTGTATTGTACCGCGCCATAGAAACTGATTTTGATAAAATCAATGAAACTTTAAAAAGTTTAAAATAAAATTTGAATGGCAATGGCAATGTCAAAATTCAATGTCACGGCTGAATTCAATTTAATACAGAAATAAAAAACAAAAAAAGAATAATAAAAACTACCAAAATGAGAAAAAAGATTGTTGCAGGAAACTGGAAAATGCATAAAAACGCAGGACAAACTGAAGAATTATTAAGTGAATTAATTACAAAAATACCAGCACAAACAACTGCGCAAGTAATTGTTGCTCCAACATTTGTAAATTTACAAGCAGCTGCTGCTAAAGTAAAAAACACAACTATTGGTGTTGCTGCACAAAACGTTCACCAAGCAGAAGGCGGAGCTTTTACAGGAGAAATTTCTGCAGACATGCTAACTAGTATTGGTGTAAACACTGTAATCCTTGGTCACTCTGAGCGTCGTGCTATTTTTCACGAAACAGATGCTTTAATCGCAAGCAAAGTTGATACAGCTTTGAAACATGATATGACTGTAATTTTCTGTTTTGGTGAAGAACTAAAAGATCGTCAATCTGGAAATCACTTCAACATTGTTGAAAACCAATTGCGTGACGGAATTTTCCATATTGCAAAAGAATCATGGTCTAAAGTTGTTTTAGCTTATGAGCCAGTTTGGGCAATTGGAACAGGAGAAACTGCTTCTCCTGAACAAGCGCAGGAAATGCACGAATTTATCAGAGAAACAATCCGTAAAGCTTTTGGAGCTGATATCGCTGATGAAGTTTCTATTTTATACGGTGGTTCGGTAAAACCGGATAACGCTAAAGAAATCTTCGGTAAACCAGACGTAGATGGTGGTTTAATTGGAGGTGCTGCCTTAAAAGCTGATGATTTCCTAGCTATCGTAACTGCTATCTAATTTTAGATTTTAGATTTTAGATTTTAGATTTTAGATTTTAGATTTTAGATTTTAGATTTTAGATTTTAGATTTTAGATTTTAGATTTTAGATTTTAGATTTTAGATTTTAGATTTTAGATTTTA